>Ga0315291_10001218_pt1 | contig 34404 bp, 31 predicted proteins | sample YL17G12_20_MG_FD_203070 | JGI IMG/M metagenome (GOLD analysis project Ga0315291, IMG submission 203070) | Sediment microbial communities from Yellowstone Lake, YNP, Wyoming, USA - YL17G12_20 | ecosystem: Environmental > Aquatic > Freshwater > Lake > Sediment | place: USA: Wyoming | collected...
CACGGTCACCTTCTTGAAGGAGTCCGCATCCAGGGTCGAGACGTTGATGGTCACATCCTGCTGAACGACGGGCCTGGACTGGATAACCGCCTCCAGCCGATTGAGAATGGCAGAGATATCTTCACCCCCGCCCTCCCCTCGGTCTATCCTGACAGTCTCCCCCTGGTGTGCTCGGAAGAGCTGTTCCCGCCCCAGAACCTGCCAGGCTCCCCCACCCGCACCCGAGATGGTCGGCTCCTGGGAGGTGTTCGTTTGAACATTTACCCCTCCATTCTCAATCCCCACCGCCGCCAGGTTGGTGGCGAAGTTCTCGAGGGAAGCGTTAGCGTCCTCCAGGGAAGTTCTCACCCCCTCGATTCCAGACTCCATGCGGCCCAGGCTGTCCTCTGCTCTGTCCCCAGCATCCCGGAAACCATCGCTCGTTCGACCCAGGTCGTCGATGACCGTCGTCATGCCGGAGTCGATTCTCGTCGTGCTGTCCACCACAGCGTCGGTGTACTCAGCCACGCCGAGTTTCCCTAATTCTCGGTCCCGTTCACGTTGTCCCTCTCGTTCTTCTCTCCTGTCCTCCATCTCCTGGTCTGTTTTATCCAGGTCTGCCATTCTCTTCCTGGCATCTCTCATAGACTTGGGGAGTTCCGTTTCCACCTTCCCCATAGCCAGGAGGAGTTCAGCGAACCCACTAAGCATGATATCGTTCAGCGAGACCTGTTGCTTCTTAATCAGGCCCGTGGCATCGGCGGCTTTTATGAGGTTGCCGACATCCGTCGAGTAGAGGAGGTCGTTGTACTGCCCGTGGAGGAAGACCATCCGCTCAAGGGTCGGCTGGATGGCGATGAGGGCTTCCCGCTCCGAGGCCCCGGCAGTAATGAGTCTGTCGTAGTATTCCTTAGCCGCCGCCTGAGCGTCCTCCCACTCAGACTGGTCCAGTTTCCGGTAGCTCGACACAGCGGTCATCACATCCAGGTTCCCCTGGATGGCATCGAAGAGAGTCTTGTTCTCGTTCTGGAGCTTGCGGAGGTTCATTATCTCCTTGATTCCTCCGGGGGCCTCCTTCCCCATAATCTCATACCGACGAATGAGGAGGTCGAGCGTCGGACCCAGGGACTCCATGGCCTCGTTGAACGACGCTCCCTGGAGCACCATCTCAGCGAAGACCATGAACGTCCTCCGGCCCATCCTTTCTATCTCCGCCCCGGAACTCGAGGCGATGTCGGCTATCTGCTTCTTGACCTTAGCCAGCTCCTGCTGGACCTTGACCTTCGCCATGCCCCGCAGGAGCCTGTCCTCGAGCTGGGTTTGGAGAGCGACCTGCTGGGCGTAGAGTTCCTCGAGGCCCGTCATGTAGTAGGTCGCCATTTTCAATAGTCCGCCAGCCGCAGTTCCCGTCTCCTGCTTGACGATGCCGAGCTGGGCCTGGATGAAGTCCGTAACCTCCTTCACAGCCAGGCCGGACTCCTTGACCTTGGCGATGAAGTCCACCATGGCCTTCGAGCCGTAGGTCCCGAACTCCTTGGCGTGCTCGACGAGCATGGTGAATGAGTTCGCAAGAGACTCCGTGGCCTGTTTCGCCGTGAGCTGGCCCTTCTTATATTCAGTAATGGCCTTGGTTCCCTCTGTCCAAAAGTTATTCACGTTCTTCAGGGTTAATCCAATGTCTTCCATAATGGTCGAAAGAAGGAACGCTTGAGCCGCCGCCTCAGATATTGTCTTCCCGTTTTCCTTCATCTGCTTGCGGAAATCGGCGATTGACTTTGCTGTGGCATCAGTTATTTTACCGAGACTCGAGGTTGCTTTTTTGGCCTCATCCACCCACTTCTGATACTGCTCGGCGGCGAGTTGTTCGGGGGTCTTTTTCTTCTTGAAGAGACCGCCAATGAGACCACCCAAGAGTCCTCCGAGTTCCCCGGCAATCTTTCCAACGAATGTATTACCAATACCAGGTATTTTTCCAACAATAGAACCGATGGAACTTCCGATAGCCGCACCGAGGGAACCAAAACTGCTCTTCGCTCCACTAATCATTTGACCCAAAGACGTACCAATCATCCCCCAAACCTGTGGTCCAATAGCCTTCATAATAGCCACGCCAGTACGTTCTGACTCAGTCGTCACCTCCGTCAGACTCTCGTAGACAGCGTCGTAGGTGTTGGAGATATTCCCAGCCGCAAGAGAAATTCCAGAAACAAGACCCGCAAAGTTCTCGAGAGCGATAGCCCTGTGCTCAACAGCCTTCTTCTCTGCGTAGTTCATATTTTCTGTAATGGATGCTCGAACCTGTTCCGCCTCCGCCGTCAACGACTCTGCCCAGACCTGCCCGACCCCGGCAAGGAACGCCATAGACGCATTTATCGAGTTCTTGAGATACTGAGGCTTCAGGTTCTTTTTTACCCACGTAGGCCAAAAGCTCCCTGGAAGGTCCGGGAACAGCAACATCCCAATGTCCTCTCCGTACATCTCGTCTGCCTGGTCCTTCATCTGTTCGTAAGCCGCCGCCAGGCCATCTGCGAGAGACTTGAGAGGTTTCTTATCACCTGCCTTTTCCAATTCATCCACCATCTTCCCGATAGCCGACCCGATTTCCTTCTGCCCTATCTTCGCCGTACCAGAAGCGTGTGTAAGGATTAGAAGGTCTGCAACGTGAGTAAGAAAAGCTTTGTGTAAGTCTGTGCTTAAAGTGACACCCAGGTCTGCCGCCGCCATTCGTTGCTTGTCGAAGGCTGTCCCAGACTTGAGAGTCGTTAGTCTCATCCAGCCTCTCATCATTTCGGCGAGTGCGGGGTTGAGTTTCTCAACCGTTGAGATAACTTCCTCCATTCCTTTTATAGCCTGGTCGTACGACCACCCCTTCCCGATATTCGAGGCGAGCATCGCCATCTTTTCAATACTGTCACTTATTACCTTCTGCTCGTCCTCTGCTGTAAGAACACCAGAAGCGAGGATGAGGTAGTACAGCCTCTGTGCCTCGGTCACCCCTTCGATTGCCTTCTTGCTTTTGTCTGCCTCCACGACCAAGGCTTTCATCTGCTCCACATATTCTGACAGGTATATCTTCCCGATTGACAATGAAGCATTCAATCCCATATACCTGTCGTTTAAATCCTGTGTAGCTCGACGTTCATCTTCTATAGTTTTCATACCTCCCGCTTTAAGCATGATTCTTCCACGCTCGGCAGACGAGAGGTCAGTAATAGTCTTCCCTAAAGCGGCGGCGGATTTTATATTTTCCGCCATTCCCTTCTCATACTCTCTTTCAGATATCGTTCCTTTAGCGAAGTCTGCTGACAATCCAGCCACATTCAAACGGATAGCACCAAAAGCTTTATTCTCCTGCTCAATCGTTTTTACTCCCGCCGCTCTCATCTGGAAGGAACCCTGCTCTGCTCGAGTAAGGCCCTTCAGCTTTACACCTAGTTCCTCGGCTGTCTTTACAACCCCAATCATGGCCTTGTCGTACTGTTCCTGGGAGATGCCCCCGGACTTCAAAAGACCGTCAAGACGTTCGTGTTCGAGAGACAGGTCATTGAGGGTCTGTCTCTCCTCTTTCTTAGTAACGAGACCGCCCTTAGTCAGAAGATACCAGGCTCTCTCTGCTCCTGTCGTCTTTCCGATGGACATCCCCATTTCATCGAGAGCCATCCGATGTTTTTTATACTCCTCGGGGGACAGACTTCCTTTGACTTTGTCCAGTCTGTCTTTGAACCCCTCATACTTAGTAGAGAGTTCATCCAACGTCGGTATTCCGGCCTCCTGTTGGGCCTCGAGACTCTTGAACACCGCAAGGGCTTCCTTCACCACTCCCGGAGCTAAAGGCTTCCCCGATTTCTTAGCGAGGTCCTCGAGAATGGAGATGTACCCCATAGCTCCATCACCCATTCTCTTGTATACAAACTCCTGCGTACGCCCAGAAACATTAACTTCTTTCTGAAACAACTTCCACAGTTCAATGAGCTTACTCTCCGCCGTCGTCTTATCAACCAGCCCCATCTTATCTATCATGTCTGAAACGGCATCGGTAACCCCGTATAGTTTTTCTCTCGTGTTTTCCAGCCAAGCCTTAAAAATGAATTGGAGCATCGGAGGGTACTTCTTGAGTTTTTCCAGAGCCAGCATTTTTTTATACTGAGCTTCCAGAACCTTATCACTCTGAAGTTTCTGGTCTGCGTCTAGGATAGCCAGAAGAGCTGAGTTTTTGGTTTCTTCAGCAAGTTGTTTATTCCGTTCTGTTCTCATTCTCTCAAATAGATTCAGAATCGACGCACCATACTTCGCATGGCCCTTCTCCAAAGCATCCATCATAGCAGTAGCGTCCCCACCGTACGCCGCTAATTCAGCGTTATAATCATGCTCAAGGTCCTTATTCACTCTAATAGCCTTGGTAATACTGTAGAGAGAAACAACACGTTGTTTGTTTACACCCTCTGCCGCTACAGTAGCGTCGAGGGTTCCTTTCATTCCCTGTCTCAACTGCGTATGTCCGTGGGCGAGGTCTTCCAGTTGATGCCCCCACTCTCTTAACTTTGGAAGGATAGTGAGAGCCGCTCCTATAGCAAGGATAGCCCAACCGACTGGTCCGATAGAGGCGAACAGAGCTTTAAAAGCAAGACTGAGCCTCCCAACAACACCGATTCCAGCCGTCATTTCTACTCCGGTAGCAATCATGGCGGTCTGGAGGGCGGTCTGATACCGAACCATTTCCCGGTACGTTCCAATGAGACCTGTAAACATCGTCTTCAACATACCGCCCATATTAGCCAAGGAGACGATACTCGTCGCCATTCGTCCAAGACCCCAGATAACCGGGGTTACTACAGTAGCGAATAGAAGAAGATTCGTTATTATTGTAGTCAAAACCTTGGTGAGACCGGGGTGGACCTCTATCCATTTCCTAATACTGATAGCCGCTGAAATAACCTTCTGTGCGTAGGATGTAAGAATGGGCATGACAGTATTCAAGAACTGTAAGTGTACTCCCTGAGAAGCCGCTTTAAGCTCAGTCATCCTGTTTGAAAGTTCATCGGCGGCCTTGGCTGTGGCTTGACTCATAACAATACCGAGACGCTTCGCCGCCTCTGCGTTGTCCAAGAGACCCTTCTTACCGAGGTTCAACATAGGGAGAAGTTCCATACCGTATCGTCCGAAGAGCTTCAAAGCGAGGGACGTTTTCTCTGCCTCGTTCTCCATCTTAGAAAAGTGCTCAGAAACGTCGAAGATAATATCTGTTGTCGAACGGAGTCTCCCATTACTATCTTTTAAGTTCACGTCCATGTTCTTAAACATCCGAGCCGCTTCGTTCCCGCCCTTGCTCGCCTGAGTCATTTCTGTAGCCAAGGTTCTCATACCACGAGCGACAGCCTGGATACTTGTTCCGCTCTTCTCAGCGGATAACTTAAACGAGGAGAGAGTTTCTGCCGCAATTCCCGTCCTCTCCTGGAGAACATATATCTCGTGTCCGAATGACATCAGACCCTTCATTGTCACCATTAGCCCACCAGCAATGGCGGCTGTAGCCAACGTGAGTCTTCGACCCGTTTCTGAGAAGGCCGTTCCAATTCCGCTGATTGTATTCATCATACCGGAAGTGGCCTTCTTCGTGGTCTCCTCAACCTTCTTCAGCTCCGGGGTCACATTCTTCGTGAACTGCTGGACAACACGAGTCCCCTGGTCGTCTACAACCAAGGTTATGACTATCTGCTCGTTGGAATTAGGCATAGAGGTTCCCCTTCGGGTTCGACGGTATTGAGAATGGACTATGGAAGCTCGTCATCTTCCAGCTCTCGTTTAAGGTCATCTCGCTCGCTCTTTCGCTTCGCATCTTTCGACTCCTTACTCCGTTTTTGGAGGCGGAGTTTGTTGGACTCCATCACCATGAACAGAATAAGTGCGGAAGAGAAATCTCGTTCCTCTTCCTCGACCCCAAAGAGGTCAAACAGCGACTTCACGAGCGGGAAGTCAAACTTCATCAACCCGAGAGCGGGTTCTACAGAAAGAGTGAGCAGAGCAGAATAGATGTCGGAGACTCCCCGGCTTTCCCAGGAGATTCTCGGGACCTTGGTACACTCGTCGCACTTCGGTCTCTCCTCCTCCGGCAGGTCGCTGTTCAACTGCTTACAGAGTTTGCAGTTGAACGGGTTATCCTGCTCTGCCCACTCGATTACTTTTTTAGTTCGTCTACCTGACCTTCCCTTTTCTTCAGTTGCTCCACGAAGTACTCGGGAGATGTCGATACCCGTGTGAGCCAGATATCGAAGTCCGTCGAATTGGTGAGGAGGGCGTACTTGTTCTCCGGCGTGCAGGGGACATCCTTGTTGTCGTCCTCTGCCTTCACCGTGATGGGGAAGAACTCCGAGAGCTTCTTGAGCGTCAGCCCCTTCCAGTCCAGGATGCCCTTGTCGGCCCATTTCCTGGTGAGCTTGACCCGGTCCACCTTCTCTTCCCGCTGGTGCTTCCTCCACTCGACTTCCTTCGAGGAGTCGGTGATTTTGAGCACCTCCTCCTTGCCAAGGTAGCCGACCTTGACTTTGAAGCCGTCTACGTCGGGGTACTCTATCCAGGCGGATACACCCCTCTCGATGGCTTCATCGACCAGGCTTTGAATCCTGATTTCGTCTGGCATAACCTAAACCTCCATAATGTAGATTTACAACTTCGATTAGTCGAAGTTGATGTTTACTTCGTCGTCCAGCGAGGCCGAAGCAACCGCAACGTACGGAATCTCGACCATGACCTCTTCGTCGCCGGAAATCTTCGGGGTCCGGTACTCGATTTTGGGCATATTGATTTTCATCCTCTTGCCCGCAAGTTCTCCGCATTGAATGACGAGTGCGTCCTGGAGCTGGTACTCGGACTTGTAGAAGTACTGCATGGTGGGCTTGCGGAAGTAGAGACCCATGGTCCCTTCGATATTACGGAACCCGGTGGTCCCGTAAGCCGTCGGATACCATTGCCCGTTCATCTCGTCCTCGTAGTACTTTATGTTGTTGGTGATAACAACCTGGGCCGAGATGAGGGTCGCCAGGAGAGAACCAACCGTGACCTGAGTGATTTTGCCGTGGACGGGCGTTCCAACTTCCGTAACGGTGGGGACGAACCCAGCAACTTCTGCGTTGAGAGCACAACCCGTAACAAAACCACCAACGTCCGAGATATTGAGAATGTTCCCGGCGTAATCCACCGTCGAAATGGTGTACCCGACACCTGTCTTGGTGTCCGCCCCGATGGAGATTTTCATCTTCGGGGTGAACCGCTTGGCATCGTAGACGTGGACGTGGGTCTCAGCGGCGGTAACAGCGGTCTGGGCTTGGTCAGAGCCTCCCCGATACCACTTCATAAATTGCCCAGCCCAGGAGATGGAAACGATTTCCCCGCCAGCGATGTTGAAGGTCGCCGTGTTGACCGTACAACCCTCGAGGGCAAAGACGCTGTGGCCCTTCTTGACCCAGATGGAGCAAGACCCGAGGTTCACGCTCGAGTCGAGTCCGTAGAGAACCCCGGAGGGGGTTGTCTTCTTTCCCATGAGACACTCGAACAGAGGGTCTGCCTCGGGAGCCACACCGAGTGTGCCGGACGGCTTGCAGTACGTGGTCAGCGACCACTCGCCGGGCCGGGTCCTCCCCTTAATGGAAGACAGTTTGCTCCGACTCGAACGGAGCTGTGCGTCGTCGATGAACTCGATATCCTGGGCCAGGGCTGTGGCCCCGGTGACAAGAACCGTGTTCGCCGAAGTGGGATATGCAAGGGTCCCTTCAGGAGACTCCTTCTTGACGAAGACTTTCTCTTCATTTGCCAATGAGAACAGTTTCATGTTCTGTTTCCTCCTACAGTATTATTTGAACACCCAGCGTACCTTTACCTGCCCCGCCGAACGAGCGGGAGCTTGACTTGTTTGATGAAGGCCGACTTCCGCTTGATGTCCTTTACCTTCGTAGGCGAGTAACCAAGCTTCTTCGTCTTCCCACAGGACCCGCCGGACATCCCTGGGCGACCCTTGTGACCAAAATTGCCCGATGTAGCGGTCCCCTCGTTGACCATCCGTTTCATCATGTTCTCCTCTGCTCACCATCCCAGCCCGGCTGGGAGGACAGCTCTATCCAAACCCCTTTCGGGACCTCAACCCAAACACCCGTTGGGAAATCAGCAACACCCAGAACTCTCCGGTCTGCGTTCGTAGACCGAAGGTAGTATCTCATCTTCCACTCCCAATCAGGCGTTTGATATGCTCTGCTCATATCTGAACTCCAGGTTGAACGTCTCCTTGTAAAGCGGGTACGTGCCGGATGACGTGATTCCCGTAATCTCGCACATCTCGCACAACCCACCGAGAGTCGGGTCCTCCCCGATTTTGTTCTTGACCGCCGCAACCAGGCTCTCCCGGTTTGCTATCTCGTCGTCGTCCGCCAGGAAGTACACAGCGAGCGTGACCTTCACCAGCCAGTACCCGTAGCGGCTTGTCTCGTAGGTCACCGACTCCGACTCCGGTTTGATAATGGCGAGGGGAAGTTCACTCTTCGTATACCCCCCGACTCCCACGGGGTCCTCGTTTGACAGTTCCACCGTCCCGATGCTGACGATAGCGTCGATATTCGTCCGCAGGGCATTGAGACAGTCGCTTCTGGTGGACATTAAACCTCACTCAGGAACGAGATTGACAATGATAGTGTAGCATCTCCACTCGGAGCCGCAAAGCCCATCCCTGTATCAACGGAGTCGATGGTCACATCGTCTACCACATCGTTGAGAGTCGGGTTGGCCTCTATCACCCTCTTAACGTCCTCGATGGCCTCGTTGAGGAGCGTTGAGAGCTTCTCGGCATCGTCCCCCTCAGCCAGAACGTACACCGTCACCATGACCGTCAGATTGACTTTGACACAGTCGTAGGCGATGGTATTTCGGGTCTCCCGGACATCGTAAATCATACACCCCTTCGGGCGGGTGTACTCGCTCAGACCAACGTGCTGGCGGTCAACGTCAGTACACCACGAGATAGTCTTCAGCACCACCTCGAGAGCATTGAGGACGTGCTCCTTGTGGGTGTACGTGAGCGGCATTACCAACCTCGCTGGACTAACTTGTAAATTCCCTGATTAGAGGCATGAGCCTTCAGAGCCGTCTTCATCACGGCCCGGCGGATTGATTTCGGTTGCTTACCGAAGTTTTTTATCTTCCCGGCGACAGTTCTGATAACCCCCCGGTTCGACGTTCCAACATGGAGGTTCCCGACAATGTGCGTTATCAGCATCCTGTCCCCGCCAGATATCCCCCGCCGTCCGACACTACTCGGAGCAGACCCGCCCCGATGACCGGGGATTCCCTTATGACCGTAAAAACCACGCCCCTCGGCACGAGCAATTCCGAGCGACTTTATCATTCTACTTCCCCTCCTCGAATATTCTCGTCAACTCTCTAGGGAGTTCTCGTTTCAGGTATTCAATCCGATTGATGAGGTCCGTCCTGGTGATAGAAACCATCCTGTACGCCCTCGAGCCTGGGTGGTGGACCTGCTTCGCAAAAATCTCTTGCCCCAGCCACATGAAGCGGAGCCACTTCCCAGGGGGCTTGGGAACAAGGGGGATAGCGTGCGGCCTGGTCCCGAACTCCAGGTACTTGATGACGGGCCACTTGGCTATCACAGCGTTGTAGATTTGAATGTATATGGGGTTGGTTCCTTCGATGGAGTACGTCCACTCGTCTGCCAGGTGCTGTCCACCCCCACGTGCGGCCTCGAGCGGGTCCCACACCTTCCTCGGAGTAAGCCGTTGAAGGTTGTAGATAGCGATGGCAGTCAGCTCCTTCATCTGAACATTCATGTGCCGCCCGAATTGAAAGGTGTTGAACTTGGCGGAAAGCTTATCCCACCTCGCCCAATCAACTTTCATTCCGAGTGTAACCATCAAATTACCTGAACTCTCAGACTCTCTCCTACTCCGATTCCCGAGGAGGGAAGATTCTCATGGACATCCAGTCTCCCGGTGTCCTTCCCGAATCCCTTCCAGCTCGGTGTTTCAACATACGCCTGAAACTCCCACACACCAGCCTCGTCCAGGTCGCTCGTCCCTGTCGTCGTGTAGGAGACGCTTGAATTGGTCTCCTTTACGGCGACCCACTCGCCCACCTGGTTCGATGGCTTCCGATAGAAAATTTTAAACACAGTTCCGGCTGAAATGTCAATGACTGTCGAGAGTATTATTTTCAGCCCCACGAATCCTCTCTGTACAATTTCCATGAAAACCTCCTACGTAATCTTCGATATCATACTGGGTATTTTAATCTGGGAAGTCTGAATAACCAAGTTCATCATCTCAGACTCCCCGCTCCAGGACGAAACCACCTCTGATACAACGCTGACAGAGGCCGAGAGTTCTCCCTTAACCGCAACCGAGGTAACGATTTCCGAGGTTAGGAGAACCCGCCGGAAGGCATCAACCCACCCGATGTCCGTAATGTAAATCGACTCCGAGACAGAGACCTCGAAGACCCAGCCCGGAGGAACGACGACGACAAACTCGGAAATACCGACCACCTGCCCGAGGAAAACCTGAAGCAGGAGGTAGCTCTCGAGGGTCTCGCTGACCACAATACCTTGGGAAGCCCCCAGGTAGAGGTCATAATAGACCGAGGCATTCTCAATCGCCGAAACGCCCTGGGAAGACACCAGGGAGATGCCCAGGGGGGCTACTCCTGACTCCTCCCCAAGGGTGACCTGGTCTTGGGAGGTAAGGGAAATCCCCCCGAGGAGAACAGCTCTGGTCTCCTGGACATTGAGAATGGCTTCCGATATTGCCACCCACAGCTCGAGGTACAGCCCACGGTATTCTCCTATGGCGACTGCTTGGGTCGTTAGGAGAAGAAGAGAGCTGACCAGAAGTGCTTGTGTCTCCCCGAGAGAGACCCCCTCAGACACGGAGATATAGTACGTCCCAGGGAGGGCGGTGGATACCGACCCGGACTCCCCGAGGGCGACCCCCTGGAGTGTTTGAAGAACCAGCTCGCCATTCTCAATCGTTCTCCCCTCAGTCAGGTGGACTGCCTCTTGGGAGGAGACGACCAGGCTCTCGAGAGCGACCACACGGTTCTCTGCCAGAGACACCCCCTCCTGGATGGCGACCACCAGGGGTTCGAGAACGACGGGGCCATTCTCAATCGTCTGAACTGCATCTGACCTGTTCACAGCCAGGTCGTCGAGAGCTGTTGTCAGACCCTCGGTCTTCGTAACACTCTGTGCCGTGCTCAGGAACAGTTCGGAGACGAGAAGCGTTCTGCCTTCTGCGGCGGTGACGTTGTCGGAAACCGACACGTAGTAGTTCCCGGCAACCTCACGTACGACGTTGACGTACTCGCTGGCGGTTACGCTCTGAGCCGTGTTCAGGAAAAGTTCGGAGACGTTCCCAGCCGGAGCCTCTGCGAGAGAGACACCCTGAGCCGTAACGACGGAGACATCGACAATCAGAACCTGGGGCTGAAGCTCCGTCTTCGTGACTCCTTGGCTTGTGACGATTGTGATGTCCCCGCCCACGAGCGTGGGGGAGACCTCAGTCTTCGTAACGGACTGGCTCGTAACCAGGAGGAGGTCTCCAACTTGCCCAGCCGGAGATTCCGTCGTTGTAAGCCCCTGAGTTGTGGAGAGAGCGAGTTCTCCGACGAGGAGTGTTGGAGCGACCTCAGTCTTCGTGACTCCCTGAGTCGTGACCAAGAGGATTTCGCTGACCAGGAGGGTGGGCGTAATCTCTGTCTTCGTGACGTTGTCGAAGACGCTGACGTTCCGTTCAGGCCCGGCTCCGACAGAGACGTTCGGAGAGACCTCCGTGATTGTCAATCCCTGGAACGTCGAGAGCGTGAGTTCTCCAACGAGGATTGCGGGGGACCCCTCCGTGGCCCCAACTCCCTGGAGCGTCGAGAGAGTGAGTTCGCTGACCAGACCTGTCGGAGTCAGCTCCGTCTTCGTGATAGACTGGCTTGTAACGAGCGAAAGGTCTCCAACCAGAACACTCCTGGTTTCCGTAACCGTCACCGAGTCGGACACAGACCGTAGGAGGTCTCCAATGACGAGGACTCGACCTTCCCCAATCGTTATGGAGTCAGAGACGCTTACGTTTACATCTCCAGAAGGAGCCGCTTCAACTTGAACACTAACGCTTTCGGAAACAGAAATTGAATCCCGAATACCCGTGTTCGGCTTCTCGTAAGTAACGTGCATAGACCGAAGGTCTGCCCCATATCCTGCGTCCAAAACAGCCGAGTCTGCGACAGAAGCATCAAACGCTCCATACGTTCTAGCACGACTATGATAATTCTCCAGCCCTCCTCCAGAAGCGTTTTTCAGATAGATGTTGCTGGAAGGATTGACAACCAAGTAGAAGTCGGCGTGTGACAAAGAATCCGAGACGTGGGAGAATGCAAGACTCAGCCAAGCATCAGCGACAGGAACGTGGGTAGGAGATTCGTCTGTATAAGCGATTCTGACGTGCGGGTCTGCGGAAGTATAAAGTGCCGCCATCAAGTGCGTTTCATCATTCCAACCATAGCGACTGTATATAGAGAACGAAACTGGAGTGCCATTCTCTGGACAATGAACTCGATACCATATCTCCTCGCCACTCCCGTAGGTGCTTTCGTTGGCATGAACGGTCGAACTTCCTATAATTCCGAGTTCAGGACCAATTTGTAGAGATTCGGGTTTAACGTTGGCGGAGTCGGAAATCGTTACAGAGTCCGAGACGCTTACATTAAGAGTCCCACCCGCCGCCGCTTGAACGCTGACGGTTACGGACTCTCCGACAGTAATGAACTCAATGGTAACGCCTTCAGAGACCGTAGCCCGCATCTCGAATTGCTGACTTCTGATAGGCGTTCCCGGCGTGGGGAACGTCTTGACCATGTCGCCGGGGTAGCCGGGGTAGCCGTCGTCACCCAGAACGTGAGAGTTAGCAGGTCCAGACTTGTAGTAGACGTAGAACGAGTTGGCGAAATCGACAGTCAGCCAGTACCATCCGTTGTTGACTACCCGACATCTGACATTATCGGCGGAAATCCATCCATCGGCCCATGCAATAGGACCCTGTTGGGTAAGAAGGTTGAGAGGGTTGCCCGAACTGTCTGAGTAAATCCCGAGCCAAGTGTCGGGGTCGTAGTCGCTACTCAGCGTATTGATTTCGATTTTAGTGACAACGCCATCTCCGACTGTGTTCTGGAACCTATTAGCGTGGAGAGAACCGCTATAATCGTCCCCCGAGCCGTCATTCGTGCTAAGACCGAATGTTCCGAGAACACGCCCCGGCCCAACATTCAAATCTGGAGGAGCAGAGACTTGAACAGAGCGAGACTCTGCGACAGTAACGGAGTCGGAAACGCTTACATTAAGAGTCCCACCCGCCGCCGCTTGAACGCTGACGGTTACGGACTCTCCGACAGTAATATTTTCATAGACGTTGTTGTAAGTAATTATCAGTTGGGGACGGAGAGAGGCCGTCCCCATATACCCGACAAACCCATTCTCCCTTCCGTTAGTCACCGCAGAATCACCATTCATCCACACGAAGACATGAGCGTTTTGGGCCAACCCCGAGTAAGTATCGACGAGGTGTTGAATGAGACCCGCAATCTCCAACTCGTTCCAATCCGCCATCACCCAGAAATCTGCCGTATTGTAGTGAACAGCACCAGTTCCTTCAGAAGTGGTCGGATAGGTCGTTATTGACGGAGAAGGAGCGGGAGTTACATAACCGGGAGCCGCAGGTTCGCCGGGGTATACCGGAGCGTCGTCATCGTCTGAAACGTGAATCCAGAACTCATCCACATCAGCGTTGCTCTCTCCGTAGCACCGAACTTTTGCGGAGATAATTCTAGCCCCGGAGGGAATGGCTCCGTCCAATGCGAATCTGATACCGCACGGCTCGTCGTGGTCGAAGTATCGTCCAAACCAGACAGTCACACCATTAGTTGCCACCCAATTATCGACTTGGTTCCAGACGATTTGGGGGCAGTCCCAAATTTGTCCGGTAGCCCCGTTGACAGTAATACTACCAACGAAGAGGGTTTCCGCCGCCAACTCTCCCACTTTTACGGTGGGCGTGTCCGTGAGAGTTACAGAATCAGTTCTTGCAGGAACAATAACAGTTCCGACAACAAGAGTCCTTGCTTCGGTAAGCGTTACAGAATCAGAGATAGTAATATTGACGGGAAGTATGGGAATGGAGACTGTTACCGACTCGCTAACCGTTACCGACTCAGAGACAACCGGAGGCTTGACTTCAATTCGTACGGTTATACTCTCCGTTATCGTTACGGTGTCAGCGGGAGTTGTGGTGGGCCAAAGCGACTGCCAAGGAATGTCGTTGGAGAACTCGACCCAAGGAGCGTAGTCGTTGGTATTGGCCCCGTCCTCGTCCACCATGTCCGTAGAGACGTTGTCGCCGTGCCGCTGAACGATATTTCTGTTGACAGTAGTGGCAGAACGGAAGCCGATTTCGATGACCAGATAGTCGCCGTCAGTAGGAGTCTGCGAAGTGAGCGTAATGGGACGGGCCTCGCTTGCGTCGAAGGCTCGTCTGCCGTAGAGAGAAGTCGAGAACTCGTAAGGAGAAGTGGCAGAGTCAGAAGCCGTAGCCGCCAAAAGAACAGAACGGTCAGCACCGCCAGACTGAATGATTTTGACGGCAATCGACATCGTGGCGTTGGCCCCGGTAGCCGCTTCCGAGGCCCGCATGACGGCGTTGACGGTTCCGGTAATCTGATTCGGAGCCAACGGGCCGATGACATACCGCATGACGGCTTGGGTGTAGGGGCTTGTCGTTCCCGAAGCCGTCGTTCGGGAAGTCATGGTGGTAATGCCTTTGACTAGCACGCCGGGAAGTGTGTAAGTTGTACCAGCTTGGTTGGCGTGGTTCCACGTCGAGGGGGCTACAGGAGCCGACCCCGACGATGGAAGATAGATGCGAGTTGCCACTTACGCCCCCATCCCCATGCTTTCCACATAGACCCGCCGCTTGTACTCGAGCCAGTCTTCCGGGTCCGGCACGTCCATGTTGGAGTTCACTTCGACATTGATATCCAGGCCTCCACCGCCCGTAACCTGCCAGGACAGGACCTCACCCAGGGAAACGCCCTGGGTGGACAGGAAAAACAGCTCTGAGAGCCTCCCAGAGGGCTGTAGCTCGGTAATATCGACCCCCTCCGATATAATTGGGAGGTTCATATCCCCGAAGGAGAGCGTCGGAGCCACTTCCGTCTTCGTAACTCCCTGGGTCGTGACCAGAAGAATGTCCCCGTCTCGAAGGGTCGGAGACGACTCTGTGGCGTAGGCGTGCTCTGCCGTCAGGGTGATTGATAATGGAGGTTTGTCCTCAACCTGAGCCAACGGACTGACCTCGGTCTTGGTCACCCCCTGGGAGGTGACCAGAGCCAGTTCCCCAACCAGAAGCGTCGGGGTCAGCTCAGTCTTCGTTACCCCCTGGGAGGTAACCAGAATCAGCTCGCTATTGAGAATGGTCGGTGCAATCTCGGTCTTCGTGACCGAGTCGTAAACGCTGACATCCCGGTCAGGGAGAGTAGCGTCTTCTCTCTGGACCGTCCCAGACTCCCCAACTGTTACCCCGTCAGAGACGCTGGGCTTGTCCGAGTCGAGGTAGTAGACGGTGACACGGACATGGTCCACGTAGCGAGCGTAACCCGTGGTCCCGGCTGGTTGCAGAAGCACACCGAACGTGGAGGCGTTGATTTGAGCGGGGGTCCACGTCGTTCCCCACAGGTCGGAAGATGTTCCCCAAGTTTTATACCCCGACTCGGGAGTCGTCGTGGTCATATCTGTCTGTGAACCCGTGTTCCCGGCCTTCGTTGTGCCGTCCTTCGTCGGGCTTGCGGACAGCCCTCTTCGTGCGGCTTGAGAACCGGAGCCGTAGCCCTCGACCTCGATAAGAATTCCAAGAATGGTGGCCTGGTTGTCGATTGAGAATCCGAACCCCGTCGCCGCCATGATAGCGGACGTGGAGGTAGAGTTCGCCCGGTTGTCGTCGGACGAGTAGACGTTCCCGTAGCTTGTCCACGTCGCTACAATTTGAGCTGACGCAGTTGGGCTATTGGGTCCTGACGAAGCCACCTAGTTCTCCTATTTCTGTTCCTCGAAGAATCCCACCCACTCCGCCTGAACTCGGCTTGTCAACTTCTTCCGGTCATTGATGTGGGTCGTGATTATCCAGCCCCCGAGATGAGCGGCGAGCGACTGCCGGACCATGAACGGGGTCTGGCTCTGGAAGCACCCTGTGAGCACACAGGCCACGTTCCGATACTGGGGCATATAGATGCTCTTGTGGTAGTGTCCAATCGCCAGGAGGTCTGGTTTCTGGCCCCCTGCGAGGGACTCCACAATCTTCTGGGCGTGGTAACTCACGGCGTAGGCCGTCCCTCCGCCCGGATGGAGGAGACGCACCTTGTAGGTCTGCCCCTCCGAGGTCTTCATCTCCACGTCCCCCACGTCCTGCCCGACGAACTTCCAGTCAGGCCTGACCCTGGTCAGCTCGTCGCCGACGTTCATCCCGACGAGGTTCTTGAACGAGGAGTCGTGATTCCCGGTGATGAAGATGGTGGACATCCCCTTGTACTCCGGGACCTCGTTGATGAAGATGTCTCTCTGCTCGGGCCAGCTCTTCCCGTCTGGACGAAGCTCGAACTCCTGACCCTTGTAGACTCGCCATCCGTCGAGCACGTCGCCCGTGTGCAGGACCGTGGTGACACCCTCGTCCCAGGCTCTCCGGTAGAAGGCCCTCAGAGCGTCCCCCTGCTGGTAGAGGCTCCCGATTTGAGTGTCTCCGATGAGACCGAACTTGAGTTTGTTCCCGTCGGTCTTGACCGGGACCTCGTAGGGCTTCTGCCTCTTGTACATGAGCATGAGGGTTTCCACAAGGGAGGAGATAGCCTTCGATTGCTTCTTGAGCTTCTCTTTGCCCCCTTCCCCCTCGGCGAGCAGGTCAGCCAACTCAACTAGATTGATTTCGTTTTTCGGCATTGTAGCCTCCTTATTCGTCTCGGACCCGCTTGGCTTCTGCCACGTCGAGTGCGGACCCCCAGAACCATTGACCGTCGGTGTCCTCCCCAAGCCGGAGCTTTATCCGGTTTGCGGCGAACTCCTCGGTATTATCAACCGCCCGTTTGAACCTGTTCCGGTCCTTCCCGGCGGTCTTCGAGCACAACTCTCTTTCTGCAATGAGAGTTCCCGCTTTGAGTCTGCACAACTCGGTTTTTATAGAGGCAGAGATGTCATACCTCTTTCTAATCGAGTCCAAGGTTATCGTACCGCTACCTTTCGGCTCGACGAGAGAGGGGGTTACAGGCTTTCCCTCCCGGATTGTCTCAATCAGCTCCCGAGACGACCCAAAGATAGCCGCCAGAACTCGTGGTGTGTCCCAGTCGGGGTGGTTGGCGATGCAGTCCCGAACTCGGTCCTCAACAGGTCTTGGTTTTCCCACTTAACTTTCTCCTTTTGATAGAAATAAAAAAGCCGGGAGGCCCGAAGGCAACCCGGCTTGGATTGACAATGGAAGAGCCTTCGAGACATCGAAGGCGGAGTGGTAGTGAATGTTCGAGACAGCAGTCCTGGCGGCGGTTGTAACAGAGAGCCGGGAGTTCTTAAAATAGGCCAGGGTCAGCTCAATGGGTTTATCCGGGCCATTCTCAATCGAATTGACCCAAACATCCGAGCCGCCAGAAGGAGATAACGGAAGGTCGGCATGGTAAAGATTCTCCACGACGGAAACCCGTTCCGTGGAAAGAACCTCCAACATCCGATTTTTCATTGATGTCCGTTAATCGTAACAGATGCTGACACCCCGGTGCTGTCCGTAATGGTGACCGTCAGCGTGTAGTCCCCAGCGGTGTTGTAGACATGGGTGGGGTTCTGCAAAGGGCTGGTCCCCCCATCACCGAAGTCCCACAGCCACTCAACAGGATTTCCAGCAGAGTAGTCCGTGAACTTGACGAGGTCCCCTACACGTGGAAAAGCGGGACGCTGTGAGAACCCCACCGTGAGACGGTTCCCGCCAGTCTGGGCGTAGAGACCGACCAGCAGAACAAGCAGAGCAAGAGCGATACGAGCGGCCCTCTTCATAGGAACCTCCTCTCCGTCCTGTGACGGTTAGATGTCCTTAGCGGTAAGGTTGCAACTGTACACCGAGTTCGCATCGAGAGTTGTCGTGTTGACAGTCAGGGTAGACGTATAATTCCCCGGTGTCAGAACAACTCTGGAAAACGTAAAACTTCCCGCAGGGAGACCTCCGACAGTCAACTGAATGTCGGCATCGAACCCACCCGTAGGAACGGCGGCGATGGTGTACGTAACGACCTGGCCCTTAGAACAGACCTGGTCCGCCGGAGTAATGGTGATGGTGTAGTTCCCCGAAGCATTGACCGTGAGAGAGAATGGAACTGTCTTTTCAGGGAGTCCCGCCTGACCCCGGCCCACGAGGAAAGCCACGCCAATCACGATGACAACAGCGAGAACGGTAAGAATAGTTTTGAAAGTCTTGTTCATAGCCTTCTCCTTAGTACCCGAGCTGTGACGCTATTTTGCGTTGCTTGGGCGACAGAAACTTCGTGTGCTCACCCATAGCCGGGTATTTCACACCGTTCGATTCGATATGGTAGCAGAACATCTTCGTGTCGATAAGGAAGGGGTACGGCTTCTTGCTGAGACTCTTCCACCCAGCCTTGCCTAAGATGTCCCGCTTCATTATCTGCGTACAGAACTCGAGGTCCTCGGTCCCGACAGAGGTCCGAAGCTCGTTTTTCTCCGGGTCGTAGAACACCCTGGTGGGGGACTCGAACACCTTCTTGACGTTCCTCCCCATGATGTTTACCGTTTCAACCTCGTCGGCGAGGGTCTCTAGGATAGAGTGGTGGATGAGCGTGCATCCCATCGGAAGACCGTCCACCCAGACCTTGTCTCCTATTTTCCACTTGTCGAAGTACCCTGTTCCCCGGCCCCGGTAGACCAGGGGTTCCGCCGGGACCGACTTCGTAAAGTACAACCCGGAAATAATCGGAACAGTCGCCTTGACCATGTACTCATTCATCCAAACGAGGAACATCGGGTGGAGACAAACGTCGTGGTCTACAAAGAGGAGCCACTCGTAGCCTCCCTGGAGGAATTGATTCACGCAGAGGTTCCGTGCGTCAGCAACAAGGAACTGCATCGGGGAAGTCGTATTGACCCACTCGATATGCTCCACGAGGCTCCAGTTACACGGGATAATTTGCCCATACCGGGCCATGACCCACTCCGCTCGGAGATTTCCGGTCATGGGGATACAAACCATCAGCCGTCTCTGCGGCGGGGTGGACTTGGCGATGATGAGACTCCCGCCAAATTTTTTTTCCTTGACCTTTACCTTTGCTTTCACTTGACCTCCACGTCTTCTTGGATATGGAATGTGCTCCCCTTGGCGATACTTAGAGCCATGTCTGGAGAGGCCGTCAGAGACTTTACAGCGACGACCCTGACCGACCCCTTGGGGTGGACCAGAAGAAGGCCTACAGCGTTGAACTGGAGCAGGTCCTGGGGCCTTACGGGGGGCCTGTCGGGTCCGATTCTCTCCTGTGTCCCGACCTCTTCCGCTACGTTGATTCCGAGGTCGCTCATTTTAGACCCAGTACGCCAAGTTGAGGAGCGGAAGGAGCCTTCCCCTTCTCCGGGACGACGTTCTGAACCCCGGCGATGTCTCCCTTGTAGACCGCCTCTTCTTTCGTCATCCGCTCGCCCTCTTTTTCAGAAACTTTGTAGTAAAGAACCTCCATGCACCCTCCGACGTTCCACACAGGGAAGCCGTCACCGAGTCTCCAGGGCTTCGGACGGTAGACCAGGTACAGAGGATACCTCGGGTCGAAGTACTGCCAGGTAGACTGGATGCACGGATTACAATGGGTGGGGTCCCCGAGGTAGAGGTCGTTCACCCCGTAAGGGTGGGACATGGCAAACGTCCCGTCATCCTTCATAATCCTCCAAACCTCGTCCATGAACTTAATCATCAGCCAAGGCTTGATGTGCTCGATGACATGAGAAGCGATGACAACAGCACAGGACTCATCGGGTAGGGGCCACGGAAAAACCTCGAGGTCGTGGAGGATATCCACACCTGGGAGCCTCCGGTTGTCCAGCCCGATGAATCCCCGCTGTTTCCGCTCTCCGCATCCCAGTTCAAGGCGGACACCGCCGCCTTTCTCCAGGACATTGATAACGTCCTTCTTCTTTTTCAAACCTTCACCTCCAAGTGAAATAAAGATAACCCGGCGGTTATGCGAAGTTAATGTCGTAGGTCACGTTGACGTTCTGGTTCGTGTCGCATTGAGACCCGGCGTAGGTCGAGCCAGCGAACAGCGTCCCCGTCGAGGTCCCGGTGGTGTCGTACAGGCCCACGTTCGAGAGCGTGGACTGGCCCTGGACGAACGACAGCGTCGAGTTGAACGTCGCCGTGAACCGGAGCTTCGTCGAGTTGCTGATGCTGATGGTGACCTGCACCCGCTTGTTGGTCGTGCCGTTGACGCATTCTCCGGGGAGCGTGGTGGCGTTCGAGGCCGGGGCTGTCCCCGTACCGAGAGCCATCCAGTTGACCTGCTTGGAACCCGTCGAGGACCCCAGAAGTCGGCACAGGAACATATCGAACCCGTTGTTCGTGACCATGTTGGGCTTCCAGCCGGAGTCTCCGACGATTTTCAAAGGCCGAGCGGGGTCCCCTTCGTTGATTTGGATACGGTAGAACCCCCTGACCTTGAGAAAGGTTTCATTCTTCTTCATGTAAATCTCCTGAGTGGTATTTTGTGCTACCTTACCAAGCCGTCTACATCCAGAACCACCGCCGCTCCTCAGCCAGAACCTCTTCTCTCCAGCTATCCATTGACTCCTGACCATCCTTTAGGAGCTGATTGGAGAGCTGATAATCGACAGAAGTCCCCGTCCGAGTAGGCGACGTGAGCCTGGACCTGTACCGAGCCAAAATAGGCAGAATCTGAGCTGTCGCATAACGAACGACAAGCCTCTTGAGCCTCGCCGGGAGGGTCGAGATATTCCAGTCCTTCACCCCGACATAGTAGGCCTTCTTCCCTTCGTAAGAGATTGTCGGGGGTGGCATAAGCCGAAGGAGCTGTGTCCCAAGGTTGAAGTCCCATGAGAACACCTCGTGAACCTGGGTGCGATTCAGGTAGTCCACTAGCCTGTTGTATTGGGACATCTCCCAGTCGAACATCAGGTCCATTCCAAGGTACACATCAAACTCCGAGCCAAAAATTTCAGCCAGGCTAGTTTGAACGTAAGGAAAAACCGTCAGTATGTCAACTACTCCTGTTTCGGGGGTGTACTCAGACACACCCTCCCTCAAAGTCAAGGAGTAGATGGCCCTGTTAGGAACATACCTCGAAACCTCCGAGATACCGTCTCCAACGTGCCGGAGGATGACCTCGTCCCCTATCTCCTTCTCCGGGGGACCCCCAACCTCTTCTCTTACCTGAGAGACCAGCTCCGCTATTGATATCGTCATCGGGGTCTCCTATACGAGCGGGTGGGTTCTCCAACAATGGCGTGCATCGTCGGGTTCTGCACGAAGGTCTTGAACGGAACATTGAACTTCTTCCCGGTTCTCTTGGCAGACTTCTGGTTTACCCTATACCAGACCTTCATCCACGAGAGCAGAGCCTTGTCCAAACGTCCGGGTGTCTTTCCAACTCTGTCCGGTCCCGCTCCTTTATCTCCGTAGCCCGTATCAAAGTCCTGGTCGGGGCTGTTGACCGTGGAAGAACCGCCACTTCTTGGGAGGCTCCCTCCTCGCTGACCCTTCCTTCCCTGGTGACCGTAGAAGCCTCGGGCCTCTACCGTTGAGTCTCTTCCTATCATTTTCTTCATCAGATAAACTCCAGCGTCATCTCGTCGTTGATAATGGCTGACTCAACCACCTCGTTGGTGATACATTGCGAACAATGTGGGCAGGACTGCGGAGAGATTCTCTCTATCATGTCCTTGTGCTTCTGTCCGCCCCACTTCGTAAGGAACTCCTCGAACGGGTAGTACTTCCCGAGGTTAGCCGCCGTATCCTCACGACGGTCCTGGCAGATTGAGAATGTCCCGTTTGCCAGGAACACGCCCGTAAGCGGGGTAGCGTAGCACTTCTGGAAACGGACGATTTTGTACCAGTCCCTGTCGTACTTGTGGACTATCCCGTAGACCTTGAAGTTGTCGTCTTCGAGGTCCTTCCGGCTTTCTCTCAGGTAGAACTCTACCGTCTTCCTGACACCCTTCGTGAACTTGTAGATGGGGGTGTAGATGGGCCGGATGTGGACCTCGTCCACGCCGAGGCCCTTCGACATCTCAGCGAACCTGTACATCTCCCCGTAGTTCAGATGATGAATGACAAACTTGGTCGTGACCTTGGGACGCTTCCCCTCCCCACGGTTCCGGCACAGCCAGCCGATGTTATCCAGAATCCTGGGAAATGCGTTGGCGACCCTGGGCCGCTTAATCTTCATGTATGTCTCTGGCGAGGCGGCATCGAGAGAGATGCCCACCCACCGGACGTTCTCAACGATAGCCTTGCGGATTTCGTCGGTGTCCATGTTGACGGCGTTCGTCATCAATCCGACCTTGAGTTTCTTCTCTCCGAGGAGCTTCAGAAAATCGACGATTTTCGGGTGGAGAAGAGGCTCCCCGCCACCGGAGATGACGACGGACCGAACGCCCCACTTCGACAGGAACTCTGGTAGCTCGAGAAGAACCTTATCTGGAATGGACTGGACCTGCTTGCGACGAAGCTCGCTGGAGGAACACCAGGAGCAGTTGACGTTGCAGACGTTGGTGGGGTCAACCGTAACGGTGATGGGGACTACAACCTCCCCCTTCGCCAGCTTCTCCAACTGTTCCCGCCACGCCAGGACCTTGATGGAATTAAAACTGTTATAATTGTAAAGCCATTCTTTAAGCATTGGGGCGTACCTTTCCTGTTTTCATTTACTGACTCCCTTGATAAGAAGGAATGTCAGAACAGCCACTCCGACCCCCTCGAGTCTTCCCATCCAACGATTAAGTTTCTTCTGCCCGACAAGTGTCGTAACGTCCTTCATGGCCTTGTCCAATGTGAATTCGGCCCTGACCCGGCCCTCGTGCTCGATGGCTGTACTGTTCTCCTCAGTCTTCAAGGAGGACTCCAAGGACTTCACCGTAATATTAAGATTGCCTATTTCCTTAGACTGGTTCTGAGAGAGCGTGAAGTAGACCTCAGCATCCTTGAATATAGCAACGGTCTTCTCCCCGCCGACTCTGGTTAGGCTGAACCGGAAGTTCCCGGAGACGACAACCCCCACCTCCTCTGCCCCAATTCTCTTCCCCATCTCTTCCGCTATCTGGATGTCTGTCATCATCTTGAGCTGTCTTTTATACTCATCCCTTTCGGCGATGACAGTAGCGTTTTGAGAATGGAGCTGGGTATTCTCAGAGGCGAGAGTCTCTCGCTCCTTCTTCCCATCGGCGAGTTCCTTGCTGTTCGCCGCCAGTTGAACTGCATCAACCTTAGCCTGGTCCTTCAACCCGGCGACATCTTCTTTGAGTTGAGCTACGTTCTTGTCCAGAGTCTTCGAGCGAATATACTCGTAGATGCCAATACCAGAACCTACTCCGAGAAGAACAATAAGTAGTATGGTTAAGACACCCCGGACAGAATCCTTACCCAGCACTAAAGACATCTTTAGGTCCTCTTTTCAATATCAACAAACTTCTTATCGCACAAAAGGAGGCGGTCCTTACAATTCTTTTTTACATCCGCCAAACCAGAGATAACGATGTCAAGCTTCGTATTTACCTGTCCAAGTTCCCTGGTTGACGAACTCATGCTTCTCTCAACCTTGTCAAAACGACCACGAACATCGTCTCTCCACTCTTTGTCTGCTTCTTTTCTTTCCTCAAAAGCAGACTCGACAGCAACGGCCTTTGTGTCATCTTGTTTTTTGAAAGAACCGTTTCCATTCCCGTTTCCGTTCTTCTTGTGCTTCTCTAGCAGGTACTTTACGAAGTTGAATGTTTTTTCCAAAATTAAGTATGCGATAGCCCCGCCTCCTAGATACATAAATTCTTTACCGATTGTCGGGACCTTGACCAGAGAATCTTGTAACAACGAAAGTGCGTCCATTCTACCTTCTCCTAAATGATATCCACGCCTCTGTAGCAACACCCCGCCCATCATCTCCTCTCCAGAGAGAGGCATTCAGAAAGTAGAAGTCATCCCCATGAAAACGCCTTGCCCAGAATTCCCACGGGTACACGGAAACATGGCTCTTGTCGAGAGAACCGAAAGAGGAGTTGATTACCTCCATCTCTCCAATAAACCCCCAGGCCGGGAGCTTGATAAGGATAGCGTCCTTACAGACCCGCTTAATCTCCTCGACAGTCGCCATGATTTCCTCGATGTAGAGATGCTCGAGAACATCGAAGCACGTGACCACATCAAACGTCTTGTCTCCAAACGGCAATGAGGAGGAAAGACCCTTATGAAGAAATGGCTTCGTGTCTGCTTCCGCCCTCTCCAGAGCGTAGTCCGAACAGTCTATCCCCTGAGCGTTCCATCCCCTATCTCTAAGAAAAGAAACGAAATACCCGAACGAGCACCCAACATCAAGAAGAGACCCGGAAGGAATGTGGAATAGATTCTGGGTCCACATCAGTTTCTTCTCGTTCTCAGCAATAACGGAGGGGTCGTTCTTTGAGTACGAAACATTAAACCGTTTGTGCCAGTACTCTTCCCAGTAGACATCATCGTAAAGAACAGACGTTGTCCGCAGAATCCTAGACTCTTTCAGGTTCTTAAATCCGTCCATTACTTTTTCTCCAGGATTTCTGTAACTTTTTTTAAAACGTCGTCCACGGGGAGGTTCTTCAGACACTTCGGAGAATCAATGTTCTCCTTGTCCCGGTGAGGAGCCTCACCAAAGCAGGGCGTGAAGAATTCACAGTAGTCTCTGTCCTCTTGAATAGGGCAGGACCCTTGGATAGGAAACATCGTTGTAAACATCTGTGCGAACACAGCCCCGTTCCTGTTGCTGAAAATAGTCACCGTGGGAACTCTCATGGCGGCAGAGACGTTTGATATCCCGGAGTCCGGCGACACAACAATGTCAGCCAGGGAAGCGAGAGCGGCGGCGTGCCGGAAACTCAGGTCCATCTGGTCGAGGACTTTCACGTTTCCGAGGCCCCTCAGCTTTGAGATGAGAGAATCCATGCCCTCCCATTCCTTCAGCTTATTGCTCCCCTTGGAAACAACCGCAATCCTCGGACTCGGACCACGGATACCCCACTCCTGGTCGGCCCACCGCTTCTCATCCAAGGTCGGGTAGTACTCCGGCTTGTGGTCACACTTCAGTCCAAGAGTGTCCAGATAAATCTGAGTTCTGGACCGCTTAACCTCCCCGTACTTCCCCATTTCCCCCAGCTCCACCCGGAACTCGAGGTCCGTCAGGTCGAAGACGTGGTTGTACCCGCCCATGGGGTCCTCGTGGATTACCCGACGAATTCTTGGATTCTCAAGGAGAACGTCCGAGTAATTCGGAGGGACCATATAGTCGATGACAACTCTGTCCCCAAACTCTTCCTTCAGAGCCTTGGCTACGATAGTCGTAAACAGGATGTCACCGTACCCGCCCATGTTCCTCTTAACGAGAACAGTTCTCTCACCGGAAGACTCCCGGATTGAATTCGCTGGCGAGTACCCGTGTACTGCGGTGAACCACTCGAGACCCAGTCTCTTCTGGTCCTGGGCTTCGTGGGGACCGAATCCGTAGATGGTCTCGAACTTTCGGATATTCCACACCCAGCGGACATCCCGATGTTTCTTCTCTTCCTCCATGGTGTTCACCACAGCTCCGAGAGCGTGATAGAACTGAGCATGGGAGGTCTGCCAGAAGGACCCCCCGGCGAGCCGGATGCGAAGGGTGTAGTCGTTGTCCTCAATGTACCTGGGCGTGAATACCTCGTTGAACAGCCCGACCTTCTCCACGCACTCCCTCGTGAGCAGGGTGGCAGAGTAGGACCCGGCTGGTATTTCTGAGACCTGCTTGTCCCAGTAGTCCTTGATGATAGAGTCGTCCACCGCCCAAGGAGGTGTCCCGAGCACGTCCCCAACTATCCCCCACGCTCCCGTGCGAGCCTGGGCCTCCACGAGCTTGTCGATATAGTCGGACCGGAGGACGATGTCGTTGTTGAGAAAGATGAATAGGTCGTAGTCGCCAGCCAGGAACTTCTTCAAAGCGATGTTCTGGGCGGCGGCAACGGATGTCTTCTTCGAGACGAAGTCGTACCCTTGCGAGGCGAGCCACTCAGGGGTTCCGTCCTTCGACTCATTATCAACCACGAACACGTCGTAGTCGTAGTAACTGCGGATGCTGGCGATGGCCTTCTTGGTCATGTTCAAGAGATTGTATGTCAGCATGGTGATGAGGACCTTCGACTTCGGTGTGAGCTGTCGTTGGACTTCAGCGACCACTTCGTTGGGGTCCAGGTTCTTCAGGCAGTCAGCAGTTCCTGCGACTTCCTTCTCCCTCGAGGAGTCTCCGGGGAGGCACTCGATATCCCACCAGCAGGGAGGCTTCCCGTGAGGGCAAGGGGCCTGGACAGGAACGACCTTCTCGTAGTCCTGGCAGAAGATGGTCCCCTCGGTGTATCCGAACAGAGCTACGCCACGCTTCCCCAAGGCTCCCGCCAGGTGGTATAGGAGAGAGTCTGAGGAAACGACCACGTCTGCTTGCTCAACCAGGGAGCCGACCTCCCGGAGGGAGTAGGGGTATTGAGAATGGCTGTCCACATTGTCTACGCAGATGACCTGATAGCCCTTAATCTTGAGGAGGGTCGCCACAGCTTCCATATATGGGTAGGTCTTGGCGGGGGTGGAAGCGTGGAGCTGGACGAGAATCAGGGGGCCATTCTCAATCCCAGACAGCTTCCGGGCAGTCTGGACGGTCCTCTCAGCCCACTCCCTCTCCTTATCGGTTACCCTGTAGATGGGCTTGCGGTCCACCAGCCAGAGGCCGAGTTCCTTGAGATAGGAGGCCGAGCGGCTGAATCGGTAGCGGCCCTTCCTCTCGTTCTTCGTCGCCTTGGTCTTGAACTCGAGTGAGTTGAGGTTGAGCTTCAGGTCGAACGACTCCTCGTCGTACTTCTCGCTGTCGAACCTCATCTCGTCTATGTCCATGTTGCCATGCAGAAGCGGGGCCAGGTCCTCCGTTGTGAAGAGGACTATCTTCGCTGTGCTCTCGAAGGCTTCCTTGAAAGCCCTTGGGATGAGGGTCATCATCAGCGTGTCGCCGTATCCCTCAGAGGTCCTCTTCAATGCGATGCGGACTTCCTTCTTGTCCTTGAACACAGCGGCATGGAGCTGTTCGACGCTCTTAGCCGCTTGCCAGAAGTCTGGACAGGAGAAGTAGTCGGTAAGCCTATACCGACCCATCTTCTCGTCCCACTCCGGCGTTCCGGGCATGAAAATGACAGCGTCGCCCTTGTCGTAGAAGACCTGGGGAATTTCCTTGATACCAGAGTCCTCCCCCGTCTTCAATAGAAAGATGGCTCCGAAGTCGGTCATCCCACTCACAGTATTTCCTCAAGAGCGGTATCAATAAGTTCCAGGACACGTTCCTTGCCGACCTTCATGCAGTCTATTTTATTTTGGCAGGTGTCCAACTTCTCCCGGCAGGGCTTACACCCAACCTCTTTCTCGAGCCGGATGCCCCGCACCTTGCCAGGGTAACACGGGTGGTAGGGGAGTCGCTCGTTGTCTGGTGTAGGACCGAGGAGGGCAATCAGAGGAGTCTTAGTGAAGTGGGATATCCACAAAGGAGCCGTATCGAATGTAATAATGCAGGAGGCCTCGAGAACCAAGGAGATGAGTTCCTCCGCCTCGAGCTTCTCGTTGATAGGGAGACCTATGATGTCATACTTCTTCCCCAGCTCGTCGAAGAGGTACTCGAAGGTTGGACGAAGGAAGGCCTTAGCCGCCCAGTTCCCACCCTCGTGCAAGAGCACGTACCCGGAATCCGTGGGCTTCTCAAGGTCGCTCCAGACAGGCTTCTTCCCGGTCTCGAGACCAAAGAACTTTCGGTAGGAGTCCACTCGGTGACTTCCGTACATAGAAGGTTCGGTGTGGTCCATCTCAAGATACCAGTCCAAGTAGAACCCGAGGTCATACTTCAAACGCCAGACGTTCGTGGGTTCAATGAATCCGTCGAAGACATCGGGAGCCAACGCCCGGACAATGTCCCAGCGGTTATGAACGTCTGTGGTCGCCAAGATGTATTCCTTTCCGGGATACCGGGTCTTGAACTCCCGGATAACCGGGAGGAGCATAAGGATATCGCCCAGACCGAACGTCCTGTGGAAGACGATTAGCTGGGCGGAGTTTACTTTCTCGGAGAGGTCGGTGACTGGCTCGAGACCCGTCACCCCCAGGAAGCCATTCTCAATAACGACGAAGTTCTTACAGAGTTCCATCAGCTCCCCGTCGTTACGGTAGTATATCTGTTGGACTCCCGTGCTGTTTATAACCACACCTCTCTCCTTACAAGAGAAGCCGGGGCGGAGGGTATTCCTCCGCCCTGGCTCTCGTAAATACCGTAGCGGCTATGAGCCAGCGTTAGCTCTGGGTCAGCGTGACCGTTGCCAGTCCGTCGCCGATGAGCGTGCCATAAGCGAAACGGCTCAGAAGGCCCCTTCTCGGAGTGAAGTCGTTCGGGTCCACGATGAGCGGCGTGGTGTACAGGGGGATGTAGGGGGAGAAGTAGGCGGACGTGTCGCTCCAGGTCGCTCCCTTGTAGCCCATGAGGAGCTTGGTCGGCTGGGGCCAGAAGGGGTCCTTGTAGACCTTCCATCTGCCGAAGAGGGTCCCGACCAGGTGGCGACCAATCTGCGAGTTGTACGGGTCGTCGGACTCGGCGTACTTGAAGTCCTCGCACTTTTCGAGGCGGACGATGGCATCGGGATGACCGACAATCCACGTCCCGTAGCGATACCTCTTCTTGAAGATGGAGTTCCCGGCATCGACCAGGGCCTCGAAGAGGGACTTGCGGTATTCCTTCCTCTCCCAGGTGGACTTGTCGTCACCCAGGTAGCCGTTGATGTTCCAGTTGATGTTGCCAGCGGTGGCTCCCTGGAGCATCGAATAGAGGATGAGACCGTCGATTTCGATGGTGATTTCCTGCTGGAGAATCGCCATCAGCTCGGCCTCGACGGAGAGGCCGTGGTACGCCTGAAGGTCCTGCTCCAACTCGATGGACCATTTCGCCTTGAGAGCCTTCTCGACGGCGGAAACGTCGCTCGAGGTGAGCTTGAGCTGGAGGTCCTTGACCGTGGACTCCTCGACTGACCGGGTGGCGTAGGTCTTGTCCCGGCTGGTGTGGATGCTGTCGCCCTTGCTGACACCGGAGCCGTTGTCACCGTAGACGAAGTCGAGGTAGAAAATCTTCGCCGTCGGCTGGCTGATGGGCTGGACGGAGACCAGGTCCATAGCGATGAGACGGCTGAAAATCTTCCGAACGAGCGGCATCGCCACCGTCGTGAAGGTGGTGATGTCGGCGACTTTGCCCGTGTCTTCGAGGTATTGCAGGTGAGCCTGTTCCTGCCGAAGGGCCTTGTGGATGACCCACTCCCGACCCATGTCGGGACACTTCTCGAAGGGGGGCAGGTCTTCCGTAAGACCCCTGTACTGTTCTGTCCACATCTCTTTGAGATTGTTCATCTTTCCTCCTTGGGAATCTTCTTGTGTGTTAAAATACCGCACCCAATACTACTTGGTGAGACCCGCCACCCTCTTGGCCTTCTCCCGAATCGCCTGGACCTCAGAGTCACCCCCCGCCATCTCCGTCTTTCCTTTGGCGTGAGGAACCTGGCCCCCGAACTGCTCTTCGAGAGACTTGATGAAGGACTCTTCAGCCTTCATCTTCTCGTCCACAGCCTCGGTGGTCTTGCAACCCTCGAGCCGGGGTTTGAGAATGGTTGCGAACTTGGAGCCGGACAGCTTCTCGTCAATGTAGGACATGACCTTCTGCTGTTCCTCCAGCTCGGCGGATTTCTTCTTCTCCGCCTCTGCCTGGACCTCGGCTTCCTGGGCCTTGGCCTCCGCTTCCGCTTTGGCCTTGTCGAACTCGTCAGCCTTGGCCTTCAAAGCCTTGTTCTCGTCTTCGAGAGATGTGACAACCGTTTTAAGGTTCTCCAACTCTCTTTTTTCTTCGTCTGTCATGCCGACCTCCTTGGATTCACCAGCCGGAACCTCTTCGGTCCCCGGCTCGTCGGTCTCTGCCTCGGCTTCCGAGGAGAGAACTCCGTACTCGACCAGCAAGTCCACGAGGTCGTTCATAAAGGAGACGTACTTCGTCCCCGCCTCGTCCTCCTGCTCCTTGACCTGTTTCTGCTTGAGGTCCTCCATGGACGCTTTCAGGTCTTCCAGTTCCTTGGCGAGCTGTTTGTTCTTCTCTTCCAGCTCCTGGGCCATGACCTTCTCCGCATCCTCGATGACCTTCTCCTCGACCTCTTTGACAAGGTCGGGGAATTGCATCCGCAGGTCGTCTACTGACTTGATGTCCATGGTTCCCTCCGTGACGTACTTCTGAACAGCGTTCTCCATGACCTTGCGGATAGCGGCTGGCTGAACGGATGGGTCGATAACGAAATCGAAGGAAGCCATGGAGAACCCGTCGAGGATTCGGTCCACTTCCCTCTCGCCCATCTTTACCCGTTCGACATCGCCACTTCCACGAGAGCTGAACCCTGGACGGCCCCCCGCTCTGACGATTTCCTTGAGGACCTGACCGTGCGGGGTGTCGAGAACGGTTACTTCACAACAGAGCAACGAAGGGTCTGCGTCGTCCCACCAGACGTTGTTGATGAGATGGGCGGTGTTCTTGAGACTGGGAGACTGGAGTGGATGGTCAAGCTCTCCAAACCCCCTGCCCTGGGATATCCGCTCACTCAGTCCGGTCAGGGCCGACTCGATGACCTTCTTCGGGTAGACTCTGTTATTAAGATTAACGTGGTCCGCTCTTTGACAAACCCCCTGAATTTTCATCCGGGAGGTTCCCGTTTTCTCGTCAACGTCCTCAATGACCTTGAACCTTTTGGTCTCTTCTTCGAGGCCGAATAGAGATTCAATCAGCTCTTTGGACATCTGGACCTCCAATGTAGGTTTCTCATCCTTCTCCTTGATAGCGAATCTCCGTCTAAAATGTCAAGTCCTTTGTAATACATAACGTATTACAAATGGACTTCTTACTCTCCCCCAGCCGTATTGACCCGGTTGAGGTATAAGTGGTCCCCGACCTTCAGGAGGGAATCGAAGGTCCCGGCATCGGACCACCAGCCGTCGTAAAACCCGTACGTCATCTTGAATCTGTGGAGGTAATCGTTGTTCACGTCGGTGATTTCCAGCTCGCCTCTACCCGACGGCTTCAGAGTATTGATAATGTCGAAGACCGTCTTGTCGTACATATAGACCCCGATGACAGCGTAAGACGAGGGGGCCACTTTCGGCTTCTCGATTATCTCAAGGAGGCAAGCCTTGTCGATACGAGCCACCCCGAACCTCTCCGGGTTCTCCACCGACTTCAGGAGAATCCTGGCCCCGCCTTCCTGCCGATTGAAAATGGCAACCTCTTCTCCAATACCCCCCAGGAGGATGTTGTCCCCCAGGACGACAACCATCTTATCGCCATCCACAAAGTCCTGGGCCAGCTTCAGAGCCTCGGCGATGCCCCCCTCCCCCCGCTGGTAGGCGTAGTTGAGGTGGGTCAGACCAAACTCTGAGCCGTCCCCCAGGAGCTTCAGGAAGTCCCCGGCGGAATTCCCTCCTGTGACGACAAGGATGTCTCGCACCCCTGCGTCCACGAGCGTCTGGATGGGATAGAAAATCATCGGCTTGTCGTAGACCGGGAGCAGGTGCTTGTTCGTCACCCTGGTCAGCGGGTCAAGTCTCTTACCTAAACCGCCAGCTAAAATCACACCTTTCATTTTATGCTACCTCCAGATTGCACTACCACCCTTGAACCTTCGGATTTTTTTGACTGTCTCTCTGTCAGGGAGACCTTTTGGATACTGAGGGGTTGGTTTCAGCGGTTGGATGCCTCGGAACGACTTCGCCCCGACGTTCCGCTCCATCCAATCAAACACATCCTGGGAGAGTCGTTCCTGGCCCTGCCCAATGACGTAGTACCTTAAATTTTCAGAGAAAAACTCACTCACGTTTTTCAACGAGTACTTGGTCGGGTACTTTTCAAATCCCCTCCCCGCCCTATCGAACCAGTTCTTGAACCGATTCCTATCTACCTCAAAGAGCTTCGTGGACCAGACGTGATGACCAAATTCGTGGGTAACAATACCACGAATCCCCGTGTTGGTGAGGGAGTCGTACCCGACCTCGAACCAGATGTCGATATTCTTATCTCCGAAATAGTACTCCCCAGCAATATTCTCGTCCCCCTCCATCTTCTTTGGGACACCTCCGGGGAGTTCTCTGGTAGACCGGATTGTGAGTTTGTTTAGCCCTTCCCCCCAACCGGAAGGAATCTGCTCCAGGACCTGAACAATCTGGGCCTTGAAATCGTACAACTCATCGAGTGTCTTGGAGGAGGCTCCGACTTTTTTGTTGTACATATCCGCTGTGTTGGCATAGATTTTCGCCACGAGGTCATCGATGTTCTGCTCCAGGCTTTTCATCTCTGGAGGAGCTGTGCTCTTGGTATCAAGCGGCAGAGACCCCTGCCCGTCCTTCGGAAGGCTCCCACCCTTGTGTCCCTTCTGACTCTGGTGCTTCCAATGACCCGACTTCCCCTTGACACCATACTCAATCAGTCGCATATTAGGAAAGAGAGGGGGCATCTGGTCCGATAAGGGGGTTGGACCGCCATGTTCGGCGTGTCCGCAACGACCCGCACGGATTGATAGCCCGTACTCGACCAGAGAGGCCCCCTCCCGTTTAATCGTTACTCGGAATGACTCATGCTTCGGTTTAGGCTTGGCGTTCTTCTCGAACCAGTTCCAGACCTTCGGCTCCACCATGAATTCTAGCCCCCGAATCCAGGCCTCGTAATTCGTAGCGAAGAACTCGTTTGAATTCATAAGACCGTATACCCTTGGAGTCTTAATTTGGTCTCTTTGTGCCTCTTCCCACCAATCCTCAAATTGATGCTGTTCCCCCCCGGTCAGAACCCACTTCCAGGCGTTATGAGAAATCTCGTGGGCAAGGCACGTTCCCGTATACTGGACCCACGTCCCCCAAGGGTAATCAGGCATCCCATGGACAGAGTGCGGTAGGGGGTCGCCCCCAATGTCTTCCTTGATGTGACCAACAAATATTTCAATCTCATTCTGTCCAAGAGTAGACCGATACTCCGCCCACGGAACTCCCGTTCGGTCAGGGAGTAACGTAATGGAGAGACGGTCAGCCCACTCCTTTGGAATCTTTTCCAGAACAGATTTTATCTCAGCATCAACCAGGTCCCGTCCACCTTTTCCTATATAAGAACTTAACAGATACTCCGGGGACCCGTGAATCACAGCATTTATCGCCGTGTCCAGCATACCCGCTGGAGGCTCCTTTGGGGCCGTCATCTTCGGAGCAGGGGTGTCGAGAGTCAGAGAAAGCTGTCCATCCTTCGGGAGGCTCCCTCCCTTGTGACCCTTCTGACTCTGGTGCTTCCAATGACCCGACTTCCCCTTGACACCAATCTCAAGATGAACAGACTCGGTTTTCCTCTTCAGCTTGGCGTGCTCCTCGAACCAGGCAGTAACTGCTGGCTCCATCCTATCGGTATGCCCCCTTATCCAAGCCTCGTAGTTTGTCGTAAAAAATTCCTTCGCTGACCACAATGAGTATTGTCTCGGGAATTTTATCTGATTTTTACGGGCTTGCTCGTTCCAAACTGCAAAAGTATTTTGCATCTGCTCTGATAGCTGACGATTCCATGCGTGATGGGCAATCTCGTGAGCGACACACGTTGCCGTGTACTGATACCAGTCCCCCCAGGGGTAGATGAAAGGAGTATGAATAGATTTTGGAGTCGGGTCCACCCCCATGTCCATTCTAATATGACCAACAAAGACGTTTACCTGTGCTTCATCGGAATCAAATCCCAACTGCTCATAGTTCCCCCAAGGAACGTCAATCTTATCGGGGTGGAGAACAATCTTTACTCCAGTAGCCCAGTCTTTTGGAATCTTTGCGAGAATTCCCTTTATCTCAGCGTCCACCCGGTCCCGCTCCTCCTTTGTAAAAGGATGCCGGACATTTGGGTCGAAGTACTTACCAGCACCCTCAATAGGAGTATCAACAGCCGTCTCAAATGGAGCCGAAGACTGAGGAGCTTCTTTGTCTTTCGGAAAAGAAAGAGACCCCTGCCCGTCTTTAGGAAGGGAGC
>Ga0315291_10001219_pt1 | contig 34335 bp, 26 predicted proteins | sample YL17G12_20_MG_FD_203070 | JGI IMG/M metagenome (GOLD analysis project Ga0315291, IMG submission 203070) | Sediment microbial communities from Yellowstone Lake, YNP, Wyoming, USA - YL17G12_20 | ecosystem: Environmental > Aquatic > Freshwater > Lake > Sediment | place: USA: Wyoming | collected...
CTCGCCTGAGCCGACATTGACTCCGACGATGTCTCCTACGTCGACACCTACCGGGACGCCTGAGCCGACATTGACGCCGACGATGTCTCCTACGTCGACACCTACCGGGACGCCTGAGCCGACATTGACGCCGACCGAAACGCCGACGGTTACACAGACGCCGACGAACACGCCGACCTCCGCGCCGTTCCCCTGGCCGATGTTCCGCCATGATGTGAGGCGCACAGGCACAAGTCCATACGCGGGCCCCTCGGTACCGAAGCTCATGTGGAGCTACTGGACTGCGGATGATGTATATTCTTCTCCTGCGATAGGGAACGATGGAGAGATATACGCAGGCTCCCTGGATAGTAACGTTTATGCGCTCAGCTCATCCGGCTCAATCAAGTGGAGCTACATGGCGGGCAATGATCTACTTTCCTCACCAGTGATCACCACGGGCACGGTGTACGTAGGTTCTGATGACAATAATCTTTACGCTCTCAATTCGGACGGCTTCCTCAGCTGGAGTTATATGACCGGAACTGGTGTGAGTTCCTCTCCCGTGCTGGGAACTGACGGGCGGATATATGTGGGCTCGAATGACAATAATCTTTATGCCCTTAACTCAGACTCTTCGCTCACCTGGAGCTATCTGACCGGAGATAGTGTGAATTCCTCTCCCGCGCTGGGGGATGACGGGATGGTCTATGTGGGTTCACGTGATAACGGGATGTATGCCTTCGACTCAGCGGGACGGCTCACCTGGAGCTATCTGATTGGGAGTGTGGTGTATTCCTCCCCCGCGCTGGGAACTGACGGGCGGATATATGTGGGCTCGAATGACAATAATCTTTATGCCCTTAACTCAGACTCTTCACTCACCTGGAGCTATCTGACTGGAGATTATGTAGAGTCCTCTCCCGCGCTGGGGAGTGACGGGAGGGTGTATGTCGGCTCTTGGGACAATAAGCTCTACGCGGTTAATTCTAACGCCACGCTCACCTGGAGTTATCTGACTGGAGATAGTGTGAATTCCTCTCCCGCGCTGGGGAGTGACGGGATGGTCTATGTGGGTTCACGTGATAACGGGATGTATGCCTTCGACTCAGCGGGACGGCTCACCTGGAGCTATCTGACTGGAGATTATGTAGAGTCTTCTCCCGCGCTGGGGAGCGATGGAAAGCTATATGTGGGCTCTAATGATGATGCTCTCTATTGTATCGAGCAAGGACCCACTGCAACTCCGACGATTACGCCCACGCCAACGGAGACGCCGACCAACACGCCGGTACCGCCGACGATGTCTCCTACGTCGACACCTAGCGGGACGCCGACTCAGACGCCGACGCCCAGGCCTACAGAAACGGTGGGGCCTCTGGTAATTACCCCGACACCGACCTCCACAGTTACGCCCTTGCTCAACTATATTAACCTCAGTGCTCTTCCTGCTGAGGTGGGTCCCGGAGAGAAGGTCACAATGGCGTGGCTCTGCGATTTCCACGAATGGAATTATCAGGGTGTCCGTGTGGACGTATATCTCGCGGCGATCCGGAATCCCCGGGTTCAGGGCGCCCCCTCGAGCGTGGGCGATGCGCTGGCCGGGGGTGCGGTGTACCTGTACGGGCCGGGGATGAGGAGCATCTATCAGTACAAGGGGAGCGTGAGGCAACCGACCTATAGTAATGTCGCCTTCCCACCCGTTGCCACCGCAGGTCTGATCAACATCACGACGCCCACGAGTTCCTCTTTCAATGGCGACTATGTGTTTGCGGCGGTTTTTATCCGGCGCGACACGAGGGCCTTCGTCCGCGATGACGGGAAGCCCGTGGAAAACTCAAATCTCTTCACGATAAGGTAATCACCGCATATACAAGTGCCGTTATAATACGCGCAGCTATTCAGCGGAGCTCCGGGCGAGCTTGGTTAAGAGTGGAGACGTGTAAGCGTTGAAAATAGTCAGCTTCGGCGAAAGCATAGATGCAAGAAGAGATGCTTGACATTTGCCATTGGGTTGATTATGTGGCAGAGCATGTTGATGACCCTATGTTCTTCTATCATCTTTTAGGTACCCTTACCCATTAATAGGGACAGGATAACCTGTAATGGGTCAGTCTTGGGTGGTACTCAGTAAGAGTGTCATCTCCGTCCCGCTAAGCGGGAGGGATCCAGCATAAAACCTGGACTCCCGCTGGAGTTTATCCCGGCAAAAGCCGGGGCGGGAGTGACAGATATGACAGTTTGCCGCCCATAAGTAACCCATTACGATAACCTAATCCCTGCCTGCTGGCAAGCAAGGGAGAAATCCCGAAATGGCGGATAACAGATTGAAAGGTTCACCTGATGGGTGAAGTGTAATCAGAAGTACTTCTCCCTGTAGGGGCTTGATTTATCAAGCCCGTAACGCGGGTCGGATGAATCCGACCCCGACATTACCCGCCATTTCGGGGAAATGCCCCTTGAAGTAATGGGTCGGTCACCTTCGATCTTTAAAAAAGAAAAAAAGCTCACAAGAATCGAACTTTTTTATATAATGCGTTTTTACACGGATTTAAACAGTATTAGTCAGTTTAATGAAAAACAAGAATTCTTTTGAACCCAAAGATTCCTTTTTAACTCCGGTCCAGGCAGCCAGGGTTTTAAACATCAGCCTTTCCACTCTCAAAAAATTCATTTATATCGGAAAGCTTAGGACCTTAATGACTCCCGGCGGACACCACCGGATATTAAAACAGGATTTATACCGGCTCTTTGACCGAAAGGGAACCCTTATCCTGCCAAAGGGAAATTTTAATAAACAAATCCTCTTTAGCATTGCCAATAGTTTTGCTAGCGCTGTGGATGAAAAACAGCGGTATTGCCGCGGGCACTCCCTTCAGGTGGCCAAAGTATCCTTAAAAATTGCCAGAGGCCTGAATTTTAGCCCGGCGCAATCCAGGCTCCTGCGTTTGGCAGCGCTCTTTCATGATGTAGGTAAGCTTGGCCTAAGCGAAGAGATCCTGAACAAGCATACCGCATTAAACGAACGGGAATATTCCGTAATCAAAAAGCATTCTGTGCTGGGGGAGCGGGTCGTAAACTCCATAGAGCCTTTGCGGGAAATTTCCGCCTTTGTCAGGCAGCATCACGAACGCTTTGACGGCAGGGGATATCCTGACGGGCTGAGTAAGCGAGAGATTGCCTTAGAAGCCAGGATTATTGCCATAGCAGGCGCCTTTGCCTGTATGACCGCAAAAGACTCATACAAACAGCCGCTCTCCAGAAGAGAGGCTTTCGAGGAAATAAGGATAAACTCCGGCACCCAGTTTGACCCGGAAATAACCGCGGCCTTATTTAGTGTTTATGGAGAATAAGATGCAGACAATAGGCGATTGTTTTCTTCACCACTTTTTAAAGCCTTTGTTGATCGTATTTTTAACGGCTTTATCGCGGCCAGCCCTTGCCTATAGGATGGGAAACGTTGAAATAAACGCCAGCGGAGCGGCTACGGAAACCTTTGACGACAATATCACCTACGTGAAAGATAACCCCAAGAGTGACTTTATCACCACTGGAGCTCTCGGCCTGGACGTAAAATATGAAGGGAAGACTCAGAGCCTGGACATTATCGGCCGTCTGTATGAGCAGCTATTTGCCAAAAACAGCAAATTTGACAACACCCCCGCAAGTTGTATCCTTGACTTTCAAAAAGAATTTTCGCGCCATGACCGGCTATCCATAAATGACGGCTTTTTGCATACTCAACAACCGGTGAGTTTCGAGGATGCCTTCGGCCGCACCCCCGGGAGATACGGCTCATATACTAATCAATTCTCCCTGGGCTACAGCCATGACATTAGCAAACAGATGACCCTCACCGGCCGTTACGCAAATGAACTTGACTTCTTCTCATCAAGCGACCAAAGCGATTCTTTACTTAACAGTGCAGGGATTAGTTTGCAGGATGCTCTTAGTTCCTCCGCGATATTATTGTTCTCGTACGACCTGGCTGTCAGGAGTTTTGACCCCGGTAAAAGTGCCCTTACGAATTCCCCGACTGCCGGCCTGACCTATTACCTCACTAAAAAGCTGTATCTGGAGGGGAGTACCGGGCTTGATATCATTGACTCTTACGATAACCGCGCCTATTGTGAACCTTTAATTCACCTCTCCCTGGTTCACGATGTGGATAAGAATACTCGCGCCGCTATCGAATTCGGCCACCGATTTACTACCACTGCCTATGAACAGAATCTTTTCGATTACACGAAGGTTTCCTGTAGCGTCACCCGGCAGCTTCTGGAGAGGCTGGGAGTTTCTTTCAGCGGCTTTTACGGAGAAGATAAATACATCGGCGCGGGTATCAAAGACAAGCTTGCGGGTATAGGCGTTGGCATTGCCTATGACATCCTCCGGCATACTAAAGGCATCCTGAGATATAACTATGAGCGCGAGCTTTCCAACGAAAGCACCCGGGAATACACCAAGAATTGGGTATCCGCAGGCATTAGGGTAGATTTCTAATATGATAAAAGGACACATCACATTATTCAGGCGGTTGATGATATGCGCGGACCTGTGCATTGTTACCCTTTCCTTTTTCCTGGGGTATTTTTTAAGAGGGAGTACAAAGGATGTTCAACCCTTAGCGTCATATATAGTCTTGCTGCCGGTGCTCATCTTTTTGTGGGGATGCCTGCTTTACGCTTTCGGGATGTATGGTTCCTTCCGCACCCGCACCATAGGTGAATCAGCATTAATTACCCTGAAATCCTTTCTCGCAGGCTTTATTTTCTTCTGCACGTTCCTCTACATCTTCAAATTCGAAAAGATAAGCCGCCTGCTCATCGGAATTATTTTTATAATTACCGCCGTAGTAATCCTTATAGAAAAACTGGCCTTAATCCTTTTTTTCAGGTCTATCCGCAAGAGTGGCTTGAATTCCCGCAATATTCTGGTGGTGGGCACAGGCAGGCGCGCCCAGCATTTCCTCAGCCTGCTGGAGCAGCACACGGAATGGGGATTTAAGGTAGTAGGCCTGATAGATAAAGATGAAAGTATGGTCAACCGGCTAATCTGCCGCTGCAAGGTATTAGGCGCGTTTAAGGATGCCTCCCGCATAATCCACGAATATGTCATTGACGAGGTGGTTTTTATTGTCCCGCGTTCGTGGCTGAATAAAATAGAAGAGCTTATGTGCCTGTTCGAAACCGAGGGGCTAAAAGTCCACGTGGCAGTAGATTACTTTGAGTTGAAAATCTCCAAGGCCAAAATCAGTGAAATCCACGGCTTCCCCTTACTCTCCTTTGAAAGCACTTCTGACCGGCTGTGGCACCTCCTTGTAAAACGAATTATGGATATCACCCTTTCTGCAACGGCGTTACTTATATTAAGCCCTGTATTTGCAATCGCTGCTATCCTGATTAAGCTTACTTCCAAAGGTCCGATCTTTTTCCGTCAGGAAAGATGCGGCTTAAACGGCAGGAGATTTACGCTTTACAAATTCCGCACTATGGTCAAAGGCGCAGAAGCCAGATTAAGCGAACTTTTAAGCCATAACGAAATGAACGGCCCGGTCTTTAAGATGGCAAATGACCCGCGGATAACCCGTGTCGGCAGGCTATTAAGGAAATTCAGCATTGATGAACTGCCGCAGCTCTGGAACGTCTTAAAAGGGAATATGAGCCTGGTAGGGCCAAGGCCACCCATACCCGAAGAGGTAGAAAGATATGATGACTGGCAGAGGAGGAGGCTGAGTATGCGCCCCGGCATAACCTGCCTCTGGCAAACAAACGGCAGAAATGAGATTACAGACTTTGACAAGTGGATGAAGATGGACCTGGAATACATAGACCACTGGTCGCTGATGCGGGACTGTAATATCTTAATTAAAACCGTTCCTGTAGTATTATTTGGCGTAGGCGCAAGATAGCGGAGGAATGAGGTGAAACGTTTAAAATTACTGGTGATCACGGCACTCTATTTATTTTCATTTACCGCCTCAGGTTTATGCGAAGAGGCGAAAATGGAATATTACCTGGTAGGGGTGGACGATATCCTGGAGATTGTGGTGTTGCAGCCGGAGAAGATGCTCACGACCGTTACCGTCGCCCCGGGCGGCTCGATAACCTTCCCCTACATAGGCGATGTTATGGTAAAAGGGATGACGCTTGGCGCGATACAGGAAGAGATTCAAAAACGCCTTGCCGATGGCTATATGAAGTACCCGGTTGTCTCGGTTGCGCTTAAAGAGGCGCGCAGCAAGAAGTTCTTCGTCTATGGCGAGGTCGCGCGCCCCGGCACCTACATTTTGGAAGACGGCACGACCGTGCTTAAGGCGATAAGCATAGCCGGCGGCTTCTCTAAATTCGGCTCATCCAGCCGCGTCAAGGTCTTGCGCCCCAGGAAGGACACCACCGCCTACGACAATATAAAGGTCAACATAAAGGCAATCATGAGCGGTTCGCCGGCTGAGGATTTGAAGCTTCGTCCGGGCGATATCGTGAACGTTGAAGAAGGGATATTCTAATCAAAGGAGGTAACTGCTCAGGAGCCAGAATTCAGGAGTCAGGAGCCAGGAGTTAGAATGAGGACGCCAGCGGCGACATTTGAGGACTTGGTGGTGTGGCAAAAGGCCCACCAGTTCGTGCTTTTGGTTTATCGTCTATCTCGAACATTCCCCAAATCTGAAACCTATGGCCTGGTTTCCCAATTTCGACGCGCCGCGGTGTCGATTGCCGCGAACATTGCAGAAGGATTCAAAAAACGTGGGAAGGCGGACAAACTCCGCTTTTTTAACATCGCGCAAGGTTCCATCGAGGAGGCCCGATACTATCTGATTCTGGCAAAGGACTTGGGCTACGGCGATGTTCCCGAGTTAATGCAGTTACTCGAAGAGGTCAGTAAGCTACTGGGAGCTTATTCGCGATCCATTCTGGATTCTGGCTCCTGGCTTCTGACTACCTGAGTAGTTACCAAAGGAGAAGATATGGAAGAACAACTCAATAGCATTCATTATGAAACCACCCTGCGCGATTATCTGCGGGTCATATTCCGCCAGAAAGCTGTCATTATAACGGCATTCATTACCGTAATGGTGACAGCGACTATAGGCCTTATGCTTAAAACACCCGTCTATGAATCACAGGTGAAGATGCTTATTTCAGGAGAAAAACAAGTAGAGGCGTCCTACTACAGGGACCTCATAAGAGGCGGGCTCTCCCGCTCTGACGTCACGCTCACTCAAAGTGAGATAGTAAAATCAAACCCCATAATAGAGCGCGCAGTAAGGGCGCTGGAGCTTTATAAGAGGCCGCTTGATTATGAAAAAAGGTTCTGCTCTCCCCTGAAGGCTATAGTAGTAGGCATACGGGCAAAAAAGATAAACGCAAAACTCGAAGGCCTTAAAGATGAGCAGAAGCAGGCATACCTTTACCGCCTTACGCTTGAAAACCTGAAAAAAAGCACAAAGGTAGAACCAATAAGGGATACAAACCTTTTTACCATAACCGCCCGTGATTTTAGCCCTTTAGGCGCTGCGATAGTCGCAAACGTCGTGAGCCGTTCATATGTCATTTTTGACCTTGAACAACAACTGGCAGAGCTCCAGCTTAAATACGGAGAAAAACACCTTGCAGTAACGCAGTTAAGGGATAGCATTGAGAAAATGGCAAAGAGCATGAGCGGCGAATCGCTTCCCAATATCGAAGCAATCGGCCCGGCAAGCGTAAAGATAATTGAACAGTCGCAGATACCCCTTAAACCCTCAGGCATACCGAAGAAGACTAAATTTTTACTGGCTATTTTTATGGCCTTATCTTTGGGAATTATTCTCGCATGTACCTTTGAATACCTTGACCAGACATTTAAATCACCTCAGGAGATTGAAAATTATCTCAATATGTCGGTTTTGGGTTCAATCCCACCCAAGCCAAAATCTAAATCATTTGATGCCCTGGCAGAGCAGATTATGCTCATATCTAAAGACAAGAATCTAAAGACATTGTTATTTACCACGGCCCAGCAAGGAGAGGACATAGCTGATATCGTGCTGAATATCGGCAGGGACCTGACTGAAAAAGGCCAAAATAAAGTTCTGGTCATTGACGCCAATTCCAGGCACCTTTCGTTTAAGAAGTTTCTCAATCTTCCTTCCAGGCTCGGCTTAGTTGACGTAATAGAGGAAAAGGTGACCTTGGAGAAACCCGTGCAGGCCGTAGGAAAGAATTTAGCCATGATACCGTCAGGAGAGACTCAGCTTAATCCGATTACGATAATTGATTCGGGGAGGATGAATGTCTTGCTCAGTGATGTTGCCCAAAGATATGACCTGGTATTAATATCTGCTCCGGATTTAACCCATCGGGACAGCATCCTGCTTTCCACGCATGTGGACGGCGTTTTATTGGTAGTGGACGAAGGCAAGACACGCAAGCAGGCGGTAAAGGCCGCCATTGCTCCAGTGCAGCAGAAACGAGCCAATATCCTTGGAGTGATTCTCAATAAACGCACCTTCGCTATTCCTAAGGCAATTTACGACAGAGTCTAGGGAAGAAACTGTTTCCGAAAGAGGGGGGAAGAAAATGTTTTCGACAAGTCGCACAAAATTGCAGATTCTTGGAAAACTGTTTCTGACCAGTAACCGGTCCCATTCAGTAACATTAAACCTGAAACCTGCGTGAAAATGGTGAATTACCCTGAATTATTCATCTCCCTGTTGTAGGGGTTCGATTTATCGAACCCGCGTTGAAAACGGGCTTGATAAATCAAGCCCCTACGATTCAATGAGTTATCAAGTATGAAGATCATTCTGATCTCGAGTTGATGAATAGATCAGGCTAAATCTATCGCTCGTGCTATCGAATATTGTTATAAACATAGGCAATCTTTGGCTGAGTGGGGCCGTGAAGGTATTGAAATTGTAAAAAATAATTTTACATGGAACAGCCAAGCTAAGCATTTAATCAATTTCATAACTGCTCAAACAGGCTAAATAATCGTAAAACCCCGGATCAGAAAACAGAGAAAAATATGAAAGCTATAGTTTTGACCTTGGGCTGTCCTGAAAATTGTCTAGATGCGAAAAGAATAGAGTTAACTTTCAAGGAAAACGGTTTTGAGATCGTAAAAGATGTCAGAGATGCGGATTCTATAGTTTTTAATTCCTGCGCGCTTACCCAAGGAACAGAAGAAGCTTCTCTTAAAATAATAAAAAAGATCAATAGTATTAAAAGGAATAATGCACATTTTATCGTAAGCGGATGCCTCCCTAAAATTGATAAAGAGGCTCTCTTAAAGGTTCATAAAGGGGATATAGTCTTTAATGATGGATTGGAGCGATTAAAGGCTGCATGCGGAATTGATAGGGTTTATGAAGGGAGTGTAAATGAATATCTGTTGCCGGTAAGATCTTTAGAAAGGAACAGGGAAATTATTTTATCTTTAAAAAGAAATGGTTTATTTTTATCTTTAATAAAACTCTGGGAGATATTCAAGGCAGGGGTCATTTGTAATATAGAATACGAACATTATAGAAATGCTTTTCCTATCCGTATCTCAACAGGATGTCTTGGAAATTGTAAGTATTGTGCCGTTCGTATTTCCAGAGGCAATCTTAGAAGCAGGCCCATTAACGAAATAAAAGAAGAACTTAAAAAAGGCTATGCCGCGGGGTTTAGTGAATTTATTTTAATTGGGACAGATGTTGGCGCGTATGGAATAGATTTAGGAGTTAATTTGGTGGAACTTCTTGAGGAAATTACAAAAGAGCAAGGTGATTATAAAATAGGGATTAGAAATTTAAACCCTAAGTATTTAATCGAACTGTTTGACGGTTTTAAAATAATCCTTGGGTCTGGTAAGATTTTTCTGCTTTGTTCCTCAGTAGAATCGGGGAGCAATAAGGTACTTCAAAACATGAATAGGCGATATACGGTCGAGCAATTTAGAGGAGCAGTGGATCAAATACACAATGAGTTTCCCGATGTGAGCCTTGGTACCCAAGTTATGGTTGGATTCCCCGGGGAGACAAAAGAGGATTTTAAGAAAACTTTAGCCCTTTTTAGTGATTTGAATTTTTCTTTTGTTGAGGTGTATATGTATCAATCGCGGCCGGGGACAAAATCTGCTCTTATGGGTGAACAGATCGCCTGGAATGTAAAAAAAAGACGTTATTTGATAGCACTTCTGAAATTGTTTATATTGCATATAAGAAAAAGATTAAAAACACCCCATGTCGCATAGTGCACAATGAAAATACTTCTTGTGAATAAATTTTTATACCTAAGGGGGGAGACGCAATCAGTACGCTTAATACCGGGAAATTGCTTATCTCAAAAGGGCACGATGTTATTTATTGGGGAATGAAGCTTCCATTAAATCCCGAATATCCTTACCATGATCTTTTTGTTTCTTATGCCCACCTTAATAATCATAAGAATATAAAAGAACAAGCAAAAATTGCTTTCAATAGTAAGGGGTCACTTATGGGGTGGCAGACTGTCATATCTGTCACTCCTGCGGAAGCAGGAGTCCAGGTTTTATGCTGGATCCCTCCCGCTTAGCGGGACGGGGATGACACTATTACTGAGTACCACCAATAACTGACCCATTGCTTTCAATATTCTTTATGGGGGTAACCGCAAGTCTTTTGTGTGGACCGCCAAGGTCGATGACATCCTTGCCAAGGCCAGGCGAGCCAAGGCTGTCCTGGATAATGTATCGTCTGATCGAAACACTACACTGGAACAAAGGGGACTGTCCCTGAAAAGAGTGGAGAGAATGAAGAAGGCGACTCGCAATGGAGCCGCCACGGGCAGCCCGTGGTTCCTCCATCGCTTCGGCGGAATCCGCCGAAGCATACCCGACTACGCTCAACATGCCTACCGGCAAGCTCCGTCGGGTTATCCGCACGCATTCATCCATCCCGCTTAGCGGGACCGTGGTCTTCTGCGTAGGCGGATAAAGCCACGGATTGCAAGCTGACCTGGTATTACAATTTCTGATTGAATTGATTGGGATTATCGTGAAGAAGAAAAAAATAATAATAGTTGGAGGAGCGCGACCAAATTTTATGAAAGTAGGTCCTTTACTTCGTGAGTTTCGAGAACACAAGAGAGACTTTCTGGTCAAGCTTGTCCATACTGGTCAGCACTATGATTTCAAGATGTCGGAGGTGTTCTTTCGCGACCTCGGCATTCCCAAACCCAATATCTATCTTGGCGCAGGTTCGGGTTCTCATGCCATCCAGACTGCTAAGGTGATGATAGCTTTTGAAAAAGTCCTCATTCAAGAGAAGCCGAATTGGATTATCGTTGTCGGAGATGTTAACTCGACATTAGCCTGCTCCGTAGTTGCTTCTAAAATGGGCGTAAAAGTAGCCCATGTAGAGGCAGGCCTGCGCAGCTATGACCGTTCCATGCCGGAAGAAATTAACCGTATAGTAACGGATTCCCTTTCCGATGCGCTTTTTGTCAGCGAGCCAAGCGGGCTTGTTAATCTTAAAAAAGAAGGTATCGCAGCCTCGAAAATCTTCTTGGTCGGTAATGTAATGATCGATACGCTTCTGTATCAAATGTCCAAGATCGATAAATCGCCGATCCTCAATACGCTAAACCTTGAGCCAAAAGAATATGCGGTTCTCACGCTCCACAGGCCCAGCAACGTTGATGCCCGTCATACGCTTCTTGAAATTTACAGGATTCTTAAAGAAACATCCGCAAAAATAAAAGTCGTCTATTCCATTCATCCGCGCACAAGAAAGACGATTTCCGCGCATGGTTTGGATACGCAGTTCAACGGCCTCAAAAACGTCCTGCGTATTGATCCGCTGGGATACGTAGATTTTATTAAGTTGGTTAAGCGCTCCTGTTTTGCCCTTACTGATTCCGGCGGCATTCAGGAGGAAACAACGGTACTTAAAGTCCCGTGCCTTACGATGCGGGAGAATACCGAGCGGCCGGTGACCATAACAGAAGGAACGAATGCTTTGGTAGGTAGAAGCCATCAGAAGATTGTTCGATATACGCATCAAATTCTCGCCGGCATATTTAAACAAGGCAAAACGCCTAAGTTATGGGATGGTAAGGCTGCACAGCGGATAGTAAAGATCTTTGACAAGTTAAGCGTATGAATTATTTAATCCGTAAGATTTTCAAAATACCGCGCCGGTTGTTGAGAGAAATAAAATCCTCCGGGGAGTATTTTTATTTCAAGACGCGCTACCGTACACCGTGCCTACCACAAGGTTGTTCCCAAAGGAGATTATTGGTAGGCGGGGGGGAGGATCTTAAAACTGCCGCCCGGCACTTCCGCCGCGTTTTTCCTAAGCAGGCCGATGAAAAGATCAAGGAAGCTGATTTGATTTGTGCGCATGTTTTTGACCTTTTAGGCAGCGGCCCCAGGAAGCTTAGCAAGGTTGGGGAAGGCTATCAGCCGATCGATTGGCATAGTGATTTTAAAGCTGGTTACAGATGGGATCCCAAAACTTTTTATAAAAGAATCAAATACGGCCATGTCAGAGGGGTAGACGTAAAGGTCCCGTGGGAGTTATCGCGCTTTCAACATCTAAACACTTTAGGCCAAGCTTATGTTTTAACCGGAGAACAAAAATACCGGGATGAATTTGTAAATCAGATCATAGATTGGAAAGATTCAAACCCCGTAGCGTTTGGAGTCAATTGGGCGTGCACCATGGATGTGGCTATTCGGGTGGCTAATTGGCTGGTTGCCAAAGAGTTTTTTGAAGAAAGCTCCTTGCCTAAAGAATTTCTTGAAAAGTTTTATGTGAGTATCTATGAACACGGTAGGTTCATTCGTAATCACCTTGAATATTCACCAAAGTTAACCACGAATCATTATGTCGCTGATTTAGCTGGTTTATTCTTTATTGCGGTTTATTGCCCGTTCTTAAAGGAAAGTGCTTCTTGGCAGAAGTTTTGTGTAGATGAGCTTGCCAAGGAAATCCAGAAGCAAGTATATGAAGACGGCTGTGATTTTGAGGCGTCAACTTCATATCACCGGCTTGTCCTTGAAATGTTTTTTTATTGCGAGCTTTTAGGGAAGAGCGCGGGTATAGAGTTTCCGCAATCTTATCAGGATAAAGTTCGCAAGATGTTTGAGTGTTCGCTTTACAGTATCAAACCGAACGGCAAGATTCCTCAAATTGGAGATAATGATAACGGAAGGTTTCTGATTTTCGCACAAAGGCCGGTCTTGGAGCATAAATATCTATTAAGCCTGGCAGCGATTTATTATCAAGATTCGACTTTTAAACTTCAACATTTCGATTTTGATGAAGAAGCATTTTGGGTTTTTGGTTTGAAAGGGAAAGAAATCTATGACAAGTTGCCATCCAGGCAAGGGCAATTAGCTTCCAAGTCTTTTCCCGATGCGGGTTGGTATATCATGCGGCGTAATAACGATTATTGTTTTATTGTTTGTGGCCCCAATGGTCAAAATGGTCGTGGCGGCCATGCGCATAATGATAAATTGAGTTTTGAGCTTATGTTGAACGGCGAGGATGTGATTGTAGACCCGGGGACGTATTGTTATACGCCGTATCCGGAGTGGCGCAACAAGTTTCGCTCGACAGGTTACCATAATACTGCAATTGTTAATGATATTGAACAAAATCTGCTAAGCAAAAATCTGTTTTCCTTGGATTGTGGAGTACTGGTTCGATTTGCGACTTTAGAAGAAAAGAGTGACCAGATTATTTTCAAAGGATCAATCGAATTGCCGGGCGGCGCTTTGTTTGCGAGAGAAATTAAATATGATAAAAATCAAGGATCATCTTCAGTGCAAGATAAATTTGAAAGCAAAATCATGTGGATGTCAATGTCGCGATTTCATTTCAGTCCTGAGTTAGAGGTTAGAGATAGAGAGATTCTAGCGAAGAAGTCAGGCAGGAGGCTGGCGAGGATTGAATTTTTAAATAAAGGCGCTCAAATAAAGCCGTATGACTATTCTGCAGCTTATGGTGAAAAAGAACAGGCTGTCGCACTGGAATTGGCCGCAGAGAATGTTACCGAAATTACCGTAACGATTATCAAGGAGATATCATGAAACAAGTTTTGATTAAAAGAGGAAAGGCATTTGTGGAAGAAGTCCCTGCGCCTACGGTGGGAGATGACTCCGTATTAGTGCAGGTTTATTATTCCTGCATCAGCGTTGGCACTGAAATTTCTGGTATGGTTTCTTCAGGAGAATCACTTCTTAAGAAAGCCTTGAATCAACCCGAAAAAGTTATGAAGATTTTAGTGAACATCAAGAAAAATGGCCTTGCTCAGACAATTCACAAGGTACAAAGCAAACTTGAGGAGGGGGCCGTTACGGGTTATAGCGCTACGGGAATAGTCCTTGAGGTGGGAAATAATATTAAAGATATTACAGTGGGAGATAGAGTTGCTTGTGCCGGAGCCGGCATTGCTAACCACGCGGAGTATATTGAAGTGCCACGGAATCTCTTGGCAAAGGTTCCCGAAGGTGTTGATTTTAATGAAGCTTCTACGGTAACCCTTGGAGCAATTGCTTTGCAGGGAGTCCGAAGGGCTGATCCTAAGCTTGGGGAATTTGTTGCGGTGCTTGGATTGGGTGTTTTAGGACAGATTACAGTACAACTTCTCAAAGCCAATGGTTGCCGGGTTATTGGTACGGATTTAGATGAAAAGAGGATTCAGAAAGCGCTTGAATTGGGTATGGATCAGGGAGTTAATCCATCTGTTGAAGACGCGGTGAAAGCTGCTGTCGCTTTCTCTAATGGCAATGGCGTTGATACGGCAATCATCACTACCGATACTAATTCAAACGAGCCTTTAATACAAGCTTTTCGCATGTGCCGCAAAAAAGGCAAAGTTGTTCTGGTCGGTGTAGTTGATATGCATTTTAACCGGGAAGAGATGTATAAAAAGGAATTGGACTTGCTCATTTCGACTTCTTACGGCCCCGGAAGGTATGATGAAGGCTATGAGCATAAAGGTTTACTTTATCCTTACGCATATGTGCGTTGGACAGAAACGCGCAATATGGAAGAATACCTACGCTTGATTGCAGAGGAAAAGATAAATATTAAGGCCTTGATTGATAAAGAATATGCAATTGAGAAGGCTCCGGAGGCATACGAATCGCTAAGTGTGTCTGGTAGCAAGCCGCTGATTGTGCTTCTAAAATACCCGCAGCAGCCGGAAGCCAGGATTAGCAGAAGGATAGATGTTGCGCATCAACCAATTAAAAAGGAAGGCGTTATTAATATTGCCGTGATAGGCGCGGGTGGCTTTGCGAAGGAAGTGCATCTACCGAATTTAATGAAGTTAAAACATTTATTTAAGCTGTACGCTATTGCCAGCAAGACCGGGAATAACGCTAAAGCAATGGCACAACGTTTTGGCGCGGCGTATGCCACAACAGATTATCAAGAGGTACTGCGAGATAAGAATATCGATGCCGTCATTATTGCTACGAGGCATAACTTGCATGCTAAAATTGCGATCGAAGCATTGCGGGCTGGTAAAGCGGTTTTCTTGGAAAAGCCCATGGCTTTGAATCAGGAAGAGCTTGATGCTTTAGTTAAAACCATTGAGGAAACGAAGCTTCCGTTTATGGTTGGTTTTAACCGTCGGTTCTCTCCCTATGCTCAGGAAATTAAGAAACATGTTTCAAAACGAATTAACCCCATGATCATCAATTACAGAATGAATGCCGGGTATATTCCCTTAGATCATTGGGTACACTCAGAAGAAGGCGGGGGACGAATCATCGGAGAAGCCTGTCATATTTTTGATTTATTCAATTATTTTACAGATTCAGAAGTTGAATCGGTTTCGGTTGATAGGATTAAACCAAAAACTAATCAATATAGTAGCGAAGATAATGCGGTCATGACCTTGAAATACAAAGATGGATCGGTATGCTCATTAAGTTATACCTCATTAGGGAATAATGAATATCCAAAGGAATATTGCGAAGTGTATTTTGATGGGAAGATAATTGTGATGGATGATTACCGGAAACTGATCGGATACGGGGTGCATCTGCAGTCTGTTAATTCCCCTGAACAGAAAAAAGGCCAATATGAAGAGTTGGAAGAATTCTACAAGTATCTTAAAGGTGAACGGGGTCAGCCGATCCCTCTGTGGCAGTTGGTGCAGGCAACAGAGATTAGTTTTGAAATTATTACGGGGGGCATAAAATAGGTTACATTGTCATTGCGAGGAGCGTAGCGACGTGGCAATCTCAACTCCTTGCAGAGCAAGAGGTTGCTTCGCTTCGCTCGCAATGACAATTCTGGTCGATAGTAAACAATTAAGTGTTCCCATTAGTAAGTGGGGTTAAGCAATGTGTGGGATAGTCGGTATAGTACATTATAACGATAATCAATCAATTGACGAAAGCGTTTTAGTAAAAATGCGCGAGACAATGGTTCATCGTGGCCCTGATGGGGCAGGTATTTGGATTTCCCGGGACAGACGGACCGGTTTTGGGCATCGGCGTCTTTCGATCATCGATCTCTCAGATAGTGCGAATCAGCCGATGTGCAATGAAGATGGGACGATCTGGATTGTATTCAACGGTGAAATTTACAATCACGCTGAGATTAGGCCTGAGTTAGAGCGAAGAGGGCATAAATTTAAAACGAATCACAGTGATACGGAGGTTATAATCCATGCTTTTGAAGAATGGGGTGAAAATTGCGTCCATAAGTTCCGCGGCATGTTCGCATTTGCATTAAGGGATGAAAAGAAGAAAGAACTATTCCTTTTTCGTGACCGTATTGGCATAAAACCACTGTATTATACATTAACTAGTGGAAGTTTATTGTTTGCCTCTGAGATAAAGGCTATTTTAGCTTATCCGGGAATATCCCGGTCAGTAAATGAAGAAAGTTTTTATCACTACCTGTCTTTTTTAACCTCACCGGCACCGAATACCTTATTTAAAGGAATAATGAAACTTCCCCCAGGATGCTATATCAAGGTGTCTGATAAGGGACATTTCGAAACAAAGCGCTATTGGGATGTTCTTGAGCACACAAATCCTCTTATCGGAGTTTCTGAAGACGAGATAGCCGCACGGATTCTTGAAGAATTGAAAGTTGCTGTCAAGTATCGGAAGGTAAGCGATGTTCCCGTAGGGGTCTTCCTTTCCGGTGGGATTGACTCGAGCATCAATGCCGTTCTTTTCACTGATAACGAATCAAGTCCTGTGCGGACCTTCTCAATAGGTTACGATAAGGAGTATCAGTCGTGCAAAAATGAATTCAAATATGCACGAGTTATTGCAAAGCTAATAAAAGCGAAACATTATGAAAGGAAGCTCAGCGTCGATGATATTGTCGATTTCTTACCGAAGATGGTCTATCACCAGGATGAGCCTATTGCCGACCCAGTATGTGTGCCTGTGTATTATGTTTCAGAATTAGCAAGGGATAACGGTGTCATTGTTTGTCAGGTCGGTGAGGGGAGCGACGAGTTGTTTTGTGGTTATCCATCATGGAAGAATTCGTTACGAATGCAACATATTTGTGATTCGCCGTTACACCATTCTTTAAATATCTTTGGATCGGTTTCTTTGAAGTGTATGGGGAAGGATCAAGGTGGTTATTACGAATGGTTACGGCGGAGCAGGAATCGTGAACCGTTATTCTGGGGAGGGGCGGAAGCGTTCTTTGAAACAGAAAAAAAACGGCTTATTTCGCCGCGGTTACAGAAACAATTTTATGATACCAGTTCTTTTGATGTTTTAAAAGAAATTTACTCGAATTTTCACGCAAAAGCCTGGGAAAATACGCATCTCAACTGGATGAGCTATCTGGATTTGAATCTTCGTCTCCCGGAACTTCTTCTTATGAGAGTTGACAAGATGAGCATGGCTGCTTCATTGGAAGCACGAGTTCCTTTCCTGGATCATAAATTTGTGGAGTTAGCCATGTCAATACCTGAAAGCGTGAAGATTAAAAATGGAGAACTTAAGCATATTTTGAAAAAAGCTGTAACAGGACTTCTTCCGCAAGAGATTATTAGCCGAAAAAAACAGGGTTTTGGTCTCCCGATTTATGAGTGGTTTTTCGATAAATTAGGGAATATGGCGCGAGAGAAGATCGTGCGTTTTTCCAGACGGACGGATTTTTTTGACAAGTCATATATTGAAGCGCTTACGGGCAAAAGAGATTTTAACAAACTGTGGTATATTCTGAACTTTGTCTTATGGCATGAAAAATGGATAGAATGAAAACTGGACAATATTTGCAATTGTTTCGGACATCTTCTTTGGCGCGGAATATCTCAAAGGTTCTAGGCGGTGATGTCTTTTCAAAAATACTGGGGATAGCTACCGCTTTTATCCTTATTAGGAATTTAAAAGTCTCCGATTATGCGTATTTGACGGTATTTTATAGTGTTTTAGGGTTGATCCCCGGGATTGTGGGGAACGGTATAAATTTAGCTTTGGTTCGTTTTTCGGCAGAATATATTTCGGAGGCAAAACGGCGCCCGCTTGAGTTGTATGCAATAGGATTTATTTTTCAGATTGTTTTATATCTCGTACTCGGTTTGTTTTTGTTCGTGTTTAGTGACAGTGTTGCAAACTTATTTTTCGGTGGAAAAATGTACATTAACTCACTGCAATTTGGGTTAGTAGGTGGATTTGGGTATTTGATTTCGCAGGCAGGAAGATGCGTATATCAGGCAGAGGAGAAATTCGGGCTTTACGTCAGGATCTTGTGGCTGAAACAATCTTTTATACTCGTTTTTGTTGCCGGCTTACTGTTTTTCAGGCTTTTAACCTTTGACTTAACTGTTAAGGCAATGATTTCCATTGAACTGCTTGTCGGTTTAATGCTCGTATTTCACATTTTTCACGATTTCCGGGTGAATGACCTTCTGGTTTTCTTACGTTCGCGTTTCTCCGTCATTAAAGAATTCCTTGCCTCAACTCAATGGCTGATAGCGTATTTTATTGTGCTTGCGGTATTCCAACAGATGGATATTTTTATGCTGGCACATTTTTCTTCACCAGGAGAGCTTGCTACCTATGGAGTTGCTTTCCGTTATTACTCTCTATTCTTATTAACACTGGGTTCAATACATGCCGTTTTACTTCCGCGGTTTTCAAAGGCAGATATGAAGAATCTTTCGAAACAACGCCACTTTGCGGTTAAGTGGATGAAGGTTGTAAGCTGGTTAATTATTCCGATTGCGGCTGTTGATTTGTTCGGGAAGCCATTATTCGACTTGGTCAATGGAGCCCAGTATGAAAAATCTTTCTACATTTTCATTATTTTATCGGTAGGGATATGGTTAAGCCTGATGTTTAGTCCTTTGGTCAATATCATTATAAACAGAAAAGCGTTTAAATTTCTTTTTACTATTTCAGTGGTGGCTTCGATTTTTAACTTTTTTGGGAATCGTTTTCTTATTCCTCTCTGGGGTGGTTTTGGTGCTGCAGTGGTTGTAATAGCATCTCATGGCATAATTAACATTTCATCGGGAATAAGAGTGTTTTGTTCAGCAAAATGATGAATAACCCTTTTTGAATCACCCGAAAAAGAGAGATGATTAATCGATAAATACGCGCTTACTATTGTTTGTAAGGGGTTACTTACAGGGTGAATCCGGCAATGAATTGCCGCAGATAAAAAGGATTGTTTGAGTGGTCAAGATTTCTTGCCGCGGATACACGCAGATACACGCTGATTGTATATAGGTGTATCAGCGTTCATCCGCGTAAATCTGCGGCTACCCCTTATAACTGTCCCATTACTATCGTTTTCAGTTTCTTCATGGCAGGCATAGTGAGTTTTGTATTTCATTATTTGTAAAGTATTTTCGGAAATTATTACGGGGAGCATAAAATAAGTTACATTGTCATTGCGAGGAGCATAGCGACGTGGCAATCTCAACTCTTTGCAGAGCAAGAGATTGCTTCGCTTCGCTCGCAATGACAATTCTGGTCGATAGTAAACAATTAAGTGCTCCCATTAGTAAGAGGATATTTTAATGCATATTCTATTTGCTGCAATTACCGGGTTATTAGTGGCGTTTCTTTTTCACGTGAATATTATGATTTCGTTTGGGTTCTTGTTCATAGCAATATATTTCTTGTTACCTTTAAATATTAAGGTCTATATTTTAATTACCTCAGTAGTAATTCCTTTTGCGTTGCCATTCCTGAATCTTCGATTAACCGAATTTTTGTCTCCTTTAGTTCTGGTTGTTATATTGTTTGATACTTATAAATATGCCGTTCAATTCAGGCGCAATGTTTTTAGTGGGTTACCTTTTATTTTTAAGTTTGCAATAGCCATAATTATTACTTGGTCGCTTGTTAACTATTATCGTAAACCCGTAGGGGGGTATTTTTTATTAGCTGCATCTTTTCGCGAGGGAGGAATGCGGGCTTATTATCAAATTTTTGTAGGTATTTTCTTATTTTTCTGCGCGTTCCTATATTTTAAACATTACCAATTTGATCAAGAAAGGCTATTTAAGTGTTTTATTGTTCTTGCGTTAACTGTTGGATTGTTACGTCTACTTGGTTTCTATTATTCTTTTATTCTGCCTTTTGTTTCTGGCGTTTTTAGGTTTGCTGAGGATTCTGGATCGACGTACACAAGAATCGGTGGTCTAAACGAGATGACATTATTGGGGATAGCTTCGGTTTTAGCGGTATCATTCAAAAAGAAGATAACGCTATGGATACAAGCTGTTTTACTTTTATTTTCTTTCTTATTAATTCCGGCAGGTGGGCGAACTTACTTTTTCGCTATTGTAGGTTCTTTGGTTTTATATTTTACAATTTTTGAACCAAGACGGATTTTAAATTATACTCCGTACTTTGTATTGATAATAGCCACTATAGTTGTCATGAGCTTTACTCCGAAATTTAGCAGTCAGATTGAAAGGCTATTTGGAATTGGAGGTGGGTTTGCGGCTCAAGATTCATTCCGGTCTGTAACGTATGATTATTATGTAAACAGTTTCTTGATCAATCCGCTATTTGGTAAAGGGATCGGATATGCTCCAGAAATTATAGTTGGTTCAGCTCGGGAGAGCGATTTTGTTTATCAACAGTTAATGCAGGGTGGTCATGGGGCATATTTATCTATGCTTGGCCTTTGGGGAATTGGTGGTCTAATCTTTTTGCTTAGTATGTTGGCAGGAGGGATATATTATTCTATTTTTCTAATTAAGATGAAACAGTATGAACAAACTGGAATATTTTGTTTTTTTTATTTAGTTGTTCTTTCGATTGATTTTATAAGCGGTGGGAATGGTTATTCTTCTATGGAAATGTGGCTATTATGTGGATTGGTTGCAGCTTTAATATCCAGGAGCAATGGAATAAATGTCGACAATTAAACAAATAGCTTGTATTTCAACTCATTATTGGGATGATGCTTGGTTTCGAAAGCAGCATTTTATGCATAGATTTTGGAAGAAAGGTTATACGATTGCTTATATTGAACCGTCTTTTTCTGCGGTTAAGAGTTCGGATAATGATAAAGTGAGGTATCAGAAGAATAGAATGTTTGGTGTCACTACTGAGGAGCGCGAGAATAATTTATTTATTATAAAACCACCCAGAGGAATACCATTTTGGACACAACCTATTATCAGCAGGATAAATTATTATTATTTTTCGTTTAATTTAGCCAATGAATTAAAAAGGCTAGGATTTAGTGATTATATCTTATGGAATTATATACCTGCGTATGCGCACGCTTTAGGAATATTTAAGTATAAGAAATTAATTTTTGACATTGCGGATGATTTGGCAGCTTATAATAAAACAGATGCCCGTAAAAGCAGCTATGTTCAGAATTGTATGGAATTCCTTGTGGGTCAGAGTGACTTAGTTATTGTTACTGCCGGTACCTTGTATGACAAATTCAGATTAGGTTCTAGAAAGATTGTGTTAATCCCAAATGGTTTTGATGCGAAGAATCTTTCTAATAGTAATATTGAATTGCCGGGAGATTTGAAGAAGGTGCCTTCGCCAAGGATTGGATTCATAGGTACTATTTTTTCTTTTCTTGATTATGAGTTAATAGAGTATGTGGTGCGCAATAATCGGGATAAATCTTTTGTTTTTGTGGGAGCGTGCCAAGAATATTCATCCCAGAGATGGGGTGCGATAGTACGGAATAATTCAAATGTTTTCTGGCTTGGGAAGAAACCTAAGTCAGAAATCTCAGCGTATATTAAAAATTTTGATGTTTGTATTAATCCGTTTAAGGTAGATGCGGTGTCAAGAAGCGTTAGCCCATTAAAGGTTTTTGAGTATTTGGCACAACGAAAGCCGGTTATTTCTGTACAGATGGAGTCTTTGCAGAGAGAAGAGGCTGGTAAAGCAGTATTTTTTGCCAAGAATTATGAGGATTTTAATATCGGAATTGCTCGTGCTTTGAAAGGTGAATTCAAAGATTTTCCGTATGATGTAATTGATCGCTATTCTTGGGATGTGCTTTTTAATAAAGCTGAAGAAGCGTTGAGCGAATTATGAGTCGGATAAAAATATTACATGTTTTATGGTCTGGCCGTCCTGGCGTTGCCTAAAGATTTGTAAGGAATAATGGCCTATGGATGTTTACATAAAAAAGAAGAAGATCATATTCGTCATTATCTCGCTTGTCGGCGGAGGGGCGGAAAAGGTGTTGATAGATATCATGAATTCCCTAGACCCAAGCCGTTATGAGATGGACTTGGTTGTCTTTGAGAAGAAAGGGGTCTATCTTTCCGTGCTCCCGGCTTATGTCAGAGTTTACGATTTGCATAAAAAGAGCCGTTATGATTTTCCGTGTCTTATTATTCAACTGGCTTCTTTGCTCAAACAGATCAAGCCGGATGTAGTCGTGAGTTTTATATCTTACACCAATCTTGTTGTCGTTTTGGCCCATCTTTTGTCGCGTGGAAGAACAAGAATCGTTATTGGCGAACATGGTCATCTGAGCACGCAATTAAGGCGGACGCGCTTGAAATACCTTAAGCGTTTTCTCTACGGTGTATTTTACAATTTTTCGGACACGTGTATCGTCCCTACTGATGGCATCAGAGAAGATCTGATACGCTCTTTCCATATCAAGGCTGATAAGATAAAGAATATATATAATCCCGTTGATCTTGCTCGGATAAGGCAGTTGAAAAATGAAAGTCTCGGTGTTCACCGTGTTGCGCCAGAGAAGTATATTCTTGCGGTTGGTAGATTAACCTGGGAAAAGGGATATACGTACCTGCTGAAGGCGTATTCTCTAATCAGCCCTGAGATTGAGGAACAACTTTTGTTCCTGGGTGAGGGAGAAGAAAGAAAAGCCTTGGCGGCTCTGACAAAGGACTTAGGGCTTGAAAAGAAGGTCATTTTTGCGGGATTCCAAAATAATCCCTATAAATTCATGAAGAATGCTTCTTTATTTGTGCTTTCTTCTGTCACAGAATCTTTTGCTTTGGTAATTGTAGAAGCGATGGCATCGGGGGTTGTTGTGGTTGCTACAGATTGTCCATCTGGTCCAGCTGAGATTATCTCTGATGGTGTCAACGGTATTCTTGTACCGCCGGCTGATGAGAAGAAACTGGCCGAAGCAATGTTGCGCTTGTTGAAAGACCCGGCGTTACGCAATAGATTGATTGAGAATGGCAGAAAGAGGGCGGAGTTTTTTGGAATACCCAATATCTTGCCTTCCTATGAGGTGCTTTTTTGAACGGGAGAGGCCCCATGATAAAATTAGCCGCTATTTGCCCCTCTGATCCTTTTGGCAAGAAAGTAGGAGGCACAGAGACTTGTGTCAATGTATTTTAGAAGAACTTGTTTATGGCAATGAAAATACTTCTAATCAATAAATTTCTTTATCTCAAAGGTGGTGACGCTACTTGCGCACTTTCTACTGGTGAATTATTGAGGCGTAAAGGCCATGAGGTGATATTCTGGGGGATGGATAGCCCTTTTAATATGGAACATAGCTATAGGGATTATTTCATTTCTAATGTTGACTATAATGCTCGAAATGGAATAGGGAAGCAGATAAGAATGTCGTTTAATCTGCTTTATTCATTTGAAGCAAAACAAAAGATAGCAAAATTATTAAAAGATATTGGAAAACCTGACATTGTTCATTTGCATAATTTTAGCCACCAGATATCACCGTCTGTGTTACATATTTTTAAAAAATACAATAGCCCTGTAGTAATGACTATGCACGACTATAAATTAGTTTGCGCTTCTTATGCTATGCTAGCAAAAGATAAGATCTGCGAGGATTGCAAAGATGGAAGATATTATCAGTGCTTTTTAAATTCATGCGTTAAAAATTCCGGCACAAAAAGTCTTCTTAATACTGTTGAAATGTATCTTCATCACAGAATTTTGCACATCTATGATTTGATCGATATATTTATTTCTCCCAGCCGATTCCTTAAAAATAAAGTTAAGGAAATGGGATTTAAAGGTAAGGTGCTTTATTTACCACATTTTTTAAATCTTGAAGCGTATCATCCTCGCTATGATTGGGAGGAGAATTCGATTGTCTATTTTGGCCGACTTTCACGGGAAAAAGGCTTATTTACTTTGATAGAAGCGATGAGAAGATTGCCGGATATTACGCTCAAAATTATTGGGGAAGGGTCATTAAGGAAGGCTCTGGGCAATAGGGTTAAGGCTGAAGGAATAAATAATGTTGAATTTTTAGGTTATAAAACAGGGGAAGAACTGAGAAATGAGATAAGGAAATCGATGGTAGTTGTTGTTCCTTCAGAATGGTATGAAAACTTGCCTTTTGCAATAATGGAACCCTTTGCTTTAGGCAAGTCTGTTATTGGCGCAAGAATTGGGGGCATCCCGGAGCTAGTAAAAGATAGTGAAACAGGGTTTACTTTTGAATCCGGAAATAGCAATGATTTACGTTCAAAAATTGTGCATCTGGCAAATAATGCTGAGAAGATTGCGGAAATGGGTCAAAATGCGAGATCATTTGCCGAAAAAGAACTTAATGCGGAAAAGTATTATGAAAAACTAATTAAAATTTATAATATGGCGATTGAAAAACACCAACAAGCTTAACTCTTTTGAAGCAATATCATGCACAACAAATTGGCTTTTTCCATTCTTTTTGCTTCATTGCTAATTTCCATTCTTTTTGCTTCATTATTAATTTATATTAACTGCCCTATTTTATCAGCTGAGAATAATTATGTCCAAATATCTTATAATAAAGAAAAGGGGATAGTAAATAAAATGGTTTATGGAAATAATTTTATTGGTTATGATCCAACCACATTTGAAAAGCCGACACAAAACTATTATGGTTATTCAGATTATGGTGCCGGAATTTGGGATCCTAGAAGGGGGAAGAGTGTTAGTGAAGTTATATCTTTAGCGAAAGGCGCAGGAGTTGTTATAGTACGATTTCCGGGTGGCGGGGGAGCTAATAGGTATGATTGGAAAACTTCAATCGGAAATAGGAGAGTTCATTTTTTATATGGGCTTGATGAATTTTTGAGAACTTGCGAAGAAGTAGGAGCTGATGTGATTTTTACAGTTAGTTATTTCTCGGGTGATGAGCATGACGCAGCTGATTTAGTAGAGTATTTGAATAGCCCAAATGACGGTACTAATCCTAACGGAGGCATAGATTGGGCTGCGGAACGCTCTAAGAATGGGCACAATTTGCCGTATAACATAATATATTTTGAGATTGGGAATGAAGTGTGGGGCGAAATATCGCCGGAAGAGTATATTCAAAAGTACATTAAGTACTATACGGCTATGAAATCAATTGATAAATCAATAATGATTGGGTTTGGTATGCAACCAGATAATTGGAATAATTGGAATCGGATAGTAATTCGCGGTATTGGAGGTATTGGAGATTTCGCAATCCCACATGTATACCCAGGAGGCTTCGCAATCCCAGCTGTTGATGCTGCCCCTAAAGAAACATTCAAAATTATCTTAGGGGAATCAATTTTAAAAGAGATATCTTTTATGAATAGTATTGTAACTATATCGGTAGAGGAAAATAATATTATTATCCCTTTAGCAGTTACAGAATATAACATCGGTCTTGATAAAGACGAGCCATTTCCATATCGGCATTGTTTAGGAGCCGCTTTGCTTAACGCAGAATTAATAAAAGTATTTATGAATCCCGAGTCTAATGTTTTAATGGCTAATTACTGGACTTTTGTTAACGACTGGTGGGGTATGATTGCAAACAAGTTTGACGGCACTTACAGAACTTTATATAACCCTTACTACAAACGCCCAAACTATTATGTATTTGAAATGTATCATAAACATTTCGGAGAAATATTAATCGATGCTAGCGTACTGAGTGATTCTTATGAAGTTAACGGGAATAAAATTCCATATCTTTCCGTCAATACCAGTAAGAGTAAAGACGGTAATAAAATTTACCTTATGGTAATAAACAAGAACATGGATGGGAGTATAATTTCACCACTGGATTTAAAGGATTTTGTTCCCGCTGCTATAGGAAATGCCTGGGTTTTGAATGGCCCAAGCGTGGATGCAACTAATGAGGTCAATTATAATAATGTCAAGATTACACAAAAAAGATTCGAAATCAGAAGTAATCCATGCCATTTTACCTTTGAACCACATTCTTTAACAGCAATTGAATTGACCAGAGCGCTCCTGCTCGGCGTGCCGAGCAGCACATTGCCCTCGGTGGGAGATCGCTTCACGTTTGACACGGTGTGCCAGCCGCTGATTGCCCGCTTTGACGCATATGGGGTGATAATCACACCTGAGGGGAAGGTCTATTCCTTTGATCTCAAAAACCCCGCAAAGCTGCACGCAGGTATCAGGCCTCTCGCGCTCTCCGTGGCCGGCATCCGGACGGTTTACCGGAAGATGCTATACATAGTACCGTCCATCCCCCCAGATAGGAAGGGCAACACCTTCACCTTTATCTTGGGGCTTGTTCCCGCGGGTGCGAAGCCGAGTGTGGCTGATGCGATTCCGGGATATCTCTGGCAGGGAACAGTGAGTGTCAGGTAATACCATAGAACTAGTTCCGATACCATTGTAGGTGGTTGGTTTCTTTCCTTTGAGCCGCACGCGGTTACAGCAATTGAAATAAGAAAGAAACAATGAAAAAATTATGCAATATTGCAAAAGAAAAAAGTAATAACAATAGATTAAAGAAATATAATTTATTTATTAAATATTTCAGTCCACTAGAATCTCATAAGATTCTTGACATTGGTCCCACAGAAAAGGAATATCATGAAAGTGACAATTTATTGGAAAAGAAGTATCCTTTCCCTGAAAAGATAACGGCGCTAGGTATAAACGAATTCAAGGAATTTTGTATAAGATACCCTAAGGTAAAGGCTGTCAATTATAATGGAGATGATTTCCCATTTAAAGAAAATGAATTTGACTTTTGCTGGTCTAATGCTGTACTGGAACATGTGGGAGATGTACAGAAGCAGACGAAATTTTTAAGAGAAATAAAAAGAGTCTCAAAAAAAGCTTTTGTTGCAACGCCAAACAAATACTTTCCTATAGAAGTACACACAAAAATTCCCTTTATTCATTTTCTACCAAAAGCACTATTCGACAAATTCTTGTGTCTTATAGGTAAAGCTTGGGCTGCTGGACAATACATGAATCTTTTAAATTTAAGAGAAATTAGATTGTTATTGGAACGATGCGGTATAAATGAATATAAAATAATAAAAAACAAGATATCTGGCTTTACGGTTGATTTTATAATCATATTTTAAAAACTTATGCCTACTAGGCTTCATGGTTCTATAATCGTTACTTACCGCTGTAACGCGCACTGCAATATGTGCGAAGCGTGGAAATATCCGACCAAACCGGCGGATGAGATTGGGTGGATGTTATCCGTAAACTGCCGGAAATATTTTTTCAATGTCACCGGCGGGGAGCCGTTTGTGCGGCAGGATTTGCCGGATATAACCACGGAACTGCGTAAGAAGACGCGGCGGATTGTTATCAGCACCAATGGTTTTTTTACCGAGCGTATTGTTGAGCTGTGCAAGCGTTATCCGGACCTTGGCATATGCATCAGTATCGAGGGGCACAAAGAGGCTAATGACCGTACACCGGGGCATTCCTGACGGCGATAGAAATTGAGAGATCGTGTATTGTAGATGTCCAAAAGTAATCATAATAATATGGTTAATTTGTTTTATCATTTTGTGGGAGGGGTTTTTATTATTATGAATTATTTTCGCCACAAGATTTTTGGGTATCGTACCCCAAGAACATTTTCATCAAATGATATTGACCGAGTAATTGATTATGATTTTAAGGTTGTGTGTGAATGGCTAAAGTATCTTTCTAAAAATACTCAAGACTCGGTAAGGGGTAAGGTTATTTTTGAACTTGGGCCTGGACCAGATCTGGGTATCGGTTTGATTCTTTTGGCTATGGGTGCGAAGAAATATATTGCTCTAGATGTGCATCCTTTGCTTGAACAAACCCCCAACATATTCTATTCCAAATTATTAGATAAGATAAAAATGGAATTCCCTGATGCTGATATAAATAATCTGAGGGACGAGCTATCGAATTGTCTTTCTGACAAGGGCGAGCGTTTACGGCATATGGTTGACCCTTCATTTAGCTTACTGAATATTCAAGATAAGGTAGATATTGTATTTAGCCAATCTGCTTTCGAGCATTTTGATGATGTACCTAGGGTTATCTCTGAGTTGGGATCGGTATTAAAAGCAGAAGGAAGCTTAATCGCATTGATTGATTTGAAGACACATACGCGCTGGATAAGAGATAGAGATCCGTTAAATATCTATAGATACTCCGACTGGTATTATAATACGTTTAAGTTTAAAGGATCTCCTAATCGATTGAGGTCATTCGAGTATGTCGAATTAATTTTAAAGAATCGTTGGTCCGATGTGAAAGTTGAACATATTAGAACTCTTGATTCCGAATATGTTGAGAAAATCAAGCCTTCGCTAAGCAGAAGATTCAGAGATCTTGCAACAAATGAGTTATCATTTCTTTGCGTTATGCTTTTAGGTAAACGATAGATGTCTGCTAAACTCCACGGCTCGATTATAGTAACCTACCGCTGCAACGCACGCTGTAATATGTGCGATGTATGGCATTATCCAACGAAGCCAACGGAAGAAATCGGGCTGGATGTAATAAAGAAACTGCCGGAGATGTTTTTTACCAATGTTACAGGTGGGGAACCGTTTGTAAGACAAGATTTGCCGGAAATAATAAGAGAGCTTAGGGAGAAAGCAAAGCGTATCGTTATAAGCACAAACGGATATTTCACGGATAGGATTATTGAGTTGTGCAAAAAATTCCCTGAATTAGGGATCCGCATCAGCATAGAAGGGTCTCCCGAATCAAATGACAAGGTACGCGGCATACCCGATGGATATCGACGGACACAGGAGACTTTGCGTAAACTTCAGGAAATAGGGATGAAGGATATAGGTTTTGCTATGACTGTGCAGGATATGAATTATAAGGATCTGGTTGAGCTGTATGAAATGGCAAAGAAACTGGATTATGAATTTGCGACCGCGACTCTGCACAATTCCCATTATTTCCATAAGTTTGACAATAAGATTGAAAACAAAGAGGCGGTAATAGCTGAATTTGAGAGGTTGATAAAGGAGCTTTTGAAATCGAAGAAGATAAAAGAATGGTTCCGCGCGTACTTCAATTATGGCTTGATAAATTACATAAAGGGTAATCCCCGGCTTTTGTCTTGCGAGATGGGGCAGGACGGCTTTTTTCTTGATCCGTGGGGAGATGTGCTCGCCTGCAATGGGATGGACGAGAAGCAGCCGATGGGAAACCTGAAAGAGCAAACTTGGGATGAGATATGGAAAGGTAAAAGGGCGCAGGAAGTGCGTAATACGGTAAGAGACTGCAAAAAGAACTGTTGGATGATTGGGAGCGCCGCGCCTGCCATCTGGCATCATCCAGTAAAACCGGTTTTGTGGGTATTAAAGAATAAGATAAGGCAAAGATGAAAGTCGTAGTTTTAGGAACGCGCGGTTTCCCTGATGTGCAGGGCGGGGTGGAGAAACACTGCGAGAATTTGTATCCGGAGCTCGTAAAGAGGGGCTGTGAAGTTACGGTTTTTACGAGGGCGCCTTACGTGGACTTGTCAAATATAGAATATAAAGGTGTAAAACTTATTTCTTTGAAGTGCCATCGCTCAAAACATCTTGAGGCGTTTACCCATACGTTTAAGGGCGTGCTTGCCGCAAAGAAATTTAAACCGGATATTTTGCATATACATGCTGTGGGGCCGTCCTTGTTTGTGCCGTTTGCAGGGTTACTGGGGTTAAGGACGGTGATGACGCACCACGGGCCTGACTACGCAAGGAAGAAATGGAATGGGTTTGCCAGGGCGGTCCTTCGATGGGGTGAGAGGAACGGCTGCAAAAACGCAAGGGCGGTTATTTGCATTTCTGAGGCGATTGCCAAAGATGTGCGGAAAAAATTTAAGAGAGATGTAGAGGTAATACCAAACGGCGTGATGATACCGCAAGAGGCACAGGGAACAGAGGCTTTGGAAAGATTTGGGCTTGCGAAGGGGAAATATATTCTTGCGGTGGCGCGGTTTGTGCCGGAGAAGGGGCTTGGTGATTTGATTGAAAGTTTCAATCAAATCGCGTCCATAGACCATGGACCATCGACCATGGACAAAAAATGGAAATTAGTGATTGCCGGTGATGCGGACCATGAAGATGCATATAGCAGGAACTTGAAGAAAAAGGCGGGAGCTGTTAAGGGCGTAGTGCTTACAGGTTTTTTAAGCGGGAAGCCGCTTGCGGAGTTATACAGCCATGCAGCGCTATTTGTCTTACCGTCTTATTATGAGGGATTACCGATTGTCCTCTTGGAAGCGATGAGCTACGGCCTGTCTTGCATAGTGTCGGATATCCCAGCCAATAAGGAAGTGCCTTTAGCCCAAGAGCGCTATTTTAGACCTGGCGATATCAAAGCAATTGCCTTTAAAATAGAGCAATTTATCAACAAACCGCTTAGCGAAGAAGAAAAAAGTCGGCAGTTGGATCTTATCACGCAAGGGTATGATTGGGGAAGAATCGCTGCGGAGACACTCGCGGTATATAAGCAGGCGATAGGATAGAAAATGGCTGAAAGAACTAAACTGAAGTGAAAACAAATAAGATTTTGTTAAAGAACATTTGTATTTCCTGTATTGCCGTTGTCGTTTTTACTATTATTCTAGAAATAATTATACGCACTACACATTTATTTGGTGCAAGAATTTCTTGGGTAAAACCGGATCCGGTAACCGCTTATAGGTTTACACCAAATGCAACATACTGGTATTTAAAAGAAAATAATCACCCGATCGCTGGGAAGATAAATAAGTATGGCTGGAGAGATAGAGATTGGTCCATTTTAAAACCGGTTAACACGGTTAGGATTGCAGTATTGGGCGATAGTTTTGTGGAAGCTTTTCAGGTTGAATCAAACAGAACGTTTTTAGCCTTAACCGAGATGATATTGAACAGCGATAAAAAGAAATATTATGAATTGATGAATTTTGGAAGAACTGGCGCTACTCAAACAGAAGAGTTAATAATTCTTGAGAACGACGTAATAAAGTTTTCTCCCGACGCAGTTATATTATTTTTCTATTCGAATAACGACATTGATGAAATTGCTAAAACAACTGACCCAGATACGAATAGGCCTTTTTTTAATATTTCAGAAACAGGCGAATTGCTTTTGGACACAACTTTTCATGATTCTAAGGCATTCAAAGTAAAGGAGAAAATAAATTGGATTAAACAACATTCGATCATCATTTCATTAATTTCAGACCGATATAATGCTTTTCGAGCAGGAATTTGCTTTAAAAAAAATCAAGAAAAGTACGAAATGTCTAAAAAGATAATAGGGAGTTTAACTTTGTGTACGAGAAATCCGGATGAGAGATATTTAAAGAATTATGAACTAAACAAAAGAATTATAGGAAAAATCGCTGAATTTTGCCTCAGTAGGAATATCCAATTCATTTTAACTACCATTCCCATCCCTCCTAGTTATGTTCCAGAAGAAGAAACAAAATATTTGAACAGAGACAAAGGTTTTAATTCAAGATATTTCGAAGATGACTTGGAAAAATATACAATATCACTGCATGTTGAATATATCGAGTTGGTTAAGCCGTTTAAAAAGAAATACGATAACGAACATATTTTCTTAAACTGGGGAAATTGCGAAGAATGGGGGCATTGGAATTATTATGGACATGAATTAGTTGCAAGAGTTCTATCAGAAAGGTTAAAGCAGATATTTGATAGATGAATTTAAAATGAGTAAGGCGAAGAAATCTCTTTCGAGAAACCAGAAACGAGAGACTGTTGTTGCTGCTTTAAAGACCTGAGCGTTAGTGGTTGTTTGGTAGGTTGGCGCTATATCTTTCTCAGGCAGGTGAGCTCTACGTTAGACAACTATAGACCCATGTCACAAATAGGAGAACTCATGCAGCCACAAATTCGACTTTCTAAGACTGTTCAGGAATTATTATGTTGTCCGATATGCCATGCTAAATTGAAACAGGCGCAAGAGCAATTTGAGTGCACGAATTCTGAATGTGCTAACTACTTTCCCATAGTAGATGGGATACCAGTGTTAATAAATGAGCAATCGAGTATCTTATCCATTGATGACTTTATTTCACATCGCAAAACATTCGTAGGCAATATAAGCGAAAATAAACTAAAAAAAACTATACGCTGCTTAATACCAACAATTAGCAAGAACATCAAAGGGAAATCAAATTGTAGTCGGATTAGTCATCTACTGCTCAGGCAATCAACTTCTCCACGGGTCCTAGTGATTGGCGGGCGTATTCTAGGACAGGGGATGGAATCTCTTGCTAATAACACCACAATAGGTCTTGTCGAGACTGATATGTCATTTGGTCCACGCACCATGCTGATATGTGATGCACATGCTATTCCCTTTGAAGATGGATCATTTGATGGGGTGATTGTACAAGCAGTCCTAGAACATGTAGTTGATCCCTATAGGTGCTGTGAAGAAATTCATAGAGTTTTGAATGACCATGGAGTGGTATATGCAGAAACGCCCTTCATGCAACAGGTACATGGCGGTTGTTATGACTTTACACGCTTTACTCATTTAGGACATCGCCGCTTGTTTCGAAAATTTGAAGAAATTGATAGCGGGGCTTTATGTGGTCCAGGTATGGCTCTTGCATGGTCTTACCAGTACTTTCTACTAAGTTTTACTACATCAAGAAGATTGAGAGCGTTATTGCGATTTTTTGCAAGTCTGACATCCTTCTATCTCAAATATCTTGACTATTACCTGATTAACAGGCCAGGCACGCTTGATGCTGCTTCAGGATACTATTTCATGGGAAGAAAAGCAGAACGGATTTTGTCTGATCGAGATTTGATAAAGCTCTACAAGGGGGCAGGATAGTATCACCGCTCAATAAAAAAGTAGAGAAAAGTAGTGCCATTCGGGACATCGACCATTTTCTCTTTTGGTAATATTGTGGATGAAGTCACGCTCAGTATAAACTCAGCCGAAGGATCCCTGCCCGGCCGGCAGGGAACCCCTACAGATCTGTTTTCCTCACAACTGAGAAGGTGTGAAAAAATCAGCATTAAGGTTGTCATTGCGAGGACGCCGAGCAGAACGAGGCGGACGTGGTGACCTGCCCCCCAAAAACAGTGCCAGTGGCAATTAGATTGCAGGTCACCTCCGCCATCGAGTAGGTTGGCTAGGTCGTTGGTTCTAAACAGTGGTTGGATTTGGAGTCGATTCAGAATGACCGCTCCCCCACTTATCGTACTACTAGCAATCTCACTCTCCCACAGATAGTTATGCCGATAGTTATGCCGTTCCGGGGGTTACATCAGTCTAGGTCTTGGGTGTTCTAGGGGGCGGCGGGATTCATACCCGATTCGTACAGCATCCCCATCCTAACGGCCCACTGGCTGTATGCGGGGACTGAACGGGGCACCAGAGATATGCAGCGGGTTGGGTTGGCAGTATAAGGGACCCCCCCCGCCCCCGAAAGTGCGGAGAATAGCGTCACAAGCGTCATTGCGTCACCCATGCCCCAGCCTCAACACATCGAGTCTGCTCACAGAACCACAAAATCAGTGTGTCTGAATGCGCAGTTTAGTTGCCGGTTCCCTTTTCAATCTTCATCAACAAGATCAATTTAGAAGATCAATCACTCCCTTGCCAGGCTCTTCCCATGACCTTTATCTGTGATTTTGGCACCAGATTAGTTTTGAAACTCTACGGGTCGCTGAGTAGGAGTGATGGTCGGCGTTACTGTGGGTGTGCGGGTCAGGGTCTGTGTCGGCGTCGCTGTTTGCGCTGACG
>Ga0315291_10001224_pt1 | contig 34303 bp, 29 predicted proteins | sample YL17G12_20_MG_FD_203070 | JGI IMG/M metagenome (GOLD analysis project Ga0315291, IMG submission 203070) | Sediment microbial communities from Yellowstone Lake, YNP, Wyoming, USA - YL17G12_20 | ecosystem: Environmental > Aquatic > Freshwater > Lake > Sediment | place: USA: Wyoming | collected...
ATACCCATTGTGAGTCCTGCTTTAATGGCGTGATATAAAAATACTGAATGCATTGCCCTCCGCACGGTTTCACAGGTGCGGAATGAATATGATACGTTGCTGATACCTCCACTGACTGGAGCTAATGGCAGATTTTCTTTAATCCATTTTATTGCCCGAATAAAATCTACAGCATAGTTATTATGCTCATCTATACCAGTTGCAATGGTCAATACATTTGGATCCAGAATTACATCCTGCGGGAGAAAGCCAATTTCTTCTGTTAGAATTTTATAAGCCCTCTGCAGTATTGAAATGCGCCGTTCATACGTTGTTGCCTGTCCCTGTTCATCAAATGCCATTACCAGCACGGCAGCACCATAGTGGCGGATATTCCTGGCAAGCTCTTTAAATCTTTCCTCACCGTTCTTTAAACTGATTGAATTAACAATTCCTTTTCCCTGGAGGCATTTTAATCCAGCTTCAATAACATCCCATTGGGATGAATCAACCATCACCGGAATACGGGCGATATCCGGCTCAACAGCTATTGAATTCAAAAATGTTTCCATTGCTTTTTTTGAGTCGAGCAAACCTTCATCCATATTGACATCAATAATTTGTGCTCCATTTTCTACCTGCTGATGTGCAATTGACACTGCAGATTCATAGTTACCATTCAATATGAGATCTTTAAAGTTCCGCGATCCTGCAACATTTGTACGTTCGCCGATATTAATAAAATTTGATTCCGGCCGAATTACTAACTCTTCCAAACCGCTCAGACATAAAAATGGACGTTTTTCTGCAGGTTTCCGCGGAGGATATTTTTTTGCTCCATCTGCTATTAATTTAATATGATGAGGAGTCGTACCACAGCATCCACCAACAATGTTCACATATCCTTTTTTGAGGCATTCTTCAATAGAATGAGCCATAATCTCTGGTGTTTCATCATATTCGCCAAGAGCATTCGGCAAGCCGGCGTTTGGATGCATACTTACATAACAATCAGCAACCGCAGATAATTCCTCTATATACGGACGCATCTGTCTGGCACCCAAAGAACAATTAAGTCCAACACTCAATAAATGAGGTGCATGTGCAATAGAAATCCAGAATGCTTCGACAGTCTGTCCTGAAAGCGTCCTCCCACTTATATCAACAATCGTTCCTGATACCATAACCGGCAGTGATGTACCAGATGTTATAAAATATTCTTGAATGGCGTAGAGCGCTGATTTACAGTTCAATGTGTCAAAAACGGTCTCAATTAAAAGTATATCCACCCCTCCATCAACAAGACCGCGGATTTGCTCATAATAGGCTTGAGCCATTTGATCAAATGTTACTGAACGAAAAGCGGGATTATTAATATCGGGAGAAATTGAGAGCGTTTTATTAGTTGGTCCAAGCACGCCTGCTACAAACCGAGGTTTATCAGGAGTTTTGGCTGTGTATTCGGATGCAATCCCTTTTGCAAGTGATGCGGCGGATTTATTTATTTCATACACTGACTCTTCAAGCTTATAATCTGATTGAGAAATGGTATTCGCATTAAATGTACAGGTTTCAATAATGTCTGCACCAGCATCTAAATATGCCTGATGGAGGTATCGAATTAATTGAGGTTGTGTAATATTCAGTATGTCAATATTACCCTTCAGGTCATAAGAATGGTTAGAAAATTGTTCCCCACGAAAGTCAGTCTCTTGCAAATGATGCTGTTGAATAAGTGTTCCCATTGCACCGTCAATGATAACGATTCTGTCATTAAGTATCCTTTTTAGTCTTTCCTCAATAGCATTCATAAGATTTTTCACCATAGATAATGGAAAAATTGAATAATTATTAAAAATAATTGTTAAAAATATAAAAAATATATTGACTTTTTAAAAGACATTTATCAAAATATATGTAATTAGATATTTTAGCCGAATTAAAAAATATTTACAAATTTTTTATATTATTCTTGCAATCTAATAAGATTTTTGGTATTTTAAGAAAAATATAGATAATATTATCGTTAAACATCTAATGAAAATTAAATTTTATACTAATAATTGATAAACTATGTACCATTCTAGGAGGTTGCTATGATTCGTAAATTATTAGTTATCAGCATAATCGGTGTTTTCGTGCTCTCGATTTTTTCTGCCGGTAATGCCCAACAAAGAAAGAAAAAGGACAACCAATTTGGTATAACGGTCGGCTACACTTCGGGATACCAATTGTTTTCTCCGGACCCTGCAAAACTATACAACGACCCAAGCGGCACAATCTACCTGAATACAAAACCGCACAAATTTATGGACAGCCAGATAGGAGGTTATGCTATAGGACTCAATGCCGAACGGCAAATTTATGGCAATTTTTACTTTGCTCCCGAGGCTTTAATTGTCAAGACGGGAGATAAGTTTAACCACTTGGATTTAGAAAAAGCTTCAGTAATCATAGATCCAGCAAATCCAAAACTAAGAGCAATCCGTTTATCCGAATTTACTAATTATTTTCTTATAATTCCGATTACGTATAAGTATTATTTCCAACAATACAAATTATTGAGCGCTGTTCCTTATATTGTTGCAGGCCCTGAGTTAGCTTACCTGGTAAAATCTGAACAAAAACCGTACGTTCTTGGTAATGACCCAACAAATAAAAATTCAAAAGATAATTTTAATACTTCAACGTGGGGATTTTCCCTTGGTATCGGAATGTCATATAAAATGGTCAACAGTCCGTTAACCTTTTTTGGGGCAATTCGCTGGACGAGAAGCTATCAGGACTATAATAACTATAATTATGCTTTTGATCCAAAAACAAAAATCAATTACAGTATTATTTTAGTTACTTTTGGTACTCGGTACTAATCGCTTTTAGAATACAATTCTTTACATAATGAAAAATCCCATCTTCATAATAGCAGATGGGATTTTTCATTTTATAACTATAATAAATTATATAAATCTTTGAAAAAATCCACGAAAGCGCTATTGTAGAGACAGGTCACTGACCTGTCTCTACTTAAAATTGTTATATTATTCCGCCTCTGGCAGATTAAATCAAAACTCTTTTATATTTTATGAAACAAAATAGCACAATATGTAGTATAACATACAATAAATTTAAAATATATTGTATAGAAACATGGCAACCATACTTTCACAAAAAGAGATAGATGAATTACTGAACACACCGGCATCTACCGATGCTGAGGAGCCTGCAGACTTTGGAAAAGACACCAGCCAAAAGCAGAGTAAAACACACTTTATTAAACCGATTATAACTTCAAACTCGATTACTGTTCCGTATTTTTCACCCGTACTAAAAAACAACAATATTGTATATAATCCGGATAATAATCAGGATTTTGAGGAAAACGGTAAAAAAGCAGTTTGGAGCATTTCTCAATACAGTAAATTGTTTCATAAATAAAATAGAACGGCTTATTTTTTCCGCATCATTTCAGCCCATCGTTTTTCGGCTTCTTCTTTGGTAATCATTTTTTTAAAATTATTTAACTTGCTAACATCATTTTTTTCTTCTCGAGGGAAAAAATATCCGCAAAAGTTTGCCATCTTTTTGTCCTGTACCCATTCCGCCTGGGGTTCCTTGCACTCATGATAGGCATTTTTTTCATAGAATCTACAATTCAGACAGCAATGCAAAAAACTATTACAGCGCGGACAGAGTTCTAATCTGTTTGGCTTATCTGGCAAACCATCTGACTTTTGACATTTCCAGCAAATCATACTTTTACCTTATAATATAATTTACAACACTTTAATTTATTAATCAGTTATTTTGAATTTTCATCGTTTAAAAGAATTGAATGTTTTCGTTTTTACTCCTCACTATGAACCATTCAAATCTAAATATAATTTTGAAAAAAGCATTTGCAATTCCAGTAAACAAATAGCCGGGAAAAAATAACTGCCCATATTTTATTTACTAATTATTACTCCTGTTTTTGCAGCACTCAAATAGAGGGCATTAAATAGGTATTTAAATGTTTGTTGAGCTTGAGCCCGATAAATTGGATCAAATCCAATTAACACAATTCGCCCCTCCCCATACGGAATTTCAACAACATTCGCTTTCCCTTTTACATACGAAGCCCCTTCAAGCCAGCCACTCAGCAGGAGATCTTCAGTATCGGGATAACGTGATACAATCTTCCCGTTTGCAACCGTAAATAATCCTGCACTTTCAAAATAGAAAAGACTCCCTTCTTCTAAAAGTCCATAAGCAATTGGATTTGAAATAACATTTATGGTTTTTAAAATTGAACCCGGAATAGAAATATCACGGTCTCTTTGCTCACGAGGAATAGATTCTAAACTATTTTTCACACCCAACCCGAATGTATTAATGGCAAACGAATTAGATGCACCATACGTTATAACAGTCCCACCATCGCGGACAAATGCCTTTACATTTTCAATTCCTTCTTTCCCTATTCCTCCGAGATATTCGGGAGGAGTTTTTGGCCTTCTTCCGGTTGGGTCATTAACTCTTCCATTCGTAATCGCATTTTCATTATCACCTGCGAATACTATTGCTGTAAATTTTTCATTAAGTTTTCCGGCTTTAAATATATCATTATGTGCTGATTCCATAGGGAATTCAAACTTCTCCAACACCCAACGTGTCCATCCTTCATTTATATTCCCTGACCATGCTTTATACAAACCAATTTTTACCGGTTCAAGTTTATATCCGCTCAGTTTATCAGCAGATTTTCGAGGGATTAAATCAAGGGTTAATTCTCGTGCAGTTGTTTTAACTCCTTCTGCGTTTTTATCATCTGTATAGAGAATTATCGTTCCTGCAGGATAATCAACACTCTCATCTTTAAACCGCTCTGCAGTCCAGAAAGCAGTAACACCAGTCCCCAATAAGCGGTTCAAAGCTATATAATGGGCGTTATTGCTGTGAGAAACAATATATCCGTTAGTGGCGGTTTCTTCTGGAATCACTGGCTGAGGCACTTCGGCTGTAACCATTAACTCTTTATCGGCAGTAAAAGTGCTGTCAATCCATTGAACATCCACACCCATTAAAAGAGGTAGTGTATGGGCAACGGTATCATACGGTCTTTTAAGTGGTCCGCCGGGATACTGCCGGAGTTCAGGATATTTCTGCCGCTCCAACAGTGTTTTTGCAAATCCATAATAAGGCTGATTCATATAAATAATAGCGCTCCCGGCATCAAACGATTTTCCTTCTGCTGAAAATGATTGAGGAGCATTATATACTTCAACGCCGCCGAATTGAAGCACGTCAATAAGCCACTTCGTTGTATAGGGGTCTCTCTGTTTGGCAGGAATTACAGCCGCATACGGATGAAATTTTTCAGCAACTGCTTTTTTCTGAATTTCATAATAATTGGAAAGCCATATATCACGCAGGAGAGCCGCATTTTCAAGCATCGCCAGAGCAGCTTCATAATCATAATCAATAATTTCTTTAATTCCCCACTCTCCCTCTTTCCATGGCATCGGATAGAATACATCTTTATCCGACTTTCCGGTAACATACGAAGAACCTGCCAGATTGACTGCACTGGCAACTTCAGTAAGAATACGGATTGCACCATGATAATGCTGATATGCACGACCGGGAGTCCAGGCATCAAAATCGGCAAGTGATTCAACACCGCCGTATCCTTTTGTCGTCATACGATTCATCATATACGTGCCGATCATATTTACATTTGCTGTTATAATCGGGTCTACATTTGGCTCATACGGAGCTTCATAGGGAGGTACAAAAATACGGGCACCGCCGCCCTTTTGATGACAATCCATTACAATCTGAGGATGCCAGACATTATACAATTTCTTTATCGTTAGCTGGGTCTCTTTCTGGGTAAACATATACCAGTCGCGGTTGTTGTCATGACCAGTATAGCGATGATATAAATACGGCAATTCTGAACCTGCATATTCCGTTCCCTGATATTTCCGCATCCAGTCAACCACCATTTTGTACCCGTCAGGATTGTGCATCGGAATCAACACCAGTACAATATTATCCAGAATCCGTTGTATTTCCGGTGAATTATCACTGCATAATGTATATGCCAATCGAACTGCCATTTGCGCAGGACCAACTTCAGTGGCATGAATTGATGCGGCGATACAGACAATTGTTTTTCCTTCCTTGATTAGTTCTTTAGCTTCTTCATCGGTTATCTTGCGGGGGTCAGATAATTTTGCGGTTATCTCTTTATATTTTTCAAGGTTTCTTATATTTTCTTCAGACGAGATATATGCCATAACAAAAGGATTATCATCGGTTGTTCTGCCAACCTCTTCAAAAACCAACCTATCAGAGGCTTTATCAAGCGCTTTAAAATATTCAATAATTTCCGTTGGGTGCGCCAGTTTTTTCTCTGTTCCGATTTCAAAACCTATAATACTCTCGGGTTTGGGTACGGTTTCAACATTTGTTTTACCGGTACAGCATAAAAATAAAATAATAACTGACAGAACAAAAAACCGATGGACTCTCATTTTTCAAACCTTTCTTTTATCAATTGATTAAATGAGACTGCTTAATTAGTCCGCCTCTGGCGGATAAGATTGTTGAAATTGAGTTTTCTGTAGTTTTTCAGCAGTCTCTAAAAATATATATGTTGCGATTTTTTATGGCACTCAGTTGTCTATATGCTTCCCGTCCATATCCAAACAGAGATAAACCAAGAAATATCATTGAAAAATATAAAAAAGGCGTATGCAATTGCACCAAATCAAACATATATACTAAAATAAGGGCAGCGAATACTGCAACAGTTATCTTTCCAATGATATTCGACACGGGAATATACACATTTCTTTTTATCATATATAACCCGGCAAGCAGAATAAAAACATCGCGTCCGATAATCGCTATAGCCGCCCAAAGAGGAAACCCTTTATATACTATTAAACCAATTATCATAATACCGACAGCAAATTTATCAGCAATAGGGTCGAGTATTTTTCCCGTTGTGGTTATCTGATTAAGTTTCCGCGCACTGTATCCATCAAAGAAATCGGTTAGAATTGCCACTCCTGATAACAGCAATAAAAGAATTTTATGATTACCAACTGCCAGAAAATACAGTAGAACAGGAATTATTAGTATCCGTAATATACTCAATGTATTGGGTATATTGATAACTCGAGTGGGTTTGTTCATATTCCTCTTAATAAAGGATTTGTAACAATTCAGTCTATCTGCATTATATGAAATAATAATTTAATTTACGGCCGGCATCACACTGTATAAAATAGAATTAAATATTAATTTATAGGTACCAACCGGCTGTGCACGGAATGTTGCATCAAAGCTTATTATTACTACTTTTCCGCTTCCGATTGTATCGGTAATGATACACGGTGTATTTTGAATATATTCTGCTCCCTGTAAAAATCCTGACACTAATGGATTACTGTCCGGATAATACCCTAATACTTTTCCATTATCTACTTTTAATATTCTGTTACCGTCAAACATAACATACGTTTCTTTTTGCAATCCATAGGTTACCGGATGGCTTGTATCAACATTGATTTTTAAAATTGATCCGGGTATAGAAAATGGAGCTGTTTCGCTTCTCTGGGGAGTGGCATCAGAGATTTTTAAATCGAATATTCTAATACAATCTATAACGGCATTATCCCAGGAAACGATTGTTCCGCCCTGGTTAACAAATTTTTGCAGTTCGTTTTGAATTTTTTGCTGTCGTGCTAACCGCTGGGCTGCTATTGAAGGGTCAACATTTTGGGCTCTTCTTCCACCTCCACCACCTTGTGCACCCGTCTCAACCACGGCACCCGGTGGAAATGCCAAGCATAAAAGCACATCATACTGCGACCTCAAATCACCCTTAAAAATGTCTGACGTATCTATGAGGGTATATTCATATTCATACTTATCAAGAAGCCATTTTAACCATCCAACCGGTGCACTATTCGGGCTTTCAATAACACCAATATGAGGAGCAGTAAGCTGTACTTTTTTTGAATTATCTGGAGCGTTTGATTCAATCACCGTTAACGAAAATTCTTTCTTTAGTTCTGCAATATCAGAAACAATTGTCCCTTGATTTTCAAGGACAAGTGACCCCAGCGGCAATGCAACACTATTTACTGTATATGATTGAGTAATAATTGCCGGCTTATAGTTCTTTTTAAACAGACGATTTAATGCCTGGTAATGATCAACCGAATTGCCATCTATATAAAAGAGTGCCGGGGATTTTTGGGTAATTTCTTTTGACACGGGTACAGCTTTTCGGTACGGTTCTGCAACAGCAGTAAAAGGCTCATCAACTTTATCGTATAATACCCCCATTTGCAATGGGAGCGTCCAACCCGTAATATCATACGGACGTCTTCCTGATGGATATATCTGCGGTTCCATTATTGCCAGAATATGCGGACGTGCTGGTTGTGATAAATACACAATAATACTCCCGGAGGAGTATTTTTTCCCTCCGGCAGTAAATTCTTTCGTTGCACGGCACACTTCTGTATCTTGTCTGAGCATTATATCGAGAAAATATACCATTGCACCATTGTCTTGTTGTTCTATCGGAAGCACATAAGCAAACGGTTTCTCTGTTTTGCCTTTTTCAATGGCATCTTTATTCATCGTATAATAATTTGTTAGAAACATATCTTTATTCCGAGCGGCAGCTTTCAATATGGCGAAAACAGCAAGTCTCTCCTCTTCAACAATGTTGCCCAATGTCCATTTCCGGTCGTCAATCCATTTTACAGGGTAATTTATTGTTGGTGCAGGTTTTGGCTGTTGTTTTGCTTGATTAATCTGTGCTTCTGAAGGAATTTGCGGTGAGGCAAGATTTGCACTCGCCGCTTCGGATAATATTCCTACCATATTATGAAAATATGGAGCCGTTCTCATACCACCGTGCCACCACATATCAAATCCGGTATGGTCTTCAACCCAGGGATACCCGCCGGCAATTAAGTCAACGGTCATATATCCGCCCAACAATTCAAGCTCCCGGACAACCTGTGGATTGATGACAGGATTAACCGGTTCATCATACGGAGGAAAGGTAAACCGGGCTCCACCGCCTTTCTGATGCAAATCATAAATTATCTCCGGAAACCATTCTTCATACATTTGCTTTGCAATAATCTTTGACTCTTTTTGGGTCAGCATATACCAATCGCGGTTATCGTCGTGTCCTGTGTATTTATTATACAGCCGCGGTAAACTGGCGACGTTAACACCCGGTCTCGGATTCTGTTTCATATAGTATTCCGCCGTCATCTGAACACCATCCGGATTGCTGCTTGGAAACAAAACCACAATGACGTTATCAAGTATCTCCTTTACCACCGGGTTATTTTCAGTTGCTAACTGGTATACTAAAATGGGAGACATCTGAGTTGCACCGAGCTCAGTTGAATGGAGACTGCAAGAGACAAGTACAATCGCTTTCCCATCCTTCACTAATTTAGGGAGCTCTGCATCGGATGTCAATTGAGGGTGAGCTAACTTTTTTTGAATCTCTTTTATTTTTTCTTTATTGTGTAGATTAGCCGGCGAAGAAATAAATGCCACTATCATTGGACGGTCCATCTCTGTTTTGCCCAGCTCTATTACTTCTACTCTGTCGGAGGCTTTATCAACATCTTTAAAATATGTGTAAATCTGCTCCCAATTTGCCATTTTATAGTCGCTCCCGGGAGCAAATCCAATGACAGATTCGGGAAGAGGAACAGTGCTCTTTCCCCAGACAATAAACAGCAGAGCAGCAACAATTAAATACATCCAATAACGGCGTAAGGATTTCATAGTTTACCTCTCCGATTAGTGGTTTTTTAAAATGCATTATTTAAAAAAATATATGTACAGAATATAGATTAATGACATTGCAAAAACAGTATAACTAAAAAGTAAATATACAGGATAGGATACTGATATTTTAACTGCTCATTTACTTTCTGTATTTACTTACAAGAAAGATTTTTTTCTATTCAATTTTTTATTTGGTTGTTCAATTTCTCAATAAGTATTTGTAATTTTATTATAGACGGACAATATATGTTAAATACAAATAAACAAAGGGACTGGCGAAAATAAGGCTGTCAAATCTGTCAAGAATGCCACCATGACCGGGAAGAATGGCTGAAGAATCTTTAACCCCTGCCTTTCGCTTGATGAATGATTCTGCAACATCCCCGATCTGCCCCATAACTCCAAGTATTATCCCAATATTTACCGAATGGATGATTGACAGCTCCTTAAAAAAAGCATATTTTCCAATAATTAACGCCGCTATCGCCGCAATAAATCCTCCAATACTGCCTTCAATTGTTTTGTTGGGGCTTATTTGCGGACATAATTTCTGCCTGCCGATAGATTTTCCTACAAAATATGCTGTCGTGTCCAGGAACCAAATACCAAAAAATATACTCCAGATCACTTTATATCCAATAGTATATTGTCCATTTCGCCCTGCCTCACGGATTAATACAAGACTACCAGTAAATAATACAGCATAAAACGAAGTAAATATAGTATACGCACATTCAATTAACTGATTTTCTTTATTTAAGATAAACGACAAAATTATCTCAGACGTCACAAAAAAAATGATAATTATATACAGATGAGCGGCTGAATATATATAAAAATCAAATAAGATGATGATTCCAAATAAATAGAGAAGTGGATTAAACCGACTCACTCCTGCTTTGGCTCCCATTGACTGAAGTTCATATAAAGCCACCATTGTCAGAGCTAATATAAATCCAAAGAAAAACCAACCGCCGAGATAAGCAACAATCAACAAAAACAATCCACCAGTAAATCCGACAACCAACCGATTCCGGAGATTTGTGCTCCATTCGACGCCCACAGTCATTCCTGCTCCTGTTTCTCTTTTATTTAGAATTTTTCTAAACGAGAACAAAACATATATTTATTTCAGCACTAATGCAAGCATACCAAATAGTATTCCAATTTTTAGAAGCGAATTCATCTGGTGCAAATACTCATTTTGAGGATTAAATATATACCGCATAAACAGGAAAGCAATTGTTAAATCCGTACCAAATATAACAACAAGCAAATATCTGATACTGTACTGAAAGTAAATGAACGGCATAATTGACAGGACAATCAATATAAAATAAATCCCGCCCGATAGTAGTTCAGCGGCAATTTTACCATATTTTGCAGGAAAAGTATTGATGTTTTGAGCGCTGTCTCCCTCTACGTCTTCAATATCCTTTAATACTTCTCTTCCAAGAATAAATAATGAGGAAAACAATGCAGGGAAGAATGCAGACCAGAGTGTTCCACCTGCCGCACTCCCATAGAGAAATGACAGACCAGACAATACACTCACCAGAATATTGCCAATGAGAACGATTCTCTTTAATACAACATTATAGAGCAGTATGCTTAAGACGACTAAAACAGCAATGCTCACAGCAGTCTTATTGAGCAATAAACTTAATAAAAATCCGATAACAAAAAACACGCTTCCCGAAACAAGCATTTGTAGACCGGTCAGTTTGCCGCTGGCATACGGCCGGTGCGGTTTATTGATGCGGTCGCTTTCTACGCCGAAATAATCATTTATAATATTACCGCCGCCGCAAATAATCGCCGCAGAAAGCCCCGCATACAAAACAGGTAAATCCCAGAACAGACCAGTGCTGTAATAATATCCTATTACTACAGAAACGCCGGTTAAAACCATATTCCAATACCGTCCGGCAATAAAAATATATCTCAGCGTCCGCATTAGAAACGAAAACACTTCTCCATTGAATTCCAAAAATAAGTAACTTATTTAATATAATACAATATACAAAATAAGTACATAAAGAGCTTCTAAAAAATGATTTAATCAGAATTCTCAAGATTCTATATCTGCTTCCGAGCAATCATAAATAATAATTTACATAAGATAAAATCCGCCAGATTAACGGCGGACTTAATAGAAGGAGGCGAGCGATGTCGGAAAAATAGAGGGCAGTAATAACAAAATAAAACTTAAAATACGTATCCCGAGTACTCGGGACTTTCATAACTTTAATTACTTCTTCCTGAAAGCTCAATACTGCACCCTTTTTAGCAACTAATTTGGAGAATTACCAAACATTAAAAAGCACTCTGGAGCACTAAATGAATCTTTGCTGAAGAAATGCTCTCCTGAGCACCCAATCCCATAGTAATGCCGACTATTCCAATAGGAGCATCAATCTGCATTCCAAAACCATAGCTATACTTTTTATTGACAGTACCTCCCTTATTTTGAAAATATCCTCCATCCAAGAAAACGAACAATCGGGAGTCTCTGGACAACAGATACCGAAATTCAAGATTTAAAAATGAAACGGTGCTTGCTAAAAATTGTTTTTCCCGATATCCTCGTAACGAGCGAGCTCCGCCTAAATACCACCGCTGACTCATCGGGATAACCGGTTCAGTGCTCGCTGTTTGGTTCCACACGCCGTGTATGGAGACGACTGTTTTTCGCGTTACCGGCAAAGCGACTTCACCGTCAGCAATTATTTTTTTATCCGTAACATTCTCCTTTCCTTGTGTAGACAGGTTGTCAACATTTGTTCTGTTTTGCCGGGTTAAGGTTGTGGAATAACACACACCTGAGCTGGGATTTAACCGATAATCCAAATTATCATACGATAAACCGATTGTATAAAACACTCCGTTTGTGCTGGAGAGGGAATTCTTCTGTACTCCCACCGGCTCGGCAATCACTTGCTCCCTGCCAAACCGAGCCTGAACAGAAAATTGTTGATTCAGAGAGTAAGCCGCACCGATAGAAAACACCCGTTTTACATACGTTGAATCATTAATTATTTGCTCAAATTGCCCCTGCATTTTGAGTGGAACCTTAAACACCCAGGGTTCTTGATAATAAATAGTTACTGATTGTGAAGTTTTATCCATTTTGTTCCAATCGGTGTGAAATTCCCTGCCAGTGCCGAATAAATTTACACTCTCAATCATAAATGAACCAACCATAGAGCCTTTCTGTTGAGGTGATGATGGATTATATCCAATGATCCCATTAAACCGCATAGATGGTTTTTCCTTGACCGAAAATTGCAAAAGCGACTCACCACTCCCGAGTTCATATAATTCAGGGATACCAACTTCCGAAAAATACGGGAGCTTTTGTATATATTCAACAGCCCTTAAAATGCGTGTTCTGCTGTACGGCTCAACGATATGCAGACGAGACTCACGGATGAAGGTTTCATATTGGGTGGCTATTAATCCATTAACAGCAATAGAATCGAGTGTAACAGATTTATTCCGTTTGATATGGAGCACCAGAGAAGCATTCGTCTGGTGTTTGGATACATCAAATGTATATCGAATTGAATCAATAGTAACTGAAGCATACGGAAAACCGTTTTCTTCGTAATAATGAATAATGCCGCCGATAAACGCTGTTACAACAATTGTATCAAACGGTGTACCTGCTGAGGGCATAGTCTGTTTAAAATGAGTTATTTCTCCTGCAGTCGCTCCGGTAATAGTAATCGAATCAATTATAAAAAGATTCCCTTCATTTACAAAAACAGATATACTCACCCGTCCGGCCTGCTCATTCGGTTTTACTATTGCTGTATCAATCTGTGCGTATAAGTATCCATTTTTCTGATAAAATAATACTATTTTCTCCAGATGTTTTTGCATTTGTTCATTGGTATACGAACCGGGAATCACGATTCCTGCTGTTTCAAGCAAGGTTTTTTCAGTAAAATGCTGTATCCCGCTGAAAGAAATGGATTCTACAATGAATGATGCAGATTGTGCCTGCAATTCATCAGCGAGACAAATTGTTAATAAAATTGAGAATAAAAACCAGGCAATTTTAAAACAATACCTGCATTTCAGCTCGAAAATTGTGTGTGGTTTTCCCATATCTCGTTGTTCTATCACCAATATAGCGAATCGTTGTAATAAGATTTTGTGCAGTCCGATAATCTAATGATAAGTTCCAGAAGTAATTGTTTCCCCGCTGATTGCCCTCTGCGAATTCATACGGAAGATACACCCCTGCCGGTGAATTAACCTTCAGCCATCGAAAATTCCCCATAATTCTCCCTGAGCCTAAAAATGCTTTTTCAAAGCCGGGACTGCATCCATAATAATATAGTTGGGGCAATTCATTTTCTTCATCACGTTCCCGAGCGGCAATAAGAGCAACTGTATAGCGAACATCAGTTTGCGGTCTTAATGAAATCGTATATTCCGTTTTAATTGAGTTCATTGAGCGGATTATCGGAAATACTCCCTCGATGGTTTTATTTAAGAATTTAAAGGTTCCAATAGATTCAATTGTAATAGCATTATTGGGATATACCTGAAGCCGAAGTGAATATTCGTTAGTTTTCCGTTCTTCGCTTTGCGCTGTGTATAAGAAATTGTTCAGATAATTATAACTCTGACGAAGGCGGAGACTATATTTGTCGCTTTTTTCAAACGCATAGACATCCTGTGTTATAAGGAGAGATTTAAAAAGAGATCCCCCTCTATCAACACCGGAAGCATTTTTACCATTGTCATAGCGAAAAATTGATACGGAACGTAAACTTTGTAAAAGTGACTTTTCAGAGCCGTACTTTGTCCATTTTGCCGGTTCCATAGAAACATTCAAGCCTATTGTCTGCCGATTTATTCCGTGAAGATTATCAGTCGTAAATGTTCTCAATTCATAATTTCCATTATTATCCGTAAAGTACTCACCCGTATGGCTGTCCAACGCATAATTGCCATGCCCATTTTCGACCTGGAAATACACAAGCTCTTTTTCCGGCATCTGCTCACGGGATAAGTCAGCATTTAACTGCATTGTAAGACCGCCGTTAAATTCCGAAGATTGAATCCGAACATCAGCAAGGCGTGTCTCAACACGATTACCAGCGGTTGAATATGTTCTGTTGCGATTTACCAGATGGATTTGTGAAAACAACCGCTGTCCATAAGCAATGTCAGAATGAAGTGTAATGTTTTCGGAACGAGAGAAGGGTTTTAATATATTATTTTGATATGTGCGGTCGGACCGTGTTTGATAAAGAATATATGCGGTAAGTTTCTCCCGGAGAGAATAGTCAAGTTTCCCTGCCCAATCGTCAAATACAAATCCATTAGAGATATTAGCTTCATCTTTCTTTGATTCACGCTCATATAACACCGATGGTGTTATATTCCAGGCGGTATAAGAAACAGCACCTTTTTGCCGGTTCCAATTTTGAGCGATGCCTGACTCAGTACTCGATATTGACTCGATAAAATAATGAGCGGATAGATTTGAAGTGTTATTCAATTGAATAGTTCCGGCACTCCGTGCAGAATGGAAACCATTCGGCAGTGTTAAAAAACCGTACGAGGGAGTAATTGATAGGAATGAGATGGGCGTGAGCTTTGTTTCTATTTCAACCGATTGTTCACCTGAGATATCGTTTTTTTCAAGATTCCATTTGCGGCCAAATTCCACATCAACAGCACGGTCAAGGGGATGAAAACGGGAATCAGTGCGCATCGCTTTTGCGGAAAACGAGGCAATACCGAAATTCTTTCCCTTGGGAAAAACTTGAGCTGGATTGGCAGTGAATTCTAATAGAAATGCTCCCCCGGTATTATCATTGTCATCTTTATTGGAAAGAGTATTCCGGTCAAGATTTGAATAGGCAAATTCTCCGCTTAATCTCATTCCATTATTCGGAGAAACATAGCCAAAAGAAATGTCACTGACGGAATGTGATTGCGGAATCGGAAGTATTACATACGGCATATACCTGCCTTTTTTCTCCCCGGCATATTCATACACTCCCAATCGCCGAAATATATAATCACCCTGTCCTTCTCCAAGATCAGAAAATATTACTTTATAATCAGCCGAGTCTGCATACACAAAATATTCTGCACTTCCATTTACAACCCGCTTGTATGTGCCGTTGCCTGTGCCGACATATTCAGCACCTGATTTATATGAATCCAGCCGATTATCACCGGCACCGGCTATTTTCCTTTCATCACTGTCGGCTAAAGTTCCATTAATCGGACTTGCAGTGTTGTCACTTTCACGAGTAATAGCAGCAGAGTAATTAAATCCTGAAGAAGTTTTATCATTTCCCACAGTGACAGTATAAAAATTCTTTTTATAATTTTCGTCGGAGTACTGAAAATCAACGACAATCCGGCTGTCACCGGTGATGAGACGTCGGCGGGTAAACATAACAGAAGCGGCCGCATAATCTATTATATAATCATACTCTTCACCACGGGTCATCAACTGCCCGTCAATGTAAACACGTTCAGTGCCTGCTACCACAATAATAGACCGTTCTCCGTTCTTACCAGTCAGCAAATATGGCCCCTGATTACCCTCTTTCCCCATCATTCTGACACTGTTATATGTTCCTTGAGCCGAAGCATACGACATTAAAATTCCATTTCCTTTTACCGCACTCTTTACATTTGCCCCGGAAAGTTTTCTGCTGTAATTGGCAAATTGCGTATTTTTTTTATCTAAATATAAATCTCCAAACCGCACTGACAGTCCGGGACCAGTTACATCAATATAAACTCGGTCAATTTCCTGCAAGGTACGCGTATTCCCTTCCGGTTGAATCGGGACATTCTGATCGGTGAGGGATGCCTTTATTTCGTAATTATTTCCGATTTCTCCCTGCAATTGCATATTGAGACCAGATTCTAACTGCATTCCCTTGCTTGAACCAAATGAGAATGCTCTGTTTAGACTTCCACTTTTATTAATGGTAAATTCCTCAGTGCGAGGCGGTTGCGGCTGGGATATACTTATTTCCGGCTTATCATTCTTTTTCTGAGAATCAGTATTTAACGGGGTAATTTGTTTATTGAGATACGTCGCTCCGCTTTCAACAGGAGCACTGAATCCGATTATCCGCACGACTCCTTCTGGAAGAGGCTTCATTTTAAGAAGCACTTTACCAGAATTTTGCTGATAGGTAAACGGGACAGGAATCTCAATACCATTGCTGGTAACGACAGTTACTTTTCTGACCTCTATAATTGAAGAATCAATAGTACATACTGAATCTATGCCCGAAGCAACACAGATAATTTGTCGTTCAAATGGTTTTATCGGGCGGATACTTTGTCCAGATACAGTGCTTACAAGGCAAAATAAAAAAATAAATAATACCGGATATAATAAATACGATTTGAGCAATCGGGAATTGAACGCAGAAAATAGAACTGTTATGCAGACTATGCAACTTGTCCACATATACGACGTTACAAGATTTTTGTTTTTTATATACGTGTGTGGACTAATGAATAATTAATATTTTACCCGTTATGTAAAATTCACGGATTTTGCATACTCTATCGAACAATATTTAAAGAAACAGATTCATAGTAAATAAATTGGTATTTTCAGTGGCAGTCCTCTATTATTCGGGCAAAGACAAGTTTTGCCCATACAAAAGAATTCTGATTCATATTACGTTTGCATACTAACTTCGCACAACATACTCTATACTAAAATTTATTATCTTCAACTTTAAATATCAAGACCATATTATTATCTTTATCAAGCACGTAAAGCATACTGTTATAAAACGCCGCATCAATAGGAGTCTTAAAACCGGGATACTCAACCGTTCCAAGTAAATGATTAGCAGTGTCAATCACTGCAATGTGTTTTTCAATTCTATCGCATATAAAGATAATCCCTTTTTCTGTTACCAAAAGCCCGGCTGGCTGGCTGATAATTTTCTGACCAATAATACCGCGGTAGTTGCCAAAATAATCATACATTATAATTGCTTTCTGACCGGCATCTGAAATAAAAAACGTTCGGGATTCGGAAATGACAATCTTTTTTGGCTGTTTCAGCGGAGGACCTGCTGTATCATATCCTCCAAAACTGTTCATTGGAATTCCTGCTGAAGAATACCGAACAATACGATTATTTTCAGAATCGAGCACAAATATTTCACCTAAAGAGGAACAGGCAACACTGAGCGGAAAATGAAAACTAACCTTTTGATTTGACGACGCAGTACCCTCAATATGAGTAACATAATTTAATGCACCATCCAGTATAACGATTCTGTGATTATTTTTATCTGCGATGCATACATACAATCCATTGCCAGCCCACAGTGATACCGGTTCATCATACTGTGCGACCCCCTTGCCAAATCCACCATACACCTTTAATACCTTTCCATCTGGTGAAAACAGTTGAATCCGGTTATTTCCAGTATCGGCAATATATAGTTTCCCTGAAATATCCACAGCAATTCCCTGAGGGGCATTGAACTCTCCCTGTAATATTCCTTTTTTCCCTATTGAACGAATAAATTGAAATTGAACATTTTGAGCAAGGGCGGACGTAAATCCAGCAAATAAAATGATTGAGATTATTAAATCGTACAAACAGGAAAAAACAAAGGGTGTTTTTTTAAAATAAATGTAATTCCAGTTTTTCATAAACAATGTTTATATAAATATTGTTTAAAACTAATTATGGAAAATTATTGATTTTATGAGTAAAATGAATTTAAAATTCCCCTTAATCCCCCGTTAATAAAGGAGGCAGGGGGATTAAACAGCAATGTAAATTATAATCCGATCTTGGAAAAACACTTGTCTGTAATTCCGCACAACGGGTTGATTAAAATAACAATAAAGCCGAAGCTGTTAGGGCTTCGGCTTAATTTAAATTGACAATTTACACTACACCTGCATTATTTCCACTTCTTTCTTTTGCACCAGGTCATCTATCTTTTTAATAGATTCATCAGTTATTTTTTGAGATTCATCTTGCAGGTGATATAGTTCATCTTCAGGAATGACTTTGTCTTTTTCCAGCTTTTTCAGTTTTTCATTCAAATCGCGGCGTATATTACGCACAGCTATTTTAGACTCTTCGCCAAATTTGCGAACCAGTTTCACCAGCTCTTTTCGACGTTCTTCGGTTAACAGTGGAATCGGGAGACGGATGAGATGTCCATCATTGATGGGATTTAAACCTAAATCTGATTTTAAAATTGCCTTTTCAATAGCACCGATGATACTTTTATCCCACGGCTGAATGACAAGTAATTTTGATTCCGGCACCCCTATACTTGCTACCTGATTCACGGGTATCTGCTGACCATAACAGTCTACTTTTATACCGTCTAAAAGTGTTGTTGTTGCCCTGCCCGTTCGAATCTGGGAAAACTCTTTCTGAAGTGCAACGATGGCTTTTTCCATCTTGCTCTGTGCTTCTTTTATGTTTTCATCACTCATGGCGCTAACCTCTCACGAGGGTTCCAACTTTTTCACCTTTAATTATTCTTAAGAGATTGCCAGGAATACTGAAATTAAACACAATAATCGGTATATGATTGTCCATAGAGAGAGTAATGGCGGTTGGGTCCATCACTTTGAGCCCCTGTTTAACGATGTCCATATATGATACTTCTTCATACCGAAGAGCATTTTTGTTTTTCTGCGGGTCGGCATCATACACGCCGTCAACACGAGTTCCCTTCAAGAGAATTTCTGCTTCCAATTCAACTGCCCGCAAAGCCGCAGCAGTATCAGTCGTGAAGTTTGGATTTCCGGTTCCGCCAGCAACAATCACAATACGACCTTTTTCAAGGTGACGGAGCGCCCGCCGGCGTATAAATGGTTCTGCGATTTGATCCATTGTAATTGCCGAACAAACGCGCGTCTGGATACCGAGCCGTTCAAGATGGTCCTGGAGAGCAATTGAATTGATGACCGTGGCAAGCATTCCCATATAGTCACCTGTTACCCGCTCCATACTGGCGGAAGCAGCGGAAAGCCCTCGAAATATATTTCCACCGCCAATAACAATGCCAAGCTTGACGCCTATTGTATGGATTTCTTGAATCTCTTGTGCCACAGAATCAATAACAGCAGGATCAATACCATATTCCTGTGTGCCGGCAAGAAGCTCGCCACTTACTTTCAGAATTGCTCGCTTATAACGAATGGAGGTCATATGGAATAAATCTAATGACGAATGTTTTTAAAATATATATAAAACGATGTCTATTTCTAAAGGAATTAACAGAAACAAATTGTATTTATTTTTCCTCACCGAGCCGGAACCGTACAAATCTTGATACCTGAATGTTTTCACCTAATTTTGCTTTATAATCCAGAATGAGGTCTTTGACCATCATATTGGGATCTTTTATATATTCCTGTTCTAATAGACAGACTTCTTTATAATATTTTTCCAATTTACCAATGGCAATTTTGTCAACGATGTTTTCAGGTTTTTTTTCGTTGCGTGCTTGATTTCGATAAATTTCAAGCTCATGTTCTATGGTTTCTTTTGGAATGTTTTCACGTTCAATTACTAAAGGATTTGAAGCGGCAACCTGCATTGCAAGCTCTCGGGCAAGAGTTTTAAACTCGGCTGTTTTCGCTACAAAATCAGTTTCACAATTAATCTCCAGCAAGACTCCTAATTTGCTTCCGGGATGGATGTAAGCTTCAATGATGCCCTCTTTTGCAGATTTTCCGATGCGGCTTTCTGCTCGTGCCCGCCCCTTACTGCGGAGAACATCAATAGCCTTTTGAATATCTCCATTTGTTTCAACAAGAGCATTTTTACAATCCATCATCCCCACACCGGTTTTATCCCGCAACTCTTTGACTAAGCTGGAACTTATTTCCACCATTTGAAACTATCTCCTTTATTTATGCAGGTTGCGTTACTTCAGCAGGCATTAAGTTTTTAGGCGAGGAGGATACCTCGCACCGAACGAAAATCGTTATTTATGCTGGCTGTACCGCCTCAACAGGCACAGATTCCTTTATTGACGTTTCTATGATAGCATCACTGATAACTCTGGTAATCAATTCTATTGATTTATAAGAATCATCGTTGCCCGGAATCGGGTACGTAATGCCGTCAGGATCAGAATTAGTATCAAGAATAGCAATAATCGGAACATCAAGCCGTTTTGCTTCTTTTAAAGCTATTTCATCTTTCTGAATATCGGCAATAAACATTGCTCCGGGAAGTTTTGTCATTTCTGATATACCGCTCAATACTCTGCGGAGTTTTTCCTTTTGCTTTTCAATCTGAAGTCGTTCCCGTTTGGTGATGTTCTCATATGTTCCATCAACTTCCTTTTTCTCAAGATTATGAAGCTGACGGATATTTTTTTTGATTGTGCCAAAATTCGTTAACGTTCCGCCTAACCACCGCTCATTCATATAGAACTGTCCGGAGCGCTGTGCATGGAACTTGATAATATCCTTTGCTTGCTTCTTTGTCCCGACGAAAAGAACTTTTTCACCCTGATGTACAATTTTTTGAACGGCGATGCATGCTTCTTCGATACATTCCTGCGTTTTTTTGAGGTCAACTAAATAAATCCCATTTCGCTCCATAAAAATATATTGTTTCATTTTTGGATTCCACCGGCGGGTGAGATGGCCAAAATGGACTCCGGCTTTTAATAAATCATCAATAACCACTCTTGGCATAGGCTGATAGTACCTTTCAATAAATTAACGTTTTGAAAACTGGAATCGTTTGCGGGCACCTTTTTGACCGTATTTTTTTCTTTCGACAATACGGCTATCGCGGGTAAGAAGTCCACCTTGTCTCATCTTGAGGTGATATTCATCATTGATTTGAGCCAGTGCCCGCGCAATTCCCAATTGAATTGCACCAGCCTGCCCTGATAATCCACCGCCATTTACAGTTACAATAATATCGAATTTATCAATCATATCAATTAATGCAAGCGGCTTTTCTACTGAAACCTTTAAAGACATACGCTTAATATAATTCATTAATTCTCGCTTGTTTACGGAAAACTTCCCTGTTCCCAGCATAAGTCGTACCCGGGCTACCGATGCTTTCCGTCTTCCTGTTGCGCGGTATACTTCCATTTTTTATCCCACCATTAATTATTTTACAATGTAAGCGGTTCGGGTTGTTGAGCACTATGCGGATGTTTCGATCCAGCATAAACTTTTAATTTTTTAATCATTTTTCTGCCCAAATTATTTTTTGGCAGCATCTTCCAGACGGCATTTCGGATAATAAATTCAGGTCGTTTCGCCCGTATCTGCCGTAAAGTGGCTGAATGAAGATGCCCCATATAACCGGTATGCTTATAATAGATTTTCTTGTCTTCTTTATGTCCGGTTACTGCCACCTTGCCAGCATTGATAACAATGACAAAATCACCAACATCTCTATTGGGAGTAAAAACCGGTTTATGTTTACCGCGTAAAATTGTAGCAATTCGCGAACATAAACGCCCTAAAATCTTGCCGTCCGCATCAACAACATACCATTTGCGGTCATTATAATTACCTTTAATCGTATATGATTTCACAAAAACTCCTATTTTTTCTATAAAATAATAAAGTAATAATTAAAATATTTAAAGTCAATAAATTTGTCATTTTAATGTACTATCCCGCAACCAAATTCGCTTATTCCCTATTACTCCAATCACATACCCCCGGAATGTTTTATCAATAAAACAAGAATTCATCGCTTTTGAAAAGAATGCATCTTTTTTGACGGTCCACTGCTTTTGTTCATTGAGAATACAGACGTTTGCAGGCGCTCCCGGCTGTATTTCCGGAATATCAAGACGCATAATTTTTCGTGGATTAATAACGCATAACTCTACCAGTGTCTCAATACCGTTAAATTGATGTTTATCAACCAATTCAGTAAAGTAGGCGCCAACTGCAGTTTCGAGACCGGTTACGCCGAATTTAGCCAGGTCAAATTCGCCTTCTTTATCATCAACGGTATGGGGTGAGTGGTCGGTTGCAATAGCATCAATAGTACCGTCTTTCAGCCCGGCAATAATTGCCTCCCTATCAGCCTCACTCCGCAGGGGGGGATTCATTTTATAATTCGGGTCAAATGACTCAATAACCGCATCGGTCAGAGTAAAATGATGCGGCGTTGCTTCTGCAGTTATCGGTAATCCTTTATCTTTAGCCTGGCGGATAAGCTCTACTGAATGGGCGGAACTTACGTGCTGAATATGAAGCTGACCGCCTATGTATTCCAAAAGTTGCATATCCCGTGAAACAATAATATCCTCTGCGATTGAAGGCATTCCATAGATACCTAACTTGGTTGAATACAATCCTTCGTTCATTGAACCGTCTTCTGTCAATGAAGCATCCTGGGGATGTTCTAATACCGGGATATTAAACATCCGCGAATATTCAAGGGCACGGCGCATAATTCCGCTTGTTTTTACCGGCATACCGTCATCACTGATAGCAACAATGCCTGCTTTAATCATAAATCCGATTTCTGCAAGTTCATCTCCTTTAGAATCTTTTCTGACCGCACCGACCGGGTATACCGTTACCAGATTCCCCTGAGCTTTATCTTTAATGAATTGAATGACCTCCTGATTGTCTGCAACAGGATTGGTATTCGGCATACAGCATACTGCCGTAAATCCACCGGCAGCAGCAGCCGCACAACCTGTTGCAATTGTCTCTCTGTCTTCGTATCCCGGTTCTCGCAAATGTACATGAATATCTAATAAGCCGGGAATAACGGTACAGCCGGTAATATCAACAATCTCGGCAGTTGGAGGCAGGGTTGTGAAAATTCCAATTGATTCAATAATTCCATCTTTAATAAGAATATCCGCTCGTTCTGTTTTTCGCTTTCCCCTGTCCCAAATGAGACCATTTCGCAAAAGGAGCAATCCTTTTATTGCTCTGTCGTAGTATTGTTTTGCCATAGGTTATTGTGTTTGTTCTCTTTCTCTGCCGCTCAGTAAATAGAGCACAGCCATTCGTACAGCGACGCCATTGGTTACTTGATTAAGTATAATTGAAAAGTTTCCATCCGCCACATCGGAATCAATTTCAACCCCGCGGTTAATAGGACCTGGATGCATAATTATCCAGTCTTTCGGAAAATTCTCCAGCCGCTCGCGGGTGATACCAAACTGGTCTCGGTATTCTCGCAGTGATGGAAATAAACCGACTCCTTGCCGCTCCAATTGAATCCGAAGCACATTCAAAACATCTGCAAAGGCTAATGCCTCATCTAACTTATAAAAAACCCTGATACCTAATTGTTCAATGTGCCGTGGTATCAGGGTTGGAGGTCCACAAACAGCAACATCTGCACCCAAACAAGTGAGCCCGAAAATATTTGATAGGGCTACACGGCTGTGTCCAATATCACCAACGATGCAGATGCGAATACCTTTTAAATCAGGAATTCGTTCCAGCAGTGAATACATATCGAGCAATGCTTGCGTCGGATGCTCGTGTGCACCATCACCAGCATTTATGATGTTTGATTTTAATACTCTTGACAGGAACAGTGGTACGCCGGGCGATGAATGGCGGACAACAACCATATCAACCTTCATTGCTTCAATATTCTGAGCAGTATCACGGAGTGTTTCGCCTTTTTTAACACTGCTGGTGTTTGCAGTAAAGTTAATCGTATCGGCTGAGAGCCGCTTCTGCGCCAGTTCAAAAGAAATGCGGGTTCTTGTTGATGCCTCAAAAAAGAGGTTTATGACCGTTATGCCGGTCAATATCGGAACCCGTTTAATAGGACGTTCAAGTACTTCTCGAAACGAGCGAGCTGTCTCTAAAATATGAAGTATTTCATCGCGGGTATAATCAGATAACCCGATGAGATGCTTACGCGAAAATGCAGTTGTTTGTTTTGCCATTGACGGAAAGTAGTTATTTTTATGATTCAATTTCAATTAAATATACCCCGTCCTCCCCATCCTCTTCTACCACACGGACTTGTATTTCTTCTTTTGAGAGTGTTTTAAATATTTTTCCGGTAAAGTTTGGCTGAACGGGAAGTTCGCGGTGTCCACGGTCTACTAAAACGGCAAGCTGTATTCGTCCCGGACGACCGTAATCCATTAACGCATTCAACGCCGCCCGAACAGTCCTGCCGGTATAAAGAACGTCATCAACAAGGATTATATTTTTCTCGTCAATTGAAAACGGAATGTCGGTAACCTGTACTTTCGGTTGTTTAAAGCGGATACGGAAATCATCACGATATAATGTTACATCGAGAAATCCCAATGGGGATTTTATACCGCGTGATTTATAGATAAGGTCTGCCAATCGCTTTGCTAAATGCGCCCCGCGGGTCCGCATCCCGATGACAGCCATATTTTCAATATCGCTGTTTTCATCGAGAATTTGCTTTGCCATTCTGGAAATCGTTTCTTCGAGTCCGGTTTTATCTAACAGCTGGGATATAATCCTCAATTTCATATTTTGCAATCCTGCATACTTATAAACGCTTTTAAAATCTTATTCCCCTCCTGTTTTTAAGGAGGGGTAGGGGTGGTCTATCATCTTTATATACAATCACAGATACATTTGTGGGCGATAAGGGGCTCGAACCCCCGACCTCTGGTATGTGAGACCAGCGCTCTAACCAGCTGAGCTAATCGCCCGTTCTTATAATGTTCAACATAAACCAGCATACAATTCAGGTCGTCGGCTGCCTAATACAGAGTTATAAGCATTTAACTTCTTATCGCGAGCATCAAGCGGATTAATCTCAACGACTTTTACAATAGCTTCGTCTGAACCTGCATCAACAAGCACATCACCTTTTACACTGGTAACCTGACTGCATCCCGTGAATATGAGCGGCTGTTTGCCTCCCCGCTCTTCAACACCAATCCGATTGGCTGTTATAGTGAATATTCTGTTTTCAATCGAGCGAACCTGCATCGCCCGTTGACAATACGGAAGCACCAGATTTGCCGGGTGAGCAATAATATCGGCGCCAACCAACGCCGCAATCCGAAATACTTCCGGGAATATCCAGTCAAAACAAATCAGCATACTGACCTGAGTGCCGTTAATACCATATACGCTCTGGTGATTTGAACCCGGTGTAAAAAAGAGCGTTTCTTCAAAGAACAGATGAATTTTACGGTACTTTGCTATATATCCATTTGGTCCAAATAATATTGCAGAATTATACAGGGCTCCAGCTTCTTCCTCTGCCATACCAATTACAATGTATGCTCGTTTCCTCCGTGCAAGTGCGGACAACCGCTGAGTAGAAGGACCTTCAAGAACTGGTTCAGATAGTTCCTGAACTTCTTGTCTTGATATAAACTGATAACCGGTTGTACATAACTCCGGTAGAACTATTAAATCAAAAACCGGCGCATCAAGTGCCTGCTCAATTGTCTCTAAATTTTTTTCTTTACAGCCGAATTCCGGTCGAAACTGAAAAAAACCAACGAACATTACACCTCAGAAATAACTAATATAACAAAAATTATCGAACACTCACACTTTTTAATTCTTCTTCAGATAAAGGTCTTGTAAAAAATACCTGCGCAGATGATTCTCCGTCTTTATATATCCACCATTCTATCTCCACAGATGGTTCATTTTTCACCTTGCTGTAGTGCGCAGTTAATCCCCCGGCAAACAATTTATTCTCTTCAATCAAATTTCCAAAGAGGAATGCAACGGTACTGCTGTAATTTTTTACGGTGAAAATCGGTGTTGGTGGATCACCGAGCTTCATTAATGCCAGGTTTTCTTTGTCAGTACGTCCGCAGATTACTTTTGTTCCATCTTTTAACCGATAGTGCCTGCCGTATTTGAGCCGCGTTAACTCTTTTAGTGAATCCTCATTATGATTGAACGCATCACGAAGACGGGCTGAAAAACACTCATCGGTCAATAAGCAGCCGCCGGCAGGAGTTGGATATTTTTTTATCCCGAATATATCTGCTAATTTCATTTGCCGTTTGCGGCTTCGCCCTTCAATATTATATAATTCTTCCCGGTTAATCCATCCGTTCTGCTCTGCGACTGTCGGTTTCAGTAATTGAGCCGATAATGGCCGCAATAGCCGTCCTTCAAGTCCTGACTGTTTCTCAATAAGCCGTAAATTATTGATATTTTGCGACATTGGCCGCTGACCGAGCACTTCGCCGGTAAAAACAAAATCCGCACCGATTTCCTCCATTATCAACCGCGCCTGTTTCAGCATATAGATTCTGCAGTCAATGCAGATATTCATATTTTTACCGTATCCAAACCGGGGATTCCTCACCAGTTCGACAAAATCCTCTTCCAAAGACACCTGGCGAAACTGAACAACGAAATTATCAGAGGCTCTATACTGAGATAAACAATTTTCTATATTCCGCTTACAGAATGGAATATCAAACATTATCGCGGTAACATCATACCCTAACCCAGCAATTATTCGCACCGCAAGCGCGCTGTCAAGCCCGCCGGAGAATAATCCGACAGCTTTTCTTCTCAAATTATTTTTAAACATTTCCTCCATACGATACTGTAGTTTTATTCTATTTTCAAAGAGTATAAAAAATATAAAGTTCTTTAATTTTAACAATTTTTTAATATAATTGCAACTATTATTTCACTTGATTGTTATGGAAATAACTTGTAATTTTTGATTATTAAAACAACATTGTTTTTTAGTATCTTATAATTTAATGGATTAAATAACGAATCAACAGTTATTCATCAGTACATATAACCTTGAAAATAGACGATTCCATACTTATATCACAGGCACTGAAGGGTGAACAGACTGCATATGGGCAATTATTGAAAAAATATCAGGGCGCCATTTTTAGCTTTATCTATAAAATAATACAAGAAAAAAATGATGCTGAAGATTTAGCACAGGAAACCTTTATTAAAGCATTTTCCTCACTGCCTTTGTTCAATAATGAATTTGCTTTCTCGACCTGGTTATTTAAAATTGCATCCAATAATTGTATTGACTATTTGAGAAAAAAACGGCTGAAAACATATTCTATTGACAAACCAATAGAATCAAAAGACGGTACTGTCCCCCATGATTTGCCTGATCCGTTTATTAATCCTGAAACAGAATACATTGAATCCGAGCGCCGCTCACAAATAGACCGGGCAATTGCACGGCTTCCAAAAAAATATCAAGTTATTATTGTAATGCGTCATAAAGAAGAAAAATCATACGAAGAAATCTCCGAAGCATTACATATCCCGATTGGAACGGTCAAAGCCCGCATTTTCCGCGCCCGTGAAAAATTGAAAAAACTGTTAAAAGAGCACTTATGACAATAACCAACCATAGCGATTCAGAAGATAATGATGATATTATTGAGTATCCGATAGACGGGGTTTTAGATTTGCATACCTTTCCGCCGTCCGAAACAAAATCGCTTGTTTGTGATTATCTCTCTGAATGTCATAAAGCAGGTATTAAAGAGGTTCGCATTATTCACGGCAAGGGAAAAAGTGTCCAGAAATCAATCGTATATTCCGTTTTAAAAAACCATCCCCTTGTTAAAAGCTTTTTTGATGCTCCTTATGAAGCCGGGAGCTGGGGGGCAACCATTGTGGAATTTTTTTAAATACTACTTCTACAACAAGATGGGACAGGAAATATCCTATCCCATCTTTTTTACAACCATTCCTATTTTAAATAAATGTAATAGATTATTTTCCTTCTGCGGCGAGTGGGTCGTTTCTAATAATTATAGAACTGGTGTATATCTTCCCGTTAACAAGCATCCGCACAGCATACTCACCCGGGCTTGCCTGTACACCCATCGCTCCTCCGCCACGACCACCGGTTGATGGCTGTATCTGACGTTGTTCAGGTGTAATATCAAACCGCATATCCCATACCAGCCGTCCGATACCCGGCTGTGCTTGAACGGTATATAAGCGTTTCATACTTCCGGTAATATCGGATATTTCAATTTGTACAGGTCCGGTAGCTTGCTGTCCTAAATAATAATGAATATATGCACTGCCGCTTTGAGGATTTTCTCCACGGTAATAGAGCGAACCGCCGCCCCCACCCGTGCTGATTCTTAACCATCTGGTCGCCGGACGGTTTTTAAATAAATACGCTTCTGATGCAAGGATTTCAGGAGTTAGCTGCTGAAGCGGTGTTATATCATCCATAATCCAGATACCGCGCCCGTGGGTTCCAGCAATTAGATCATTGTCACGCGGATGAATAACAATATCCTGCACTGCAACGGTTGGCATATTCTTGTTCAGTTTAGTCCAGTATTTCCCGCCGTCTATTGAAAAATAGATACCGAATTCGGTACCGATAAACAGGAGATTGGGGTTTTTCAAGTCCTCCCGAATGACATACACCGTTTGTCCGTCCGGGATATTGTTAGATATATTAGTCCAGGTTCGTCCATAGTCCGTTGTTTTAAATACCCATGGTCTGAAATTGCTGCTTTCGTGACCATCAATAGTAACATAACAGGTCCCTTCATTGAAATGCGAGGTTTCGACCCGGCTGATATAGAGGGAATCGGGAACACCCCGAATATTACTTCGGACATTTGTCCAAGTTTTTCCGCCATTCCTTGTGATTTGAATATTACCATCATCGGTTCCAACCCAGATTAACCCTTCCCGGAGCGGTGATTCAGATATAGTTACAATAGTTCCAAAGAATTCTGCACCGCCGCCGGGCTCGGAATCGCGGGTTAATCCACCGGATTCCTTTCTCGTATGGTCCGGATCATTTTTCGATAAATCCGGGCTGATAATATACCAGTGCTCGCCGCGGTCAACAGATTTTAATAAATGATTTGCACCATAATAAATAGTTGTATGATTATGCGGAGATAGTAGTATGGGAGTACTCCAGTTATAGCGGAATGCACCCATTCCGCCTTCTTCCCAGCTTCCCCATCCTTTGTCTAACTGCATTTTTTCGATTTCCGGTGTAATATATTCATCATAATTTACGATATTTCTTCCTTTTGTTGGTCGAAGGCTTACTGATTCACGGGTTTCAACATTTATCCGCTGTATAGTGCCGCCTCTATCTCCCGGGTGGGGCTCTGAATAAACAGTCCGCCAGTCTTCTGGATCAACCTGAACATGAAAACCATCGCCGCCGCTGATGGTATACCACCAGTCAGTATAAATTGCCCCATCTCTGGTTTTTGATGGTCCGCCCCAGGTTCCGTTGTCCTGCAATCCGCCGTATACGTAATAAGGGTCACGCATATCAACAGCTAACATATAAAACTGACTCACGACGAAATTATCAAACATTATGAAGTTATTGCCGTGGTCGTGCGTTAAATAGGCACCACCATCATTGCCAACATAAAAACGATTCTTATTCGTTGGATCAAGCCATATTGCGTGATAATCGCTATGAATGCCGCGACCACGAAAACTTTGTAATGTTTTTCCGCCATCCACAGAATACTGAAAGCTGCCGGTTAAAAGATATACAAGCTTATCATCAAAAGGATTAATAAAAATATGGCTGTAGTAGAACGGACGGTTGTTATAGCGGTTCATATATTGCCATGTTTCGCCGCCGTCTTCAGAGCGGTAGACACCGGTGCCTAACTTTGTCATATCATTATAATCGGGGCTGTTTCTTGTGGGCTGGAACCCGTGCTCAACAAATGCCATCACAACTTTTTGATTGCTTCGGGAGACTGCAACTCCGATTCGCCCGGTATCACCGGTTGGAAGCCCCTTTATTAATTTCTTCCACGTTTTCCCGCCATCAGTTGTTTTAAATATTCCGCCGTTTGGACCGCCGCTCTCAAACCGATATGCCCGGCGGAGCCGCTGCCAAAATCCTACATACAGAATATCAGGATTTTTTTGGTCCATAACCATATTGATTGCACCAGTTTTCCCATCGTTCGGCAGTCCATTCGTGAGTTTAATCCAGGTTTTCCCGCCGTCAATAGTTTTAAATACCCCGCGCTCGCCGGTATATGCCCACGGATTGCCAGCCGCAGCGACAAATACAATGTCTGGATTGGTCGGATGGGTCAATACTGTCCCAATTGCATAGGTATCCCGAAGACCCATATTCGTAAAGGTCACCCCGCCATCGTTTGACTTATAAATCCCATCACCCCAAGAAACACTGTTCCTGCAGCATTCTTCACCGGTGCCAATCCAAATAATCCGTGGGTCTTCCTGGAATATTGCAATATCACCGATTGACGCAGAACCATACGTGTCAAAAATCGGTGTAAATGTCGTGCCAGCATTTGTAGATTTCCATACGCCTCCTGAAGCTGATGCAATATAAACCTGAGTAAAGTCGGTTTCCAGCGCTTCGATATCTGAGATACGCCCTCCCATATTCGCTGGTCCAATATTCCGCCAGCGCAGGTTTTTAATAAGACTATCCCCGGTTACTTGCGCCATCGAGGCAGTGCTCATTGAAAAAATAATCACAACGCTGATTAAATACATCATTGTTCGAATAATCATTGTTTTACTTCGCATATACAATCTCCTCATATTATAATGATTGATGTTACTGAGAGATAAAATTACGTTAAAAAGAGAAATACAAAACAGGACAGATTATCTCTTCACATAAAAAGGTACATTTAACAGAACTGGATATTCAAAATTAAAAAAATATTACCGATGCCCCATACAATGGCATAATTATTTAAATGAATCCGTTGTGAGAAATATCGTTTCATCAATTTGTCTGTAGGGGCGTTCGCCCTTTTTATTGGGCATACACAGGTCTGCTCCTCCGTTGGCTTGCCCATCATTTCCTCATAGGGTTAACATTTTGACATTTCAATTTCGCACAAGCGGTTTTAATAAAGTAAAAAAAAGAAGCAGGTATAAACCTGCTTCTTTTATAGTATACAATTGTATTTAAAATCTCTTACCTTCAATAATTGCCGCCCTTTTTAATAACCGTTCTGCCGCCGCTGGTTGAACCGGCTGAACTTGAACCACCACCACCAGAACTACCACCACCAGAACTACTGCTACCACCACCAATCTTTATTATTGTCCGTTGTCCGGTACTTGAACTTGAACCCGTACTACCGGATGAAGAACTCCTTGTGGGAATCCATATAGGATTACTTGAGTTCCCTTGGGTAGCATTAGATGTTGACCGGGTTACAGTTCGAGTATTTTGAGAATTGCGTGTTTGATCTATTGTCTTTGTTGAAGATTTATTTAAAGCACTTGACACAACCGACCTCGTTACACCGAGTGCCGGCACGGCATTAGAATTTTGAGTAATTGTTTCACCCCGTTTTACAAAACCACGCTTTTTATTTTCATTCCCTATCATCGGATACGGATAATCATAATACAGTCCTATATTATACGGGGAATAGAACGAATAATATGGATTATATCCATACGAATAAAAATATGGATTATACCCATACGAATAAAAATATGGATTATACCCATACGAATAAAAACTCATCCCATAAAATCCGCCCCAAAATGGATCCCACATATAATAACGGTTATATGGATCATAATATCCCCCCCACCTCCACATTTCCCATGGATTGGAGTAGAACGGATTGTTAAAGTAATAATTATAGATATCACCAGGACGAGCGTAACCCGATTCCTCCGGAACTTCTCTATATCCAGCTTGTTCGGTTACAGGCGGAAGTACTATCGTGTAACATCCGATAAGCAGAAAAACTGCAAATAAACCGACGAGAGACTTTTTTGTAGATAACATAAGCACCCCCTTTTAATGGTTTATTGCATACTCTCTCTATATTTTAAACCATAGAACCTGAAAAAAGTTCAAACTATATTCAAAATATCTATTGTGAATGTAAATAAAATAAAGGAATAAATCAATACAAATTTATATTCTCCAATAGTATTTAATTTATTTCCTTGATTTTTTAATCCATTTAACAATCGGCAATACAATAATACAACCTATAAATAAAATAATAAGACCCGGAAGAAGCGCTGAAAGGACTGTCAGACCGCCAATAATAATCAATGGGACACCAATCCAGTATTGCCACTTGCGAAAGGTCACGATTTGATTAAGAAGCGGCTCCTTCTGATTTTGCGGTGAATCAGAGCTCATAAACGTCAACCTCATTAGTTTTAGTGTCTAATACTACAATTGTTGATTTCACTGACACCCAACCGCATACTTCGCCAGGGTTAATAACGGTTACATCGCCTTTCCGCACATCTACCTTATGTATATGTCCATAAATAATATAACAAAACAATCTGCCGGCAATGATAGAATTCAAGCTGTTTGGTTCATGTAATATTACAAATCGTTTTCCGTCAAATTCACATTCATACGGTGGTAGATATATCGTCTTAAATTTTTTTTGCAGCCCAATTTTTTCACCGTCATTATTGCCAAAAATCATCACTATCGGGGCTTTTAGAAATTTAAATTCTTCATAAGTAAATGGCGCAACAACATCACCGGCATGGATAACCTGCTCAACATTCTGCTTATTAAAAAATGATACAGCCTTTCTAATATTATCACAATGGTCGTGGGTGTCAGCCATTATACCAATTTTCATTAAGATATGCCTTTTATATTTTATATGAGACTGCTCAATCAGGCAGAGACAGATCCGCCTTTAGCGGAACGAATACCCCGTTAAACCATATTTTTTCAACAGTCTCAATACTAACAAAGTTAAAAACGCTTGGTTATGCTTCATCGGAGACATTTAAATAAACGGCTCACGATTGCGCAGTCTGCTTAAACCAAAATACATAAACATAGATCCAAAAAACGCAATGCCAAGTTTATTATATAAAAGCCGTTCATTCCAGATTAAAAGATCAAGATTCGCTGGTTTTGAAAAGGGATTTATATAAAAATTCCATGACGTGTTTCTTATTGGATCTATTTGGCTAAAAATCATCAAAATTACCAAAATAAATACTGTTATCAATCCTCCCGTATATCCGCTTTTAAATATGATTGAGAAGAAAAAATTGATATTGGCAGTAAAAAATACTAAAATAAATACGTTGATGACCATCACCTCAATCGGAAAATCCTGCACAAAAAAAAATGATATACCGGCGATAAGTATTAAAACGAGGAGAAGAATGATAAATTGAACGGACAGTTTATAGAGCCATACTTTATAGGGAGACCCCGGTATCGTAAACAATGTTTCAATTGTTCTGTTTTCTTTTTCAAATGAAACACAGGTCATTGATAAATAAAGCCCCAAAATGAGCATTGGGATTAAATTCATTGTATAAAACACAGCACCCAAGGGCATAGGGTCTTTTGACACATAACCAATGATTGAAACAGCCGCCTCCCACAGTAATGCAATGATGAGAAAAATGTAAAATTTTCCTAAGAACAGCACGCGCCGGATCTGTGAAAAAAGGAAATATGAGTTATAGAGAATCGTTTTCACCATACTGTACCCGACTTATTATACAGCGTTGAGCATTACCAAGTAGGCATCTTCAAGTGTCGGCTCCACCGGTTTAG
>Ga0315291_10001225_pt1 | contig 34298 bp, 42 predicted proteins | sample YL17G12_20_MG_FD_203070 | JGI IMG/M metagenome (GOLD analysis project Ga0315291, IMG submission 203070) | Sediment microbial communities from Yellowstone Lake, YNP, Wyoming, USA - YL17G12_20 | ecosystem: Environmental > Aquatic > Freshwater > Lake > Sediment | place: USA: Wyoming | collected...
CCCAGGGCAAAAATACCACCGGAGAAAACAAAGATCTTACAGACTACATTATTTTAAAAAGGAAAATTAGATTTTAAACAATTAAATATCGTAGAGCTCCATTTATAGAGGGCCATTTGAAGAAGCCGTAGCTTCTTAGATGGCTCTTTTTTTATTTGGAAAGGTAGTGGAAGAATAAATGAATAAAGGGACTGAAATAAACAAAGTAGAAAAAGAAAAAAGAATATATCAAGTTAGCTTGATGTTAAGAAGGAAACCGATGCCTTTTATAATAGAATTCATTAGAAAAGAATGGGGTCTCGAAAAGGCCCAAGCCTATAATTATATTAGATCAGCCAGAAAAGAATGGCAAAAATATTTCGCAAAACTGAAGCACGATGGAATGAGCTATCATGTGGCTCAATTGAGGGACCTAAAAGACCAGGCTTATAGCAGAAAAGTTGTTATAGGAAGGGATAAAAATAAAGAAATAATTACCATTGCTGATTTAGGATTGGTGTTTGAGATAACGAAAGAAGAAGCAAAATTGATGGGAATATATCCGGCAGAAAGACACAAGGTTGATATACCTGAGTTTATAAAAGTTAAAGTGGATTTAACCGAATGAATGTTAATATACAAATATCTAAAAAAATCTTTAATGAAGCTTATATTCCTTACCTGAGAAATAATACTAGGACACAAATATTCTTCGGGGGAAGTTCTGCTGGGAAATCGGTATTTATTTCTCAAAGGTGCGTGATTGATCTTTTAAAAAATAATAGAAATTATCTCGTAATAAGAAATACAGCTAATACTTTGCGGACATCGGTATTCAATGAAATCAGGAAGGTTATTTTATTATTTAATTTAGGGAGATTATTCAAAATCAATAAAACTGAAATGACCATAACCTGTATTACCGGATATCAAATTCTTTTCAGGGGATTAGATGACGCAGAAAAACTCAAATCAATAATCCCGGAAAAAGGGGTCATTACTGATATTCTGATAGAAGAAGCAACCGAGACAAAAAGAGACGATGTTAAACAATTATATAAGAGATTGAGAGGCAAGTCTAAAGTATTAAAACGTCTAGCAATGGTTTTCAACCCCATTTTCCGAACTCACTGGATATTCAAGGAATATTTCAAGAATTGGGTAGAAGGTGAATTTGAATATCACGATGACAGGTTATCGATCCTGAAGACAACCTACAAAGACAATCTAAGGTTTTTAGAACAAGATGATATAGATGAGCTGGAGAATGAGAAGGATGAATATTACAGACAAGTATACACTCTGGGGAACTGGGGAATTTTAGGGGATTTGATTTTCACCAATTGGAAGATTGAGGATCTTACTCAAATTAAAAATACATTCGGGACCTATTATAACGGGCTTGATTTTGGGTTTGCAAATGATCCCAGTGCAGCGGGAAGGCAGGCCATAAAGGGGAAGAAATTATATATACTGCACGAATTATTATATGAGCTGGGATTGACCAATGATGTTATAGCATCAAGACTGAAACCGGCCATTGGTGGGGAATATATAAGGTGTGATTCTTCTGAACCGAAATCAATAGCTGAATTAAGGAGTTATAAGATAAATGCCCTGCCCGCTAAAAAAGGACCGGGAAGTATCAATTTTGGTATTCAATATCTGAAACAATTTGAAATCATAATTGATAGGCAATGCCAGAATGCAATAAACGAATTTCAATTATATCAGTGGCAGAAAAATAAAGATGGAGAAGTGATTAATACGCCTGTGGATCGGAATAATCACTTTATAGATCAGATTCGTTATGCCCTCAATGATAGGATTTTTGAGAGAGAGAAAGAAGAAGCTTATACCGCTGATGGGCTGGGGATATTTTAAAAATAAATGAAATGATAGGAGATTTACCATGAATATAAAAGACATTTTAGAGAAGTATAGTAATGATTTTTCTAAGCTGACAACCGTTCTTTGCAAAGATCCAAAAGAACGGGATGTAGAAACCTATAAAAAAGAGTATCAAGGTGAACATGACATCCTACTTCGACCCCAGAAGACTGTCGGTAAAGGTGCGACAATGAAATTAGTCCAGCAGGCAAAATTAGTTATTAAGTATCAAAGGAAAATTGTTAACATGGCAGTATCGTTTTTATTTGGTGACGCCGTTAAATTAGTCTTAGGCAATAAAGAGGATAATCTTCAGGATACATTTACTTTGATTCAGGATGTCTGGGATAAGAATAAGCTTGATTATTTTAATAGGAAGTTAGCACGTAGACTATTCGTTGAAACGAAAGTAGCTGAGCTTTGGTATGTGATCATTGATAATGATAATGCAAAACATATTAAAGTAGCCCTTCTATGCAATGAAAACGGCGATGAGATATTTCCCCATTTTAATGAAAATGGAGATTTGGACGCATTCCTCCGCAGATATAAATTAGAAGATGTAGATGAAAAAACTTATGAACATATTGATATATATACTGCCGATAGTTTTATCTATGGAATTAAAAAAGATGTCTGGGTAATAGAAAAGAAAGAGAATTTATACGGTAAGATCCCGGTAATTTATTATGAGCAATCTGAACCGGAGTGGATGAGTGTACAAAGCGAGATTGATAGAAGCGAAATGTTGATCAGTAAATTTGCCGATACTAATGATTATTTTGGATCACCCACATTGAAGATTAAAGGGAAGATAACCAATCCACCCGATAAAGCAGAAGTAGGGAAAATACTACAGTTTACCGGGGAAGTTAATTCCGAAGGTAAAATGGATTATGGAGATGCCGAATACCTCACCTGGGAACATGCGCCGGAAGCCATAAAGATGGAATATGACACGTTGAAGGATATCATTTACTCTATAACCTCAACCCCTGATTTATCTTTTAGTAATGTGAAGGGATTAACGAAAACTTCAGGAGAAGCCCTCAAGTTCCTTTTTATGGATTCAATTCTAAAAGCAAAAGACAAAGAAGAAATATTCGGAGAAGCATTAACCAGAAGGATCAATTTATTAAAGGCAATATTATCGGTAACTGATATAAAAGAAGCAACAAATTTACAAGAATTAGATGTATCGGTTAAATTCGGGAGCATTCTACCCCAGGATATAACAGAAACAATAAAGGCATTATCAACAGCCCGCGGGGGGGATGTAATAATGAGCCAGGACGAAGCTGTAAGGCAAAACCCGCTTGTAAGTGATGCAGAGGAAGATATTAAAAGACTGGAAGGAGAAAAGAAAGAGACATCGGATCTTGGAGAGTCCTATAATGCATAAAAAAATGGAGCTTGGAATAGTGGGTTGCGGAGTTATCGGGAATAGCCTTGCCGGACTATTAGAAGATTTAGGGCATACGGTTAAGAAATATGACCCCGCTAAATTATTGGCTGGCGATATTTCTAAATGTGAAATTGTATTTGTCTGTGTGCCTACAAAAAAAGATATGAAATTTGAAGATGTTAAAATGGCCGTAGGCTATGTAAACCTTGAAAACAAAAAAGGAATAATCGCTGTAAGATCTACCATTATGCCGGGGATAATTGACGAGTTTACAAAAAGATATAAGAGAGAATTTGTCTATTTGCCTGAATTCTTACGGGAACGAACAGCGTTATTGGATGAAATCTGCCCTGATAAAATAATTGTAGGGACCAGGAAAAGAGAAGTATTCGAGATATTTGAAAAACTATTTAAGCGTGTAATTAATAAAAATAAAATAATAATGATGAAGCCGGTAGAAGCGGAATTATTGAAGGTGGCCCTAAATAGTCTGTATACCATAAAAGTAGTATTTGGGAATGAACTATACGATATCTGTCAAAAATATGGGGCAGACTATTATAAATTATTTGAGGCATTTAAGCTGGATAAGTATATCAACGCAATGCATCTCGATCCATTATTCGATGGTTACAGGGGGGCAGGGGGTAAATGTCTTTCCAAAGATATTAAATTTTTGATTAGGGCAGCAAGGAAGAAGGGAATTCTACCTGAGGTAATGATAATGGCCGATAAAGAAAATGTAAATTTATTAGAGAAAGGGACCTTAAATGGGAATCGAAGATCAATTCGAAAAGAAGAATATACAGAATATAATCAAATACAATAGAAAAATTGAAGCAACATTAAACCAGGCGTCAAAGGATTTGGCTAAGAGAATTAGCATTTTTGAATTGAAAAAGCCATCTATAATATCTCAAGGTTCTTTCTATAAAATAAATAAAGGATTAGAAGATAAAGTAAATACAATATTAAATAAACTCCATGAAGATATTCAGACCAACATAAAAAACGGAATTGTTTCCAATTGGGATATGGCTAATTTAAAAAATAATAAACTGGTGGGAACCTGGACCGAAGGGATAAAATTAAGTAAAGATGCTATATCGCCCTCATTTAATCAATTAAACTTGGCGGCACTGGATTCTTTTCTTAACCGAACCGAAGCGGGAATGAACCTGAGCGAACGAGTCTGGAATCTAACCAATGGAGCGAAGGATCAATTAGAACTTTATCTTAGTTCGGGAATATCTACCGGAAGAAGTGCGGCTGGAATTGTAGGGAATATTAAGCAATATTTGAATGAACCGAATAGGTTATTCAGAAGAGTTAGACAGGAAGGGAAACTTGTTTTAAGCAAGGCGGCCAAAGGTTACCATCCTGGAGCAGGGATTTATCGAAGTTCATATAAGAATGCTTTGAGACTTACCAGAACCGAAGTAAATATGGCATATAGAATGAGCGATTATACGAGAAGGCAAGAATTGCCATTTGTAACAGGAATAGAGGTACACTTATCTGGTATGCATCCGCAAATAGATATATGCGATAATTTAGCAGGAGAATACCCGAAGGGGTTTATCTTTAGTGGGTGGCATCCTATTTGCTTTTGCTATACAACTTCGATCATGCTCAACGAAAAAGATTCTCTTAAATTCATGAAAACCGGAAAGATCGCTCAATCAAATTATATTTCAAAAATTCCTAAAAGAGCGGAGAATTGGATAAAAGAAAATGCTTCTAAGATTGCAGGATATAAGAATATACCATATTTTATTAAAGACAATTTTACAAAGGACTTTATACTTAGAGAAGATATAACACGAATAAGCATGCCTATATTTGGGCCTGAAAAGATGAATATGCAATTAATAAGAATAGGAGAATTCAACGAAAGATATGCCGATGCAAAAATAGAACATTGTATTGCGGTAGATAAAGAAGGAAATGTAGTATTTGAAAAATCCGGCAGTAAGAATTATGTAAATTTCACACGAGAAGATTTTGATAAAATGAATGTCGATAATATGCTATTTACACATAATCATCCTTCCAATAGCAGTTTTTCCGGAGATGATCTTAATATGTTAGGAGCATATAAAAGAGGAACTGAAATAAGGGCAATAGGAACTCAATACGAATATAGTGCGAAAATAACAGATAGCACAAAGTTTCCACATTCCGGGTCCGAAGTAAAAAGTTTTTATTTATTAGAAAATAGTAGATTACAAGATAAATATCAGACGATTTATGAATTAAGGCGTGAGAGTTTGATAAAGACTGGGGTTGAATATGACGAAGCAGTAAAATCTGCATCAAAAGTAACAAGTCAAAGACATACTCATGAGGCAATGGAAATATTTGCCAAGAAGTATGGAATAGAATATAAAAGGTGGGTGAATAAATAATGGCCGAAACAAAAAAAGATAAAAATAAAAATCCTTTTTTGAAACCTGACGGCAGTTTAGAACTTGTTGAAGAATTTGTAGGTATTGATTTTATGCCTTATGAACCGAAGAAAATTAAGAAACAAAAAAAATTACCTGAGAAGGAGGAATAAAATGCCATTAATGAAATGTAGATTAAACGATAAACCAGGATGGAAATATGGGGATAGCGGTGCTTGTTATACATATACTGCTGGCGATAAAAAGTCCGAATCGGCGGCAAAACTTAAGGCCATTAAGCAGGGAATTGCGATCAGCAGAGAGTCAGGCGAAAAATTCGAGACATAAAAAGGAAAAATAAATGAAAAAGGTAGGTTTTATATGTCTGGCAGGACTTGACCAATTTATAGATCCGATAATTGAAGGATTGTCAGACAATTATACCACTAGGAAGTTTATGATCAGGAATCAACAAGATATATATAATGCAATTGACTGGGCTGATATTATCTGGCTGGAATGGTGCAATCAGACGGCCATAATAGGAACGAATTACGAAGGGATCAAAGGTAAAAAAGTTATAATTAGACTTCACAGCTATGAAATATTTACGGATTTTCCTAAACAGATCAATTGGCTTGTAGTAAATAGACTAATTCTGGTAGCCCCCCATATCAGAGAAATTCTGAAAATATTTATCCCGGACATTGAGGAAAAAGTTAAAATAGAAATCGTTTCTAATGGGATTGACCTGGATTCTACCCACTGGAAGAAGGTGCAACCCGGATATAACATATCTTGGGTTGGATTCATTAATTATAAAAAGAATCCTCAAATGGCTTTACAAATATTAAAGAAATTAGCTGACATTGATAAAAGATATAAATTGCACGTGGCAGGTTCGTTCCAGGATCTAAGATATAAAATATACCTGGAGTATATGGTCAAGGAAATGGGATTGCAGGATAATGTAAAATTCTACGGCTGGATTGATGATATGGAGAAATTTTGGGAAGATAAAAATTACCTGCTTCATACATCGATACATGAAAGTTTTGGGTATGGTATTTTTGAAGCAATGGCGAGGGGAATTAAACCGGTAATCCATAACTTTAGGGGGGCCAAAGAATTATATCCTAAAAATGTTATTTTTAATACTATTGATGAGGCAACTAATAAAATAATTAGCAAAGATTATAATAGTAATGAATATAGAAATTGGATCATAGAAAAAGAGTGGACTCTGGAAAAACAATTAAGACAAATTAAAGATATTATAAAAGAGGATTAAAATGCCATCAAGTAGGCCCAATATAATCAGTCCGGTAATTGATTTAATAATGAGAATCAATCCGGATTCTATTCTTGACGTAGGTTCTGGTTTTGGAAAATGGGGCTTCCTATTAAGAGAATATCTTGAAGTCTGGCAAGGGCGGTTATACCCGGAAGAGTGGAAAAAACGAATAGATGCAATAGAAATTTTTAAGGAATATACCAGACTACCCTGGTATGCTGTAATTTATAATAATATTTATAATCAAGATATAACTAAAAACGATGGAATATTAGCGAATTATGATTTAGTATTATTCATGGATGTTATCGAACATATAAAAAAAGAAAAAGGGCTTGAAATGCTCAAAAAAGCCAGGCATTGGATAGTGTCAACTCCCAATTATATTAGCGGACAGGGCACAATGTTTGGCAATATATATGAAACCCACATAAGCGAATGGTCGCAAAATGATTTTAAAAAAAGTGTAATCATAAATAATAGATGGATAATAGGCTATCAAATTACCTTAAAAGTGTAGAGATTCAATAAAAGAGGCACTCTACGTTTGAATTTGAGGGTATTCTGAAGGATTAGAGAAGTTTTATCTAAAATAAATATTTAGGAGGTGAACCAGATGCCATATCCCAATTTTCATTCCTGCAGAATCAAAAGTCCTAGTCTTTTTCAGTCCGATAGTTTCAAAACGATCGAATCGGGGAAATTATCTATCATTATCGGAAGATTGAAGGGGAAGACCACGACCACGACCCAGGCATTTCGCTATCCGATAGATGCCTATACAGAATTAGCAGCAAGAACACATTGCGAAGAAAACAAGGGGACTTTTGAGGCAGCGACTAAGGAAAAAGTAATAAAAGCAGCAGAAAGATTAAAAAAGGCAATATCGAAAAAGTAAAAGGGAATAGAATTATTTTATTGTTGAACTTGTAAAATATAAAAAAATGTTGTAATATAAATAAAGAAAAAATAAATAATTAAACAGAGCTCCAAGATAGAGAGCCAATCTAAAAAGACTTTATGATCGAGTCTTTTTGAGTTGGCTCTTTTTTTATTAAAAAATAAAATTATAAGGAGAAAATAAAATGGATGAGAAGCTAACAACTTTAATTAAACAAGCAATGAAAAAAGCAGGGTTTGATGAGGGATTAGCAGAAAAAATCAAGGTGACCGATGCAAGTCAAATTGACGCAGAAATTGAAAAATTAAAAGGGAAAATTGAACTCACACCGGAACAGCTTGTTGAGGCCATTAAAGAAGCTGGGCTGGAAGAAAGTTTCAAAAAGTATTTACAGAGTGAGACGGACCGGAGAGTATCGCAAGCCGTTACAACCCATGATTTGAAATTGGCAAAAGAAAAAGAAGAGGCAACGGCAAAAGGAAAAGCTGAGGAAAAGAAAAAGAAAGAGCAGGCAAATATGAGCGATACCGAAAAGAAAATATCGGATCTAACTGGAGAAGTTATTAATTTAACTAATTTAGTAAAGGATCTGAGTGGAACAACTGTTAAGACAAAGCGGGAGACTTTAATCAAAGATGCTCTAAAAAAAGCAGGTTTAAATGAAGGATTCCTATCTTATATTACGGTTGATAAAGACGAAGATATTGAAGAAAGCATTAAGAGTTTGAAGGACAAAGTTCTGGACTTTAAACAAGCCGAAATTGATAAAAAACTTAAAGATGGAGAGGTCCCTCCGAAAGGCGAACCAGCAGGGACTATTGGAGAAGAAATGGCGATCAGTTTTGCTAAAGGAAAAAATGAAGGACCTGAAGGGCAACCTTTTCAAGGATTATCGGAAGAAGAAATCAAGAAAGGCAAAGAAATCAAAGTAAAAAAATAATTGTATAGGAGATAAAATATAATGAGTTTACAAATTAAAAAAGAGGAAGGGGTCGTATATGACCCTGTGTTTTTAAAGATATTAGAAGATATTCCTGGCGGAGTAACTATAAAAACTAATAGATTCCCAACCGCTACCAAAGAAATTAAAAAGGGAGCATTGTTAAATGCTGACGCTTCTAGTGCGGGACTGTATAATGTGATAAAAACTGTAAAATTGACTGCTGCGGGGGTTACAAATACTACCATTTTGGCAGTTGAACCTGCTGACCATTTATTTAAGGTCGGTGAGAAAATATTTTTACAGGGAGGAACTTCTGGAACAATTACCAGAGTATCATCCACTGCTATTGCTGTTGGGATAGCACATAAAGTAATTGCTAACGGTGCGGTTTTATATGAAGCTGCAGCCGTTAGTTCTTCAGCTGCTTTGTATGATGCAGACTGTATTTTACGGGATACCATACAAGTAAGGGATGAAAAAGGTGACAAGTTAGGTAATATTTTCGCAGGTGCCGTTGTTCGTGGAACTGTGGATGAATCGGAATTACCATATTTCGTGACAAGTCAGCACAAGATTGATCTCACCGCCAGAATACGATTTGCTTAAGAAAGATTAAAAATTAAAATTAAATAAATTACCGGAGGTAATATAAGATGGAATATTCATTATTAAAAGAAATAGATAAAAAGAGCTTACAAGCTTATCTTATTGCACGAGTATATGAAAAACTATTTTGGCCTACATTCTTTCCTTTGAAGGCAACTCCTTTCTTGACTTACGAAACATTAGTCGGAAGCAAGGGGAATAGAGTGGCTGCTGATATAGTTGCGTATGATACAAGTGCACCTTTAAAAACCAGAAGGACTGTAAGCAAATTATCAGGAGAAATCCCTTCTATCAGAATGAAAAAGAAAATGACAGAAATGGATTTGAATACTTATAACATACTAAAAGCCCAGGCGAGGCCAGAACAGATGGCTTTACTTGATCTTGTATTTGGAGATGTAGATGACTGCGTAGATGGTATAAATGCCAGATTGGAATGGGTAATATTTCAAGCGCTGTCTAAGGGACAAATAACTCTTTCCACGATTACGAATGCTGCAGGAGTGGTAACTGAAGAGGCTATTGATTTTGGACTTCCTACAGCTAATAAAAAAGTTGTGGCGGCACTTGCTATTACCGCTTATTGGACAATCGCTACTGCTGCCACTTCTAAGCCTATAACTGACATAGAAGCTGTTCTGGAGGCGGCTCGGGATCTTGGAATAACACCCGGATATATGTTGATGAATCGTTCTAAGTGGCTGGCATTTAGAGTTTCGGCTCAGGTCCAGGACTTTGTAATACCATTTGCTTTATATGGCGGAACTAAGGTAAAAAGAGCTCCTACACTTGAAGTGGCAAATGATGCTTTAAAATCCGAGGGATTCCCACAAATAATGATAATTGATACCAGGATAAGTTATGAGGATGCAGGACATAACATCACATCGGTTGATCCCTGGTTAGATTCTGGTGGAGAGGATAGATATGTAACATTCCTTGAAGATTTAAATTGTGGAGATATGCTCTATGGACCTATCGCCGAAGAGACAAACCCTCCAAAACAAGTGATTCAAGCCAAGAAAGGGCCGGTTCTAATCTCTAAATGGTCTGATGTTGATCCTGTGGCTGAATATACCAAAGGGGAACTGAACGCATTTCCGTCCTGGCCCACAATAGATAGAGTGCTTTCTCTTGATACTGAAAATGCGACTACATGGGGTACATAATCTAAATGACCAACAAAGAGGCTCTACAATCACAAACTGAATATAAGAATGATAACTTGTTAGAGAAACTTCTTTTGGATAGAAATATTGCAACCGGAGGGACTTATGCGGCAGTTAATTCTAAAGACATAGATTTGGCCGCCGCATCCCTCTATTTTACCCTTGCTGCACACCCCGAGTTAAAAGAAGGGTCTTTTACGGTAAAATATAGTGGAGCTCAGCTAATCGCAATGGCAAAGAGAATTTTGAAAAAATATGATGAGGACGAACCAACAGTTAATGGAGAAGCAATATGGTAATAGAAAGATACCCTCATACGGCCACCTTAAGTTATTACACTCCTGGAACATATAATTCAATCGGAATATATGAAGAAGGGACTTTAGTAACGATAGGGATTATCTGTAATATTCAACCGAATTCAACTAAATATATTATAGGGGAATCCGGGGATATGATCGGATATAGCTGGGCTGTATTTTCTCAAATATTTACTGGCGCGGGAAGTGTTCCTGATAATGCAAAATTAACTTTTTTTAACAAGGAACATATAATTTTACAATTGTTTGAATTTCAAAAACATGTAGAAATGAAGTGTTAATATGCCTTTGATTCCTGGATTTTCACAAGGGGATGTAGACGGACGAATAGATAGATTTACAGTCAGCATAGAACAAAGGATCATTTGGACCTTGGCCATGGTAGGCGAAAATTTCGTTAATGATGCTAGGAATACAAGAACATATAAAGACCAAACAGGGAATTTAAGAAGTTCAATTGGATATATAATCGCTCGAGATGGAAATATTATTCAGGAAAATGTAGAAGGGAAAGCTGAGGGTAAATCTCAAGCGAAGAAAATAGCAGAAGAAGTATTAAAAGAAAATAATAAAGGGTTTATCTTGATTGTAATTGCAGGCATGGAATATGCTGCAGCTGTGGAATCGAAGGGTTACGATGTAATTACCGGAAGCGTACCGGCAGCAAAAGCCCTCTTGAAGTTAAAGATAAAGGAATATAGCTTATGAAAACGACATTCGATATAAACGATATATTATATCCTATTATTAATATAGATTCGGTTAAGAATACAATTGATGGCAGGGTCTATAGGAATAAAAAGCCTTTAAATTCCGAATTGCAGGATATCGTGATAATTCCTTTATCTAACCATAACGGGGACGAAATAATAAACGATGCCACTTTTATGGTTAATTGCTACTGCAAAAATTTTGACAATGGGACCCCCGATATAGTGAAATTAAGAGCGACAACCGATGCAGTAACAGCAGTAATAGAAGCATACAATAACATTTCAAATTACTATGTTTTTGATATTGTGAACCAGATACTATTAAATGATGTTGATCAGATTTCAATGTCATACGTTAACTTAAGAATAAATTGTTTCATAGAAAAATAAATTACTGGAGGTAATATAAAATGAGTAATATAAGATTGATAGGATTAGAATCAATAAAAATAGGACCGTCTGTTGCTTCTCTGGCTACCATAGAGCATATAGTTCCTGACAGTGCGCATATCGTACTTAATGCACCCTCGATAGCTGATCTGTTTTGTGAGGAAACTGAATATCCCGATGTGCAGCTAATTACCGCAGGCAAAAAGACTATAGAATTTGCTACAAGGGATATGGGAGTAAGTATAATGGAGGATGCTTTCGGGGGCACTGCGAGTCTTACAACTATCTGGACAGCTCCTGTCACAGCAATAGTAATAAGTGAGAGAGCTTTCCAGATTATTTCTAAAAAGATAAATGGAAAACAATTAAAATTCGTAATTAAAAGAGCTTCTCTTTATGCTGGCGGAGAATTGAAATTTGCCAAGACCGAATCCGGGCAGATTACCTTTAGCGCTGATGTGCTGATGCCTGTCACTGGTTCCCCAATCGTAATGACGGTTCAGTAGAAAGAAACAGAATAAGAATTATTTGACCCGCCCTGATAATATTTCTATATGGGGCGGGTATAGATTTAAATAAGGAGAAAATATGCCTGAGAAGAATAAGAAAAAAGAAATTAAGGATAAGCTCGGGGCCCCGAGTGATATTAAAAATAATCAAATTCGTCAGGGCGCTATCGACTCCATTTTAGAGAAGGGGGTAGACTTCAGAATAACCATAACTCATAAAAATATGCTTAATAAACTTCATTTAATTTCTTCTGAAAGAAAATTCGTTATCTATCCTATTAAGATGGGAACATTGTTAAAAATCAGCGAAATTCTATTGGATTTAAATACTGATGAACTAGTAGGGGCTATGAAAAATGAGGGGAAGGAGATTAATCTTTTAGATCTAGGAGCAAAAAATGTAATTGAGAATAAAGACAAGTTAATCAAAATGATTGCCTACGGAATTGTTAATAGAGAAAAAGAACCGTCAAAAAAATTAATTAAATTTTTGAATGAAAACCTGACCGCGAAGGAGGGGTTGAAACTAATGACGGTAATAGTTCAACAAATGGATATGAACCCTTTTTTGGCGTCTTTAGTTTCGATAAAGGGGATGAATCTTCTACAGACCAGGAAGGAAACAACCCCTGGCGAATAATCGGTGGGCTCATGCATTATTTTCCCCAGATGTCCATGAGAGATATTTTGTGGAATTATAGTTATGCTAACTTAGTGATGTTAATGAGTTCAATTCCAAGTTATAAGTCCGGAGATGAGAAAAAGAAAAAGGCGAAAGATTTAGAGATAAGAGATATAAATGAATTGGATGGTTTATTATGACAATTAATTTAATTAGACAACCTGATAATTCAAATTTGTGTGGCCAGGCATGCGTGGCAATGATTGCCGGAATATCTCTTAAAGAATCAATAAAATTATTTGATTCAAAAGGCAAAACAAACACAAAAAAAGTATATTATGCCTTACAAAAAAAGGGGATATCCTGTAGTAATAAAGCTGTTAGAATAAAAAACAATAATAAACCAAAACTCTGTATGGTCACTATTCATTACACTGGATATAAGAATAGACACTGGTGTGTCTGGAATAATAATAAATATTATGATCCGGCACGTGGAATAAAAATGAAATTAGATACTTTTGAAAGGGAGACATCATTTATCAAAATTAATCTATAAAAGGAAATTTAAATGGAAAAACCAAAATTATCAATTTGTATGATCGTTAAAAATGAGGAAGCAAATTTACAAAGATGCCTAGATTCTTTTTTACCTATTATTCAAATGAAAGATGATAAAACACTAAAACTGCTTACCGAATTAATTATAGTAGATACCGGATCTACAGACAGGACGATAAATATTGCTAAAAAATTTACTGACAAGGTATATAAAAAAGAATTTATCCCCTGGGATTTCAGCAAAGCCCGCAATTATGGGATCGGAAAGGCTATCGGGGATAAAATTATGTATATGGATGCCGATGAGGAATTGCGTCATGAATGCTTATACTTGTTAGAGGATATAATTCTGAACCCAGAATATAAAGAACCAACGGTATTTGTAAATTTATATAACTACTATACCCGGGACCTAAAACAATATTCAGAAATGCTGCAGCCCAGAATATTCAAAAATGAGAGTGGTTTCCATTTTGAGCAGGCGGTCCATAATAAACCAATTTGCAAGCCCCCCTATCTTTTTGCCCCTCATATAATCTTTAATCATTATGGATATATTTTCCAGGGGGAAAAGGGCGAAAAATTATTAGATAATAAAATGGCGCGTAGTTTGCCGATGCTCCAAAAAGAGTTTAAAGAACATCCGGATAACCTGCATAATTTAACTCATTTAGTAAAGACATACTATGTCACCAGAGATTTTGAGAATACGATTCGCCATGGTGAGATATGGATAAAAAAGATGAGAAAGGAAAATTATAATGAGGGCTGGAATGCCTTTCTTGAAGTTTTTGTTAATCTGGTGGGGTCATATTTAGCTAAAGATGATATAAAAAATGCGGAAAGAATAGAAAGAGAGGCCTGTCATTATTCGAGCAGGATCTCTCAAATATATTTGATGTTAGGGAATTATTGGACCAGCAAGGATAATGAAAAGGCAAAAAAATATTTTGATATTGCACTCGATATTTGTAAAACAAAGGGGAGTTTATATGAACGGTTATTAATTAATAATTCAAAAATTGTGCTTCCTGAAATTCTCAATTGGCTGGCTATTTATGAATTCGAGAAAAAGGACTATGAAAAAGCAGGGGAATATATGAATTTTGGAATTGGATTGAATAATAATAGGTTACCTATACGTTGGGATATTTTTAATCAAGAGAATGCAAAGAAAAATTTAATTAAGGTGGAATAAAATGGCACTAGAAACCGGAGGTTCGCTTTTTTGGCGGACAAAAATCGATAATACGGGATTACAAACAGGAGCAGTCCAGGCGAAGGGAATATTACGTACTTTAACTCGTAGTATAACTGGAATGGATATTTTTGCTGGGTTAGGCATTGGTGCAGCCCTTGTTTTTGCAAAAATAACCAAACAAGCCTACAATTTTTCTAAAGAATTTGAAACTGCCATGAAGGAAGTCCAGACTATCTCAAAAATGGTACAAGGCAATTTTGAAGGAATATCCCAAGAAATTATAGATATGTCAAAAACTGGTCCTGAAAGTGCCATAAGACTCACAAAAGCACTTTATCAGATTATCAGTGCTGGCATCGATGGTGCTGAAGCTATGGATATACTTCGACAATCTATGGAACTAGCAGTGGGAGGTGTAACTGATACCTTCACAGCCGCCGATGCCTTGACGAGTATTATAAATGCCTATGGAGAAGCAGCAGGGAATGCAACGAATATATCGGATAAACTCTTTACCGTTGTTCGACTTGGCAAGACAAATATGGAAGAACTTGGACCCGAGATTACTACGGTTACAGGATTGGCAGCGCAAGCTGGACTTGCTTTCGATGATTTGATGGCAATTATTGCTCAAGGCACTAGAACTCTTAAGACTCCTGAAATGATGACGGGTATTAGAGGTATGCTCAATGCTATTATTACGCCTGGTGAAGAGGCAAAAAAATTAATTTCAGAATTGGGCATTGACTTTGATACAGCTGCTATAAGAGGAAAAGGATTTAAAACTTTCCTCAATGATTTGATTACCGCTACAGGTGGAAATATCGAACAATTAAGTATATTATTTCCTAATATCAGGGGTTTGACTGGCTTACTTGCCGTTGCGAGCGACCAAGGCGAGGAATTTAATAAAGCCTTAATAGAAGTACAAAACTCTACTGGCGCCACTTCTGAAGCCTTCAAGATCATGGTAGATACTACCGAAAATCAAATGGCGATTATGAAAAATAATATAATGGCAAAGTTGAAACCTCTCGGAGATAGTTTGCTCGGATTTATGAACAATATAGCTCGTGGAATTAATCAGGCGATGAGCGGGACTAATGATGAGTTTTCCGAGTTATCAAGGGCTTATTCGGAATTAACTAATACACTAAAAAGTAAACAGAATAGAATTGATGATTTAATCGCTACAGTAGAAAATCTACGAGGCAAAACAGAACTTACCAAAGAAGAAACAACCCACCTACACGCAGCAGAAGAAGCTCTGGCTATATACTTCCCCACTCTTGGAAAGGCTGTCGAAGGTGCTGCCACTTCTATCGATATTTTAAGTTTAGCTAAAGAAGGAACTATAAATTTAAGTATAAGGATAATGGAATTAGACCTAGCACAGGCGAAGATTGAAATGCGCCGGGCGGATTTAGCTAAAGAATTATATGATAGGAACGAAGATGCGGGAGATAAAGAAATAAAAAGAATTAATAAACAAATTAAAGCCGAAGAGGACTTAGCGAAGTGGATAGTAACAGGCGGGGAATATGAATTATATGAGCAAGAACAGTTAAATGATATGATAGAGATACGTTTAAGGGATAATAATGAATATCTGAAATTGGAAAAAGATTTATCTTTGGCAACCGAAAAAAGAGCATTAGAAGAAGACCAATTAAATCAAAATCAAGAAAAATCATATGAAATGGTAGATATTTTAACTAAATCCTTAGAGGAATTAAGAAAAACACGAGAAAAACCGATTGTGATTACTCCTGAACCCGGAAAACCTCCTGAAGAAGAACCCACGGTTATTCCTACTATTACCGACAAAGAAATCGAAGATATAGAAGATAAATTAAAATATATGGCAAGTCAATATAAAAGATATACCAGCGATGTAGACCAATTCGGAGAAGAATATGTAAAAGAACACAATGCACAACTTGTTATGGATGGCGAAAATTATAGTCAATATTTATCTGAAATATTAACAAAATATAAAGACAATGCCGAATTAACCAAAATAATTACCGATGATATATACGAATATAATAAAACTATAATAGAAAAAAAGAAGAAGATAGAAGATGAACTCTTCGGGTATATAACAGAGGCAAGGGATAAAGACCTTAAAGCAGAAAAAGATAATTTCAAATCTATAATCAAAAATTACGAAGAGGGATCTACTGAATATTTAGGGGCGGTAGAACAGCACAATAAAAATATATTAGAAATTAATGATAAATATAATAAAGAGATAGCAGAAACAGCATTGACTATATTTAAGGAAAATCTGGGGAAACAAACAGATGAATTAGACAATAATTATAAATTAAGACTTGAAATAGCCAAAGCGGGACTTGGAAAAGAAATGGAAGCTAATAAAGAATACTTCATATTCGTAAATGATAAATTAAAAGAAATTACTGATGCCGAAAAAGCAGCAGTTGATGAGAAGAGAAAAATATTACAATCTTATTTTGAATCTTATCAGACAACAGAAGAAAAGATTGTTTCAATTCAGGAGAAAACTAACGAATTATTATTGCTAACCGATGTTAAATATGAACGGGACAGATTAAAGATTATAGAAGAGCAGTTAATTGCAGAGGTTAAATTTAGTAAAGCAAAACAAGAAATAGATTATAAATTAGCCGAATATGGGGAAGATCTAAATAATAAAGAATTAGAAGATAAAATTAAAACCCTCGAAGAGATGAAAGTAAAATATTCTGAATATGCCGATATCATTATTCTACTCGATAAAGATATCGCTGAATCACAAAAGCAAATATGGGAAAATATAAATAACGAAATTAATAAAACGGTTGACACCCTGCATGCTTTGGCCGACGTTGTGGGAAATTTTGACACAGAACTTGAAGAAGCAATAAATGATATGGCTGATTTAATTGGCGGAATTGGTGAGATAACAATTGGTTTTTCAACTGGCAATATTGCCGGGATTATAAGCGGAATAGCGGCTGCTATAAATAGTATTATCAATCTATTCGTAAAAACTTATTCTGACGTTCCCGAACTTAGAGAAGAATTACAAGCGATTACTCTTGAATTACAAAAACAGCAAACGATATTAAGTCAATCTTCTGGAACGGCAAAGACCGAGGCAATACAAGATACAATTGATTTACTCGAGGATCAAATTGATACATATAATAAAATGATTGAGGCTGAAAAAGAAGCTTACGGACAATTTTTATGGTGGACCTGGAGCGAAGTTGATCAAGAAAAGATAGAAGAATGGTTATCTGCTATAGAAAGCGCCAATGCAGAAATAGCTAATCTGTATCAGCAATATCAAGAAATTCTTACCGGAACCACCACTGAATCAATTGCCGATGCCATCGCTGAAGGATTTTCTCAAGGGCTAGATTCGGCCCAGGTTTTTGCCGATACTTTTAACGATATGATGAGAAAAGCAATTTTAGACGCCTTTAAGAGAACTATAATTACAAAATATATCGAGGATTGGTATGATCAATTTGCTATTCTTTCTGAAGGCGGGCTAACACCTGAAGAAATAGAGGATCTAACCGGAACATATCAAGAAATGATTGAAGCTGCAGAAACACAATGGGAAGCAATACAAGAGGTTTTAGAATCAGCAGGTATGGAATTAGAAGAGGCAGGGAGAAAAGGATTAACCGGAGCAATTGCAGGCATAACAGAAGAAACAGCCGGGCTTTTAGCAGGACAATTCCAAGCGATTAGAATTAATACCGTAGACATACTTTCCAATATGGAAAGCATAATAATAATTAACTCAAGAATTGCCGATAATACTGAATATAATAAATACCTGAAAGACATAAATGATAAATTAAGTAAGGGAATATCTTTAGAAAGCGAATATTTAAGGGCGATTGGGGGTGCTTAATTATGCAATCCGGATATTTAATCGGTAGTAAGGTTACAGGAACTGATATTGCCTTTATAGATGGTGGGGCAGGAGAGGATACTATAATTCAAGCTGCCGCTAAATTTTTAGAGATTGGTCTTGCAGCAGGGGATGTAATTACCGTTTCTGGTTCTACTTCGAATAATGGTAATTATACCATCATTTCAGTTGTGGCAGGAACTATCAACGTAGTTACCGGGAGTTTAACCGCAGAAGCAGCAGGAGCTTCAGTAACTATTTCTTCGTCTCATGACTTGGCAGCTACCTATGGAGTTTATGTCCAAAAAGTTAACGGAACCTTAGATTTTCTGAAAAGAAAAGGTGAAATAGCCCATAGCTGGCCTGATTCCAATGGAGAGGAATCCTACACTGATGCCGATGATATTCATTTTGAACCCAGGGATATAATTTTATTTTGCTATATAAAAGCAAATACAAAAGCAGAATTTTTAAGTAATTTAAATTTATTTAAAGCTATATTGGAATCACCTGGGCTTCATACTTTAAAACTACCATTTTTAGAAAATACTTTGGACGTATATTTTAAAGATGGAGGAGCTTTAAATATGTTAACGGGCTGGAATAGTTCTAAATTGGTAGGAAAATTTATTTTAAAATTAAGAGAACCGGTGCCTTCTACGGCATAAAAAGAGAGGAGAATGTTATGAAAAGAATATTATTTTTAATAATTATTTTATTATTATTTTCTGGAATAGCTTTAGGATATGAGCTTGGAGGTGGAAGTGGGACAGATTATCCCGGTGCGATCGATACCGATACGAGCGTTGAAGTGGATTATCCGGATCCTCTTGCTACCACGGCCAGGGCAGCGGTGCCAAATGACACAAATGCGGCAGTTATCGCTATAGAAACAGAATTGGGAATTAACCCAAGTGGCACATACGATACAATAAAGGCTCGTTTAGACGCCGGTGATGGACTTTATTATCTTAAGACGGAAATAAATACCCAGGCAAAGATGGAGGCTATATGGGGCGTATCTCTGGTTAATGATGGGGATTTAGATTTATATTATTTAAAGACTGCTATAGATACCTTACCTGAAATGGAAGATATCTGGTTATTAGATATTATTACATCAACTGAACTCTCTACTGCTTTGGGTAGTTATTATTTAAAGACAGCAATTGACGCTCAGGCAGAGATGGAAGAAATATGGGGAATTACCCTTGCTACTGATTCGGAACTTGCTGCTTTGAAGTTTACCGACTTAACCGATACCCCGGCCAATTATACTGGCAGTTCGTTAAAGTTTGCTAGGGTAAATGTTGGGGAGACTGCCTTAGAATTTGCAGTAGAAGCTGATCCTACTGTAGATACCGATGCAGAAATTAAGGCAATTTTGGTTGATGAAATAACTAAAACAGGAGCTTTTACCGCTGGTAAAATAGCTAAAATTAACAATGCTACCGGAATAATCGAGGAAGGCACTAATACCGATACTGATGTGGCCGACGCAGTAACAAAGAAGCATAGCCAAAATACCGATACACAGCTTGACTTTTATAATGCTTTAGCTTCTGATCATACTTATTCAGGTATTACTGATAGTCAGCCAGTAGGTGAAAGTGTTGTCTTTGGACAATTACTGTATTTTAATTTTACCGATAAAGAGTGGAAAAAAGCTAAAGCAGATGCTTCGACAACTATGCCAGGATTAAGAATTGCTCTTGAAGCAAAAGCCGATGGTCAGACTTGTAAGATGTTAGTAATGGGTTATATAAGGGATGACTCTGCTTTTGAGTTTGCAGGTGCGATGGTTTATGTTTCTGCGGCAACGGCAGGGGCAATGACTTCTACTTGCCCAACTACGATAGGAAACCAGATTCAAAGAACAGGCTATGCCAAGTCGGCCGATATCCTCTTTTTCTCGCCCTCGATTGACGTTGGAGAATTGTAATAAAAAAATATGATAAAAATACTCGAAAGTGTTATAATATAAGCATTAAAGGTAACAAATGAAAAAATATAAAGATAAAAATTGGTTATTTAATAAATATTGGAATAAAGAATTGAATATCCCTCAGATTGCCGAAATATGTGAGGTAAGTAATTTGACTATAAGATATTGGATGATAAAATTTAATATCTCAATTCGTTCTGTAGGCGAGGCTAATTCCCTTAAACAAGTGAAAAATCATTGCAAGTTATCACGAAAAGCGATCGAATGGATTTCAGGGGAACTTCTTGGTGATGGTAGTTTAAATTGTCGATCTCTTCATTCTGCGAGGTTTAGATATAGTTCAAAACATTTTGAATATATACAATATATAGCAAATATATTGAAATCATTTGGAATAGAAGGGGGAGAAATAAAAGAACGATATCACAAAGAACGAAATTATTATAGTTATTCTCATGCTTCCTATGCTTATGCAGAATTATTTCCTATCTATAAACATTGGTATCCCAACGGCAAAAAGATAGTTCCTAAAGATATTAAATTAACTTCTTTGACTTGTAGGCAATGGGTAATTGGAGATGGTTGTTTAAGACATGACAAAAGAGGAGGAAGGCCATATATTGTTTTATTTACTTGTGGATTTCTTATTTCAGATGTTAAAAGATTAATTAAGAAATTAATAAATTTAGGATTCAAAATAACAAGATTGCCGAGTATAAATAGTATTCGTATTTCTGCTCATTCAACCAAAGATTTCCTAAATTTTATAGGCAAATGTCCAGTTCAATGCTACCAATATAAATTTGCCACGAAAGGAGAATAATTATGAAAAAAATATTATTAGTTGTTTTTCTTATTTTTTTAATATTTCAAATGGTTGTAATGGCCACTGAAATTGATGTAGGTGCAGCTGCAACAAACAGAACCAGTGAAAAGTTTACAGGCACATATATGGTTATTGTTAATCCAGCCGATGGAACTGGAAAAATCACCAGTGTAGAAATATATGCTGTAACTGGCTATAACTTGACACTCGTAGAAGTGGCGACCTTCTATGTTGTAAGTGGAAATTTTCTTTCTACAAGAGATTGGGAATATATTGGAAATGTAACCGCTGGCTCTAAGCAAACTTTTGTTGTTGACCTTAATGTGGTAGCAGGAGACTATATTGGTATATATTTTGCTTCGGGGGGGAAAATAGAAGCAGACTCTACTGGAACTTATATGTCTAAAGCTGGAGATAATATACCCTGTACAAATATAGAATTTAGCAGCCCAGTAGCTGGCACAATAAGTTTATATGGGACAGGTGAGACAGTTGCGGTAGGGATTAAATGGAATACTCAAACTATCTCTAAATGGGATGAGCAAGTAATTACAAAATTAAACGGACTGCCATAAAGGAGAGGATATAAATAAATGGCGAAATGGGGAGAACTCAAATGGGGACAAGCTGAATGGGGCACAAGAAAGTGGAGTGGGCCTGAAGGATATTTGCTTGATATTTATAGGGGCGAATCTCTTTTGGGCTCTGTTAGAATTGACGAGGGAACTCGTCTAATTCAACAATTATTGGGTGAAAATATAATTAAATCTATTTTAGAAGTACCGGATATAATTGATATAACAATTGGAGACTATATCGTTTGGGAAGGTATTTATTATTATATCAATGCCTTACCTAATGTCAAGAAAAATTCCTCAAATTCATTTGATTATGATATCACTTTTGAATCTCAATATTACGAATTGCTCAAAACTCAATTTATGGATTTAGACGAAAATTCTGATTTCTATTTGGTAGGAAATGTAGAAACATTTATTAACCTTATTATAACTAATATGAACCGAACACATACCGGATGGGCAAAGGGAACTTGTGATCAAACAAATACAGATTATAAATTATTGAGTTTTTCAAGAAACAACTGCATGCAGGTCCTGCAAAAGCTTTGTGAAGAATTTGAAGGAGAATTTTATTTTTCCGTAAAAAATATTTATTTTACTGATAAAGCAGGTAGCAATTCGGGATTAACCTTCAAATATCATCAGGGTTTAAGAAATATTATTAGGCAAACATTAAGTGAAAAAAATATCATTACAAGGCTATATGCCTTCGGCTCGGAGAGGAACCTGGCAAGCGATTATAGGGATCATTGCAGGAGATTAAAATTCGTAGTGGAGGATAAATCCTATTTAGAAAAGAATATCGATAAATATGGCACAATTGAACATACGGAAATATTTAATGATATTTATCCCCACCGAGAAGGAACGATAAGCTCAGTAGATATCGGGGATATAACTAAATTTACTGATAGCGGAATGGATTTTAATATAAATGACTATCTACTCCCTGGCATAACCGCAAAGCTTCATTTTAATTCTGGAAACTTAGGTGGATATGAGTTTGAAGTTTCCAGTTACAATAATACTACAAAAGAATTTACCATAATAGCATTTAAAGACGAGCAGGGATACGATATGCCGAATGATACTTTGAAACCTGCCATTGGTGATAAGTATGTTTTGTTAGATATAAAAATGCCACAAACCTATATAGATACTGCTGAAACGGCTTTGCAGGCCAAAGCCCAAACTTATCTTGATGGCAATTGCGAACCGCGAGTAACTTATATTCTAGAACCCGATTGGAGATATTTTAAAACTAATCTTGTTGAACTTAAAGTAGGGGATTCCATTACAATCGAGGATACAGACCTTAATATAAATTCATTGGTTAGAATTGTGGAATTAACAAGAACTTTAACCAATGCCTATAAATATACCCTGAAATTGTCTGATCATCTGGAAATGCAATTGATTCAACGGTTATATTCAGAACAGGAAGGGCTAAAAGAAAAAATTGAGGTTGGAGATGTAGGAAATATTATCCGGTCCAGGTGGAGCTGGAGAACGTCAGAAGAATTAAGAACGATGATCTTTGATACAGACGGATATTTTGATATGGGAAACATCAGGCCTGCCTCAGTTGAAACTGAAATGCTATCAGTGGGGGCAAAATCTACCCAATTTATTTTAAAGGAAGTTCAGGTTGAAGGAAATTATACTGGGGACAAATCCAAATTCCATGCCAGCGCCGGGGAATTAATTCATTTATCAATTGCAGAAGAAATTAGGACCTGGACATTATCGGGGAATTCGCAGAATAGCCTGGTAGATGGGACCGCTTATTACATTTACGCAAAATGCACCAAAGAGCCTGGCTATACCGGTCAAATTATAGTAGACGAGACACAAAGGAAATTTGACGATGATCCCACTTATTATTATTTTCTTATTGGAGTATTACATTCGGTTTTTGAAGAAGTAAGGGGAGTATCTCTTACTTACGGACAGACGATCATTAATGGAAAGTTTATCACGACAGGCTCAATTACCGCAGACAGATTGAACATTTCCAATGTGGCCGATATAGGAAATATCATTCTTGGCAATACCGGATACATCCGGACTACTGGGAAAGATAGTTATGCAAATGAAACGGCTGGTTTTTGGCTGGGGTATAATGTAGATAAATATAAATTAAATATTGGTAATGCCACAAATTATCTTAAATGGACGGGGTCTGTTTTACAGATTAAAGGGGATCTATTAAGTGGCATAATAGATGGTGCAGAACTTAGAGTTGGCGGTAACGGCAGTAACCAGGAAATATATTTTAAGGATAGTCAATTATATCTATACGATTATTATGTTTCTGAATATTATAGATTAGCCATAAGAAGAGAAGATACTGATTATTTTAGATTTTATCATTGGACAGGCGGTAATTCTGTATTAGAGGCAAGGGCTGGATCTGTAACATCTTTAATTGCCGGTATAAATATGGGAGTATTAAAAAATGTTTATGATATTTATTCAATAATACTTAACTTAGTCCCAAATAGCGATACTAAAGAATTTACACTCTTTGGCACAGGAACTTTGAAATTTCCAGGGCACACTGATGCCCCTTCAGCACATATAGGAGATCTAGCCTATAAAAGCGTAAGTCCATATCAGTTTCTATTTTACAGTGGTGCAGGATGGGAATATTTCCTTGACGGAAGTGGGTGGTAAAAGTTGAAATTATATATAAATATTAAAAAGATGACTTTCGAGGAAGAAGATAATCAAATTATCCATGAAATTGTTTTAGAGGTAAATGATAAAGAAATACCTTGCTATGATTATGTAATTTCATTATCTGAAAGTGATAAATTTATCAAAGATACTCTTAAGATTTTTTATAAGAAGGATAAAGAAGGTCGAGATACAAAAGAAATTGAAAATAAAATCTTTGTAGTCAGAGAACAAAAAACTTGGTGGAGTCTTCCCCTTTATGAAATTATTGAAAGTAGTATTGAATTTTTCGATTATAAAAAATATAATTATTTTTCCAGAACTGAAAGAAGAGTAATACTGGCACGAAAGATAAATCAATTATATAATATCCCTTCTGAATTAAAGACATTAAGAAAGACTTTTAAATATATAATGGATAATTTTAATATTCCTTATCCTGATTTTTTCAAAAAATACAATGACAAAATAGAAACGATTATAAATAAAAATCCGAAATAATTGTAAAATATAGAAAAAGGATTATAATATTAATAGTAACTATTCATTGCTTATATCGTATTATATATTAGTAGTTTAAAGATAATTTTAGGGGGCATATAAGCAATGAAAAGGAAAATTTTAATATCGTTCTTTATCATACTTTTAATTTTAGCCTTAACCGGTTGCGGAATGATCCCTGAAGGTGATCCCGACTGGAATGATGAAAAAGAAATAGAAGAATTAATTAATTATTATTGGGATATGATTTCCGTTGGTGATTATGAATTAGCTAAAATTTATTGTATCCCGGATGGGGATGCTTACAATGTAGTTGAGGAATATGAGGATTTAAATTATTCAAATCTAGAGTTCATTGTTAACTATAATTGGATTAAAATAATAGAAGATGAAGCTATTGTTAGCATTGATCTTATTATAATTAAATCTAACGAAAGTGAAGTAGTCTGTGACTATATTATGTATCTAACTAAAAGTTCTTCAATAACTGTAAATTGGATACTTAAATAAAGATTTGTAATTTTATTGATTTAAAAAAGAATAATTTAAGGGAGATATATAAATGATGAAAAGGAAATTTTTAATATCATTCTTGATTATACTTTTAATTTTAGCCTTAACCGGTTGCGGGATGATCGCTCCGGGTTTTCCTAACTGGATGTTAGCAGAAGATGCAGTTTATAACTACTGGCAGGCGATCATTAACCGGCAATACGAATTAGCTAAATGTTATTGCATAACTGACGGAGTTTGGTATAATAAGGTTGACGAGTGGGAAGAATATATCAATATTAATTCTGAAGGAGAGGCCTCAGTATTGATTTTTCTCGATAAGTTTTATAAACCGACTGAGGTAATCGGAGAGGATATTTATGATCCTGATATTAGAAATAATGCTATTGTATATGCAGAAATTATTACTCATAAAAGACCTTTTCCTTGTAGTTATGAAATAGATGTTGATGTCTTTGAATATGAAACAGAGTTACTTAAGCAAAATTACCCACCTGGAGACTGGGAACTTAAATAAATTTTAAAAATTAAATAACTTTAGAGCTCCATTTTTAGAGAGCCAGATTTTAAAAAGGTAAAAAACCTTAATGGATCTGGCTTTTTTTATTTTGATTATAAAAAAAGATAAGGGGGAATGTTATTCTGGAGGGTTTAGCTAAAAAGATTGAGCAAATAATTAATCAATTTGCGACTGAAGAATTGGGTAATCGACTTAGCCAATTCGCTATGATTTCCTTTAAAGATATGATTCTGAAAGAAATAAAATCTTATAAACCAATTGTAAATGAAACAGCTAAGGAAGTTAAGAAGGAGAAGGAGATGATGTAATGATTGCAGCATTAATAGAAAACTATAAAGAGTTAACAGTAGTGGGTGTATTCGCTATAATAATGTCCTGGTATCTATGGCACCAGACAAAACAACAGTCAAAGCGTGAGGATAAGCGAGATAAACAGCAAGACGAGGATAGGTTATTTCATCGAAACTTAATAACAAACGATTTAAAAAGTTTACATGATGACAATACTAAAAATACTGACTTAAATAACCAGAGCATAATATTACTCAAGGACATAGGTGAGAACCAGACAAAATTATGTACTTTAATAGAGGGTGTCGATAGGAAAATAAATGGACGGAAATAAAAAATCTTTAGGTGACTTATCTACCAACTTCTGGTCCAAAGAGTTCCGCTGCCCCTGTCAAAAATGCAGAAGGAAAAAAGTTAGAGTAAGCAGTCTATTACTTTTTAAATTAGAAATGGTAAAGATGGCTTTTGACGGTAAACCGGTCATTGTATTAAGTGGAAACCGTTGCCTTGAAGAAAATAAAAGGGTAGGTGGCTATCCTGATTCTGAACATATACCTAATCCGGATGGGGAAGCTGCCGATATAAAAATAAAAGGGATAAAGCCTATCGATATAGGATTGGCTGCTGAAAAAATAGGCGGTATGAGAATAGGGATAGCCAAAACTTATTGCCACTTGGATATAAAACCTCCAAGTCCGAGCAAGTTCTGGATCTATATAGGGAAGAAAATTATTTATTCCGGGTCCATAGAGAACAATGATCTGTTAAAGTTCTATCAAATTTTAACAGGGAAGAATATTTGATACTAATTTAAATTTATATAATAATGTTTAAGAAAGGAAGGTGATATAAATGGATGATAAAATAATCGGTATTCCTAATCCAGATGAATACCCGGATTGGAAACCCGAAAAGGAACCAAAGCAATTTACCAGAAAAGAATTATCTGAATTAGAACATAGAGCATTTTCGCTTGGATTAACAACAAAAAATTCGGTATGGATAAAGGCTTATGAGAGATTAGGAAATGCAGCAAATATTTTAGATGCTTTTATTGCAAGAACTGAATTAACTGGAAAATAAAATAGGAAGTAATATCCTAAAAAGAAAAGGAAGGTGAAACAGATGGCTAAAATATTAGAATTACTTAAATTTCTGCCTGCATTAATTACAGCAGTAATGGCATTGGTTAAAACTTTTGAAGTACCAAGCAATGGAGAGAATAAAAAATCAGCAGTATTAATAATGGTAGGTCTAATATTTGATACTTTAGGAACTTTAGGAATAGAATTACCTATAGTAAAAGAAAAAGTATTAGAATTTATTAATAAAGCAATAGATGCGATAGTGGTTTTCTTAAATTTAGTCAAAACATTTAATCATGGTGAAACAGTAAACCCTTCGTTGCCGAAAGTTGGTTAGAGAAGAAAGTAACTATCCCTTTTTGGAGTATGATCTTTAAAGAACTGGGTATATTTGATGAAAATTATCATCAGAAGTATAGGGATTTAATAAGGCAAAAAAGATATAAAGAATATATTGAGAATGTTAAATTAGATATGTATGCCCAATTATTTGATGCAAGATTAAAAGAACGGATTAAAAAGTTAATAGAAGAAAAATTTCCTAAGCCAAAATTTATATGGCCGGATATTCCAAAATAAATAATTGCTCACCACCAACCCGCACGTGCTTTTTCATTTAATCACTTCCTAACCCCTGCGATACTAGAGCGCAGGGGGTTATTTTTTTTATAAATAAGTTTTTTGGAAAAGAGGGTTTTTAAAAGATTTGTCGTATAATGAATATAGAAAATAATATCTCTTAATGATAAATATCTAAATTAGAAAGATTGTTTCATGAATAATTAAATATTATAACTATCCCCTCACGGCAAGTAGCATCATATATGATAACATAAAAGGTTGGAGGAACAAATTATGAGAACTTTACTTGTAGAGCGCGATACAGAAACAATCATAGACCTTAAATTGAAAAATCTGGGATACGAAGATTATCCGCATGCGCCAAATCGAAATGTATTCAAGCAAAGCGTAAAAACCCCAGAACAAAGGCAAAAACTGCAAGGACAAAAACCCGACTATACACTCTATCCGCATGGTTCAAGTGAGCCATTTGGTATCATAGAAGCCAAAAAAGTGGGACAGGATATTAGGCAGGCTATGGAACAGGGGTTGAAATATGCGAATGCATTAAATGCTCCTATTGTTTTTGCAACCGATGGGGTATTTACGAAAACCATTCATGCCCAACTGAAAAAACCATTGATTCTTAACGGAGAGGAAATCGATGATTTAATAAGGGAAAGCTTAGCCCTTCAATATTTAACGACTAATGAGGTCAGCACTCTAGATAAAAGAGTCATAAAATCCAGAGATGAACTTATTTCAATATTTAAAATCGCAAATAATTATCTAAGAGCAGAGGGATTAAAACATGGCGATGAAAGGTTTACGGAATTTTCCAATGTACTTTTTCTTAAACTAATCAGTGAGATTGAAGACATAAAAGACGAATTAGGAGACCCCAACAGCACAAGTATTATAGATAAAGAATATAGATGGAACTCTTTTAAACAGAAAAGAGGTAAAGAATTGTTGAGCTTCGTAAATGATAGTGTATTGAAGGAATTCCAGATTAAATACGAAGACAAAAATATTTTTCAAACATTACAGATACAGCAACCTAAAACCTTAGAAAGAATAATAGATGAGTTGGATGATTTGCAACTAACGGACATAAACGCAGATATTAAAGGGGATGCTTTTGAGCATTTTCTGCGCTCATATAATGCCGGAAATAAAGATTTGGGAGAATATTTTACACCCCGCCATATAGTTAAAACGATGGTAAAACTTTTAAATCCGCAACTTGGCGAAAAGATTTACGATCCGTTTTGCGGTACTGGTGGTATGCTTATCGAAAGTTTTAAACATATAAAAGCAAGTATGCCCAATAATACCAACGCATTCGAAATATTAAAGAATCACACTCTATATGGAGCTGAAATTACAAGCACATCTCGTATTACAAAAATGAACATGATATTAATCGGAGATGGACATAGCAACATCTATCGCAAGGACAGCTTGGCTAATCCAGTAAAAAACCAATACCATGTAGTTATAACTAATATGCCCTTTTCGCAGAGTACAGAATATCAGGATTTGTATGATATATCCATGACGGGTAAAAACAATGGCGATAGTATTTGCGTGCAACACTGTTTAAAAGCTCTTAAGCAGGGCGGGAGAATGGGAGTTATAGTTCCCGAAGGATTTTTATTTGATAAAAAATTCAAAAAGACAAGAGAGTATATATTAGAAAAATCGTCTTTGCATAGTGTAATTTCTCTACCACGAGGGGTATTTTTGCCATACTCAGGAGCTAAAGCTAACATTTTATTGCTCTATAATGCTTGGTCTTCTAAAAAGAATACATATTATTGGTATTTTAATGTCAAGAATGATGGCTATAGTTTAGATAACCATAGAGAAAAAATAGATGGAGATAACGATTTAGAAGTTGTGTTGTCAGAAAGGAAAAACTTAGAAAACGAAAAAGAAGATAAGCTTATAGAACTTGGGATAAGAAAAATAAGCATCGCAAAAATCAAACAAGACAATTACAATTTTGTGGGGACAAGGCAATATTTAGATAACACGTATAAATCAAATTACCCTTTAATGAAATTTGGGGATGTTATTGATTTATTAAGGGGACCATTTGGAAGCAGTATTAAAAAATCAGTCTGTGTTAAATCGGGTTTTAAGATTTATGAGCAAGGTAATGTAATCAACAATGATTTTAATATAGGTAAATACTATCTCGATAAAAACCGCTTTGAGATATTGAGCAAATTCGAAATAAAAACCGACGATGTTCTTATTACCTGTGCGGGTACTTTAGGTAAAGTGGCTATAGTGCCGGACAGGTTTGAGAGGGGTATTATAAACTCTGTTTTAATGCGATTAAGAATCAAAAATAAGAAGTTAATACCAGAATATTTAAAATATATTATGGAAAGCGATATTATGCAAAATGAGATGATAGACCAATCGTTAGGAACAAGCATAAAAAATATGCGTGCAGGAAAAGAATTGAAAGAGTTATATATTCCCCTGCCTTCAATTAAAGAACAAGAGCGAATTGTAAAACGTTTAAGAGGAACAGAATATATGATAGAAAAATATAATCTAAAAATTAAAGATTTACAGGTGAGAGAAAAAGCGTCAATAAATTCTATATTTAATTCTGAATCACAACCTGAGGCCAACAAGCACACTTATAAGTTACGCCAAAAAGATTATCTGCCTTAGAGAATGAATTAGATAAATATGTAGATCGCTATATGGGTAATAAAAGAATAGCAAAGAAGACATTAACAGAATCCCTAATCAACCAAAAGGGCAGGGGAGGCAAAACTGGTTCCAAACGATTAACAAATAAATTAAAATATTTTCAAAAAAAAGAAGGATTTTTGAAAGTTTCGCCGTATATAAGTAATAGATAAGATAAAAATATCTACTTTATAAACTACGAAGATTAAAAAGATTTATACCAACTAATATACTCAATTTCTAATTAATAATGTTTTATTAATTGCTCCATTAAAATACCTTTCAATACTACAAGTTGTTTCACTATATTTAAATAATTATTATACGGCTTATTTGACCGTATAAAAAAGGATAAGTTTATTAAATATTTCTTATCTAACTGTTTAAAAATAAAGTGAATGAATTAGATAAAATTCCAAGTTAGAAAGAAGTTTTACATAGTTTGAAATAACCTTAATTTCAATTTTATTAAGACGAACAAACCCATGTTAACCCATAAGGAGGTGAATTAAATGAACAATGTTCCAAAATGCGATTGGAAGGGAAACAGCGGTAAGATCTATACTTATTTTATTTATAGCTTACCTGCTAATTTTGAACCAAATCAGCCCGGTAATTACATTTTTTCTAAAAAAAATGCTCAAGGTTATTGGTCGCCTATATACATAGGTCAGGGTGATCTCAATGATCGTGCTAACTATCATCACCAGAAACAATGCATAAAGCAAAAGGGTGCTACTCATTTCCATTGTCATCCAAATTCGAATGAACATGATCGGTTGAATGAGGAGTCTGATCTACTTAATAATTTCACACAAGCTTATCAACCAACCGGATGTAATGAATCGCCTAGCGGTTAAATAGAAGTATACCTCATTCAATAAGAAAAGAATTCATTCTTGCCAAAGTATAAAATTAAATAAACTAAAATAAAGTTTCAAATAAAAATAAATTCATGCAAATAATTGCCGTAAACAACCAAAAGGGCAGGGGAGGGAAAACTACTCCTATTAGGAAAATTTGTGAATATTATTATTCGATATTAGACGAAAGATATTTTATAAAAAGAAAAATTCTAATATAATTTTAAAAACTTGACATTACATACCAAATATGGTATATATAATATTACCTCTTAAGGAAAATTATATGATTCCCGAATTTAACAAATATGGAAATTTACCTGATGGCATATATAAAGTTACTTTAAAAGAAATTAATAAAAAATTTGGAACTGAATCGCCACAACGTAAAAAATTATTTAAACATTTAAAATCCTTAACTAAATTATTATCGAAAAATAAGAGGGTAATAAAAAGATTTATTATGGATGGTAGTTTTGTTACTAATGTTGAATTTCCAAGTGATATTGATTGTATTATAATTTTTAGTAAAAATTTCTCCTCCCGTAATTCATTATTGATGAAATTAGAACAGTGCCAAATGATGCATATTTTTGATTATACAGAATATATAGATGCCAATGACTATAATGAAATGATTAATTACTGGAGGCATACTCGAGATAGAAGATTAAAAGGTATTTTGGAGGTTCAGTTATGATTAAAAATGATCGTCAATATGAATATACTAAAAAAAATTTAGTATTTTTAAAAAAAGAATTAGAATTAATGAAAAAAAAATATCCTATGGATAAAGGTAAAATAAAATTTCTTTCGCAAGGACGTATTGAACATATTGAGAAACTCGAAAAAGAAATAAAAGAATATGAGGATATAAAAAAGAATCCTTTTCCGGGTAGTTCAAAAATTGATGAATTATATAAAATAAACCAAAATTTAGCAAGATTTCGCATTGCAAGAGGAATTACTCAGAAACAAATGGCAAGAAAGATAGGATGTAAACAATCTGATATTTCTCGATTAGAACGTGAAGGTTATTGTGGTTATTCAATTAACCAATTATATAAAATGATAAGAGCTCTTAATTTAAAAATTGAAATAAAACTAATTCCCAAAGAAATATTAATTGATAGAGAAGAATTAAATGTGGAAGAATTTCATGACATATTCAGAGATAAGTTACCCATATCTAATATAAGTGGTGAAGGCTTATGGTGTTACAGATTAAAAGAATTTATATCGCCAGCTAATGAAGATAAAAAAATTCCGTTTAAAGAAGAACCCGAAAAAATACTTTCTTTAGCAAAGTAATTACAGCCTTACAGGAGGGTTATAATATGAATATATCAAATCATTATAAGGAAATTATTGTTGAAGAATTAAAAAATGTGGCTACAAAAATGAAGGAATCTAATGATATTACTGATAAACTGTATTTTTTTAGCGCTGCTTTTGCTATTTTGGATAGAATTTTTAATTTAGAATTTAATCCTACTCTTGTTCTAATTCATATGGTTCTCCAAACTGCATATTTTACAATTAGTGGAAGAGTAGAAGCTTTAATAAAAGGACAAGACAAAGTAATAAAAATTCCAATGGGATTTTTTGATAGCCTTCAGGAAACAATTTTAGATATAGCAAATAGTATTAGTAAAGATGATAAAAACGAATTATTTAAAAATCTTCAGAAAATAGCAAACCTTAGTTATGTAACTACTGGTAATGGTTATTATCTTTTTCAAAAAGAAATGTTGAAAATTTAAAACCGCTATCTTTAAATGATTCAATATATCCTTTTTTACTATCAACGAATTTCTCTTACTGTTAAAAATATAGAAATAAAATCAGTAAATTATTCTGTTTAATATTTTAATAATGATTATAAATTTTAACTAAATATTATAGACAAATACTTACCAAAACCCTTTCTCTAAGAAAGCAGAGGGTTTTTATCTAATCCTAAAAAATACCCCTTCAAATTTCGCATTTGAGGGGGGTATTTTACCCCTTCACGTATAATCATAAGCGAACCCTCAAAATTTCTTACCACCAGCGGTTCTGGAGCATCTTCAAAAATCAAGCAAACCCTTTATTTGTAAGGGTTACAGCGATTTTATGTAAAAATTCATCAAAAAAATTTAATTTTCAGTATATAATTATATGAAAATAAGTAAAATTTTTTATATTATTTACAGAAAATACTTGACAAAGTTTGAAAAAGGGAGTATATTATTATTAGATAGAGGATATAAATAAGGTGGTATAAAAGGGTGGAAAAGAGAGAATTTGAGGAAATGTGTAAAAAAGCAGGAGTTAAAAAAGAAGCTTTATGCGATACGGTTTTTACAAGACAATTTAAAGAGGCCGATAAAATGAGAATATCACGACAAAGAATAATAAGATTAGCTAATTTACTTGATATAGAATTTTTTA
>Ga0315291_10001227_pt1 | contig 34251 bp, 27 predicted proteins | sample YL17G12_20_MG_FD_203070 | JGI IMG/M metagenome (GOLD analysis project Ga0315291, IMG submission 203070) | Sediment microbial communities from Yellowstone Lake, YNP, Wyoming, USA - YL17G12_20 | ecosystem: Environmental > Aquatic > Freshwater > Lake > Sediment | place: USA: Wyoming | collected...
TTATCGACATAACCGAACAATCCAATAAAAGCGGAGGCAGAGCGGTAGATGAACAGCCCCGTGATGTTGTATCCTCGGCCGTCAAGGCTGCCGGTGAACTGGTTTCCCTCGGTTCCTATGGGCGCGAAGCCCGCGCCATCGTTCCACCCGGTGGTCTCGGACGCGTCGATGTCGTTTGCAAGGGCATAGTACGCATACAGATTACTGCCGATGTTCTGAAGGTCCCAGACGTCTTCGATGAGGTAAGGGTAGTCCGCTGTCCCGTCCCCACCGCCGAAGGACCCTCCTGCGCCTTCGGCCTCCATGGAACCGATTCCTGCGAACGCTGACATGATGATCGATCCGATTAGGACGAGTACTGTGCATTTCGAATGGCCACCTTTCGACTCCGTTTGAATCCAGGAAGACATGCCGTTCCCTTCTTTCCGAACCTCTCATCCATTGAACCTCGTCCTATATCTCTCTTTGCTTGCGTCCTGGTATGTCTCGTTAATGGACCATCTCTGCCCGCCTGAGCTAGTGCGACCGATATAGGCCATATCCGAAGCCTGCAAACAACATCCTCAGAGTCACCCGCGCCCAAATTTCAGTGCATGCCGCACCCCGAACCCTGTCGTACCCTGACCCTTGCGCCTTGTGCCTCCGTGGACGACCTTCGGTCGTCCCGGCCTAAAGGACCGGCCTCGGGCCGGTCCTTTGCGGTGACCCTTGCCCCTTAAGCCTTGCGCCCTGCGCCCTGCCCCTTGACCCTTATGATTTAAATGCGGTGTGCGCGATTATCCTACGTGGACATCGGCACGTTCCTGGGCCAGTTCCTGCTGCTCTTGGGGCAGTCGTTCTGGATAATGTTCCCCGCCTACGTGTCGGGCTCGGCGGCGGTGCTTTTCAAGGGCCGAACGCCGATGGACTTTGGCAAAAGCTGGCGCGGGAAGCGGCTCTTCGGCGACGGCAAGACCTGGGAGGGCTTCATCATGGGCGGGCTCACCGGCGTGTTCGCCGGTTCCATGCAGCAGCTTACATGTTATTTCTCGGGCCAGCCCTACATGGAGGCGTTCGGCCTCAGGGTGATCGGCACCTTCGACCCGGAGGGCTTTGCGGCGATGAGCCTGGGCGCGCTGGCCGTGACGGCCTGCCTGTCCTACGGCGGCCTCGTCGGCGACCTCATCAAGAGCTTCATCAAGCGGCGATTGGGGCTCGACCGGGGCAGCAAGTCGCCCTTCCTCATGGACCAGCTGGACTTCGTCGCCGGGGCCTGGCTCGTGACCATCCCCATCTTCTACGGCTGGTTCTTCAGGGTGTTCGGCCTGTTCAATATCATCATCGTGCTGGTGATGGCGCCGGTCCTTCACCGGCTGACGAATATCATCGGGTACAAGCTGGGCGCGAAGAAGGAGCCGTGGTAGACATGGAACTCATGGACATGCTGACGGAGTGCGGCGCGATAAAGTTCGGGAAGTTCATCCTGACCTCGGGCAAGGAGAGCAGCTACTACATCGACATAAAAATGGCCTCCACCCGGCCCCGCATACTGCGCCGGATAGCCGAGGAGATGGCCAAGCACGTCGACGGAACGCGGGTTGCCGGGATGGAGCTGGGAGCGGTGCCTATCGCGACCGCCGTGGCATTGCAGGCCGACCTGCCTTTCTGCATCCTGCGCAAGAAGCCGCGGGAGCACGGAACCGGGAGCCAGATCGAGGGCGAGGTGAAACCGGGCGAGACCGTGACGGTCGTCGAGGACGTGGCCACCACCGGAGGGTCCATCGTCCTGTCCGTAAAGCTTCTACGGGCGGCAGGCGCGGTCGTGAAACGGGCCATAGTGGTGGTCGACCGCGAGGAGGGCGCCGCCGAGGCGCTCAGGGCCGAAAACGTCGAGCTGGTGGCCCTGGTCAAACGGAGCCAGCTGATGCAGGGGAAGAATTGACGAGCGGACAGCGGACAGCGGACAGCGGGCGGCCGTCGTACGCTGTACGCTGTACGCTGTACGCTGTACGCTCGTAGCACGCAGGGAGTGGATAGCGTGGCAACCAAAGTATTGCTGGTGGGCGGTGGAGCCAGGGAGCACGCCATGGCGCGGGCGCTCGTCGAGGGCGGCGCCGAACTCTATTCGGTCATGAAGAACAAGAACCCGGGCATACGCAAGCTTTCAAAGGACGTCCTCACGGCCTCCGAGACGGATATCGAGAAGGTCGTCATCTATGCCAAGATGAAGGCGGTGGAGCTGGCCTGCGTCGGGCCCGAGGCGCCGCTGGAGGCGGGGCTGGCCGACGCGCTCGGGAAAGAAGGCGTCCGCTGCGCCTCGCCGACGAAGACCGCAGCCCGTTTGGAGACCTCCAAGGAGTTCATGCGGTCGCTCATGGCCCGGCACAGGATACCGGGCCGGATAGAGCACTGGGTGTTTTCGGACATCGACCAGGTCCGAAGATTCATCTCCGGTTACGACAAGGGCGTGGCCGTCAAGCCCGTCGGACTTACAGGCGGCAAGGGCGTGAAGATCACCGGAGACCAGCTTCTCAACAAGGACGACGTTCTCAAGTACGCCTCCGAGGTGCTCGACAAGAAAGTGGGAGGCCAATCCCGCGTCGTCGTCGAGGAGAAGGCCGAGGGCGAGGAGTTCACATTGCAGGCGTTCTCCGACGGGAAAACGGTCTCGCCCATGCCGGCGGTCCAGGACCACAAGCGCGCCTGGGAGGGCGACCTGGGCCCCAACACGGGCGGCATGGGCTCGTACTCGCAGGAGGACCACCTTCTTCCCTTCCTGAAGAAAGAGGAGTACGACGAAGGGGTGCGCATCATGCAGAGGACCGTGGACGCCCTGGCGGTCGAGGGCACGCCCTTCAAGGGCCCCATCTACGGCCAGTTCATGCTGACGGCAGAGGGACCAAAGGTCATCGAGTTCAACGCCCGCTTCGGCGACCCGGAGGCCATGAACGTGCTCAGCCTCATCGAGGGCAATTTCCTCGACGTGTGCGAGGCCATGGCCGAAGGGCGGCTGGGCGGTGCCCGGGCCTCGTTCTCCAAACTGGCGACAGTGTGCAAGTATGTCGTGCCCGTCGGGTACGGCACCGAATCGAAGGTCGGCTCCGAGATAACGGTCGACGAGAGAGCGGTCGAGGGGGAGGGCGCCAGGATCTATTATGCGGCTGTAAACGAGAAGGGCCCGGGGACCGTGCTCACGACCACGTCGAGGGCCATAGGGGTCGTGGGGATTGCCGGGAACATAGAGCGGGCCGAGGTAAGCTGCGAGAGGGCGCTGGGCCACCTCCGGGGCGAGTACTTCGTGCGCCACGACATCGGCCGGCCCGAGGCCCTGCGGAAGAAGGCGGAGCACATGAAGAGGGTACGAGGATCATGAAGCAGAAGGCGCTCGAGAAGATCCTGCAGCGGGTGCCTTCGCACCCGTCCCCTTCAGCGTCGCTGGAACAGTACATGACGCCTGCCCCGGCCGCCGCGGCGGCGCTCTTCTTCGCCGCCCAGTACGGCGACATCACCGGGAAGCGGGTGGCGGACCTGGCCTGCGGCACGGGCATACTGGCCATCGGGGCGAAGCTTCTGGGCGCCGCCGAGGTCCTGGGCATCGATGTCGACGAAGGTTCCGTGGCCATCGCCCGCGGGTTCGCCCAGGAGGAGGGGCTCGAGCTCACGTTGCAGGTGGGCGACATAGGAGCGTTCCACGGCGAGGTGGACACGGTGGTCATGAACCCCCCGTTCGGGGCCCAGAAAAGGCACGCCGACCGCCCCTTCCTGGAGAAGGCGTTCGAGGTGGCCCCGGTGGTCTACTCGTTCCACATGGCCGAAACCGAGGATTGGGTCCGGCGGGAGGCCTTCGGGGCGGGGTTCACCATTACCCACAAGAATAAGTACGTATTCGCTATTAGGCATTTGTTCGAGTTCCACAGGAAGGAGAGGCTCGACATCGATGTCCTCCTTTTCAGGATGGAATCAGGGAGATGACCGACATGGCTGAGAAGCGTCTGGTGCTGCCCGGCGAGGAGCTGGGCACGACCGAGGAGTTCCTCCCCGGAAAGGGGACGTACGAGGAAGGCGGCAAGATATACTCCGCAGTGGCCGGAGTGCTCGATATCGACACCAAGGAGATGGCGATCCTGGTTAGGCCCGCCAATCCGCCGGTGAAGCTGAAGGTCGGCGACACCGTCATAGGCACCGTCGACGAGGTCCGGAGCTCCATGGTGGAGCTGGGGCTTGCGCGGGTGGCCGGGAATAACCGGGCCATATCCGACCAGGGGGCGGCGTCCGTGCACGTTTCGCACATATCCGAAAACTACGTGCCGGATGTGGAATCCCAGTACCACCTGCTCGACGTGGTCCGGGCCAAGGTCATCCAGACCGAGCCCTCGATACAACTGAGCACCGCCGGGATGGACTTCGGCGTCATACGGGCGCTCTGCGGGAAATGCCGAAAGCCCCTCAAGCTCAAGGGCGAACAGCTCTGGTGCGAGGAGGACCAACGGACCGAGGGCCGGAAGCTTTCCCGGCTCTACGGAAGCCTCGAGTTCTGGAACCCGCCCACGGCCCAGGAGATCGCCGCGGACCAGGTTCGCTTCGTCGGCGACCAGAGGCCCCGCAGGCCCATGGGAGGCCGCGGAGGCGGCGGCGGCGGACGGGGACCGCCCTGGCGGGGCGGAGACCGGCGCGGCGGCGACCGTCGTGGCGGGGACCGGCGCGGCGGCGACCGCGGCCGCGACGACCGCGGGCGCAGGCCATACCAGGACCGCGGCCCCAGGCGCGACGGCGGCGGCACCGGCGGCGGCGGCTCGGGAGAGGGCGGCGGCTCCGGCGGGGGCGGGCAATAAGGAAGACGAGCGTTCAGCGGACGGCGGGCAGCGTTCAGGACGACACCGGCCGTACCCTGTCCGCCGTCCGCCGAACGCTGTCCGCTCGTCCGTTGTTTCTCAGGCCAAGAGCCGCAAGGCCTCGCGGGCGATTCCCTCGAGGCGCTCGACGTCCCCGTCCCAGCTTCTCAGGATCTCGTGGTAGCGGTCGTAGATGCCCACGAGCATGCGGCGCATCTCCTTTCGGAGGCCCGGCGGCTCGTGGCCCGAGATGACCACTGCGGAGAAGATGTTCTTCCACTGCTCGACCAAAATCTTCACCGGCCCGACCTCGAGCATGCCCAGCTCCTCGCCGTCGGCGAGCCGGAAGGAGTCCTTTATGAACTTGCGGATGGCCGTGAACATGCCCGTGACCAGCAGTTCGTCGGCCGTCTGGCCCGGGTGGCGGCTGACGTGGGCCAGCAGGCGGCCGTCGTTGAGCACTATGAACACCTCGTTTATGACCGGAGGGCCGTCGCCCTGGCGCTGGTGGGTGCGGCAGATCTGGGCCAGCCGGGCGGCGTCGCGATTGAGCGGGTTGATGGCCACCGAGCGCTCGGCCATCTCCAGCGAGTGCTCGAAATCGCCCAGGCTGAAGTAGACGGCGCTCTTGATGTAAAGGGCGAAATCCGACCGAAAATCTATCTCCAGCGACCGGTCGGCGGCCCCCAGCGCCTCGGGGTACCTTCCGAGGTGGAAGAGCGCCACCGCCTTCTTGAGCCAGCCCTCGGCCGACTGCGGGTCCCGCGCCAGCGCCTCCTCATAGGCGTCCAGCGCCATCTGGTCGCGGCTGAGGGCGTGGTGGGCGTCGCCGACGCGCAGCCAGACCAGAGCATTTTTCGGTCGGCTCCTGGCCACCGGGAGGAATACCTCCAGCGCATCCGAGAAATGGCCCAGCTTGAAGAGCACCTCGCCCAGGCTGAGCCGCACGTCGTCGTCCTCGGGCGCAAGCTCCGCCGCCTTGCGCAGGCATTCCGCCGCCTCGTCGGGGCGGTCCATCGAATCCAGCGCCACGCCCTTGTGGGCCCAGGCGCGCGCCTGGCGTATGTCGGCCGAGAGCGCCTGCTCGTAGCAGGCAAACCCCTGGAGCGCCCGGCCGGCCAGGCACTCGGCGTCCCCGCGGCGGACCCAGGCCGTGGCATCGTTGGGCCGAAGCTCCACGGCGCGCTCGAAGCAAAGCAGCGCCTCGTTGAGCTCTCCGCGGGCGCAGAGCATGTCCCCCATCCGCAGGAGATTGTCGGCGTCGTCGGGCTCCAGTTCCATGAGGCGCCGGGCGGCCTGGAGCGCCAGCGAGCGGTCCTTGGCGTTGAGGTAGGCGTCGCGGGCGTGGGCCAGGTGCGCCGGCTCGGCGGGCTCCAGGGCCGCCAGCCTCTCGAAGGATTCGCCCGCCTCCTTGAAACGTTCCAGGTTGAAGAGCGCCGCGGCCAGGTTGCGCAGTGCCTGTACCGACGCCGGGTCGTGGACGAGGACCGCCCGGAAATGCTCGAGGGCCGGCTCCTTCCGGTCGCCCTTGTAGAGGAGGTTGCCCAACGCCAGGTGGGCGGCGGAGTTGTTGGGGTGGAACTCCAGAGCGCGGCTGTAGCAGGCGATAGCGTCCTCGGTGGCACCGGCCATCTCGAGCGCCGCCCCCCGCTTCTCCCAGATGTGCCAGTCCTCCGGTGATACGGATATCGCCTCCTGGTAGGCCTCGGAGGCCTCGCGGTAGCGGCCCATCTTGGAAAAGAGGTCGCCCTTGTTCCTCCATATGGTCTTTCTGTCCTCCGCGCTGAACTGCAGGTTGCAGGCGGGGCAGGATGCCTCGGGCGATACGGCCTTTTCGCAGTTGGGGCACTTCGTGTCGGTCATCGCGCGCCAAGTATATTCGGATTAGTTGTTGATAAATCCTAGGGTCCGGAGGTTTCGAATTCGTACCAAAACTGATAATAACTAGATGATATATGAGTTATACGAAATACATGAGGATCCCCCGCCAAGCCCCGCAGGACCAGATGGTCAAGGAGATAACGGCCCTCAGGCAGGAGGTACAGCAGCTCCGCCAGATGGTCAACATGCTTTTGGACATAGTCGTCGAGCCGGAGGAGGACGACGACTGGGACTTCGACCCGCTCAACCGCAAGAGCGACAAGGGCGGGCGGAACATGATGTGCATGTAGGCGCATCGCGATTATTGCGAAGCAAAAATGAATATCCGCCTACGCCATACTCTCCGACCGGATGAAGCGCTGGGTCTGGGCCGGTCTGGCGGGGGTGCTCGCCCTTGCCGTGGCCATGAGGTTTTGGCCGCTTTGGCAGTTCATGGTCTGGGGCTCCGACAGCGGTGAGTACTTCGTCCTGAGCTCGCGGCTTGTCGGCACTTCAGCCATAAGCACGGACTACGGCGGCTGGGGCTTCGGCTACCCGTACTTCCCGGGCATGTTCATCCTCACCGGCGAGTTCAAGCTGCTGACCGGGGTTCCGATTCTCCAATCGATGCAGTGGGTGGCGCCGCTGGTTGCCTCGCTCTCGGTGCTGGTGATATTCCTCATCACGGTACGCGCCTTCGACGACGCCCGCGCCGGGCTCCTGGCTGGCGCCGTCCTGGCCGTGGCGACGCCGGCGGTGTACGCCACCTCCCACCCGATGCCCGGCTCCGTCGGGGACCTGCTGGCGCTGCTGTGCATCCTTCTGCTGCTGCGGTCGCTGGAAACGAAATCGGCGCTGGTCGCTCTGGGCCTGGCCTCGGCCGCGCTCGTCATGACCCATCACCTATCCACGTTCTTCGTGCTCATGCCGGTGCTGTTCGCATTGCTGGCGCGCGAGCTTGTCCGCGTCCGAACGGACCGGCAGCGAACCTTGATCGAGGCCGGGTACGCCGTGTTCCTGCTTTCGGGCACGATGCTCTACTGGTACGGCTACGCCACGCCCTTCCGCGAGCGGGTCATACCCGAGGGCTTCGGGCTTTCGCCCTGGACGGTGCTGGCACTGGCGTACGCTTCGCTTCTGGCAATCCCCCTGCTGATATGGCTCCGCCGGCGCTTCGCCCCCGGCGCGCGCTACCGGCCCGCCTTCCCGTCGGTGCGCCGCGTGACGATACTCGCCGCGGCGTTCATCGCCGCCAGCGCGGCGGGGCTCGCCGTCATTGCGCTCGGGGCGACGCCCGGCACGTCCATCGACATCGACGACCGGGCGATGTACTGGTTCCTGCCCCTGATTCTTTTGCTGGCCATCGCGATCGGGGGCATCAGCCGGGCGGAGTTCTCGCGCGACGGCTTCTTCGTCCAGCTCTGGCTGGGCGCCATCGCGATCACGCTCCTTTTCGGGATAGTTACCAACAACCACGTCCTTCTGCCCTACCGCCTGAACCAGTACCTGATCGCGCCGATGGCGGTGCTCATTGGCGCCGGGGCCGTCTTTTTGCACGACAGCTGGAACCCGGACCGCAAAAAGGCGGTCTCGGCCCTGGCGGCCGTGGCCCTTTCGGCGGCGGTGGTGATGTGCGCCGTCACGTCATATCCGCCGCGCGAGATCCTGGGCGGCTTCGAGGAGGGGACTGCCTCGGTCGAAATGGACGGCGTGCTCTGGCTCAGGGAGGACGGGAGGCCGGCGGAGCTTGTGGCCACGGACCACCGGATGAGCTCGATGACGTTCGGGTTTGCCGGCCTGAACGCCTCCTGGGACGACGCCCGCGATACGCTGCACGGGAACCTCAGCGAGGCCCGGGCGGAAATGGCGGGCCTGGAGACGCCCTCGGGGCTTCACAGCGTGACGCTGGTGCTTCTGACGCCGTCCATCGAGGCCGGGGCGGCGCTGACGCAGTGGGAGACTGCCCGGCCCCTGACGGGCGAGGCCCGGTCCAAGTTCTCTTCGGAGGCGTTCCTCAAAATATACGAATCGAACGGCGTAAAGGTATTCCGGACGGATGCGATCGCCTAGAGCCCGTTCTCGTCGCTTCTGGAGGCCCAGACCTCTTCGCCCATCTGGCCGTAGAGGGTGGCGAAGTTCTCCTCGGGCTTGTGCGGGACCACGGCCTTCTCGCGGGCCAGGGCCAGGATGTCGCGCTTTCTGAGTATCCAGTAGTGGATGCGCCACATCTTGCCCTTGAGCAGGTAGATCTCTTCGCGCTCGGTCCGGAGGATGCTCTCCTCCTCAAGCGTGTAGAATACATCCCGATCCTCGGCATCCAGGACGTTGTCGATTATATAGTCCTCGAACCCGAAGAAGTTCATGAGGTAATCGGCGAGCTTGTCCGTGTCGGGCTCGCTGATGCCCTTTCCGCCCAGGACCGTCCGCAGGGCCAGCCTCATGTCCTGGAGGGTGACCACCTCGTCCGTGTCGCGGTAGGCCGGGGACGGGCAGACCGGGCAGAAATCCTCGTCCTCTTTCAAAAGGGCATCGGCCCTATCATATGCCTCGGCATTTTCCCGGAACATATGAACTAATTATATTGCTGAGATTGAGTTAATATAGTTTTCGGTAAAATAACCAAAGCTTAAATATGCCACATGGCCATTTTTCGGTCCGTGACAGCTATTCGCTGGGTTTACGTGACCTGCAAGGACCGGACCGAGGCCGAAAGGATCGCCACCCTGGTGGTGAAAGAGAGACTGGCGGCCTGCGCCAACTGGTTCCCCGTCCGGTCCATTTACTGGTGGGAAGGCCGGCTGGAGCGCTCTGGCGAGGTGGCGGTGGTGCTCAAGACCACGGCCGGCCGGGTCAAGGCGCTTATTTCGGCCATCCGGAAGGCCCATTCCTACAAGGTCCCATGTATAGAGGCCCTGCCGATACTGGAAGGGAACCCGGATTATTTGAAGTGGATACAGGACGAGGTACATTAACGAGCGGACAGCGGACGGCGTACAGCGTACGACCGTGAGTCCGCTGTCCGCTGTCCGCCGCCCGCTAGAGATGCACTATCTCGCAACGCTTATTACTCGTGCCGGGGATAGCATGCCGGGATGCACAGGTGAAACTGAAGACCTATATCAACGAGCTTAGGAAGATAGTGGGCGACGAGAACGTCCGCGAGGACCGGCTGGAGCGCCTGACCTATTCCCGCGACATGTCCGTGCACACGGGAATGCCGGACGTCATCGTGTTCCCCCGCAGCACCGAGCATGTATCGCAGGTAATGAAGCTGGCCAGCCGGCGCCGCATCCCCGTCACGCCCCGGGGCTCGGGGACATCGGTCACCGGCAGCGTCCTGCCCCTCAAGGGCGGCATAGTACTGGACATGGGCCGGATGAACCGCATCAAGGAGATCCGGCCGGAGGACCGCTACATGGTCGTCGAGCCCGGCGTCATCTGCGCCGACATCAACGCCGAGCTTGCCAGGCGCGGCCTCTTCTTCCCGCCCGACCCGGGAAGCTCGTCGATGTGCACCATCGGCGGCATGGTCAACACCAACGCCTCCGGAGTGCGCGCCGTGAAATACGGGACCACCAAGGACTTCGTCATGGCCCTCGAGGTCGTGCTCGCCAGCGGCAAGGTGATACGGACAGGCACGCGCGCTCCCAAGAGCTCGTCCGGCTACAACCTGACCCAGCTTTTCATCTGCTCCGAGGGCACGCTGGGCGTCGTCACCGAGGTCACGCTCAAGATCATCCCCGCCCCCGAATACACGGTAGCCATCATCGCCGCGTTCAACAAGATACAGGACGCCGGGATGGCGATATCGCGCATACTCGGCGCCGGCGTGCCGCTTTCGTGCGCCGAGATAATGGACCGGGTCAGCCTCAGCGTGATACGCGAGGCGATGCGGCTTAAGGTGCCCGACTGCGACGGCATGCTCCTCATGGAGCTCGACGGCGAGCGATCGTCGGTTATGGCCCAGCTGGAAAAGGTGCTGGCTATTTGCAAGGAGATAGGCACGGTCGACCTGCGCTCCACGGACAACCCCGCCGAACGATTGCAGATGTGGACCGGGCGCTCCGGGCTGACGCCCGCGTTCTCGCGGTACAAGGCCGGCTCGCGTCTGATACCGATAGCCGAGGACTTCGGCGTCCCTCCGAGCCGCATTCCCGAGGCGATAGCCGGCATCCAGGAAATAGCCAAGCGCAACGACATCACCATCGCCACCTTCGGCCACGTCGGCGACGGGAACCTGCACTCGACATTCATAACGGATGTGAGGAAGAAATCGGACTGGGACAAGATCCACAAGGTCGGGCAGGAGCTCATAGACCTGGCGCTGGGGCTGGGCGGGACCATCACCGCAGAGCATGCCACCGGGCGGGCCAAGGCGCCCTTCATCCGCAAGGAGCAGGCCGAGGCCGTGGACGTCATGGCAGTCATCAAGAAGGCGCTGGACCCGAAGAACATCCTGAACCCCGGGAAGCTCGCCCTCTTCGAGAAAGAGGCGGACATCTACGACTATTTCGCCTTCGACCACGTGCTCAAGCACCGCGACCAGCTGCAGTCGTTCGGCGAGTTCGTCGACAACGAGTTTTTGGCCTGCATCCAGTGCGGCTTCTGCCGCGCCGGCTGCCCGGTATACGCACAGACCCGCATGGAATCCTACAACGCCAAGGGCTTCGTGACGCTTGCGTTCGGCCTCTACGACGGTAGCCTCCAGCCCTCGAAGGAGCTGGCCGAGAAGTTCTATCACTGCACGACCTGCATGAACTGCAAGGCCAAGTGCCCGGCCGGCGTCAAGACGCCCTACATCGTGCAGGCGGCCCGGGCGCGTTTGGCCGAATCCGGGTTCCTGCCCGAGGCATTCCAGGCCATGGTCAAGGGGATGGTCGAGAAGGGCAACCCCTACGGCGAGGAGCCGGCCAAGAAGGCGGAGCTGCTTCCGGAAGCGATGAAGGCGGCGGTTCCCGGCTCCGAGGCCCTGCTCTTCATGGGCTGCTCGCTCTCGCTCAAGGACATCCGCATATTGCCGGCGACGTTCAAGCTTCTGGAGAAGGCGGGCGTCTCCGTCACGACGATGGGCGCCGAGGAGAGCTGCTGCGGCTTCCCGGCGTATTTGGCGGGCGCTCCCGAGACGAAGGGCATCATCGGGCAAAACAGCGCCCGGATCGCCAAGCTGGACCCGAAGGTCATCATCTCGCCCTGCGCCGGCTGCGCCCGGACCTACAAGGAGCTTTACCCGAAAATGGCCGGCCTGAAGGTGCCGGCGCTGCACCTGGTCGAGTTTTTGGCCCAGCTCATCAAGGAAGGCCGGCTCAAGATAACCGGCGAGTTCAAGCACGCGGTCGCCTACCACGACCCCTGCGACATCGGGCGGCACCTCGGGATCTACGAGCAGCCCCGCGATATTCTGAAGGCGGTCCCCGGACTGAAGCTGGTCGAGTTCAAAGAAAATCGCAACTTCGCCAAGTGCTGCGGCGGCGGCGGGGGGTTCAAGGCCTACGACACGCCGATGAGCCTGGCCATCGCCGAAAAGCGCGTGCTGGCGGCCATCGAGGCGGGGGCCGATACCATCGTCTCGGCGTGCCCGACCTGCAAGAGCAATCTCTCGCAGGCGGCGGCGAAGCTGGTAAAAGATGGCAAGCCGAGGGTGCAGGTAATGGATATAACGGAGCTTTTGGCGAAAGTGGTCTAGGCCAGCTTGACCAGCTCGCTCCTCTGCCCCGGCGTCTTTTCCTTCCGGTAGGTCCGGCAAAGGCGCGTGTGCAGCCCCAACTCTGCGATGGCCATCATCATGACCGACGAGGCAGTGGCAAAGTCGTTGTTGTCGCGCCTTGCGTCGTAGTGGTTGTCGCTCATGTGGGCCGGGAAGACCGCTTTGGTTTCCTTGGTGAGGACGCGCCTCAGGACATCGGCGCACTGCTGGTTGCTCAGGTGGCCCGTCGGGCTGTCGACCCAGCGCAGGTAGCTCCAGAAGGCGGCAAATGACGGGTCCCGCAGCTTGTGGCGCAGGACCGCGTCGTGGTAGTTGGCCTCGATGACAATGCAGTCGACGCCTTTCAGAAGGTCCAGCCCTTTCTGGGGCATCTGCCCGCAGTCCGTGACGTGGCCGAGGCGCTTGCCGTCGTGCTCGAGAACGAAGCCCACCGGTTTTCCGGCCTCCTTGCCGCCGTGCGGGACCGGGAATGTCGTGACCGAGATGTCCCCTATGCGGTCCGGGAAATCGCTGCATTCCGACACGCGCCAGAACGAGCCGCAGGCGGGCTTCCGGTCGATGGCGCGCAAAGTCTCGCGCGCCGTGTAGACCGGGATATTGTATTTTGCATACAGGGTCCCGGCCGAACGGTAGTGGTCCGAGTGGGCGTGCGAGATGAGGATGCCGTTTAGCGATTTCGGGCCGGCGCCTATCTCGGCCAGGCGCTTCACGATGTCGCGCGCCGAAAGGCCGCAGTCGACCAGGAGGGCGGAGTTGCCGGAGGAAACGTAGGTGCAGTTCCCCGAACTGCCGCTGGCCAGCACGCAGACCTGAAGCCCCATCGGAACTGTCCACGGCGTGCCAATATTTATCGGTTTTGGGGAGGGCGGTGAAACGGATTCACCCGGCCGGGGTCAGGATTATCTTCCCCTCCAGGACCTCCAGGCTGAAACCGGCATTGGGCTTAAGCTTGAGGGCGCGCACGATGGGCGCCGGGAGCCGTATCGCCCAGCTGTTGCCCGATTTGAAAAGCGATACGCGGACGCCGGTGCGTTTGAGCTTGTAATATTCGACCATCACGTCGACGTCATCCGGGTTGCTGTGCTCGTTCCCGCAGGCGCATCTCCAGCCGCGTATCTTTCGGCCGGCAAGCTGCGGGATGCCGCGGATCTCCATGTCGTCGACGGGCCGCATTGCCTTGCCGCATAGGTTGCACTTGTGTTTCATGCCTTTCCACCGCCCAGCATCCGCGAAAGCCGCCTGCTGATACCCAATCTGCCCACGTGCCTTATCAGCCAGTAGTCACCGCAGTCCTCGACCACCACGACCGTCATGCGCCATCCCTTCCTGAGCCACCGCTCGATTATTCCCCGCTTCCTCTTGACCGGGGAGACCCCGTTCTCTAGGACCTCGATCACGTCCGTGGTGGTAATGCCGGTCTCCAGCATCTCACGGTCGACGTTCCTCAGGTGGTCCACCACCAGGGGCCGGCCCTTCCATTCGTTCATATGTGATGCCACCTATATATACATTAGTATATACATTTGGACATACATTGTGGGCGGGCCCTCTTCCGCCCGATGCAGCCGGCTTGAATTTGTGAATTGCAAGTTCTCATCTCTCCCGGGCGGGACGAGCATGCGTGCCGCCCGTAATGCCTACTTGACGCTGAGGCCTTATTAAACCGTTTTGGGGAGGGCGGTGAAACATTAAATACGCTTCCGCTCATGATAGCCCCGATAACATGCGCACGGAACTGGCAGCCGCGGCGGTGCTGCTCGTTCTGGTCCTCTCGATGGGATGCACCGGCCAGGCGAAGGTCAGGCCCGAGCCGAGGAACCCCTCGGGGTCGCCGACCATGAGCGCCGCCGAGGGGGTCCTGAACGGCAAGGACTACATGTACCGGCAGTACGCCGGCTCGGGCATCGTGCACGCCTTCGCCGTGACGCGCAAGCTCCTTGGCACGCCCTGCGCCTGGAACGGCTCGGGCGCCGGGAACGCCACGGGCTGGTTGATGTACCTGGCGGGCATCATGCTCGAGTCTCAGACATATCGGTACATCGAGTACGCCGTCAACGTCCATTACAAGGGCGGCGAGATATTCGCCACCTCCGCCAAGGTCGCCGTCCGGGTCATGCCGGCGACCGAGGTCAACGTCACCGCCGCCGGGATCGACCTTTTCAGCCTCGAGCCCTACCTCAACATCGACAGCCACGCCCTCTTCGTGAAGGCGGACGCGGCAAAGCTTGCCCCCGGCGACAATTACTACCTGCAATCGATAAACATGTCATTGAACCACAACACCACCTCGCGCTATGCGCCCAATACCGCCGCCTGGGAGGTCGCCTACAGGTACGCCGAGAAAAACGACTATTCTTTCGCCGTATCGACGGTGGTCCTGGACGCCTCGACCTGGAGCATAATCAAGGTGGTGCCGCCCGGATAGGGCCTGCGGGGCGAGGCAATGGACAGGCGATATTGTTCGATGGTGCTGGTGCTTCTGGTCGCAGTGTCGGCCGGGTGCACGACCGAGAAGGAGGGGCCCCGGCCCCAGGACCCGTCGGGCCCCGTGCTCGGCGCCGCCGCGGCGCTGAACGCGGCGACAAGCTACCTTGACAGCTATTACATGGGCACGGCGGTCATACTGCCCTTCACGCTTACACACAAACTTCAGGGCGGACCGTGCGCCTGGGCCAACGAGAACGCAGGCAACGCCACGAAATGGATGATGGTCCTAGATGGCATTTTGGCCACGGAGGGCTTCGGGCGGCACGTGACCGTCGCCGTGACCGTTGAGTATCGAAGCGGGAAGGTGGGCGTCAAGCACCAGGAGATCGGCGCCGAGCAGATTCAAAAAGAGGACGCCGACCGGGTCATGGACGAAATAGACAACGTGAGCCTGGCCAGCAACATCTCCTTCGACAACCACGGCCTGTTCCAGAAGGCGGACCCGCTCAGGTGGAATGTTTCAAAGGACCTCTACTATCTCCAGTCGATAACGATGACGCTCTACGACCGGACGACCTCGCCGCACGGGTCCGACGGACCGACCTGGGAGGTCGGCTGGAAGTACATTGCCAAGGACACGCTCAAGGCCGCCACCTCGTTCGTGATTCTCAACGCCACGAGCGGGGCATACATCAAGACGCTGGCGCCCTAGCGCGCTATATCTTTTCGACGCCCACCTTTACCGCGCCGCCTTCCAGCGACGCCTCGAGCAGGCTCCCGTCGTGGAGCGGGATCCAGTTCCCGTCGGGCTCGGTGCGCTCGGAGGCGACGACCAGCCCCCTTGCGCCTTGCGCCTCGCGCCCTGCGCCTTTTTCGAGCCGGTAGCACATCTCGAGCAGCGGCCGCGGCGGCCTGACGGCGATGAGCCAGTTGTCCCGGGTCTTCGGCCTGTAGCCGTCGTACTTGCAGGCGGCGTAGAGCTTCTTTCCGTCGGTGAGCAAGAAGTTCAGGCTGACGTAAGGGAGCTTGACCTCCGCCTTCTTTTCGGCCGGGGCGTCCTCCCAGACATTCATGATGATCTTGACGGACGATTCAAGCGCCTGCTTCACGGAGCCTGCCTTTCCCAGTTGGGACATCAGGAGCCAGAAGAAGACCTCGCTGTCGTTTTGGCCTTTCATATTTTTTTGATATTTTCCCAGAGCGCGGAGCGTTTCGGCCGGGAGCTTGAGCGTCCCGTTGTGCGCAAAGACCCAGTTCTTCCAGGTGAAAGGCTGCTGGTTCTCGATGCGCAGAAGCTTATCGCGGGGCAGGTTCATCGGGTTGGACGCCTCCCGTATGTGGCCGATGACTATGGGGCCCGATGCCTTCGTCACGGCCGCATTGAATTCCTTCTTTTCTTCGAAGATGGCGCCGGTGCTCAGGACCATTTCCGGTTTGCTCCCGCTTTTACAGGATGCCAGGCCCCAGCCGTCCTTCTGGATCTTTTTGGCAAAAGCGGTGCTCTGGGCCAGGAGGGATGTTTCGGATCTGACCAGGTGGCTTTCGAGGTCCAGCGGGCCGGAGCTTATCGAGCCGAAGAGCCTGCACATGAATCCGGACCGGGGTTTGCAGGGATAAAATAGCTTCTATCATTTATGAAAGAAGGCGGGCAATACGGGCAATATCGGGCAATGACGGGCAATACGGGACGATGGGTCAATGGCGGGCAATGACGGACAATGCGGGGGGCCGCCACTACTGTGCGTCCGTCCCCACATTGCCCGGATTGCCCGTTTCACCAATCGCCCAGATTGCCCGCATTGCCCGTTTCACTTATGATAACGTTCCCGCAGCACCCGGTGCAGTATCTTCCCCGTTCCGGTCCTGGGCATTTCTTCGGGCTTTATGAACTCGACCGACTTCGGGCGCTTGAACGAGGCCATGCCCTTGCCGGCGCAGAAATCGATTATCTCCTTCTCGGTGGCCTTCATGCCTTCCTTGAGTATGACCACGGCCCTCACGGCCTCGCCCCATTTGTCGTGCGGGACGCCGACGACCGCCACGTCGAACACGGCCGGGTGCTTGGAGACTATCTCCTCCACCTCGGTCGGGTAGACGTGCTCCCCGCCGGTGATTATCATGTTGGCCTTGCGGTCGACCAGGTTGTAGTAGCCATCTTCGTCTATTCGGACCATGTCGCCTGCTGAGAAGTACTCGCCGATGAACGATGATTTCGTCTTCTCGGGCATCTTGTAGTATTCCTTGAACATCATCGGCCCACGCGAGTACAGTTCGCCAACCTCTCCGGGCTCGACCGGCTTTCGGTCCTCGCCCAGGATGATTATGTTGTCGGTGCCCGAGACCTCCTGCCCGATGGAGCCCAACTTCTTCAGTTGGTCCTCGGGACGCAGGAGCGTGACCAGGCCCGCCTCGGTCGATCCGTAGGCCTCGAAGAGCGCCGCGTTCTTGAAGAACTTCATGATGTCCAGCTTTGTCTGTTGCCGTACGGGCGCCGAGGAGCACATGATCTGCTTCATCGAGGAGCCGTCGAACTTACGGCGGGCCGCCTCCGGCACGGAGAGTATGAGCGCGTAGTGCGTCGGGATGAGCGAGGTGAATGTGATCTTCTCCCGGTCGATGAGCTCCAGGAGTTCGACGGCGTCGAAGTTGTGCTCGCGGTGGGTGTACACCGCGGCGCCGATGTAGGTGAACACGAACGAGTAGAACGTCGAGTTGACGTGGCAAAGGGGCATGACGATGAGGCCGTAATCGTGGGTCGTGAAGCCCAGATCGACGGCGTTGATGAGGTAGAAGGCCGTGTACGACTCATGGGTCCGGACGACGCCCTTGGGTTTGCCCGTCGTCCCCGATGTGTAGAGCTGTATCCAGACATCCTGCGGCTCGACCTTTATCCCGGGCTCGTCGGGGGAGCCGGCGGCCAGCAGCTCCTCGTAGGACCGGAAGCCTGCCTGGGCCTTCTCGGATATGGCGATGAAGCCCTCGGGAGGGACGGTCTTGAGCTTCTGGCGAGAGCCGTTGACGGTCTCGAGGAACTTTTCACCGACGACGATGGCCTTTGCGTCCGAGTTGTTGATGACATACTCGATATCATCGGGCGCGATGCGCCAGTTGATGGGCACGGCGACTATGCCGGTCTTGGCCGTTGCGGCGTAGAGCTCCATGAACTCGAGGCAGTTGTGCGAAAGGATGCAGAGCCGGTCGCCCTTGTTGAGGCCCAACTTGAGCAGGCCGTTGGCCAGCTTGCAGGAGCGCTCGTTGTACTGCGAGAAGGTCAGCTCCCGGCGAGCGTCCTTGAGCGCGCGCTTGTCAGGGAACTTCCTGGCGTTGACCCTCAGGACCTCTCCGAGATTGAGCCACGCTGCCATGCCCTTTCCCCCGGGACGGAAAGACCGCCCCGGCACTCATGGGGCTTGGTATAGATAAGATTTGTTTGACGTGAGTTGGCTAGACAATGGGGGACAATGCACACCCCGCACTTAAGTGCGGGGCTTGGACGCTATCCTGTGGTGAACGACCTCGGACTGAAGTCCGAGGATTGACCGCTGTCCTATGGTGAAACGACCCCGGACTGAAGTCCGGGGTATCTAGCTTTCAGCCTTGCGCCTTCTCCCTTTTGCCTCAAGCCTTGCGCTATGCGCCATGTGCCTTCCTCTTCACGGTCGGGGATATATAAGGCGGAGGGGCAAGGGGGCGGTATATTCACTTCTTGTATTCCTGCATGAACATCCCCAGGTTCGTCTCGTCGCCGTAGAACCAGCGATTGTTGATCCTGACCAGCATATCGCCGTCAGGGCTGTCCTTGCGCTCGGCGCCCACGATTCTGGAGGCGAGGTCATCCATCTCGATGCCCCAAAGGGGCGAAGGAAGGCCGCGCGGCAGCGACGAGAGCGCCTTCAGCACCGTGCTCTCGCGGGCGGCGATGACGTTCTCCGCCTTCTTCGTGGCAACATCCTCCGGGCTTCGCTCCGTTGCACGGGCCACAATTTCCGGCGGCCGCACCGGTTCTTCTTTCGGCGGGACGGGTCCGGTTTCGTCCTCGAGGTCCTCCACCCTGATCATCGAGACTGCGGGTTCCTGGCCGGGAGGGCCCGGTTTCTCGTGGGTTGACGTGTAAAGGGCCGGCGGCCTGGACGCCGATTCGGGCCCAAGGCTTCCGGGTTCCGGCCTTCCCTGGAAGGTCCGTTTTCGCAATGCCAGGTATCCGGCCGCGCCGGCGGCCGCCGCAACGACCAGGACGACCAGCAATATCCACGGAAGGTTCGGCCCGATTCCGCCCGTTTTCTCATTTTTTACCGAAAAATCAACCGGAGGCGTCTGCGTGCTCTTGGTTCCGTCGGTGGCCCTGGCCTGGACGGTGTGCGGCCCGTTCTCGAGATTCGTCGTGTCGATGGTGAATTTCCAGCTCTCCGTTCCGGATACGGTCTCCCACCCGCCGCCGTCGAGCTGGACCTGGACAAGTGTCACGGCCTTTCCCGCCTTGGGATGGCTGGCAATGCCCCTAACGGTGATCTTGCCGCCGAGCGTCTGGCCGGCGAGAGGCTGGAGGAGCGAGACCACCGGCCCCTGGACATCGACGCGGACCGAGCTGGTGACCGGGTCTGGATAGTCGGCCAGGTTCCCGGCGATGTCCCGGGCCCGGACCCTGAAGGAATAGTTGTGGCCGTCCTGGCCGCGGAAGACCGCATTGGACCGGTTGGTGTTTCGCAACCAGTCCGTCCAGGGGCCGTCCTCGTCCCGGTACTGGACGTCGTAGGACTTGATGTCGCTGGTGGCATCGCTTCCGCGCCACCCGACCGTGAAATCGGCATCGTCTGCGACCGGGGCCAGCTGCGAGATGGACGCGACCGGTGCCAGCGTGTCGAGGACGATCGACGAGCTGGCATCGGCCCCGATATTTCCCGCACGGTCCATCACCCTGACATAGACCGGCCTTCTGCCATCGCCCTCCGTCAAGTTGCGCGCCAAGCTTCCGGAGAACGGCACCCAGGGACCCCAGGTGGTCCCGTCATTGCCAAACGACATCTTGTCGAGGCCGGAGGCCGGTTCCGGGTCCCGCGCGGTAATGGTGAGGATGACGGAGGTGGAATTGGTCAATGACGCCCCGCCGTCTATCCGGAGGGAGACACCCGAAGGAATGGCGGTATCAAGAAGGACCGTCGAATCGACCGGCAGGCTGGGATTGCCCGCCCCGTCCCTGACCTGCAGGCCGATGGTCTTGTTCCCGTCGGGCGGACCCAGGGTGAGGTCGAGGCTCGCCTGGTACGGTGTCCAGGCGGACCATGCGCCAGCGTTGACGGCGGTCCTCACTTCCAGGATGCCGGAACCCGGCAACGGGTCCTCGGCCGTGACCAAGAATTTGACGGCCACCACGGGGGTAACGTTGGTATCCGTGGCGAGGCAAAACGAGCCGATGACCGGCGCGACGCTATCGATGCCTATCTTCCAGGGTTCGCTCCAGTCGCTCAATTCGTCGTCCGATGTGCGGACGCGGACACGCCAGTAGTAAGACCCGTCCAAAAGCGCGGTGGCTGGGGTATGGCTCGTGCTCCAGGTGCTCTTCCATCCGCTGTCGTAGACCAATGAGCCGAAATCGCTGTCGTTTCCGAGTTGGAGCTGGAAGCCCGCCTGCGCGTCTTTCGGATTGAGGTCGTTGAAACGCCAGCCGAACGCCGGCATGGTGCTGTTCGCCCATTGGTTCTCGGCGGGGTAGCTCAGGGCCGGAGCGTCGAGGTCCGGGTTCGAGCCCACCGCGTAGCCTATGCCGTAGACGGTCCACGATGTGGAGCCGCCGGTGTACCACATCCGGGCCTCCAGGCCGTCGTAAAGGACCGCCGGGCAAACGGTATGGGCGGACTCCCAGCCGCTTCCTTGCCCTGCAAGGACCGGATTGCTGGCGTGCTTGGTCCAGACAAAACCATCGTTCAGGGTGGCGTAGCCGATGCCCCAGTTCCGGCCTGAATAGCCTCCGTACCACATCCGCAGTACGCCGGAATCGTTCACGACGCAAGGCGTCGAAACCAAAGAATCGTCCCAGGCGTTCGCCAGACCGAGCCTGAGCACCGGATTGGCCAATGACCTGGTCCAGGCGAGACCGTCGTCCGAGACGGCATATCCTATCTGGTCCTTGCTGCCGTCCCCTCCCGCATACCAGAGCCTGAACTGGCCGTTCTCTTTCAAAACAGTTGGCCAGGCGACCTCGCTGCTGTCCCAGGCGCCCGGTGACCCGACCTTGAAGGCAGGATTGCCGGGATATTTGTCAAAGTTGATTCCATCCCGGGAACTGGCGTAGCCCATTTCCAGCCTGATTCCGGTCCATCCTATGTACCACATGTGGTAGCCGGAACCGTCCTTGATGACCCAGGGCGACTCGACTCGCGTCTCCTCCCAGCTGCCGTACACGCCTTTTTGCAGGATGGGATTTTTCGCATATTTTGTCCAGGATGTTCCATCGGCCGAAGTGGCCAGCCCGATGGCGTAGTCGGACCCGTCCCATCCGGTGTAGTACAATTTCAATTCGCCGGCGTCCTGTATCACGCATCGGGACATGATGGATGCATCGTCCCAGGAGCCGCTCGGCCCGCAGCTCAACACCGGGTTGTTGGCGTACCTGGCCCATTTCACCGGAGAGACGGGGGCGGCGCTCGCCTCCGGCGCCTGGAGCAATGGCAGCTGGAACCCGGAGAAGGCCATCAGTATTGCCACCAAGATGCAGACTGGCCGGTTGTTCATCATCAATCCCGGCATCGGATAGGCTTCTTGAATTATCAAATTAACTAATGCACGGGGCACGAGGGAAAAAGCTTCAAGGCGTTAATGTGAAGAGGGGCGCTGCGGACGAACCTTGAGCTATGTCGCGTTCTTGGCTCATCCTTGCCCCTTGCGCCTTGACCCTTGCTCCTTGGCGCCGTGCGCCCTGCGCCTTCTCCTTCACAATCCGGGCTGCCAGTTCGGTCCGTCCTGGTAGAACGGCAGGTAGACGAGCTTGGAGTGCTGGACCTCGACCTGGTACTGGATGTTCTGCATGACGCCCGGTTTCTCCGCCTCGAAGGTCAGGATGAGGAAGTCGGCCAGCTTGCGCGCCGCCTCCTCGTCGACCGCTACCGGCAGCCGGTCGAAGAAGAACCGCTCGGTGCCGCGGTACTGCGGCGGGTTGGTGGTCAGGTCCTGCGCCATCCGCTTGAACACTTCCGGCGGCAGTTCTATGGCCGGGACGAAGATGAACATGCTTCCGCCGCGGCCTTGGCCCGACGCGGCGCTGACCAGGCGCGCCGCCCACCCGCCCGTGACCTGCTCGCTGAAGATGGTCACGTTGGAGAACAGGCGCCAGAAGGGCATGTGGAACTTTTTCAATGGAAGCTCCTTGCCGAACTCGGCTATCTCGTATTCGAGCATGATCGGTCCGCCCTCGGTGCGCAGGTGCATCGTGCGGCACTCGTCGCAGTAGACCACCGTGTCCTTGAACTTGGAGAACGACGGCTTTCCGCACCTGGGACACTTTATCTGGGCGACCTTCATTACTTTACCCCCCCCAAATTGAGGTTGGACATGTTGAGACCGCCAAGGTACGCCTTCGGGATGTCGCCCTCGACCACCTCGCTGCCGTGGCGGAAGAACATCCACGAAAGGCCGAATACGATCACGCCGACGACGACCATTGCCCAGCCGACGTCCGAGCCGGCCATGCCATAAAGCCCGCCCAGGCCGGCCAGGATGCCTCCGGCGGCGCTCCCGCCGGTCATTATAGCGGCCCGGTAGAGCGGGTCTCCCGGAGCGCGGCCCGAGATCGTCTGGCCCGTCACTCCGTCCACGGTGGCAAAGTAGGACCGGCCCGAATACTCGTAGCGGCCTATCCAGACCGGGTAGAAGATGAGCTCCAAAAAGCGCGGGATGATGTGTATCTTCTCGAAGGTTATCTTGGGCACGCCGGCGCTCTGGCGGGCCATGTTCCGTATGGCCGTCTCTCCATTTGCTTTAGCGTCCGTGGCCGACGAGGTCGCTTCGTAGGTCGGGATGGAGCCTTCCTCGTGAAGCAGGGCCTCGCCGCGAAGGTTGCGCAGGTTCTGGATGCCCAGGTCGCCGACGTCGCAGGCTATCTGCGACCAGTCGAAGTCGCGCAGCACCATGCGCTCCATGTCGATGCGCTCGGTGTGGACCCGGCCCTGGGAATCGGTGTGCCGGCGCTCCTCGTAGCCGCAGACCCAGCCGGCGGCGCGGGCGCTCAGGCGCCAGAAGGGCAGGTAGATGGGGTAGAGCTCGGTGATGGTCGCCCTGGCGGGCAGATCGCGCGCTTTCAGGCCCTTTCCGAACCAGGTCTTCAAAACGCCCCCGGCCTGCTGGTCGCCGACGTTGTTCTTGAAGGTGGTCTTGAACACGCCGCCGTCGCCTTCCACGCCGAGCAGGGCGTCGCAGTACTTGCAGTTCACGAGCTTGGCGCCCTCGTCTATGGAAAGCGCCCCGCCGCAGGACGGGCAGCTCAGGTTGACGGACATTTCGGGCATTCTCTACCTCACATGTTCTTTGCGACGTAATATCCGGCGGCGAAGATGGCTATGGCCGTCGGGACGGCCGCTATCAATCCCCAGGGAAAGATGAAGCCCTCGATGGCGAACAGCACGAAGCTTATGGCCCCTATGGCGATGTAGGGCGCCGCCTGCCTCGGCGGGTAGTCCGTGGCGAATATCTCGCCCGAGGAGCCGTCCACGACGGCCTTGTACTTGCGTTCCTTGTAGGCGTACTCGATGACCCAGGTGGGGAAATACACCAGCGCCTGCTCCAGCGGCTTGCCGGGCAGGGTGTTGAGGTAGGCGATCATGTCCATGTCCGGCTGGATGACCTCGGCCCCCTCGACCGAGAACTTCTGGTCGAAGACCTTGAGGTCCCCCGGCGGGATCTTCAGGTTGCGCATGCCCGGGAGCGTGGTGGAGCGGGCCGGAAGGACCTGCACCTGCTCCCTGCCGCCCAGATCGCGCTTGAACATGTAGACGGGGAAGTAGGACTGGCGCAGGACCGATATGTGCGCCTGCGATTCGAGGTCCTTGGCCATCTTCGAGCCGGCGGTCCAGCGCTTGAACGTGCTCTGCGCCTGCGAGGCGTTGAGCATGAACGGTATGATGTAGAAGAACCCGGCGCCGCTCTTGTCGATGAAGATCTGGGAGTCGCAGTACTTGCACTTGGCTATCCGGACCCCGGGGTCGATCTCGATCGGGGCGCCGCACTTGGTGCACTTTATTCCGGCCAACGCCAACTCCTCGGCCACGTGCATCGGGATACCAGCACAAAAAGCTTGTTAATGGGAAGCGCGATGCGAGGCCGATGACCCAGAAAGTATGGTTTGCCAGCGCCCGGGCGCACGGGGAAAAGGACAACAAGGTCAGCAAGATACGGGAGCTTTTCGACGCCGCCGGGTTCGGCGCGCTCGTCAAACGGGACGACCTGGTGGCGCTCAAGCTGCATTTCGGCGAGCGGGGCGGGGACGCCTACCTCCGGCCCCCATTTGTCAGGCAGGTCGTGGACAAGGTGAAGGAGAAGGGCGGGAAGCCCTTCCTGACGGATGCGGCGACGCTCTATTCGGGCAGCAGGGCCAACGCCGTGGACCACATCTGGACCGCCGCCGAGCACGGCTTCGACCTGGCGGTCGTGGGCGCGCCTGTCATAATAGCGGACGGGTTGCGCAGCACCAACGTCTCTACGGTCGAGATAAACAAGAAGCACTTCAAGAAGGTCCGGATAGCCGGCGACATCGTTTCCGCGGACGGGCTCTTCGCGCTCTCGCATTTCAAGGGCCACATGCAGGCAGGATTCGGCGGAGCCTTGAAGAATCTGGCGATGGGGTGCGCTCCTCCGGCGGGAAAGCGCGACCAGCACGGCTCGCGGGCCTTGACGGGCGACAACTGCTCCGCCTGCGGCTCTTGCGAGGAGGTCTGCCCCGACAAGGCGATAAGGGTCGTCGGCAAACGGTCGCAGGTCGACAAGTCCAAGTGCTCCGGCTGCGGCGAGTGCATGACCGTGTGCCCCAACAAGAACATCGAGTTCGACTGGGAAACGGAGGCGGACCCGTTCGGCGAAAGGCTGGTCGAGTACGCCTTCGGGGCAATTGCCAACAAGAGGAACAAGGTCGGGTTCATGAACTTCCTTTTGTCGATCTCGCCGGAGTGCGACTGCGTGCCCTGGAGCGATTCCTCTATCGTGCCCGACATCGGGATACTCGCTTCGACGGACCCGGTGGCGCTGGACAAGGCGAGCTACGACCTCGTGAACCGGCAGCAGGGCTTCGCCAACAGCGCGCTGAAGCACAGCCACGCGCCGGGCCTGGACAAGTTCAGGGACATCTGGCCCCGAATCGACGGAAGCGTTCAGTTCAGGCACGCCGAAAAGATCGGGCTGGGGACGGCGGAGTACAAGCTCGTGGAGATATAACTCGGCCGGGCGAAATATTAATACGACGGTCTGCGCTCAGTCGGCCGGAGCCCGATAACATGCCCCGAAAGGTCATATTGCTTTGCGGAAGCCCCCGGCCGGTAGGCAACACGTTCCAGGTCCTCGAGGAATGCGTCAAGGTCATGGCCAAATCCGGCGTGGAAGGGGAGATAATCTCTCTGGCCCACAAGAAGATCTCCGCCTGCATCGCCTGCTACAGGTGCTCCCGGGAGAAGCGCTGCGCCCAGGAGGACGACCTGGCGCCCATCATCGAACGGCTGAAGCAGGATGACGTCGGCGGGTTCATCGTCGGCTCGCCCGTGTATTTCGGGAGCGCCCGCGGGGATGTCATGAACGCCCTCCAGCGGATAGGCATGGTGAACCGGGCCTGCGACGGCTTTCTGACGGGGAAAGTAGGCGGGCCGATAGCTGTTGCCCGCCGGGGCGCCCACACCGCCACCCTCCAGGAGATGCTCATGTTCTTCCTCATCAGCGACATGATCGTGCCGGGCTCGACCTACTGGAACATGGTCATCGGACGAAACATCGGCGAGGCCCTCAACGACAAGGAAGGCATGGAGACCATCCGGCACTTTGCCGAGAACGTGGCGAAGCTGGTCGTCAAGCTCGAAAAGTAGTCCCCGGCTCACCGGCCGACCGGTTCACCGGTTCACCCCCCCGGCTCACCGGTTTTCCGGTTCACCGGTTCACCCGTTCGTTTTCTGTATCATTAATTATATATATGCTCGGGGCCTCTAAGTTCCATATCGGGGTCAAGGGTGCAGCCATGGTTCGGATTGTGAGGTCTTCGGGTGTTGTGTTTGTCCTGCTGGCTCTGGTCCTGTCGTCCACGGCGTCTCCCCTCCTGGGCGGAGCGCCCGGTGAAGAGGGCGGGGCGAACGCCGCGCCATCGGCCCGTGAAGCAGGCGGTGCGGGAAGTGAAGAGGGCGGCGCCTCCCCCGGCGCCGCCGGCGACCTAATCTACGCCATCCTGACCCCGGCGTTGTTCAAGGATTCGTTGGTCCCGCTCCAGCAGTGGAAGACCAAGAAGGGCATGAACGCCGAGATATTCACGCTCGAGGACATGCTAGCGGCGTACTCAGGCGACCCCAACGTCCCCAACTACGCCAAGGTCCACCAGTACCTGCGCAAGCTCTACCAGAACAACCCCGACTTCAAGTGGGTGCTCATCGTGGGCGACGGCGACGCCGACGCCGAGACCTTCCCCGTGCCCTACATCTTCACCAACGGGTCCAACGACGACGTCATGGGGGACAGCACCCTGCTGAACCTCGTGCCCTCGGACGTCATGTACTCCGGGCTGGAGCACGACTGGTACCGCAGCTACACCACCGAACGCTGGTGGGAGACGCGCTACGAGGACTGGACCCCGGAGGTGTATGTCGGCCGGTGGCCCTCCAAGAGCATTGCCGAGGTCATCGGCAACGTGAACAAGGTCCTGAACTACGAGAAGAGCCCTCCCGGGGGGAGCTGGATTAATTCGGCGCTCTTTGCCGGCGCCCTCTACGACACCCCCAACAACGTCGACCCCGACCCGACCAACTGGACCACCGGGTACTACCAGTGGCCCCACGACAACGGCCGCACCGTCATACTTGACACGGCGAATGTGTTCCCGGCGGACATGACCAGGAAGTTTCTGTTCGACTACGACCAGGTCTACGGCGGAAATTACGTCGCGGCCAACGACGGCCTCGACCAGGCCAAATTCGTCGCCGAGTTCAACGCCGGCTACTCGCTCGTTTCGACGGCGTCGCATGCCTGGATAAGCGGCAACGGCATCAACAACTACATCGGCTACGGCTCGGAGCCGCCGGGCACTCCGGCAGCCGTGAACTTCAACTCGTTCTTCTTCTACACCGACGCCATGTCCGCCACCAACGGCGGGCGGCTGCCGCTCATGTACGCCTCGGCCTGCGACGCCGCCAACTTCACGACCTTCTACTACGACTATCCGGGCGAGAACCGCGACCGCACCCTGGAGCAACTGCTGAAGAACTCGGGCGGCGGCGCCATCGGCTTCATCTCGGCCACCAACGGCGACTTCTGGCACCCCACCGAGGGCAACTGGTGGCTGGAGAAGAGCTTCTGGCAGACCTTCTTCGACGATTCCTACCGGCCGGGCGAGGCGCTGTACCTCAGCAAGGTGGCCTACGACAAGTACCTCAGGAGCATCGGGCGCAACATCGACCTGCCGCGCATCCGCCAGAACAAGGCCATCTACTGCCTCCTGGGCGACCCCGAGGTGCCGGTGTGGACGGGCGCGCCCGGGACGCTGACGACGGACGCATTGCCCACGCTGTACACCGTTCCGCAGACGGTCACCATAACCGTCCGGGACGCCTCCACATCCAAGCCGGTGAGGAACGCGCTGGTGGCCGTGACGGCCCCGGGCACCTTCGGCCGCGGCTTCACCGACGCCGGCGGGGTGGCCACCTTCACGGTCGACGTGGCCGACCCGGGGACTGTCAACGTCACCGTGACGGCCCACAACTACACCCCGTACGAGACGACCACGGGCGTCGTGCTCACCCCGGCCGACTTCGAGCTCTCGGCCGGCGATATCACGGTCCAGGGCGAAGGCCCCGTGATACGCGACGGCGAGCAGGTCAATGTCACCGCGGTCATCCACAACCTGGGCCGCATGGGCGCCAGCGACGTGCTGGTCCGGTTCTACGACGGGGACCCGAACGCCGGCGGCGTCACGATAGGGAGCGCGGTCGTTGCCAGCGTCCCGGCGCGGGGCAGCGGCACCGCCCGGATAAGTTGGACCGCCCAGGGCGGAGCGGACGATATATACGCCTGGGCCGACCCGGACAGAGCCATCGCCGAGTACCGGGAGGACAACAACATCGCATCCGCGGTGATAGTCGTTTCCTCGTACGACGTGGCCATCTCTCCAGGAGGGATCACTTTCTCCCCGGGCCTTCTCATCGACCATGAGGCGGTCGCCGCCAGCGGAGGGACGATAGCCATCACGGCCGCGGTGCAGAATTTGGGGACGCAGGTCGTGAACGCGACATATGTCCGGTTCTACGACGGGGATCCGGCCTCCGCGGGCGTGCCCATCGAGGGAGACAAGAGGGTGGAGCTCATCCCCGCCGGCGGGACGGGGAACGCCACCGTCTTCTGGAACGGCACGACGCCGGGCACCCACGATATATTCGTCCGGGCCGACCCGCTCGATTTCATACTGGAGTTCGACGAGACCAACAATATCGCCAGCCGGGCGGTGAGGCTGGATTCGCCGCCCTACTTTGCAAACGGCATCGAGGACCAGTCCACGGACGAGGACCGGTCCCGGAACGCTTTCGTGGACCTCACGATCTATGTCGCCGATTCGGACAACGACGTCTCGAGCCTCGCCTTCCGCATAGTTTCCCAGACACCACTCGAGGCCAACGTGACCACGACGCCCGAGGGATTGGTCAGCGTGAGGCCCGCTCCCGACTGGAACGGGAAATCGGTCGTCACGGTCGGCGTCTCGGACGGCGTCTCCGAGGCGCAGGCAAGCTTCAACATGACGGTGCGGCCCCTAAACGACCCCCCGGCCATCCAGCCCGTGGCGGACATGGACCTCCAGGTCGGGAAGACCTACGTCGTCAATGTCACCGCCAGCGACGTCGACCTCGGCGACGTGCTGACCTTCACGGCGGATTCGGCCCTCTTCCAGCTCAACCGCACCACCGGGCGGATAACCTACACGCCGACCGCGCCCCACATCGGCAAGCACGCCGTCACCATCACCGTGACCGATTCCGGAGGGCTCGCAGCCTCAACGACCTGGAGGTTCAACGTGAGCCGGGCCAACAGCGCGCCCATCCTCCTGGTGGCCCCGGGCCTGGTCCTTTACGGCAAGGAGGGTCGGGCCCTCACCTTCAAGTTCAACGCCACCGACGCCGAGGGCGACACCATTACGTTCTCGGACGACAGCCCGTTCTTCGACATCGACCCGTCGACCGGCGCGGTGAACTTCACCCCGCCCAAGGGCACCGCCGGCCTCTACTGGTTCAACATCACGGTGCGCGACGGTCAGGGGCTGGGCGAGACCCGCATGTTCCAGCTCAACATAACCGGGCCGGTGGTCGTCAATCCACCACAGACGGATACGGGCTGGGTCCTCTACCTGGTGCTGATAATAGTTCTTATAGCGGCCGCGGCCGGTGGCGGCGTGGCCGTGATGAGGCTTAGGTCGAATAGGTTCTCAGAGGAGGACGAGAAGGCCCGCTACGAGGGCCTCTACGGCGCCGGGACCTACGAGTATGCCAGGAAGGGCGGCTCGACGGCCCTGTCCGAGTTCAGGCGCAAGGAAAAGGCAGCGGCGGCGCCGGCCGCCGGCGAGGATTTCTCCCGGGAGCGCAAGGAGCACGAATCAGCCGGCCACAAGTGCCCCAAGTGCGGCAGCGTGAAGGTCCAGGTGTTCCCGGACGGCGGGGCCATCTGCAACAACTGCGGGAAGATGTATCATACCTGACGGGGAAACGGTTAACCGGTTAACCGGCAAGCCGGGGGGCGAGCCGGTATGCCGGTGAGCCGGCGAGCCGGGAGTAACGAGTAGGGGACGGGCCAATTAGTATGGTGAAAGTGGAAAATACTTATAGAGTAACAATATGACCCGCTCGAAAAGGACATCACGACAGGCTTGATTTGTCTGGCAGCGCGTCGTCGTCACGGTCCTCCGGTTCCCCGGCTCACCGGCTCCCTGAGGACCTTCGGTCCTCTGGGCCGCTGAAGACCGGCTGCTGCCGGTCTTCTCGGCCTAAGCGACCGAAAGTCGCTTGCGGCCTAGGCGAGCTTCGCTCGCCTGCGGTTCTGGCTTTCCTCTCCGGTTATCCGGCTGGCCGGTTTACCGGTTTTCCGGTGGTCGTCGACCATTCGAGTCTTGTCTTATTTTTCGACGATTGTCCGAGAAGGTATTTAAGCGCGGTCCAACGAGTCAGAACCAGGAAAAATCAGGAGGCATGAAAATGCGGAAGATAATGGCGGTTGTGTTCGGCATGTTGATGGTAGGGGTGGCTTTGGCCGGCATGGCCATGGCGCTGGATCCTCTGGATCCTCAGGATGCAAAGCGGGATTCCGACCAGGACGGTCTTACGAACCTGCAGGAGTTCATCCACGGCACCGACCCGTTCAACGCGGACACCAACCTCGACGGCTGCGATGACGGATGGACCGCGTATTTCGACGAGAACCGGGCCAGCTGGGCGGCAGGCCACTGGCTGCACGACGATTACGCGATCTTCGACATCGACGGCGACGGCGTGAAGGATGTAAATGTCGACCCGAACTACAAGTTCGACGCGGCGTCGGAGGCGGGCATCGGGCTCGACTTTGCCGACACCGACGGGTGGAGCAATCTCATGGAGTACCGGATGGGCACCGACCCGACGAACCCTGACACAGATGGCGACAAGCGGATGGACGATGTCGACCCCGAGCCGTTGATACCGGACCCGAAGGCGGGGCCGGGCAAGGAAGGAACCGGCGAGGGCCAGAACAGCGGCCAGGGACAGGGCCAGGGCCAGGGCCAGGGCCAGGGACAGGGACAGGGCCAGGGCCAGGGACAAGGCCAGGGCCAGGGACAGGGACAGGGCCAGGGCCAGGGACAGGGCCAGGGCAACGGCCAGGGACAGGGAGCCGGCCAGGGACAGGGCCAGGGCCAGGGCCAGGGACAAGGTCAGGGCCAGGGACAAGGCCAGGGACAGGGACAGGGACAGGCCCAGGGACAGGGCCAGGGACAGGGCATGGGCCAGGGACAGGGCAACGGCCAGAACCAGAACGGCCAGCCCGGTAGCGGGCCCCAGGGCCCGCCGGGCGGCAGCAACGGCAACGGCGACAACGTCGGCCCGGGCCAGAAGATCAAGTGGGCCAGCCGCGTCATCCTGACCTTCGCCGAGGCCGGCTCGTTCAGCAACGCCGACGGCAGCTCCGTCCTGGGCGCGAAGACCTGGCCGAAGGGCAAGCCCTTCAGCATCCGGGGCACCGTGGAGTACTACAACGAGGGCACCGGCTCCTGGATGCCCGTGGACATGGCGGTCAAGGTCGGCATCCAGCTGAACCAGAGCTCGGCGAGCTACACGCTCTGGGACGGCGTGGCCGGGACGACCGGCGACGGCTCGTTCGACGCCTCCTGCCTGATACCGGGGGCGGCGGCCGGCGGCGTCGGGATGATAGCCATCCACGTGCTGGGCAACAGCGACTATGCCGAGTGCTGGCTCGTAGAGGCCTGAAGGGGAATTTTTTCCCCTTCCCAATCTGTCAGCCCCGTGCCGATGCACGGGGCTTTTGATCTTTGTGCAAGCGATGATCGTGTAAGGGTTGACCTCGCCCGGAATGGCGGGATTGTTTTGAGAGGCTCCCGGGGGCCCCGCCGATTCTAGTGGGGAGCCTGTGATCGCTGAGCAGCGGTTCCATTTCCCGGGTGTCGCCGGCGTTCCTTCGGCCTTTCTGGCCGTTCTCATCTTCCTGATTCTCGCCTGGCCGCCCATCGGGCCGGGCCGGCTCGCGACGGCCGAGCAGGCCATCGCCCAGGGGGCGGGCACGCCCTGGGCCCTGGAGAAGGCCACCAACTGCACGGGAACCCTCCCGCTCTCGCTGGCCTGGTCCCCCGACAGCGGGACGCTCGCCTGGGGCTCCGAGGACGGCTTCGTCATGTTCTGGAGGCGCGAGCGGGGAGCCGTCATGGCCGCCGTCACCGACGACCACGGCCCGGTGAGATGCCTGGCCTGGGCGCCCTCTCCCGATTCGATCCTTGCCGGCTCCGCCTCGGGCGCGGCCTGGTCCTGGAACGCCACGGGGATGGTCAGGTCGTTTGCCACCGCGGCCGGTCCCGGGTGGGTGAACTCCATCGCGCTCTCGCCGGACTGCCGGCGGTTCGCCACAGTCTCCAACGATTCGACCATCGGCCTGTGGGACGCCGCGACGGGAACCGCGGTGCGCCGGCTCACGGGCCACGCCGACCGGGTGCTTTCGGTCGCCTGGTCCCCCGACGGTAAGCGGCTGGCCTCCGGCTCGGCCGACGGGACCGTCAAGCTGTGGGACGCCGGCTCGGGGCTGCTGATGAGGACCTTCCCGACCATAGATCACGCGGTCCGGTCGGTGGCGTGGTCCCCCGACGGGCAGCGCCTCGTGGCCGGCTCCTCCGACTGCCGGCTCCGCATCTGGGACGCCGGCTCGGGCCGGGTCCTCAGGACCCTGGGCGGCCACATAAATTCGGTGCGGTGCGTCGCCTGGTCCCCCGACGGGAGCGCCATCGCCTCGTGCTCCGGGGACAGACTGGTCAAGCTCTGGGACCCGGAGAGCGGCCGCCGGCTTGGGACATTTTCCGGCCACCGGGGTCCCGTCGGATGCGTCGCCTTCTCGCCGGACGGCAGCCGCCTGGCCTCCTGCTCGGAAGACGGCACCATAAGGGTCATGATGAGGGACACCGACGGGGACGGGTGGCCGGACCCCGAGGACGCCTTCCCGCTGGACCCGACCCAATGGACGGATACAGATGGCGACGGCTTCGGCGACGACCCCAACGGCACCTACCCCGACTCGTTCCCGCGCGACCCGACCCAGTGGACGGACCGAGACGGCGATGGCTTCGGCGACAACCTCAGGGGCAGCAACCCGGACGCGTTCCCGCTCGACCCCACCCAGGCGAGGGACTCAGACGGCGACGGCCACGGCGACAACCCGTTGGGACGCGAGGCCGACCTGTTCCCTCTGGACCGGACGCAGTGGTCGGACACGGACCGGGACGGATTCGGGGACGCACCTCGAGGCCACGACCCCGACGCGTTCCCGCTGGACCCGAGCCAGATGGCGGACCTGGATGAAGACGGCCACGGCGACGACCCGGCCGGCTCCAGCCCGGACCTGTTCCCCCACGAACCGACGCAGTGGAGCGACGCCGACCGCGACGGCCACGGCGACAATCCCGACGGTCTTTTCCCGGATGCGTTCCCGCTCGACCCCACGCAGTGGGAGGACCTTGACGGGGACGGCCACGGCGACAATCCCGTGGGCAATGGTGCGGACATGTTCCCCGAGGAATCCTCGCAGTGGCTGGATTCCGACAACGACGGCTACGGCGACAACCCCGACGGGAACCGGCCCGACGCATTCCCTCTCGACGACGGGGAATGGTCGGACTCCGACGGCGACGGCGTGGGCGATCGCGCGGACAGGTTCCCGGCGACCAACGATGCCCTGCTCCGCTCGACCGCCGCGCTGACGGTGACAGCGGCCATCGCCGGGGCGTCCCTTCCGGCGGTACGGCTCTACCGCCGCAGGGGAGAGATCGCCGGCTCCGTAAAGGCCGGCGGCCATCGCGCGGCCGCAAGGCTTGCCGGCGTCATCGCGGCCCGAAGCGGCGACGATGCCTGGCGTGCGGCGGCACGCATCCCCTGGGCGCGAGCGAGCCTCGTGCAACCTCCTCGGCCGGTCCCGGCGCGCAGGCGCTCGGACCTGGAGCTGGCCGCGTTGGAGGCGGCGGCCGGCGACCCGGCGTCGGGGCGCTTCAACTTGCGGCAGAAGAGGGCGCCCGCCCGCCGCCCGCCGGCCGTTCCGGCGATCCGCGCCTCCCGTTGCGCCGACATCGACCCCGCCCTGCAGGCCGAGCTGGACCGGCGCAGCCGCCGGCGCGAGATAGAATCGCGCGTCGCCGGGGCGCTGGACGCCTGCGCCGTCGTGGACCGGGAGTGCCGGGGCGACCGAGGGCCCAAAACGCTCTCACGCTACCAGACCATTCTGTCCCGGCTCCAGGGCGCCCAGGAGGCGGCCGGCGAGCTCGGCGAGCCGGCCCTGGCCGAAATCATAGCGAGGGAGAAGGAGGGGGTCCTTCTCAGGGTGAACCGGTGCACCGGCCCCGCCGGCCGCTAGGTCTTCGGCTCGAAATCTTCAAATGCCGCAAGGCATATATTGTCCCCATGGAAGGCGCCGGAATGCTGGCCGTGGCCCCGCTCATGATAGAGCACCGCCTCATCGAGCGGATGATCAAGGTCCTCAAAAGCGAGCTGGAGCTCA
>Ga0315291_10001228_pt1 | contig 34242 bp, 37 predicted proteins | sample YL17G12_20_MG_FD_203070 | JGI IMG/M metagenome (GOLD analysis project Ga0315291, IMG submission 203070) | Sediment microbial communities from Yellowstone Lake, YNP, Wyoming, USA - YL17G12_20 | ecosystem: Environmental > Aquatic > Freshwater > Lake > Sediment | place: USA: Wyoming | collected...
GCGACCACCACGCCCCGTGCCGGCCTCGTATTCTACCGCTTGTCCTTCCTTGAGAGAAGAAAACTCCATGCCTTGAAGCTGATTCCGGTGAAAGAAGAGCTCTTTCCCTTCCTCAGTCTGGATAAACCCATAACCCTTGTCTCCGATTAGTTTCTTGATTGTACCCTTCGCCATAGCAAAGCCCCTTTCTACTTGCCACTTGGCAGCGCAAGTACCATCAGCATATTGCTTTCAGTGACATGATACACCCACAACCTCAGCTTGGATACGAAGCGGGTCTATAGAGAGAACCACAGGGGTGGACATCTCTGCCCGGCGGTCTTGACCATGATACGGAAGATCACCAGGGCAGTGCACCTCCGGTAATGACCTCTGTCATGTTCCCTATGCCAATACCGGAGAACTCTGTAAGATGCCTGGTTAAGGGTGGCGCAAGCAACCACTCCGCCTTGTGGACTCCCTTAGTCGTCAGTTTTATGGCGTAGCCTGCCTTTGAACGGCCTCCAGGACATGCAGATACGGGTTCAATCCAATGTTCGCCCTTCATCCACTCCAGAAAGAATGACGGGTCTATATAGTCGAACTTGATCTCCGATTTCCCAAACAGTTCCCGAGGGAGTACTCCGACCTTGGTGACAACCCCACCCTCCTTGGACATTCTGTACAAGACCTTCAAGAGTCGTTCTACGACAGCCCCCACCTTGTTCTCAGGTCTTCCATCAATCATTATCCCCACAGCCTATCCAACTCCCAGCTTGTGCGTTGTTCTGTTAGGCGGATCTGCGAAAGCTACCGATGCCCGTGATATAGTACTTCCCCTCAACCTGATCACTGACCTGTGCAATCCGGAAATCAAGAACTAGGCCGCCCTCCATGTGCAGAGTGAGCCGTTCACTGGTAGATAGATACTTCTCGCCCTTCTCGATTTCTATCTGGCCCTCAATGGGCTTAGGCTGTACAGAGTACTTGACCGTTGAGATATGTTGGCCTTGCTGGGTGACCTCTCCGATTCCTTGGTAGTTGTCCATTTGCTAACCTCCTGACCCGTCCTGCCTTGGTATAGCACACAGTCACCAGTTCTACAAGTGGGGTCTGGCACGCCAGCCTCAGCCTGGTACAAAGGTCTCAAAGAGTCTGACAACATGCACCGCCAACCTCATGTCTGAATTACGCTGTGGTATTACGGTAGTACTTGAGGATAATCCGGAAATTCAAACACTGGAGAGGGCTGCAAAGGCTGGGGCATCAAGCAGAGACAAAGATAAGGGAAGGGGCCACTTCGTGTGGCCCCGCTGTGAGGTTGTGAGCCTACAAGCTTAGACTTTGCCTATGCGGAATACCTTGGTTCCGCACTTCGGGCACAAACCTTGAGTCGCGGGACGCTTGTTCTTCATGATGATCTGCTTTGGAGTCTTGATCTCGACTTTCTTCTTGCACTTCACGCAGTAAGCCTGTGCCATTGATTGCCACCTCCTATTATTAAGATTTGTGCTGAGGCTATCACATACGTGAGTGTGCGTCAATACCTTTTGCCAGTTCTTTTTCCAGAGCGCACCCTCGCCTTTCAGGCCTCCGCGCTGTAGAATGCGGAAAGCTGCTACGCAATCCACATTGGCTGGTACGGAGGTTATTCGTGAAGAATGTAGAGTTTTCCGTAAAAGGCGACACGCTCACTATCACGGTGGACCTGACCAAGGAGTTTGGGCCATCGTCGTCTGGCAAGACCATCATCATTGCTTCTACCGAAGGGAATTTCCCGCTGCCTGGGCGCACTGAAGTAGTGGGCCTGAACGTCTATCGCAAGAAGTAGCGGGCAGCACTCCCCTTCGTGGAATCCAGCAAGACAGCCCGTGCCGCATTGACACCTGTAGATGCTCGTGTGGCCCACTTCCGTGACTTGGTGAGGCTCTGTCGGGGCAGATGGGGTCTTGGAGAGCGTGGCGGGGGGGGGCTGAGCGAGCGATTGGACAGGAAGATCAAGGTCTCTTGGAAGAGAAAGGCTTCATGGCAGCCGACGCACAGTTTCTTTGACATATCGAACGCGGGAATGCTAGCATTGAGAACAATTCATAACAAACGGAGGCGGAATGAGCTATAAGTACGTCAAGTATGAAAAAGAGGGCGAGATCGCCACGATCACGTTCAACAAGCCCGACAAGATGAACTCCTACGTCATCATCTCGGTGGGAGAGGACTTCAAGGAAGTGTTGGACGCCATCACCAGGGCGGAAGAGGACGACGAAGTTAAAGTCATCATCTTCAAAGGCGCTGGCCGCTGCTTCTCCTCTGGCCAGGACCTGAGCAAGGTGGGCTTCGTCTATGGCTTCGGGACGAAGAAGGAAGATGCTCGTCCCAGCCAGAGAATAAGGCTGAAGATGGACAAAATGGGGATCAGCGAGGGCTATAAGAGGTTCTTCTTCTGTTCCAAGCTGACCATAGCCCAGGTTCATGGCTATGCCCTTGAGGCTGGCCTGATGATCGCCATGCTCTGCGACTTCTTCATCTGCTCCGAGGACTGCAAGATGGGCTTCCCCGGCCAGAGGATTGGGTTTGCCGGCGGCGGCGAGCATACCTTTGGGCATCTGATGATGACGGTCGGTATGAGGCGGGCTCTCGACCTCTATATCTCCGGCCGGCAGATCGACGGAATTGAAGCGGAGCGCATCGGGTTGGCCGGCAAGGCGGTCCCCGCGGATCAACTGGAGACCGAGGTCAAGAAGCTGGCCAAGGAACTCTGTCTCATGCCGCGCGACGGCATCGCCATCGGCAAGGCCTGCCGCCATCTCTTCTACGATCGCATGGGCCTGACGGACTCCTTTACCTACGCCTACATCACCCACACGATGTTCACCAACGTGAAGCACGAGCCTGGCGAGTTCAACTTCTTCCGCGAGAGAAGAGAGAAGGGCGCCAGGGCCGCCTTCCATGAGAAGGATGAGATTCGCGACCAGGTGACCAAGAAAGGCAAGACGACCAAGAAGTCCAAGTAAGCTAGGCTTAGGATATTCGAAGCACAACGGACGGGGCAGGGTGAAAACCCTGCCCCGTTGGCATTCTCGAGTAGTCAGTGCCTTTGACTTTTGAATGGACACGCAACAGCGTTGACACATCACGCCGCATTCAGTATAAGTATCCTGAACAATAGTATATGGTATTATCTCCGAGGCATATCTAACGAGCACTTGTCAGACTCAGGATGGTATGTTATATGACAGGTGCGATGGTCTGACAATTCCGCCAACGGACGTTCCGGAGGTGTACATTGTCTAGAACTCTGTCACGGTTGAGAAAGCTCGGACGGAAGAAGTGGCTGCTCATAATAGCCCCTATTGTCACCATTATTCTTGTGCTCGTGGTTGTTGTACCTGCGGTCTACTACTACTCGCGCAATCGCAAACCCGTTGACTACAGTGAAACCCTAGCAGAGGCAACAGCTATTTATTCCGTGACCTATGACAGCGGCGACGGGTTGAGTGATAATTCAACATTTACTCGGAAGGTCATCGAGACTGGAGTGAAAGAAGACTCTCAGATCTGTTTCCACGTAACAACAGTGTACGATCCGTATCCACGTCGCAGAGTGAGCAGTATTCTGGGATCAGTGACACCAAAACTGGGGAACGAAGATGTCTGGCGGAATCAGGGCGACCTCCGGGCAGTCCAGACCATCAGTTTGGAAACAGATGTACCGGTACTGAATACTGTGAAAATCACTTCAACATACTCGCAATACGCTAACTACCCCGGCTGGCCGTATCATCTTGGCGATAGCTGGACATATCAGGTGCTCAACAAGCCGGATTTTGCTCTGCAGGCACCTTGGACGGACACCTTTCAAGCTGACGTCGTCTCGGACAATGTATTGGTCCAAGTTGGGGACACGGAATACCAATGCTTCGAAGTCGTTCACACCCTTATTGCCACCACGACTTCGCACCCTTCCGGCAGCGGTATTGGAGGCACTATCATTGAGTATTGGTACACCGGGGGCAAGATGATCCAACCAATCAAGCAGGTGGACTCACTCCATTTCAAAGGTACTGAGATTCAGACTGTCACAGGAGACGTGCTTCTCTCAGTGTTCTAGTCTCTTGCCTTAACGGCAGTCAAGACGTAGAGGTCCACCTACCGCTAAGTGCGTCCATAACAGAGCTGAATGACCTGTGCCCTTCCAGACAGGGCACTCCGCGGAGCCAAAACCCCTCACAAAGAGCCACCACCAGTTACTGTTGTTGACCATCCGTTACCATACGCTTGTATCTGGTGGCGAAAGATTGGAGGCTGGGCTGGCTGTGGCCCGCTAGATCATCCCTTTGAGCTTGGCGTAGGTGGAGGCCAGCCCTTCGGGAAGCACCCTGGTATCGGCCACCACAGGCATGAAATTGGTGTCCCCGGACCAGCGAGGCACAATGTGCGTGTGAGCATGGTTGTCTATCCCGGCTCCGGCTATCTTCCCCAGGTTAATGCCGATGTTGAAGCCAGCCGGTTCGAGCACGCCGCGCAGAGCTTTGGTGCACTTCCTGACCATGGTGAAGTGATCGAGAATCTCATCATCGCTCATGTCTTCCAGCGTGGGAATGTGGCGGTAGGGCGCCACCATAAGGTGTCCTGGATTGTAGGGATACTTGTTCAGGATGACGAAGTTCAGCTTGCCTCGGTGCAGGATGAGGTTGCCCTCATCATCATTCTCCGCAGGTTTCTGACAAAGAATGCATTGGGTTGGCTTGTCGTTGAGGATGAACTCCATGCGCCACGGCGCCCACAGATGTTCCATGTGATCTCCCGACGTGTATTGTAGCTTTGCGCCCCCTGATAGTCAAAGAGAACTGCGGATTTGATTTCGAACGGTGCGCTGCCTAGAATAGACTCATCGAGTCGGTTCTGATGGTGTGATCACGCTATGTCCAAGAAGACGGAACGCCGGCCGGGTTGGCTGGACAAAGCGAAGGTGCGAGTCAAGAAGTCGCTGGGGATGAAGGTCATTTTGTGCGACAGCTGCAAGTGGGATTGGCGCGGCGCTTGCCACCACCCCGAGCGGCCAAATGCCACCTGGTGCCCCGACCATGAGAAACGGGGAACGTAATTGGCCGGCCCACCATATCCCATCACCGGTGGATGACAGCAGTGACGCCAGGGCATGGCTACTTGTTTGATCGAACTAGAATAGCGCTGAAGGAGGAATAGCAGCAATGGACGCCAGACAGCCAGTGATTGTGAGTGCAGTCAGAACAGCCATCGGGTCCTTCGGGGGGGTACTGAAGGATGTGGCGGCTGTGGATTTGGGCCGGACCGTGATCAAAGAGTCGTTGAAGAGGGCAGGAGTGAGGCCGGTGGCCCCCGAGTACGCCCAGGAGATCAGGCCCAGTATCTCGAAGAACGTGGAGAAGAGCGAGATCGAGGCCAAGTACATGGACTGGGACCAGGCTCTGCGGCCGGTGTACATAGACGAAGTCATCATGGGCAACGTCCTCCAGGCCGGTCTGGGCCAGAATACCGGCAGACAGGCCAGTATCAGGGCCGGTGTTCCGCAGGAGACCAACGTCTTTACTATCAACAAGCTCTGTGCCTCGGGCCTGAAGGCAGTGGCTCTGGCGGCGCAGGCCATCAGGGCCGGAGACGCCGATGCCATCGTGGCTGGCGGCATGGAGAGCATGACCAATGTCCCATATGCGCTGCCCAAGGCCCGCTGGGGTTACCGCATGGACGTAACGGGCAAGGGAGAAGCCCTCGATCTCATGGTCTTCGACGGGCTGTGGGAGATACACTATGACTACCACATGGGCGTCACGGCGGAGAACATTGCCAGGGACTACAACATCTCCCGGCGGGAGCAGGACGAGGTTGGTGCGGAAAGCCATCACCGGGCGATGAAGGCCATCAAGGCCGGCATCTTCAAGCAGGAGATCGTGCCTGTTCAGATCGCCCAGAAGAAGGGACCGCCGCTGGCAGTTGATACGGACGAAAGACCCATGGATACTGACGTGGAGAAAATGGGGAAGCTGGGCGCGGCCTTCGTCAAGGGTGGCACGGTGACCGCCGGCAATGCATCAGGCATCAACGACGCGGCGGCAGCGCTGCTCATCACTTCCAGAGAATTTGCCGAGAAGAACGGCTTGAAGATCAGTGGTACCATCAAGGGCTACGCCTCCGGCGGCGTGGATCCCAAGTACATGGGGCTGGGCCCGATACCGGCTACCCGCAAGCTGCTGAAGAAGACGGGCTACACTATCAAGGACATGGAAGTCATCGAACTCAACGAGGCCTTTGCCTCTCAGGCCATCGCCTGCGTGAAGGAGCTGGGCCTGCCGCGCTACGGCGAAAGCAAGGACTTCTGCGATCCCGGCTGCGACAGGGTCAACCCGCTGGGCTCCGGAATATCGCTGGGGCATCCGCTGGGCTGCACCGGCGCCCGGATACTGGTGACGCTGCTGCACGAGATGGAGCGAAGGGATGCTCATCGCGGCCTGGCCACCCTCTGCATCGGCGGGGGGCAGGGCATGGCCATGATCATCGAACGGTAGTGGGCGTTCACCGAGGCGACCATTCTGGTCCGCGAGTGACGCCACCCTTGGCGTAGGGGTTGCCGCCCGAGACTGCCCGGATTTCAATTCGGGCAGTCTGCAAGGAGGGTGAACCATGGGTCTTCCCAATGTCAACTACACCGTTCATCGCGGCCAAGTCAAATCGGGCCTGTCTCTGGCTTACATCCGTGAAGGGGTCGGCGGCTATCCGCTGCTCCTCATTCACGGTTTCCCGGAGACCAAACGCATCTGGTACCGGAACATCGGGCCGCTCGCCAGCGCCGGATTTGAAGTCATTGTCCCGGATCTGAGAGGGTTCGGGAATTCCGATCTCTCGGCGGATGGGTTCTACGATCCGGCAGCGTATGCCAAGGACCTCTATACGCTGGTGCACGATGTGCTGGGCCATTCCCGATGCTCAATTGTGGGGGGTGACGTCGGTGGGGTGGTGGCCCCTCACCTGGCGCTGGCCTAAGAAGGTTTCGTGGAGCGGCTGTGCATCTTCAACACCATTCCGCCCATGCTCAACGAAGCCTACGCTAAAGCCGGCATCCCGGAGGACGAACCGGTGGAGCGGCGTTCGGTCATGGACTATTTCGTCCGCCAGGGCACCGACGGCGACGGCTTGGCGGCAGAGATGAACACGCCGGAGAGGAGGCGCAGCTACATCGCTGCCTTCTACAGCCACCGGCTCTGGCACGGCCACTACCAGTTCAGCCGGGAGGGGATCGATTTCTTCACGGAACCGTTCGCCGATGCGCAGAAGTTCCGAGCCAGCTACGGTCTCTATGAGTGCAACTTTGGCAAGCGCCCACTGTCTGAGATGGTGCGTTTCTTTGAGCCGGTGCCCGCGCCGACGCTGATTCTATACGGCCCGGAGGACCACATATTTGATGAGCGCTTCATGCGGCGCTGTGAGATTGCCTATCCTGATCACGCCGGGCCCTTTGTGGTGCCGGGTGCGGGTCATTTCCTGCAGTGGGAGAAGGCTGAACTTCTGAACAGTTCCCTGCGCCACTTCATACGGGACCGACTCAGGCCCTAGCTGTGCGCTGCTATCGTCGGGGACTCCGCCGCTGGATGTCTGGGCATTTCCTGGAGATGCTCTTCGGGGCCGGGGCCTACTTGTAGTCGTAGAAGCCTTTGCCGGTCTTGCGTCCCAGTTGCCCGGCCGTGACCATCTTCTTGAGAATAACCGGCGGAGCAAACAAGGGGTCGTTTAGCTCGTCGTACATCGAAACCATTATGTAGTAAATGGTGTCCAGGCCGATGAAGTCGGCCAACTCCAGCGGGCCCATGGGATGGTTGAATCCCAGTCTCATAGCCTTGTCGATGTCCTCCCTGGTGGCCAGGCCCTGCTCGTAGCAGCGGAAGACATAGACCAGGTAAGCCATGCCGAGGCGATTGGCTAGGAAGCCGGGGGTGTCTTTGCAGTGAACGGGCTGCTTGCCGAGAGATTTACAGAAAGCTTCTCCGGCCTTAACAACTTCGTTCGAAGTGACCAAAGTCCTCACTATCTCTACCAGTTGCATTACCGCGACCGGGCTGAAGAAATGCAGCCCCATGACCTGGGCCGGCCTCTTGGTGACTATGGCCATGTCCAGAATGGACAGGCAGGATGTGTTGGTGGCCAGAATGGTATTCGGCGGACAGATCTGGTCCAGGTTGGCGAATATCTTCTTCTTCTCGGCCATGTTCTCAATGGCCGCTTCTATCACAATGTCACGATCGCGGAAGTCTTCCATATTGAGGGTGCCCTTGATGCGGGCCGCGATGGCATCCTGCTCTTGCTCTGTCAGCCGGCCCTTCTTGACCCCGCGCTCCAGGGATGTTCTGATGCTCCCAATGCCTTTGTCCAGGAATTCCTGCTTGACCTCCAATGTCACGACGTCGTAGCCAGCTCTGGCGCAGACCTCAGTTATGCCTCCACCCATCAAGCCGCAGCCGACCACGCCGACTTTCTTGATTTCCATATCACTCCCTTCTAAGCAAACGATGTGTCTTGTGACCTTCCGTCACACATAAGACCGAATGTGGTTATTCCGAGCTTCCTTTTCAACCCCCTTGATCCCCCATTCCTCCTGAGGCGGATCTTCGATTCTCCTAGGGCGAATCTTCGATCTTGGGGGATGGGAAAGGATAACTGAAGGACACCCCAGACCCCCGGCATCCGCCTGAGGCGGACTGCCCCTCTGCACACTCCAAACCTGTCATTGCGGGCCATTCTCCAGACCGAGCGAGGAGAAGGCGCGGCAATCCACGCGTTTGTCTGACCACATCACGCCACCCCCAGATTGCTTCGTCGCTTCACTCCTCGCAATGACACCAGCGCGAAGCTGGGGGCACCCCAGACCCCGGCAGGGACGAGTCCCTGCAAAACCCCTCCTAATGTCATTCTCGCGCGGCATGTCCTCGTGAACACGGAGCTTGTCCTCGTGAAGACGAGGAGCGGGAATCCAGGGAAGCAGCCGTAGACTGTTGTGCCGGCCTCCTTCAACCCCGTGGGTCCCCCATTCTTGGGGGAATTGGAGAGAAGAACTGAGGGACACCATCAGACTCCCGGCGAGCATTCCGCGCCTCTTCTGAGACGGCCACCAAGTCCCCGGCACACCGCTGAGACAGTCCAGGACGGGTTACTTGCCTTTGATGTTCGCCTTTCTCTTCTCCAGGAATGCCGCTCTGGCCTCGGCGTGATCCTCGGTAGCCGTGCAGACGTCCATGAGCTTGCCCTCATACCTCAGGCCTTCCTCCAGGGTCATGTCGATGCCCTTCATCATGGCTTCCTTGGCTGCTCTCACGGCTATCGGGGGTATCTCGCATAGCTGCTGGGCCCATTGCTCAGCGGCAGGCATGACCTGGTCTGGCGGAACCACCTTGTTCACCAGTCCGACGCGCAGGGCCTCCTGGGCGTTGATGCGCTCGCCCATGAGCACCATCTCGGTGGCCTTTGCGGTGCCGATCAACCGCGGCAGTCTTTGTGTACCCCCCCATCCGGGGATGATACCCAGGGTGACTTCCGGGAAGGCGAAGATGGCTTTCTCCGATGCGACCCTCAGGTCACAGCCCAGGGCCACTTCCAGCCCGCCGCCCATGGCATGCCCGTTGATGGCGGCGATAGTCGGCTTCCACAGCTCCAGCCCGCGGAACAGAGTGGGTGCTATCCGCCACCACTCGTTGCGGATCTGGTGCAGGACCGGCAGCATCTCACCGATGTCGGCCCCAACACAGAAGGCGCGGTCGCCGCTACCGGTGATGATGGCTACCCAGACGTCCTGGTCGTCTCTGAAACTGACCAGGGCGTTGCTCATTTCCTGAAACGTCTGCGGATCGATAGCGTTCAGTGCGCGAGGACGATCTATGGTCATGTAAGCGATCCTTCCTCGCTTCTCGTACAGAAATCCCATCTTGATCCCTCCTTCTCTTCAATATGGAATCAGCCGGAAGTTGCTGGTCCGGCGCCAGCTACGTGAACGGAATAGATAGATAGGGGCAGTGCTGCGATAGACAAGGGTCAGGCCTTCGTCTTCGGAGTATTGGAAACGAAGCTGTGGCGCAGAGCCCGCAGGGTGACCTCGCCGTCCAGTTTCGCCTGCCTGGCATAGGTCTTCACGATTTGCCAGAGACCCTGCCTGGTGAGCCTCTGGCCCAGCCGGTTGAGAAACAGTGCCCTCTCGGCCTTGTGGTGCACCAGTTGCGGTCGGGACTCGTCTAGGTACTTCTTCAGTGTTGGCAAATGTCGGAGGCTGACAGTGGCATTACGTGCCTTGGAACCCCGGACCGTGAAAGAGACCGAATCTCCGTCAAGGTTCACGTCATCGACATTCAGTGACATCATGTCGCTGATGCGCATGCCGCTGGCGTACAGCAATTCCAGCATGGCCTTGTCTCGCTTGGCTTCCGGCGTGGGGTACTTGTCGGGCTGCCGGAGCAGATCGCGGATAAGACCGTCCGAAAGTCGCTGGGGCGTATTCTTCATAACCCTGGGAGAGCCGATATTCTCGATGGGGGCGGAGGGGATGGCCCCGGCCTTCTCCAGGAACTTGAACAGCGTCTTGGCCGATGCCGTCTTCCGGGCCACGGTTGTGAGGGCGTAGCCTCTGCTCTTCAAGTCAGTGACATATCCCAGCACCAGGTCGTGGTCCACGTCCGACCACCTCTGAGTGCCTTTCTCCTGAAAGAAGTCGGCCATCTGGAAGAGATCGTTCTTGTAGGCGGCAACAGTGTTGTTAGAGAACTTCTTCTCTGTGGACGAGTGACGCAGAAAGGCCTCGATTTGATGTCTCATAGCGGTCTCCTAATGAAGCTACTAGGCCCGAGAACAGAACTATTCTAGACATAAGGAATAGCGCAGTCAATGTCGGGCGTGTAAAATCTGTCTTGGGAACATGGAAGCAACCCGTCTTGAGCAGCAGCTGAAGGCTCTGCCGGCACGACCCGGCGTGTATCTGTTCAAGGATGCCGGTGACAATATCATTTATGTCGGGAAGGCTGCCAGCCTCCGCCATCGAGTCGCGTCGTACTTCAGCTCTTCAGAGGGCCTGGCCCCGAAAGTTGTCAGAATGATGGCGAAGGCAGCGGACCTGGACTACTACGTGACCGACTCCGAGCAGGAGGCCATTCTCCTGGAATCCATCCTGATCAAGAAGCATCGCCCGCACTACAACGTGCGGCTCAAGGATGACAAGACCTACCCCTATCTCAAGTTGACGGTCAACGAAGACTGGCCGCGGGCGCATGTGACCAGGCGGGTGGCCAAAGACGGCGCCAAGTACTTCGGGCCGTTTGCCAGTGCCGATTCGGTGCATACGACTGTGGATTTGCTGGAGAAGCTCTTCCGTTTGCGGTCGTGCCGGAAGGCCATCGCCGGCGATGAGCGGCGGTCATGCCTCGAGTATCACATCAATCGCTGTTCCGGGCCGTGCATCGGTGCCGTAAGCCTGGAGGAATATCGGCAGGCGGTCGATCAAGCGGTCCTGTTCCTGGAAGGCAGACAGGAGACGGTGCTGAAAGGACTGCGGGCCAGGATGGCGCGGGCGGCGCAGAGCCTGGAATATGAAAAGGCGGCTTTGATCCGCGACCAGATCAAAGCGGTGGAAGCGGTGGTTGAGAAGCAGAAGATCACGTCAGCGGACGGAGACATGGATGCAGTGGCCTTTGTTCAGGAAGGCGACCAGGCGCTGGTGCTGGTCTTTCTTGTCCGGCAGGGCAGGATGGTGGGCCGGGAATCCTTCACTTTAACCGGGACGCGGGACGAAGACCCTTCGCGCATCATGACCAGCTTCGTGCAGCAATTCTACAGCTCGGCCGCACTCATACCAAGGCGGATCCTGCTGCAGCATCCCCTGGAAGAAATGCCTGTCATACAGAAATGGCTGGAAGATAGGAGAGGCAGGAAGGTGGAGCTGCGGGTGCCCAGCAGGGGATCGGGCAAGAAATTGGTGGACATGGTAGCTGACAACGCCCGGGAGAGCCTGGAGCAGTCCAGGATAAGGTCGGTAGCCGAGCCTGATGTCCTGACGGCGGCATTGGAGGAACTGCAGAAGGTGCTCTCGTTGCCGGGGGTTCCGCGGAGAATTGAATGCTACGACATCTCAAACATACAGGGTACGTCCGCAGTAGGCAGCATGGTTGTCTTTGAAGGAGGGATCCCGAGGAAGTCAGACTACCGGCGTTTCCAGATCAAGACAGTGGCCGGGGCCGATGACTATGCCATGATCCGGGAGGTGCTGCGGAGGCGGTTCAAGAGGGCCTCAACAGAGGGTCGTGGCGAGAACGCCTGGGCGGCTCTTCCGGACCTAGTGCTTATCGATGGAGGAAGAGGTCAGCTCAATGCGGCCATCGAGGCCATGAGAGAGGCAGGCGTTGGCCCGATTCCCGGCGCCAGCATCGCGAAGGAAGAAGAGGCTGTCTTCCTGCCGCAGTTGGCCGAGCCCCTCATGCTGCCCCGGGAGTCTGCGGCTCTTCGTTTGTTGCAGAGGGCCAGGGACGAGGCCCACCGCTTTGCCCTGGGCTACTATCGGAAGGTGCATCGCCAGCGGGCCTTTGCTTCCTCTCTGGATGGGATACCCGGTGTTGGCACTAAGAGGAAGCGGGCCCTGATCAGGAGATTCGGCTCCGTGGCGGGTATCAGGCGGGCCACAGTGGAGGAATTGAGGTCGGTGGAAGGTATGAACGAGTCTGCGGCGAAGAGGGTGAAGGAGAGCCTCTGATCGATAGGTTGGCATATGACCGCCTGAATTTCGGGACGTGGCGGAACTCCTGGAGGCTGTGCTTCACGGTGGCGTCTCAAAAGGGAGAAGCCCCTGTTGAGGGTCTGGTCGCAGACTCGCCTCAGGATGAGGGGTGTCCATAAGATACAAGCTATCAGCTCATAGCTCTAGAGGAGCGGGGGACCGAGGGGGTTGAGGTGGCGATAGTTGCATTGTCGACCTGTTTTGTGCTAAATTAGCGCTAAACACGGCTCGTGAGTAGAGTGGGTGTTAGCCCACTCTTTTTGGTTATTGGATATTGTGAGCATGGCTGACGGTAGACGAACAATTGAAGGGCGAGTGAGGACATGAAAACCGAGTTTGTTATTGCTCTTACCCAGTTGGCTGCCGAGAGAAACTTGCCGAAGGAAGTCATCCTCAGGACCATGGAGTCAGCCCTGGTCCCCATCTTCAAGAAGACCAGCTTCGCGCCGGATCAGGAGATATGGGTCAAGATCTCGTCTCAGACCGGCGAGGTAAAGGTCTTCGCCAAGAAGATCGTGGTGAAACGGCGCAAGGATCCCCGCCAGGAGATGCTGCTGGCCGAAGCCAGGAAGCACAAGCCGGAGGCTCAGGTTGGGGATGTTCTGGAAGTGGAGGCCACTCCCGAGGATGCCGGGCGTATCGCGGCCCAGACGGCCAAGCAGGTCATTCTGCAGCGGCTGCGCGAGGCCGAGCGAGATGCCATCTTTGGTGAGTATGCCGACAAAGAGGGGGACATCGTCAGTGGAGTGGTCCATGCCGTTGAAGCGAAGCACGTCTCCATCGATCTGGGCAAAGCAGAAGGCATCTTGCCCCTGGTGGAGCAGATGGCGGCGGATCATTACCGAATAGGGCAGCGACTCAAGCTCTATCTGATGAAGGTGATGCGTACAGCCAGGGGCACGCAGCTCATCCTATCACGAACGCATCAGGGTCTGATGCGCCGATTGTTCGAATTAGAGGTTCCCGAGGTATTCAACGGTACTGTGGAAATAAAGGCCGTGGCTCGCGAGCCAGGTGTCCGGAGCAAAGTGGCCGTGGCGGCTCGTCAAGAGGGAGTCGATGCGGTGGGCTCGTGTCTGGGGCTCCGCAGCATCAGGATCCAGAACATTACCAAGGAACTGGGCGGAGAGAAGATTGACGTTATTCAGTGGCATCCCGATCCGAACGTTTTCATAGGCAATGCACTAAGCCCAGCGGCAACGACGAGCGTTGAGGTCAGCACCGAAGAAAAGAGCGCCAGCGTGGTTGTGCCTGACAAGCAGCTCTCTCTGGCGATCGGCAGAGGGGGGCAGAATGCCCGCTTGGCGGCCAGGCTCACCGGCTGGCGAATTGACATAAAGAGCACCTCGATGGTCGAAGGTGCGGCGCCCCCGAAGACGGAAGAGGCACCCAAGGCTGAGGAGTCAGTGCTGGAGGAGGCCGTTTCTCCGCCAGTGCCGGAAGCCGTGGAGGCCACGGCCGAAGCTGCGGCGGCAACACTTGAACCGGCAATAGCGACGCCGGAGCCGGTCGCGGCAGCCGAGGAAGAGGCAGCGCCTCCTGCGGAGGAGATCAAACCGATAGTGACCCCGGTGAAGGCGCAGGCCGCGCCAGCGCCGCCGAAGGCCAAACCAAAGGGAGCGGCTGAGGCCCCGGAGGAGGCCGCGCCCAGAACCCTTACCTTCGAGGAGATACTCTCGCAGTTGGAGGCGATTCCGGAGCGTCGCGGCAGACCTCGCTATACTACTGAAGAGAAGATGGGCATAGTCATCGACACTAAGCCTAAGAAGGGCAAGAAGGCCGGTACTGCTGATGAGGAACCGGGAGGGAAGCCAAAAGTCAAGAAGGGAACAAAGCGGCGCGTTACGATTGATGACGACGATCTTGGTGGGGACGAGGATCTTGCTGGGGACGAGGATCTTGTTAAGGATGAAGGTGTTGAAGAAGTCGAGTAATGCGGCGCAGCCGGTGATTCTGAAGCATGTCCCGGAGCGGACCTGCATCGCCTGTCATGAGGTGAAGCCCAAGCGGGATCTGGTGAGGCTGGTCTATAGCCCCGAAGGCGTGGCTGAAGTGGACACGTCGGGCCGGAAACCGGGGAGGGGTGCCTATCTCTGCCCGTCACCAGAATGCTGGCACAAGGGAGTGAACAAGGGGAAGTTGGAGCACGCCCTGCGGGGCAGAATCAACCCGGAGAATCGGGCCAGGCTCATTGAGTTTCGGGCTGCAATTCGTGGTGCTGAAGCTAAGTCAACCCGGATGGGAGAAGTCAGCTAATGGCGAAAACTACTGCGAGCCAGGGTCCGCCTTCCAAGGGCGAGCGCAAGGTTGAGCTTCCTGCCACGATGACAGTGAAGCATCTGGCAGAGACGCTGGGCCTCAGTGGCGTTGAGGTGATAAAGCAGTTGATGCAGAACGGCGTCATGGCTGGCATCAACCAGTCTATTGACTATGACACCGCCGCGATCATTGCCGCGGATTTGGGCTTTGAAGTCACCGGGAAGGCCGAGGCCGAGCCTGAGGCGGTCGCCTGTGGCGAAACCGACAAGGAAAACCTGCAGCCGCGTCCTCCGGTGGTGACGGTCATGGGACATATCGACCATGGCAAGACCAAGCTCTTGGATGCCATTCGCCAGGCGAACGTTGTGGCATCCGAAGCTGGCGGCATTACTCAGCATATCGGCGCCTACCAGGTAGAGACGCACGGACGTAAGATCACTTTCCTGGATACGCCCGGCCACGAAGCCTTCACGGCCATGCGAGCCAGAGGAGCGAAGGTGACGGATGTGGCTGTACTGGTGGTTGCCGCTGACGATGGGGTGATGCCGCAAACGCTGGAGGCGGTGGATCACGCCAAGGCAGCCAGCGTGCCCATTGTGGTGGCTCTGAACAAGATCGACAAACCCGGCGTGAATCTGGACAAAGTGAAGCAGCAGTTGGCCGAAGCTGGGCTGGTGGTGGAGGAGTGGGGAGGCAATACCGTCTGCGTCCCTGTGTCAGCCAAGATGAAGCAGGGCATCACCGATCTTCTGGAGAGCATTCTGGTCGTGGCGGAGATGCTGGATCTGAAGGCCAATCCGGACTGCGCGGCCAGCGGCGTGGTGATCGAAGCGGGTTTGGACAAGAACAGGGGCCCCATGGCCACTGTTCTCGTGGAGAGAGGGACCCTGAATCCGGGCGACCCTCTGGTCGTGGGTGAAACCTGGGGCAAAGTGAAGGCCATGTTCAACGATTCCGGCAAGCGGGTCAAGAAGGCCGAACCGGCAACGCCGGTCAAGATACTGGGCTTGAGCGGTGCCCCCCAGGCCGGCGATACTTTCACAGTGGCCGCCAGCGAACGAGACGCACGGGCGGCGGCGGAGAAACGGCAGTTGGATAGACAACAGAAGATTGTCAGGCCGGTCAGGCCTGTCAAGCTGGATGAAGTCTATGCCCAGATAAAGGCCGGTAAAGCCAAGGAACTCAACCTGATCCTGAAGACGGATGTCCAGGGAAGCATTGAGCCGATAAGGAATTCCATAGAGCGTCTGGAGGCGGAGGAGATAAAGGTCAGGATCATTCACACCGGCAGCGGCAACATCACCGAGGGCGATGTACTGCTGGCACTGGCCTCCAAGGGGGTCATACTCGGATTCCACACCACTCCCACCGTGGGCGCCCAGCGAATGGCGGAAGCGGAAGGGGTGGATATCCGTCTCTACGATATCATCTACAACCTTATAGAGGACATAGAAAAAGCCCTGAAAGGCATGAAGGAGCCCAACTGGGCCGAGGTCATCGATGGGCGCGCCGAGGTCAGGGCGGTATTCGCCGCCGGGAAGCGGGAGAAAGCAGCGGGACTATTTGTCAGCGAAGGCAAGCTGCGGCGCGACTCTCTGGTAAGGGTGGTTCGCAAAGCGCAGGTAGTTCACAAGTCAAACATTGTGAGCCTGAGACGGTTCAAAGATGACGTCAAGGAAGTGACTACCGGAACAGAATGTGGTTTGGTGGTGGACGGATTCACCGCTTTTGAGGTCGGTGACATTATCGAGGCCTACCGGAGAGAGCGGGTTGGATGAGTCGGCGCACTGAGCGCTTGAATCATCTCCTCCGGCAAGAGATCACCGAGCTGCTGCAACGCGAGGCCAAGGACCCCAGACTCTCTGCCATGGTGAGCGTGACTCGCGTCTCCGTTTCCCCCGATCTGCGCTACGCCAAAGTGTTCATCAGCGTCCTGGGCACCGAAGAAGAGAAAAAAGGAGTGCTGGCAGGCCTCCACGCTGCCTCCGGATTCCTCCGCCGGGGACTGAGCAGCCGGCTGAGCATGCGCTACACACCTGAACTGAGCTTCTCCTATGACGACACCATGGAGCAAGCCGGCAAGGTTCTCCAGTTGATCCAGCAAGTGAGCTCTAGCGAAGCTGAGACGCAGGAATCGGGTGAGCATTGACGGGATCTTCAATGTCCTCAAACCGGCAGGCAGTACTTCTTTTGCCGTAGTCTCCCTCGTGCGGCGCTGGAGCGGAGAGCGTCGCGTCGGTCATGCTGGCACCCTCGACCCTGAAGCCACCGGTGTGCTGGTGGTCTGTGTTGGTCAGGGGACCAGGATCGTCGAGTACCTGACGGGAGTGGGCAAGACCTACCGGGCTGAAATAGAGCTGGGCATTACCACCGACACCTACGATGCAGTTGGCGAGGTGGTCGACAGGCGCGATTCTTCATCCGTCACCGAAGAACAGGTGCGTCAGCTACTTCATTCGTTTCATGGCACCGTCGAACAGGTTCCGCCTATGCACAGCGCCCTGCACCACAAAGGGAAACGCCTCTATCAGTTGGCGCGTGAGGGAATCGAGGTTGACCGTAAACCGCGGACGGTGGAGTTCTCGCGGCTGGAGCTTCTGGCCTGGCAGCCCCCGGTGGTCACCATCGAGGTGGACTGCGGCGGTGGCACTTACATCAGATCACTGGCCCAGGACATCGGAACGGCTCTGGGTTGTGGGGCTCATCTCAAGAAACTCGTCCGGCTGCGCAGTGAGCCTTTCAGTATCGACGACGCCGTGTCTCTGACCGTCCTGGAAGAAGCCTTTCGCCGGGGCAACTGGCAGGGCTATATCCATTCGGTCGACGAAGTGCTGCTGGGCTGGCCGGCGGCCATCCTCGATAAGGAAAGTGAGGCCCTGGTCAAGAAAGGGTCGAATGTGGAGCTACGCTTCTGCGGGGACACCGGGCCGGCGGGAAGTCACTGCCGGGCTTATTCTGCCGACGGGTATTTTCTAGCTGTTCTCGGCAAGACCGACGAAGGCTTCTGGCATCCGGAGAAGGTCTTTCACAGCGCCAGCTACGAAGTCGAGGAATTGCCTCCGCCACCGTGCTGTTCATGTTGAACTGGCAAGATGCCCTGAATCCACAAGTCCGCCCACTTACGCTTGCCCTCCAGTGCCACTCCAACGCTCTGTATCTTGAACGAAGGCCAGGACAGTATAATGGGGCGTGCCAAGGGGATCTGAGTGGAGCAGCTTGACACGGACCCGGTGCCGCGATAAGCATATCCTGGGCACGGCGCTGGCCAAGAAGCAGTTGCTCGGGTAGCAGGAAGTGGGGTGGATCAATGCCCGACACAAATACGATTCTCCGAGTCGCAGCCGTGCAAATGGAATCCAAGAACGGACTTGTTGAGGCCAATCTCCAACACGCCACCCCTCTGGTCAACAGAGCCGCCGACATGGGAGCCAGGCTGGTCTTGCTTCCCGAGTTCATGCCGTCCGGATATATATTCACCACTGCCATCTGGAAGGGAGCAGAGCCGAAAGAAGGACCGACCGCCCGGTGGCTGAAGGAGACTTCAAAGAGACTCGGCATATGGCTGGGGACCAGTTTTCTGGAAGCTGATGGCGAAGATTTCTTCAACACATTCGTCCTGGCCACGCCTGACGGGCGAGAAGCAGGGCGGGTAAGGAAGCAAACGCCCGCCTCCTGCGAGACCTACTTCACCAGGGGATACGCCGGCCCGCACGTCATGGAAACAGAATTGGGCAGGATAGGAGTGGGCATCTGCTACGAGAATCAACTGGCTTATGTTCCCCGTATCATGTGCCAGCAGTCGGTGGACCTTCTGCTCATGCCGCACTCAATCCCGCTTCTGATGCGGAGTTTCTTCTTTGATGGCAAACAGGTCGAGCGCTACATGGACGCCGTGAAGGATCTGGCGGTTCGCTATGCGCGTATGCTGGGAGTGCCGGTGGTCATGGCCAACAAGTGCGGGCCATGGGTGAGTCCCATGCCGGGCATTCCGTTTCCTGTTCAACGCTCGTCCTTCCCGGGCTTGTCGACTGTGGCCGATTCGGACGGCACTCTCAAAACGCAGATCGGGGAAGAGGAGGGTGTCATAGTCGAGGATGTCAGGCTTGATCCGTCCCGCAAGATCCACAAGGTGCCGCCAAGCTACGGCCGGTGGGCCTGGAAAGACCCGTATGGCTTCTCGTGGCTGCTGCGAATTGCCACCCCGGTGACGGAAGCCTGTGGGCGTCTGTGGTACTCGCTCAGCATGGAGCGTCGAAGAAAGGCGCGGGAAGTCTCCTCAGGCACCCCTCCGGCAGATTAGAGGATGGACATCTCTGCCCACCCAAAGGCCACCCCCCGGCGCGTCGGTATCCGGTCCACTTGAGGGCAACCAAGGCATTTCCCCGCACTGATGGTCCCACTGAGAGAAGTGCCGGCGAAGACGTGATAGAAGGTCGCGGCAGTGTCTCAGGCAGTCGCGCGCGAGGAGGCCATGCCCCCGACAGTTGCCGCCATCTCGCCCTCGACGTCCCGGTAGGCCTGCTCCGCCATCGCTCGCAGTGCCACCCCGCCACTCTGTGCCATGAGCAGCCTCGTATGAGTGTTGCGAAGCTTCCGGGCAATGGCTGTTGTCAGATTGACCCTCTGCTCAGTTGAGATACGATGAATCGCCTTCTCAATCATGCCCTCGACCATGAAACTCGCGGCCGGCGTGTATCTTCGGTTCTTGATGCACTTTATGGCATCGGGGTATTCACTGAGATGCTGCATTGAGCCACCTTCTTTCCAAGCCGTTCGCTCTGTCGGCATCAATCGTTATTGGGATGCTCGCCGGGCCATCACAGCCGGCATGTCCTCCACCGTCCGGGAATAGATCACTGCACTGTACTGCCACCGGAGGCTAATATGAGTCCCTCTCACTTTCGAGAACCACAAAGTCAATACCAAGGCTGTGGTCCGAAGTCAGGGAGGTGATCATATCCCGGTAGTGCCAACCTTCCTCCGCCTGTTTGTTGAGGAAGTCTTCGAGCTGTCGTTCCGGCGTGTTCTTCTCGTCGTAAGGTGGCCTGAGTACTTCGCGCTGGCTCACTACCTTATACCTCTTCACTCCACATCCATCTCTTTCCTTGTTGGGGCCATGGCCTTGAAGCATCTGTGCGCTGTGTCAAACGTTTGTCTTGTCTCCCCCGCTAGGTATCGGCGGGCTGGCCCCTGCCGGCAGACCGAGCAGCCGCTCGATGACCGGTGGAGGGATCATGTTCTTGGTCATACGGAACTTGAAACGGGTGGCGTCTTCCGGGAATTCCCTTTCCTCGCCGCAATTCTTGCACGAGGCGTGGTATGAGCCACGCTTCGGCAGAGCGTCTATGATCCAATGATGGGCGAGAACGCATGAATCCATCTGGGTTACCCTCCTCTCCAGCAGAAAGCCGGTTGGGGAATGATGCTGTTCCCGGTTGAGAACAGCGGAGGGCGGTATTGCCCGCCCTCCGCTCGCTACGACTAGTATCGCGCGGGGCTTGGTTTAACCCTGCTGTAGCACTCTCGGCAATACACCGGTCTGCCGTCTCTTGGTTCAAAGGGCAGTTCCGTTGCCTTGTTACACTCAGAGCACGTTGCCGGGAACATCTGTCGCCTGGGCTGGCTGTAACCAGAAGAGTTGTTTGTTTGGGCTTTTCTGGTGGCGCGGCACAGTTGGCAGCGCTTGGGGTCGTTGGTATAGCCCTTTTCGGCGAAGAAGTCCTGCTCGCTGCTGGTGAAGGTAAAATCCGCACCACAGTCGGAGCACTTGAGAGACTTGTCCACAAAGCTCATTGGATGGCCTCCTTTCTTGAAAAACTTGGCTAGAGTAGTGGTCATCCAGAGCCCGTGGCTACACCTGGGGAGGCTTACAGACTATTGACAACCTGAACTGAAACCAGTGGCTTGATGCTAGCACATCGCCATCGAATGTGCAAGTGAACCATTCGACTCAGAGCAATTGTGACCGAAATGGGAGGTGGCGATGGCGTAATTGGCGATCACGGATTGTGTCGGAGCCTCTTGACGGTGTGACCAAGTTCCAAATCCCAAATCCCCAGAGGGTCCTTGGGAATCCTCCCTGCCGAGGATTTGGAGGAGTCCCCGAATTCCCGTAGTCTCCCCCCGAGAATGGGGGATCAAAGGGGGTTGAAAGAGGGAGCCTCCAGGGGCGTGTCGACTCAGGACCGCCCAGAGTACTGCCAGCCACTGCTTGCCCTAGGCCCCACAGAGAAGTTGGCTATTGTCAGAGCTGCTCTGCATTTGCAGGGTCTGGAGACTGACTACTATCTCGTCTATGACCTCAGCCTCGTGTTTCTTGGTCTCTCCAGCGCCTTCAACTTCTCTCTTGAGTGCCAGAAGACTCTGCAATATGCTGTCGTAGCTCTCTTGCTTCCTTGCCGTCTCCATTGTCTCCACCTCCTCCTCTGCCGGAAGAACAGCCTATCTCATGGTCTAGGCTATTAAGGCGATGATCTTAGTATACATTATAACACTCTGTGTCAAGGCTATCAAGCAGAACCGGCTTCTGTCGACACCGGGATTCAGAGGCCGGCCCGGCTTTGGAGCACAAGGGGTGGATGTCCCCGCGAGCTATCTTGTCGGCGCCGTGCACATCAGTCTGCGGAACACAAACTGGTCGGTCATCGGATTCAACTATCATGTTGCCGACTGCCCGTTGATCTATACTGAGATATGACGGAAAGGATTGGGTAGGATCAAGGATGCACGCCTCTTCATGGCTTCTCTTGCCCCTTATCGCATTGGCGACTGTAGTATTTGTGGTATTTGTGTTCCTGTTCTACAAGGTAATGTCCTTCTCATTTCAGAAGATGGGCATTCCCCGGCACCTGGTAATTCCAGCTCTTGTAGCCATTCTAGTCGGAGGCGTCTTCAACATCCCGATATGGCACAGTGGGAGCACAACGGTTTCGGTGAACGTGGGTGGGGTCATCATCCCCTTACTCATAAGCTTCTACCTATTGCGGAAAGCACCCCTGCTGAAGACGGCCCTGGCGGTGGCTGTAGTCGCCACGGTTTCGGGTCTTCTAGCCGATGTGCATGCCGACGAAGGCATAAGGCTCCACTATGGATTCCTGATCCTGCCAGCCACGGCGGTCTCGGTGGCGCTGATCCTCGCTGGGCGCAATGCACCACAAGTGGCCTTCATCGCCGGTGCAATCGGAGCCATAATCGGCGTGGATCTGGTTCACCTGAGAGAGCTTATCCACCTCGGTGTCGCCTATATCTCAATCGGGGGGAGAGGCGTGTTGGACGGCATATTCACTACAGGCATTATTGCGGCTGTCCTGGCAGGGCTGCTGTGGCGCAAGAAAGAGCCCGAGGGCCAAGTGGCAGCATGACTGGCCCGAGGCTGTCCTGGCTCACCCCGGAATCCAACCCGGTTCCGCCACCCCTTGAACAGAGAGGGGTGGACATCTCTGCTCACCCTGAAGGCCGGCTTACCGGTCCGTCATTACCCGGTCCACTTGAGGTCGACGTTGGCCTGGACTTCCACCGACGGTCCCTCGGGAGAAATGCCGACGAAGGCCAGGTAGAAGGTGGTGCCCCCCGGGTTGGCGGTCGTGACCGGCACATTGAGCGTGCCTGTAGTCACTTGGCCGGATGAATACACGGCTGTCCAGCTCCCTCCGGTTACCAGGGCTGAGTAGTTGTCCCAATCCAGGATGAGCACCTCAACCTTGTCCCCCGGGGAAGTGCTGGTCACGGCGAACGTGCCGGAGATCGTGACGCCATGCATCGTGGCAGCACCGACATGGAACTGAATACCGTAGGCGTTGTGCCCGTAGATATCAGGTTGTGCCGGGGCCATCGCAATGGGGCCGTTCACCAAGTTCTGGGTTTGAGTGTCGGCTATGAAGCGGGCGACAAAGGTCATGTTCCTCTCGATGTCGAATATGAATGGGTTGGCGGTTCCCGAATAGTCGCCGCTCCAGGAATCGAACTTCCAGCCGGCAACGGGCGTGGCGGTCAACGTCACAGTTGCGCCGTCCTCCCACATGGTGATGCCCGCGGGCGTGATGGTTCCTTGCCCGTCTGCCGCGGTGGTGACGGACCACTTGCCGCTGCGATTGCACCCTTGACTGACGCCGGATAAGACAAGCAACGCCACCGCCAGTAATGCCAGCATCCATTTCTTCATGTTGTCCTCCCCCCTTCTCGCTCCCGACAGAGATACGTGGCTCCAGTCAATCCGGCGGACCGTGCTGGTGGAACCACTGCTCATTGGGCGTCTCTGGATCGAACAGTGCAGATAGCGCAAAGCCAGAATACCAGCGGCCATCGGAGCGAGTCAAACCGTTTTTTCATCGCCTCCCGCACCCTGCTGTTCCGGCTAGACTTAGTAAGGCTCTCTCAGAACCCTTTTCGACCCCCTGGGCCCCCATTCCTCCTGAAGCGGATCTTCGATTCTCCTAGGGCGAATCTTCGATCTTGGGGGAAGATACAGAAGGAACTGGGGGACGACCTCAGACTCCCGGCTGAGACGTATCTCTACACTCTCTTCTCTCATCCCCCTCTTGCCGGTAACTGCTGGAAATCGCGCGGAATGGGGTACACTATTGGTGATGGACAAGGGGGAACCAAGAAGCGGATCTTCCCTGCCGAATTGAGGTGAACCAACCGTGATGACGCCTGCCATTCACATCCGCGATCTGCGCAAGACCTACGTCGTCAGCCAGCAGGAAGCCGGCGCGAAAGGGGCTCTGAAAGACCTGGTGCACCGGCGTATGCAAGAGGTCCGCGCCGTGGACGGGCATCTCCTTCGACCTGGCTCCCGGCGAGATCGTGGGCTTTCTGGGCCCCAACGGCGCCGGCAAGACGACCACGCTCAAGATGCTTTCGGGCCTGCTGCATCCCACGGCGGGTGAGGTGACCGTGCTCGGCCGGGTCCCGTGGAAGCGGGAGAAAGCCTTCCTCAGACAGATCACGCTGGTAATGGGGCAGCGCAACCAGCTGGTCTGGGATATCCCTGCGATCCACACTTTCGAGTTGAACCGGGTCATCTACCGCGTCCCGCCGGAGGATTTCCGCCGCATGCTGGGCGAATTGACGGAACTTCTGGATCTGGGACCTCTGCTCCACAAACCGGTGCGCAACCTCTCCCTGGGCGAACGGATGAAGTGCGAAATCGCGGCCGCCCTCCTTCACCGCCCGAGCGTAGTCTTCCTGGATGAGCCGACCATTGGCCTGGACGTGACCATGCAGCGGCGGATATGCACCTTCATCACCGAGTACAACCGGCGCTTCGGCGCCACCGTCCTGCTCACCAGCCACTACATGGCCGATGTGGAGGCGCTCTGCAAACGCGTTGTCGTCATCCACCACGGCCGGCTCGTCTTCGACGGTGATCTTTCCGTCCTGGTGCGGCAGTTCACGGAGCACAAAACCATCGTGGTTCAGTTGGCCGACTGCGAGGCGGACCTGCAAGCCTACGGCGAGGTGGTGTCCTGTTCCGACGGCCAGACCACGCTCCGGGTTCCGAAGGCCGAAGCGGCCCACGTCACCGAGCGACTGCTGGCCGATCTCCCGGTCATCGACCTGCTGATTGAAGATCCTCCGATCGAGGAAGTAATCGAGAGGGTGTTTGCCCAGGGAAACCCATGAAAGGTCTGGCGGAACTCTACGTACAGCAGTTCAAGACCACTATGGCGATGATGTTCCAGTATCGCGCCTCACTGCTCATCTGGATGATCGGGCACGTGCTGGAACCGCTGGTCTATCTCATCGTCTGGTCGGTGGTGGCGACCAGCGAAGGCGGCAGCGTCGGCGACTATACCAAAAGGGAATTCGCCGCCTATTTCATCGTGCTGATGCTGGTCAATCATGTCACCTACAGCTGGGTAATGTACGAGTTCGAGTACCGCATCCGGCATGGGAGCCTCTCATTCGCCTTGCTGAAGCCCGTGCACCCTATACACTCGGACATTGCCGACAACGTGTCCTCGAAGGTGATAACTCTGCCCTTCATGTTGGTTGTTGCCGTGGTGCTGGCCTTGATCTTCCATCCTTCCCTCTCCCCGCCACCCTGGGCCATAGGAGTGTTTGTCCCGGCCTTGCTGTTGGCCTTCCTGGTGCGTTTCCTGCTGGAATGGACCCTGGCCCAGGCGGCGTTCTGGACCACGCGTGTCAGCGCCATCAACCAGACGTATTTCGTCCTCCTGCTGTTTCTTTCCGGTCAGATCATGCCGCTGACGCTTCTGCCTCATCCGGTCCGGATTCTGGCTGAGGTTCTGCCCTTCCGCGGGATGGTCGGCTTTCCCGTCGAACTCCTGCTCGGCCGCCTGACGCCGGCGGAGGCGTTGATGGGGCTGGGCATCCAGGCCGCCTGGGTGATCACTGGCCTCGTGCTGCTCCGCGTGGTATGGCGGGCGGGGGTGCGGGTCTACTCGGCGGTGGGCGCATGAGCTACCTCCGGTTGCTGGCGGCGTTCTTCCGGGTCAGCATCAGGGGCGAGCTAGCCTACCGGGTCAACTTCTTCGTGCAACTGTTCCAGTCGCTTCTCGGACTGGGCATCGCCCTGGGCGGGCTGGCGGTAATCTTCTCCTTCACCGCCACCCTGGGCGGCTGGAGTCCGGACGAAGTGCTGGCCCTGGTGGGGGTCTACTTCCTCGTCGGAGGGATGATCGGACTCGTGATCCAGCCGGGCATGGAGGAACTCATCGAGTCTGTTCGCGATGGGACCCTCGACTTCACGCTCACCAAACCCGAAGATGCCCAGCTCCTCATCAGCATCCGGCGGGTGGAAATCTGGAAGCTGATCGACATTGTGCTGGGCTTCGTGGTGCTGGGAACCGCGCTGGTCCGGCTGGGTGGGGACGTGGGAGGAGGGGAGGCGGCGGTGTTCGTCCTGATGCTGGTGGCGGGCGGCCTCATCATCTACAGTTTCTGGCTGATTCTGGCCACTCTCTCCTTCTGGTTCGTGCGGGTGGAAAACATCCTGGTCATCTTCCAGAGCATGTACGAGGCCGGGCGCTGGCCGGTGAGCCTGTACCCCGGATGGCTGCGCTACGGGCTGACCTTCATAGTGCCGGTGGCTTTCGCCACCACCATCCCGGCGGAAGCCCTGACCAGCCGGCTGAGCTGGGAAACGCTTCTCGGCGCGGTGGCGCTGGCCACGGTCCTTCTACTGCTCTCGCGGGGATTCTGGCGGCTGGGCTTGCGGCGCTACTCAGGGGCGTCGGCGTGACGGAGGATCGGTTCTCTTGGCGTGGCCCTTGATTTCGATCTCTTAACAGAGGAATACCTATTCCGCGGACCGAAACAGGACGATCTCGTGAAGTGCCGTCCCCGTCTCTTTGTTGGTTCTTCCTTGGCGAGTCACGGTTATCTCGAAACCGGACTGCAGCCTGAAGTACCCCGGCCTTAATCGCAACAGGTACTTCGCGGCGAGCCTGAGAGGCAAGCTGAAGCTCTCCAGCATATCCTGGCTCTCCAAGACATCTTTGACGCTGAGTCTCACCTCAAGTTCATTCGGGACCTTGATGACCAGATTCTTGGGATAGCTGTGTTTGGCTTTCGGGCTGTATTCGAAATCCGTCTTGATGAAGTCGAACTCTCCGGTGCTGAGTACCGCTTCTCTTCCATCGGCCAGCATCAGGACCTTAACCGCATGGTTGTCCATCTTCTTGTTGCACTGGATGAAGGCGAAGGACACCGTAAAGCGTGGTGAGTAGACCCGTCCCCACATCCAATAGTCGATTATTCTGGGGAACTGGAAATCCAGCCAGTTGTGATCATGGTAGCCAACGCCCTTGACCGGTATCGTCTGGTTCCCATCTGTAATCGTTCCCTCTACGGAGGCCCTGGCAAAGGGAACTACCCAGGCGAAGTAGCCCATGCTGCCAAAGTGAGAGACACCTTTCCCGGGTTTCCAGCCGTCTACCTCGGCCCTGTACGTGAGATGGCAGCCAAGGTCCTTTTCCTTCACATGGACCTCGTAGACAGGCAGCCCTCCCGGCGATTGTGTGACCGTCAGATAGTTCTCTCCAACCTTGATGTCAGCCTTGTCGCGAGACGCGGAGAAGGCTGATTTGCTGTACGGCACGAATGTCTGGGTCTTTTTGCCATTCGGTCTGAGCAGGACGATTTCCACACCGGTCTTGCCTGCCGCCCCGGGATTGGGGTTTGCGGCGTAGAAGAAGACCACGACCGTATGCCCGGTTTCCATATGTGCGTCGAAGTACCACCACTCGTACAGGCCTTTCTTGGCCATGTCGATATGAAGGCCGTCCTCTTCTGGTTTCAGCGGTTCTATGGTGCCGTCACGTCTGGTGGGCCCGGTCCACGCTTCTTTGACCAAAGGACTACTCTTGTCAGTCATGGATTAGCGTCTCCTTCTCATCAGATGCCCCGGGGTCTACGATGGCTGCCGATCATCCTCAGGCTCAGCGTAGAAGAAGGGATCTGAGGCGGTATTGGGATCTAAGGCCTTCTTAATCTTGCTCAGGTATTTGGGATAGTCATGGCAGGCCGGGCCGAAGCGCTTGTTCATCTCACAACCGAAAGCCGCGATCGGGATGCCCATCGCCTGCTCGATCGCCGCGTTGCAACCGGCTTCTATTATCTCTCCGGACGCCTTCACCGCCTCGGGGTCTCCGGAGCCGTACAGGTAAATGCCTTCCAGATACCCGAGATGAGAATTCTCAAATGTGCCGCCGCAACCCAAATCACCGCCGTCGTCGAGGAAGGTTCCCTTTTCTATGTACTTCTTCTTGGCTTGAGCAATCCATTCCGATTGAGTCACGCCCATATCCCAGGTGTCAAAGGAACCCAGCATGGTGGACATCCCCTGAGAGGGGCGGAACGTGGCCTGCGTGTTGACGGCATTCCGCACCAGCAGCCAGAACAGCCTGGAGTCCTGCACCAGCTTCTGCTCCTTCCCGATGGGGATGCTGTGGACCACGTCCTGCAAGAAGGGGAAACGGCGCAGAAGAAACAGCGGGTCTTTGACATGTTTCAATAGAGGCCCGGCAACACGCAACACACCTGGCGTTATCTTGAGGTACATCGGTATTCTGACGCCGCCCGTTTCCTTCGTGATCTGTTTCATGGCGGCCATCTTCCACTTGAACTCGGCGTCCGAGTAGCCGATGACTGAGTTGACCAGCACGTGGTGCATCACTTTCTGAAAGACACCACTTTCCAATGCCACCTTGAGTTGCTCATTGTTCTCGGTCATGCCCAGAGCGGTGAAGAACATGGGGGTGCGGAAACAGGCGTATTCAATTTCAGCCTCACCGAGCTTGTAGCCGGCGTCCTTCATAGCTTTGGCTGACGGGAAGGCATGCACATTCATGGCCATTCTTTCCGGCAGCTTATCGAGAAGGTAGACCGGGGATTTCCCGTGAACCTCCCATTGCTCGGGTCCGTTCCACTTGTACAGTTTCACCGCGCATTTGGTGAAGACTCCCAGCCCTCCGAAGGTCCCCTGGAAACCCCGCACGACGCCCCGCAGCGACGGCCCGGGGCCGTCGGCGGTGAACCAGCCGGCGCCAACGCCGCCGCTGCCCAGGGTCAGGACTTCGCCGGTGGGCAATACCCATTCCAAACCCAGCAGATTGCGGCCGCTGTAGCTGGTCGAAGGTCCGCTGGCGCCGTAGCCCCACGCGGCCGCCGTGGATGCCAGAAGAGAATGATTGGAACCTGAGGAGACGGTGTGAACAGTCAGTCCGTGCTTGAAGATCTCGGTCTGCAGATCGATGGCGCGCACATAGGGCTCGACTATGGCGACTTGGTTCTTCACGTCAATGTCGATGATCTTGTCCATGCGCTTCATATCGAGGATGATCACGCGGTCCCGGGAGGCGGCGCAGACGGCATGGAATCCCGTCGACAGGGGTTTGGTCATGAGGTGGGCCGTGTTGCAGAAGCGCATGATCTCCTGGACCTGCTGGGTGGTCTCGGGCATGACCACGGCGACGGGACGGGGGAGCCAGGCCGAGCCGTCCTTCACCACGGTCTCCGGATTCATATAGAGCGAATAGGTGTCCATCATGCAGGGCGCGGTCGACACCCACTCTGCGCCAACTATGTCTTGAAGTGATTTGGTCTCATTTTCCGTGATCAAAGCGTTGCCTTCTCCGTTACTCCCGCTTCCGTAAGTGAATCAAGTCAAAGTCCCCACTTGCCATTGTTCAACACCCTGTTGGGATCAAAGATCCCCTTGATCTTCTTCAACACCTCGTAGTTCATAGGGTTCTGCTTGAATACTACGTCGGCGGCCGATCCATATGGCCGGCTGAAAAAGGCTCCGCCTGCCGCCAACCTCACAACGGATTCCTTTTCCAGCTTTCGCATAAGCTCGACGTCTCTTGGTGCTCCGGGATCGAAGGGGCACATAAGCTCCACGTGGCAGGCGTGGTTCTGGACGACAGGCTGGACATAGAGTCCGATAGACTCTTTGTCCACGGCGAGGCTGCCGGCCAGATCCATGAAGGTATCGACCAGCCCCGGCGCCCTGTCCAGGGTTGTCAGGAAGAACACGGAAAGGCAATGGCCTTTCAGACGATGGCGCCAGTCAGTTTCGCCACAGGGACGTGTGGCCGTTTCCAGCAGGGCCTTGGCTGCCATCGTACCCTGGGACGTGGTCAGACTCAGTTTGTTCTTCTTGGCGATGGATTCGATGTCCTGGTGCTGATATTCCAACCGTTTCCGGGGCATTCTTTCGAATCCGGCAATGTTCTGCAGGCAGACATATCGAGGCAGCGAGCTCCGCATGGCTTCGAAGGTCCCGCCGCCAGGTGCCCCCATGAGCATAGCCGCCGCGGTGCGGTTGAGGATGAACGACTGCTCGCCCAGCCATTGCTTCTGAACGTCGTACACAAACGGAATCAGCCCTGAAAGCGAATCGGCACCGAGAAGGAAGGGCTGTTCGACGGTCGGTCTCAGCTCGGCGCGCACCGTAATCCAGGTAACGATGCCCATGGTGCCTTGCGAACCCTGGACGACGCGGTGAAAGTCCGTCTGGGATGGCCCGAGTGGGGATTTCTGTGCCCCGCCAACCGCCCGCTGCTGCTCCAGCGTCCCCGGGCCGCCGGCGGCGCCGGTGCGGAACAGGTCTCCGTTTCCGAAAACCAACTCGGTGCTGGCCACCGGATCGCTTATGTCCCACTGTCTATTGGGCCAGGTCGTCGGTTCCCGATCCATCGCCGAGGCGATGATGCTCTTGCCACTGCGGGGCGACAGCGGCATGGGTATAGTCATTCCCTGTGGCTGAAGGGCCTGCAGCAGTTCCCCGTAGGTGACGCCGGGCTCAATCAGGCAGACCCTGTTTCGCCGGTTGATCCAGGGGATTTGCTTCCAGGGTGACAGGTCTACCAGGATGTTCTCCTTTGTTGCCGCAAAGCCGCCTTTGAGGTGATGGCCGGTGGAGGAAGCCACCGTCAGATTCAGCCCCGATTTGTTGGCCAGCCGCACGAGCTCCTGCAGATCATCCGCCTTGGAAGGGCGGACTATGTGGGAGGGCCTCACGGCCGAGTCGATGATGGCGTTGGATGTTTGGAACGCGGCAATATCCTTGGGATCGCTGCTGACGGCACCGTCACGGAGAACGGAGCGCAGGCGTTCGCCGAGCTCAGGACCGGGGATCAATGTTCAACCCTTTCATTTGACATCCGCGGCCTCGCATACCAGGTCAATGATGTCGACAACGGGAATCAGAGGCTTCTCCAGCGCATGCTGGGGTTTGGACAGATTCGCCCGGCAGTGATGGCAAGCGGTGGCCAGGCATTCGGCCCCCACGTCTTTCGCTTCTTCCAGCCGGTCGATGGCTGCTGAGAGTGCCAGGTCCGGATAGGCCAGGGGGGCCCCGCCGCCTCCGCCGCAGCAATAGGAGTATTCCCGGATCCGGTACATTTCCACGAAATCAAGCCCCTTTATGGCCCGGAGTATCTGCCGCGGCGGGTCGTAGACTCCGTTCACGCCCCGGTTGATCTCCTTGGGGGGCTCGGTGTAGGTCATGCAGCCGTGGGTTACCTTGTACTCCCCTTTCCAGGTCAGAGGGGGTTCGCTCTGGCGGCCGAGGTAGCATGGATCGTGATAGGTCACCTTCCGCCTGACCGGCCTAGGCAGGCGCAAACGGCCGTCCTTTATCAGTTGCGCCAGGTACTCAGTGGCGTGCAGCACCTGCGCTTTCGGAGCGCGGGCATACTCGGGATACTTTGAACGCAGGGCCCCCAGGCAGGAACCGGACACGGTGACCACGGTCTGGGCCTTCGTGTCGTCGAGCAGATTCACCACGCGGTTAGCCACCTTGGTGAAAACGTCCCTGTGTCCTGTCCAGTAGGCCGGCAGCCCGCAACTCGTTTCGCCGTCCCGCAGAATACCGAAATCCACACCGGCCTGCTGCAGCAGCCGGGCCAGCTTACGGGCCACATCGGCGGCCCCGGGGTCACCGCACTGCAGGCAGCCGGCAAACAAGAGGACCGGCGCCGTTTGGTCCGGCAGCATCTTCAGCCCCAGGTCTTTGGCCCAGCTTCTGGCGGCAGTCCCGGTTCTTCCTTCCGGAAGTCCGGACTCCTCCAGGTTCTTGATCATGGCCTGATGGGCGGGCGGAGCGAATCCCTCGTCCACAATGTGCTCTCTCAGCGCCATGTTCACCGAGTGGCGTTCCGCCTCCATGATGAACTTGCAGGAAACGTCGCAGAGCCCGCAGGCGGTGCAGGCAAACGTGATGTCGGCCAGTGTCTGATCGACTTTGATGCGGCCATCGACCAGTGAAAGCGCCATGATGTTCTTGCCGGAGCCGGAGTAGCCGTGGAAATGGAACTGGCGGCTCGACGGACAGCCATCGGAGTACTTGGGATTCAGCACCGTCGGCAATGGCACCATCTTGCACAGAGAGCATCTGAAGCACTTCTGCATCTCCGGTGCGAGCTCTTTCAGTCGGGGAAAAGCCATCTAGTACTCTTTCTGGTGCTGCGTATTACAAGAAAGGAGGCGGTCGACCTCCACACCCTGCCTCCACCCGGGAGCATGCGCTCTAATGAGGGATGTATGCGGGTACTATTCAGACTGGTATACAAGGCCGACTGTATCACATCATTTGGGCATTAGCAAACGCCTTTTGAAGCTAGGACAAGGAGGAACCGAGCACTGGAACCGTTGAACGTTTTGCCCGGGACGGCCGGGCCTTGCGGAGCTGCTCCAGAACGGCGGCGTGACAGAATAACGGTCATTCGAAATCCCAAGCCGATCACCTCGCAATGAGGGGGGTATTGACAAAGTTAATATACGGTGGTACATTAGATTAAGAAACTTAATATCAAAATCAATGATGATAGGTGGTCGAGATGGCTAAAGATTGGCAGGAACTGACAAAGATGACCCAGGGCAAACCTGTAACAATCGAACGCGTACGTATAGTGGATGAGGATATTGCCATCGAGGGTAGTTTTTCGCTCCCGCGGCTGGCCAATCTCTCCGCTGAGGACCAGGTCTTCGTCATGGCCTTCGTCCGCTGTCATGGCACCATCAAGGTGATGGAAGAGATGTTCGGCATAAGCTATCCCACGGTGAAGAACCGGCTTAACCGGATCGCCCGGCGGCTGGAGTTTGTGGAGACCGTGGAAGTGTCACCGGACGAAGAAGCGATTGAGGGGCTGGAGCGCGGGGAGATCTCCGTCGACGAGGCACTAAGGAGGCTATCAGAATGAAGCGACCGCCCATGCTGATGCACATGAGAATCGAGGGGGAGAGAAGAGGATTCGGCTTGTGGCTGCCGCTCTTCCTGCTGCTGCCGCTGGCGCTGGTGGTGTTCATCATCCTCTCCCCGCTGATACTGATGGCCACCATCATCCTATGGCCGAGCGGCTGGGGGAAGAGAGCGCTGTTCACTCTAAGAGCCGCGATCGAGATATTCTGGTCGATGCGCGGCCTTAGCATCGACGTTCACAGCGGTCGTCAATGCGTGTCGATTTCCGTCGTATAGGCGAGTGAAGGAGGCTGAAGCCATGTCAGACAACAAGAAGAAGATTCTGGAGATGCTGGCCCAGAACAAGATAAGCGCCGATGATGCCTATCGCCTGCTCAGCGCGATAGACGGCGGGGAGGGCAGACGCGAGAGTGCCGGCAAGGCGGAGACGGCTATCAAAGGTAAGGCGAAGTACTTGCGCGTGACGGTGCTGCCGAACCCCGAAGAGGAGCGGTCCGGTGATTACGACCGGGTGAACATTCGCGTGCCCATGTCGCTGATACGTGCCGGTATCAAGCTGACCTCTCTGATACCGTCTGATGCCCGGGACAAGGTGAATCTGGCGCTGCACGAGAAGGGCATTGACTTCGACGCGCGCAACATGAGACCGGAAGACATCGAGGAGCTTATCGGGGCCCTGAGCGATCTGGAAGTGGATGTCATAAGCAAGAGTGGAGAGAGTGTCAGGGTCTTCGTTGAGTGAAAGGGCTTTCGAGGGCGAAAGCAGGCCACCACAACGGCGGCAATAATAATGAGGAGGTGTCTTGATGGCTGAGGGCAAGAAACCATATCCGGCGAGCCTATCGGTTGACTATCCTGACCGCGAGCTGAACCGGCTGACTTCGTTCTTCCGTCTCATTGTGATCATACCCATAGGCATCCTGCTGTGTCTGGTCAACGGCGCTGCCTGGGAGTCGGGAAAGGGACACCAATGGCTAGTGCCACTATCCGCCGGCGGAGTGCTGTTCCTGGCCACCATGCTCATGCTGGTCTTCAAACAGAAGTACCCGCGCTGGTGGTTTGACTGGAACATCGCCTTGACCAAGTTCGGCGCACGGGTGGGAGCCTACCTGGCCTTGCTGAGGGATGAGTACCCATCAACAGATGAGGATCAGGCAGTACACATCGAGATACCATACCCGGATGCCAAGAAGGACCTGAATCAATGGCTGCCGCTGGTGAAGTGGTTCCTGGCTATCCCGCACGGCATCGTTCTCATCTTCTTGGGCATCGCCGCCATCTTCGTGGTGATAATCGCGTGGTTCGCCATACTGTTCACCGGCCGCTACCCGAAGGGACTCTTCGACTTTGTCGTCGGAGTGATGCGGTGGTCATTGAGGGTCATGGCATACGCTTTCTTGCTGACGACGGACAAGTATCCGCCATTCACCCTCGGGGAGCAGGCTTCGTAGTCAGCAGAAACGGTGCATAGGCCGTATAGGAGGACAACATGAAGGAAGCGTCTATCGGAGGGACTCTCTGGTTTGCCGGTTGGCTGTTCACCATAGGCTTCGCCCAC
>Ga0315291_10001229_pt1 | contig 34233 bp, 40 predicted proteins | sample YL17G12_20_MG_FD_203070 | JGI IMG/M metagenome (GOLD analysis project Ga0315291, IMG submission 203070) | Sediment microbial communities from Yellowstone Lake, YNP, Wyoming, USA - YL17G12_20 | ecosystem: Environmental > Aquatic > Freshwater > Lake > Sediment | place: USA: Wyoming | collected...
CCGTCCTGATCGGTGACCTGGAGGACGACGGCGTAGTAGCTCTGGCCGGGCGCGAAGGTGTGCTCGGCCTGGGCGGTGCTCGTGCGCAGATCGTAGGTTCCGTCAGCGTCCCAGTCCCACGCGTACTGGACCAACACGTCCCCTTTGCTGGTCGTGGCGTCGAACTCGACGGCTTGTCCCGCTAGTGGCGGGAAGGGGCTGAAGTCAAACGCAGCTTGGGGGCGGAGCTTGAGCGAGAACTGGCAGACGCGCTCCTCCGCCTCGGCGGCCTCCACTTCCTCTTCCCAGGCCATGTAGTCCTCTCCCCTAGCCTGGACCTGAACCAAGTGCTTCCCCACGGACACCGGGAAACTGGCCGACGTGTAGTCCGCTTGACCATTGATGAAGAGCGTCGCGCGGTACTTCCCGTCGACGTACAGGAAGGCGGCAGGGGGAACGTAGTTGGAGGACGTGTTCACGAGGCGTAGGGAGCTCGTGCTCGATGTCGCGGATCCCGAGGAGGCGACGTCCGATTCAAGGAGGACTACATGGCCTGCGAACAAGCGAAGCTTCGTCCCTCCCTGAGGAATGAGCGTGTAGGTGATGGTGCTGCCGTTGTAGGCGGCGACTTCGAGCTTGACCTCTCCGTCCGGGGCCTCTTGCCCCGTCTTGAGCGAGTACCTCGTCGCAGGCCGGAGCAGGGGATTGGAGAAGGCGCGCCCCTCCTTCCCCTGGGCCGAGTACGTCACCCCCCGACTGATCGAGTACTGAGCGAGCCTTGTGCCGGCGTTGGACCACGCGGTCCACGCCACCTCCAGCTTGGCGAAGGACCCGTCGCTGAGGAGGCCGAGGACGATGACGCTTCCGCTGGCCCCGGAGGTCGGCAGGGGGATGGCTGCTGAGGAGTAGCTTGCGGCACGGACGTCGTCGAACGTGTAGTCGGTGAACGACTTCGCGGCAGGTGCGGCGGAAACGCCGAAGGCGCAGACGAGAGAGAAGAAAGCGAGCTTGAGTCCCAAGGCGACCCAACGATCGTCCGCGGCCCTGGTCGATCCCTGCTGGGAACGCACCCTTGTCGACAGAGCCACCTGGGCCAACCTCCCGCGTCTGCAGGGTCGGAACGCCAACCACTGGCTGACCTCTCTCGGGCCAGAACCTTGAATCTCGCCCCTGCCGCCAACCCGCCCACCACTATGCCGCGGACTCCGAGTCGCGTCAAGCAGGCGTTGGGCAAGCTCCTTCCGCGCAAAGCTCGGAGGTCACTCCGCCGGCCGGACCTCATCCTTCGTCTCAATGGGGAAGATGCTTTGGACTGCCTCATTCATCGAACGGTCCGGCCGCCAATCGAGAAGCGCCCCGTCCGGGGAGAAGGCGACGGAGAGGACGCGGCCGCCAACCCGGTGAGGGGGCGCACCGGCTGGACCTCCTGTGCGGCAGCCGCCGACCGAAGAAGGAGCACGCACCCCGCGAGGGCGACAAGGAGGGAGCGCCGGAAGCCCGCACGCGCCACCCGTCCTCTTGCTACGGACCATCTAGACGTAAGAAGACCCCTAGAGACAGCTCCGTCGAGTGTCGTGCCAGGGCTTGGGGTGCCGTTCCCATTGTGGATGAGGCCGCGACGGGCGCGTCCTGTGCGGTGCCTGCATACAAATGATCTGCTCCGCCCCTTGCGGGACGGAGCAGATCTGCCAACGTTCGCCCAGGTACTCTCCGGATCCTCTATGGATCCGCCTTGACGACAGGAGGAAGGTTGCCGTTCACGACGTGGACAACGACCGTGTCGCACGTCCGCAGGCCGCAGCGGTCGGTGACAGCAAGGGTGATCACGACATCCTCACCCTCGCACACGTCGGTCATCGGCGCCGTGTAGCACGGGGTCGCGGCCCGAGGATCGTCGAAGCTCCCCTTGGTCGCGCTCCACCAGTAGCTGAGGGCCTCGCACTCTGGGTCGGCGACGACTGGGGTGAACTCGAGCGTCGTCCCTTCGGCCATCGACACGGCAGGGCCGAGGTCGACCAGCGGGGCCTGGTTCACGTTCCGCACGTGGACGACCAGGTAGTCGCAGGAGCGAGCGCCGCAGGCGTCGGTCACGGTGAGGGTGAGGACGATGTCCTCGCCTTCGCAGAGGTCGGTTCTCGGCGCCGTGTAGACCGGATGCAGGAGGTCCCTCTCGATGAACGTCCCGCGCCCGCCGGCCGCGGTCCAGGAGTAGGTCACCGCATCGCCGTCCGGGTCCGTCCCGGCGCAGGTGAGGCGGATCGAGTCGCCCTCGTCGAGGACGACATCGTCACCGGCCTCGGCGATCGGCGCGTGGTTCACGTTGTTCACGTGCAGGTAGAAGGTGTCGCTCCCCTTCGCCCCGCAGCTGTCGACGGCGGTGAGAGAGATCTGGACGTCCTCCCCCTCGCAGCGGTCGGTCATCGGGGCGTAATAGACCGGGTCGAGGGCGCACGGGTCGTTGAACCGCCCCTTCTCCGCACTCCACAGGATCCTGACCACGTTGCAGTCGCCGTCGGTGACGCTCCCGTGGAGCTGGATCGCGCAGCCTTCGTCGACGCCCTTCTCCCCGTCCTTGGCTGGACAGGGCGGGGTGGGCATCGGGCAGGCCGGCTTCGGCGCGCACGGAGGCGTGGGAACCGGGGCGGGGCAGGTCCGCTGGGGCACCTGACAGCTCGGCTGGGCCGGGGGCATCGCCGGACCGCACGGGAGCGGGCAGGGGACTGAGGTTGGACAGAGGGGCGGGCAGACGACGCACGGGGTCTCGACGATCTGCCCCTCGAGGAGGGCGTCCCTTCCGCCGCCACCGAAGAGCTTGTTCAGCCCCGGACCTCCGAGGAGCTGGTCATCCCCGGGGCCGCCATTCAGGCAGTCGTCACCGTGTTCGCCCTCGAGGGAGTCGCAGCCGGTTCCGCCGAGGAGGATGTCGTTGCCATTCCCGCCGAACAGGACGTCGTTGCACGTCCCGCCGTCCAGGAGGTCGCAGCCGTCGCCGCCCTCGAGGATGTCGTTCCCGTCTCCACCGACGAGGACGTCGTTTCCTCCCAGGCCGACGATCAGGTCGTTCCCGCCATAGCCGAGGATGAGGTCGTTCTCGGGCGTTCCGTACAACGTGTCGTTTCCGTCCGTCCCGCGAATGATGTTCACGATCCCGAACCCAGCGTACTCAGCCGGGATGTCCGGACCGGCCGGCGTCGGAGTTGGGGTCGGCGTCGGGGAGATCACCGCAAACAAAGCGTCGAACAGGCTCTCCGCCTCGGAGACGTTGTAGTACTCCCCGCCCGTGGCGTGGGCGAGGGCCGCGAGCGCCTCGCGCGCCGCTGGGTCCACGTCCAGGCCGATGACGTGGACGACGATCGGCGGGACGTAGCCCGCCATTTGGGCGGCGATCGCGAGTGGGTCCCCGCTGCAGTTCGCCTCGCCGTCGGACAAGAGGACGATCGCGCCGCTTCCGGTCTCCTTCTGCAGGGCCTCGGCCGCGGCGACGAGAGCGGTTGCGATTGGGGTCAGTCCTTGCGCGGCGACCGCGTTGAACTCCACCCTCATCTCGGGCGCCATCGCGGACTGGAACGGCTCGATCGCGAAGAGCTCCTGGATGTCCTGACAGCTCTTGTCCTGGATGAGCCGGCTGACTCGATGTCCGTACACGAAGAACCCGACGTTCGTCCCTTGCGGGATGACGTCCATCAACTCCCCGAGCGCGCCCTTCGCCGCATCGAGGCGCGTCGCCGCGCCGAGCGGCTTGTTCATGCTGTTCGAGGCGTCGAGGATGATGGCGAAGTTGTCCGCGCCGAGGACGCTCGGCACAGTGAGGAAAAGCGCCCCCAGTGCGATTCCGAGCAACAGCAGTCTCTTGCTGCGCATTCTGACCTCCTTACCGGTTACCCTGGGTCGCATGTTAGCAGAATGGGTGACGGTTTTCCGTTATCTAGATCACGCTCACGACTCATTCGAGTCGCGGTTACACGGCCGGGGTGTCGAGGAGGTCGAGCAGTTCCTTCCTCCGGCCGGTGGGGAGGAGGGTGCGAAGACGGCCGCCGCGCGCCTCGCCACACCCGAGGACGTCGCCGCGGAAGGAGAGGGCGACGAACCCCGGCGGGAGGTCGCAGGGCATCTCCTGACCGAGGAGGAGGTGGCGGAGGAGGGAGACCTCGGCGATCTCGACGCGCGCCGAGCGGATCTCCTGGCCCAGGCGTACCAGGAAGGTGGAGGTCGGCTTGAGCCCGCTGGGCCCGCGGCGGAAGGCGCGGACGCCGAGAGGCCGCGCGAGGTAGAGATCGGGCGGGAAAAGGATCGTCGAGACCCAGACCTCCTCCCCGCGCTCCTCGAAGAGGAGCGGCAGCAGCGTCTCGTCAGAAACCCCAAACCGCCCCGCGAGGACGGCGCGGATCTCGTCGTCAAGGCTTCCGTAGGCGGGCAATGAACCCTCCTCCGCTGTTCAGATGATGGGGGTAAACGCGAACACAGCGTGCAACCTCATCGGGGAACGCCGCTTGCTCCCACGAGAGGATCCCCGGGGACGTGGGGACAGGGAACGGGAAGGGCTCGACCGTTGCGTCGCGCTCGGCAAGGAGGGTGGAGACGACGGCCTCGTTCTCCTCCGGGGCGAAGGTGCACGTCGAGTAGACGAGGACGCCACCCGGCCGAAGGAGGTCGTAGCCGCGCACGACGAGCCGTCGCTGGAGGGCGGCCAGGCGAGCGATCATCCTTGGGGGCGCCCCGTCGGCACGTGAGTTTTCCTTGCGCAGGGTCCCCTCGGCAGAGCACGGGGCATCGACGAGGACGCGATCGAACCGCGTCGCGCCCGGGAACGCCTCGCCGGGATAGGAGGTGACGGCCGCGTTGAGGACGCCCAGGCGATTCAGGTTCGCCAGGAGGGACTGCTGGCGCCGCCCGTTCGGCTCGTTCGCCACAAGGAGTCCGCGCGGGCCGATGAGCGCGGCGACGTGCGTTCCCTTTCCTCCGGGCGCCGCGCACAGGTCGAGCACCGTCTCTCCCGACCGGGGGTCAAGGGCGAGGACCGGGAGAAACTGCACGGCCTCCTGGACGTAGAAGAGGCCGAGCCAGTGTTCGACCGTCCGGCCGACCGGCCCCTCGACCTCGAACCCGAAGGGTGCCCAGGGAAGGGGACGTGGGTGAAAGCCCTTCCCGGAGAGGCGCAGGAGGAGGTCCTCCGGGGCGATGCGCGCGGTGTTCGTCCGGATGACCGCCGGAAGGCGCGCTTCGCAGGCGGCGAGGAAGGCGTCCCAGTCCGGGATGATCTCCCGGTAGCGGTCAAGGCCGCCCCCAGGCGGGGCCCCCCTCAAGCTGCCTCCTCCGACGTGCCGAAGGCGGCAAGGACGGCGCTGTGCAGCAGGCCGTTCGTGGCCAGGACGCCCTCCTGAGGGGAGGCGAGAGGCCTGCCCAGGAGGTCGCTCACCTTCCCGCCCGCCCCGGCGACGAGGAGGGTTCCTGCAGCGACGTCCCAGGGGTGAAGGGCGAGGTAGAGGGCGGCGTCGAATCGCGCGGCGGCGACGTAGGCGAGGTCGAGGGCCGCCGACCCGGTCGTCCGAATGCCGCTCCCGCAGCGCAGGAGGGGGAGGACGCGAGGGTGGGCCTTGGCGCGTGCCTCCTTCTCCTTCCCCCCTCCGGAGCGAAGGATCTCGCCGGCGGCGTGTGCCGCCTCGACCGCGACCTCCAGGGCCTCCCGGGTCTTCATTGCCTTCACCGCCCCTCCCGGAGCCGCTCCCCGAGCGCGGGTGGGAGGCCGGCTCTCCTGAGAGCGCGCACGGCCTCCTCCACCGCGTAGGGAACCCGGCCGAACCGGAGCCATCCTCTCTCTAGATCGACGACTGCGTACCCCGCACGCGGGTCTCCGTCGCGCGGCGCCCCCACGCTCCCCGGATTGACAAGATAGCGTGCCCCCGGGAGGAGGGGAATTGGCTCCTTCCGGGGTTCCATCGGGGAGATTGCGCCGTCCTTCAGGATGAACCCGCCCTGGAGGTGGGTGTGGCCGTGGACACCGAGGCGCCCCTCGAAGAGGTCGAAGCACGCGCCGGCGGTCGGACGGTCGAGGAGGAACTCCCACAGGGGGCCCCGCAGGCTCCCGTGGACGAGGGTCCACCCTTCGCCGTCCTGGCGCTCGGGGAGGGAGGCGAGGGCGCTCCGTCGCTCCGGCGGAAGGACCTCGCGGGTCCAGGTGAGGGCTATCCCTTGGGGATTCTGGACGATCGAGCGCCCGGAGATGCACTCCGCATCGTGGTTCCCGAGGACGCACGTCGCCCCGAGAGCGTCAAGTCGGTCGAGGACCTCCTCGGGCCACGGGCCGAGGCCGACCTGGTCTCCGGCCGAGAGGACGAGATCGACCCTCTCGTCCAGAGAGGCGAGAACGGCGTCCAGGGCGGGGAGGTTCGCGTGCACGTCGGCGAGGAGGAGGAGCCGCGTCATCTACAGGCGGGCACGGACGAGGGCGAGGACCTCCCCGGCGAGGGTCCTCCCCTCGGCAAGGAGTGCGTCCCGTCGCGCCGCGAGACTGGATTTCGTCCTCTCGTCCGTGATCGAGACGAGGTTGATGTCGACGTTCAGGAGCGCGGCCTCGAGGGCGGCTCGGGAGAGGAGCGCCGCGACGCCGGCATCGCTCGCGCTCGACTTTGTCCCGAGCGGCGTGAGCTCGACAAGGAGAGCGAGGAGGTCGTGAGCCACGGTGGCCGTCTCGAGGGGGATTCTCGCCGCCTGATGAAGGGCGTGCTGGATCTCCTGCGGGCGGGCCGGGTCATTCCTCTTGAGCTGAAAGGCGGAGATGACCTTGGAGAAGGCCTGCTCATCTTCGTCGGCGAGGGAAAGGAACCTCTCTCTGGCAGGGAGGAGGTGCCCGCGGAGACGGGCGAGCTCCGGGGTGTCTCCTCTCTTGGCTGCAAGGGCACAGACCATCAGGCCGAGGCCCGCGGCGACCGCCCCGGACAGGGCCGCCGCGCTGCCACCGCCGGGCGCCGGGCTCGCGGAGGAGAGGTCAGCGAGGTAGGCCTCGATCGGGCGGGTGCGGAGGGGCACTAGGCCTCCCTCGACCAGGTCAGACGGATGTGGGGATCCTCGGACGCCTGCTTCACGACGAGCGTCCCCTTGCAGGCGCTCTCGATCGCCTTCCCGATCCGCTGGGCGAGGTGTCCGTCGGTCGTCGCGATCTCGACCGTCCCCTTCTTCTCTTCGATCCACATGACGCGTTGGAGTGGGCGCGCGGCGGCCGCCGAGGCGGCCTGGTTCTTGGCGATGTTCAGGATCTCCTGATGGTGAAGGGCGAGGTAGGGGCCGGAAAGCTCGACGAGGCCAGCCGGATAGCGGTCTAGCTCCCGCCGACACGCCGGGCAGGGGTGCTTCGCTGCGGAGGAAGGGGCTCCGTCCTCTGCCCTCTGCCAGCGCCCGCCGCGATAGACGAGGCCGCAACGAGGGCAGAGGGTCGGCTCGGGGTACTTCTGATTCTCGAAGTACGGGGTCTTGCGCTCGCGCCCGACGGGTCCGCGCTTCTCGCCTTCTCTCATCCCGATCACCTCGAGACCATGATAGGCGGTCGGTGCGACCAAGAGAAAGGGGCCCCGCACGGTGCCCCGCCAGAACGCAAGGAGAGAGACTAGGGCGCTCTCTCCTCCAGGAGCTTCTCCAGGTAGGCGACGGCCTCCCCGACGGTGGAGATCTTCTCCGCGTCCTCGTCGGAGATCTCGACGCCGAACTCGTCCTCGAACTCCATGATCAGCTCGACGGTGTCCAGGGAGTCCGCCCCGAGGTCCTCCACGAACGCGGCCTCGTCGGTCACCTCCTCGAGTTCCACCATGAGCTGATCGGCGATGATCTGCTTCACGCGGTCCGCAGTCTCACTCATCGTCTCTGGACACCTCCCTCATCGCCCATGTGATGAAGTGGGCAACAACACGCACTTACGGATGAAGTCCGCCGTTCACGCCGATGACCTGCCCAGTTATATAAGACGCCCTGTCGGAAAGCAAGAAGGCGACCACTGAGGCGACCTCCTGCGGCGTCCCCGCCCGCCCGAGCGGGACGCGGGCGAGGTAGGCGTCGCGGACCTCCCTTGGCAGGTCCTCCGTCATCCCGGTCTCGATGAACCCTGGGGAGACGACGTTCACGCGCACCGCGCGGGAGGCGACCTCCTTCGCCGCGCTTCGGGCCAGGGCGACGAGGCCGGCCTTGGAGGCGGCATAGTTGGCCTGACCGGCGTTCCCTGTGTCTCCGACCACGGAGGAGATGAGGACGACCGCCCCAGAGCGCGCCTTCACCATCGGGCGCAGGCAGGCGCGGAGCGCGAGGAAGGCGCCCCTCAGGTTCGTGTCGATCACCCTGTCCCACGCCTCGTCGCTCATCCGCAGGAGGAGCCCGTCTTCCGTCGTGCCGGCGTTCGCCACGAGGTAGTCGATCCGGCCGTGCGCTTGCTGGACGGCACGAACGGCGTCCTCGACCTCTTCGGTGACGCAGACGTCCGCACGGAAGAACGAGGATGGGCCCAGTTCCCGCTCGAGATCCGCTTGGGCCGTCTGGTCGCGAGCGAGGACGGCGACGCGGCTTCCCTCGTGGTGGAGGAGTCTCGCGATCGCTCGCCCGATCCCCCGCGTTCCGCCGGTGACGACTGCCACCCTTCCGTCAAACTGTCCCATGGAGAGCCTCCTCGAAGGTCCGAAACCTGATCCCCGGCGCGGCTCGGCGTCCGATCCCGGTGAGGGTGTCTTCTGGTCCGACCTCCACCGCCGCCGTCACTCCCTCCTCGGCCAAGCGAAGGAGGACGTCTCCAAAGCGTACGCGCGAGGTCATCTGGGTCAAGAGGAGGGACTTGAGCCTCTCCGCGTCTCGTTCCACCCGGCCGCTCACGGCGGAGACGACGGGGACGGAAGGGGAACGGAACGTGAGGGAGAGAATGGCGGGAGCGAGCCTCGCGGCCGCGTCGGCCATGAGCGGGGAGTGGAAGGGGCCCGCGACCTTGAGGGGGATGACGCGGGCTCCGGACGCCTCGGCGCGGCGGGCCGCCTCTCGCACGACGTCCTCTCTTCCGGAGACGACGGTCTGGGTCGGCCCGTTCTCGTTCGCCACGACGACCTCGGGCCCGAGCTCCGCGCAGATCCGCTCCACGTCGGCCAGAGGGAGGTTGAGGACGGCGGCCATCGTCCCGTGGACCTCCTCCATCAGCCGGCCGCGGAGGATCACGAGGTCGAGGACTTCGTCCGGCGTGAGGACCCCTGCCGAAGCGAGGGCAGCGAACTCCCCGAGACTGTGCCCGGCGACGAGGTCCGGGGTCAGGCCCGACCGCTTCAGGGCCTCGTCCTTCCCGAGCTCGTCGATCAGGATCACTGGCTGCGCGAGCGAGGTCCGCACGGGCGGGACGCCCGCGTCGGCGACGGCGTCGCGAAGTGCGAGTCCGGCCTGCTCGGCGCGGGCGATGAGGCGGGCGGTGAGAGCGGAGTCCGGAGGGGGGGCTGCGGGGAGACGCCCCTGCCCGGGGAAGAGGAAGGCGGTTCTCTCCTTGGTCATCGCTAGATCCGAAGCACGACCGCCCCGTACGTCGCCCCGGCCCCGAAGGCGGTGAGCACCACGATGTGTCCCGGCTCGATCTTCCCCTCGCGCAGGCCTTCGTCGAGGGCGATCGGGATGGAGGCGGTGGAGGTGTTGGCCACGCGATCCACGTTGACGAGGACGCGCTCCCGCGGGACGTCGAGACGGCGCAGGAGTGAGTCGATGATCCGCAGGTTCGCCTGGTGCGGGATGACCCAGTCCACGTCGGGGAGTTCCATTCCGGCCTTCTCCAGGGCCTCTCGCGTCGAGCGCTCCATCATCCCGACCGCGCTCCGGAACACGCCCTGCCCCTCCATTCTCAGGTAGTGTTCCCCCCGTTCGACCGTCTCTCGCGTCGCGGGAGTGCGCGTCCCTCCGGCGGTGATCCGGAGAAGGAGCGCCTTGGTCGGATCCGCGTGGAGGGCGCTCGCGAGGACTCCCTCCTCCGCGCCGCCCGGCTCAAGGAGGACGGCGCCAGCCCCGTCGCCGAATAGAACGCACGTCGAGCGGTCGGACCAGTCGGCGACACGGGAGAGGGCCTCGCTCCCGACGACGAGGACCTCGCCGTACGCTCCGGAGGAGACGAGGGCGTTGGCCACGACGAGGGCGTACAGGAACCCGGTGCAGCCGGCGTGAAGATCGAAGAACGGGACCTCGGCGAGGCCGAGTCCGGCGGCGACAAAGGGGGACGTCCCTGGGCAGACCATGTCCGGGAAGTTGTCGGCGACCACGAGGAGGTCGACCTTCTTCGCCTGGACCTTGGCGCGGGCGAGGGCGGCCTTCGCGGCCTCGATCGCCATCGACGAGGGTTCCTCACCCTCCGCGAGGAGGTGCCGGGTCCGGATCCCCGTTCGCTCGACGATCCACTCGTCCGACGTGTCGACGGTTCGCGCGAGGTCTTCGTTCGAGAGGACGGTGCGCGGAAGGTAGCTTCCGGTCCCGACGATCTTAGCTCCCATCTCTGGCCACCCCTTCCCGCAGGCGCTCGTTCACCCGTGCCTCGACCGCCCGCCGGGCGGCGTCGATCGCCGTCCCGATCGCCTCGGCGTCCGAACGGCCGTGAGCGATCACGACGACCCCGTCCACGCCGAGGAGCGGCGCCCCGCCCCGGCGCGTGTAGGAGAGGCGCTCGCGGAGCCGGGAGAAGGCGGGCTTGAGGAGAAGGCCACCCAACCTCGTGCGGTATCTCTCGCCAGCGAACCCCTTGAGGAGGCCGGTCACCGCCCCGATGCCCCCCTCGGTCGCCTTGAGGAAGACGTTCCCCACGAAGCCGTCGCAGACGACGACATCCGCCGGCCGCCTGGAGAGGACGGCATGCCCCTCCACGTTTCCGATGAACGACGGCTCCGCCGCGAGAAGGTCGCGCGCCCGGTGCAGGAGCCGGTTCCCCTTCTCCGCCTCCACTCCGTTGGAGAGGAGGGCGATGCGAGGGGCAGGGATTCCCATCACCTCGCGCGCGTACGTTGCCCCCATTCGGGCGAAGCCGACGAGGTGCGGTGGGGTGCAGTCGGCGTTCGCCCCGGCGTCGATGAGGAGGGACTCCGGGCCGGGGACGCTCGGGAGCGAGACGGCGATCCCAGGTCGGGGAATGCCGTGGATTCGGCCGAGGGTGAAGATCGACCCCACGACGACGGCACCGGTGTTCCCTGGGGAGACGAAGGCGTCCCCGCTGCGATCGCGGAGGGCAAGGAGCCCCTTGATGAGGGAGGAGTCTCTCTTAGAGCGGACGGCGACCACGGGGTGGTCGTCCATCGCTACGACCTCGGATGCCGGGAGGATCGAGAACCTGCCGTCGTCGCGCTCTCCGTGGCGAGCAAGGGCAGAGCGGATCGCAGCAGGATCCCCCACGAACGTGAGGTCCATCCGGTGCAGGCAGCCAGCCGCGATCCCCCCCTTGACCAACTCCTCGGGGGGGAGATCTCCCCCCATCACGTCGAGTAGGATCCGCATCGCCGGGGCTGTGATGGTGCGTCCTTAGCGCTGGTGCCGAAGGCGGGACTTGAACCCGCACGGGCGTTTTATGCCCACATGGCCCTCAACCATGCGCGTCTGCCAATTCCGCCACCTCGGCCTGAGGGGCGATGTTAGCGGACACAGAGCGGACTGTCAACCAGGATCAGGAAGGCGAAAGGCTGACCAGGAGCCGATCACAAAGAGCAGAGGAGGGCCTGGCGCTTGCCTTGTCTGCCCTATCGCCCTATGATGAATCTCAGGCGCTGGGTGGCCCGGGCGTCTCGCCGGGGGTTGGGGGTGGAGGTGGCTTCATGAGTGGACAGTCTCTGTCGGCACGCGTTCTCCTCGTGCTTGCTCTCTGTCTTTCTGTCGGAGCGGTCGCCTTTGCGCAGCCAACGATCTACGCCGGCGTGACGTTCCCCGCCGGGGACGTCTCGTTCGCTGACCGCGTCGTCTCCTACAGCGCAGCAAGCTGCGTGCGGGATGCGTTCAACAACCCCTACGCGGTCCTCGGGGCCCCGGACTGCGGGGGGCCGATGTGCGTCGCCTGTGGGGGCTGCGATACCTGCGCGGTCACCTTGGGCTTCCGTCTGAGCGCGATCGACGACCGCGGGTTCCTCACGGTCGAGTTCCTCGACAACCGGCTTGTTGACGTGGCGGGCGACGATCTGTTCGTGTTCATCACGAATGGGCACGCCGCGCGCGTAGAGATCAGCGTCGACGGGAGCTCGTTCACCTACGTCGGGGATGCTCGCGGCTACCCGACTGGGCTCGACATCTCGCCGTACGCCCCTCCCGGTGCGGAGTTTCGCTTCGTCCGTCTGAGCGACGTCCCGACAGACGAGAACGCGGGCCCCTGCCCGGGTCCGAGTGTGGATGCCGTCGGCGGGATGAGCGTCGTCCGCGAGACGGGGGCGGCGTCGGGGACGCTCGAGGTCCTTTCGGAGGGCGAGCTGACCATCGCGGGCCAACTCGCGAAGAACGTGATGTTCGTCCTCGACACCTCGACCAGCATGCGCGAGACGCTCGATGGGCGGGCGAAGATCGACGTTGCGAAAGAGGTCCTGGTCGACGTCCTCTCTTCGCTTCCCGAGGGGATGAACGTCGGCCTCCGCATCTTCGGTGGATGTGGGAGGAGTCGACTCGTGGTTCCCATCGGTGCGCTCGACAAGACGACTTTGGAGGGGCAGGTCGCCTCCATCATGACGGCTGGGGCAACCCCCCTCGCCTACACGCTGACCAGGGTGCGCGACGAGGACTTCAAGGACTTCCCAGACTCGAAGGTGGTCGTCCTTATCAGCGATGGGGCGGAGACCTGCGACGGGGCGTGGGCCCCGGTCCGCGTGGCGGAGTCGTTCAAGAGCTCCGGGATCGACCTGCGGGTCCACGTCGTTGGGTTCGCGGTGGGCGGTGACCCACAGGCACGGGAGAGCCTGCAGCAGATCGCGAGCGTGACGGGCGGGATCTACGTCGAGGCCGAGTCGACGGAACAGCTGCGAGCCGCGTTGCTCGCCTCGGTGGAGATCCGCTACCACGTGTACGATGCCCAGGGGAACGAGGTCGCGAGTGGGATCACCGGCCAGCCTCCCTTCCCCGACCTCCCGGCTGGGACCTATCGGGTCACGTTCGACACGGTCTCGCCGACTTCGCCGGTCACGGTCGAGATCTTGGGGGGCAAGACGGAGACGGTTAACCTCGAGCGAGTGAATGGGGCGTACACGGCCGAGGTGGCGCCTTAGGCTAGAGCAGGGCGCCGCCGTGCACGTTCAGCACGGCCCCGGTTACGTAGCTCGCCTCGTCCGAAGCGAGGAAGGCGACGGCGCTCGCGATCTCCTCCGGCCGGGCGAGGCGGCCGAAGGGAAGGGAAGGGTCCTCCGGCGGAAGGTGCGTCCCCTCGACGAAACCCGGGTTGACCGCGTTGACGCGGACCCCGTGGCGGGCCTCCGACTTGGCGAGGGACTTCGTGAGGACGAGGAGAGCGGCCTTCGCCGCGCCGTAGGCGACGGTCTGGGGAACGGCGCGCAGGACCTCGGCGTGCATCGTCGCGATTTGGATCAGAACCCCTCCTCCCTCTCGTAGGTGCGGGAGGGCCGCCTGAGCGCAGAGGAAGGCGGAGGTCAGGTTCGAGTCCAGGATCGACCGCCACTCAGCGAGGGTCGTCTCCAGGAAAGGCTTCCACAGAAAGGCGCCCACGTTGTTGACCCAGACGGTGATTCGCCCCAGGGACGCGGCGCCCTCGACGAGGCGCGCCACCTCGGCCTCCTGCGTCACGTCGGCCCGGACGAGGATTGACCCAGGGGCGTGCCTCCGGACCGCGGCGAGGACCTCCCTCGCCCGCGCCTCGTCGTGCCGGTAGTTGACGACGAGCGAATGTCCATCCTGAGCGAGGCGCTCAGACACCGCACGGCCGATCGGGCCGGTGCCGCCTGTCACCACCGCCACCCGGTCGCTAGGCATGGGATGACGGCGCGGAGGGTGGCGCGCTCGCGATGACCGCCTCGAGTTCGGCCTTGACCCCCTCCAGGTGGTGGACCAGCGCTGCCCGGCGGGCGGGACCGACGGGAACCAGAGAGGGCTCATCGGCGACCTCACGCAGGTAGGCGTCGATCTCTCGGACGGCGGCGCAGAGCTCCGTGACCCCGTCCTCCCGCTGCCTCGCCTCGAACAGGTCGGCGGAGGAGCGGAGCCGCTCGATCGTCCGGCCGATCAAGTCGAGTAAGTCGAGTACCCGACCCTCGTGGCTCACGCCCGCTCCTCCTTCATTCCGCCCTGCCCCCTTCTCCCGGACCGACGAGATCCTGGCGGACCTTCGCCAGGATTCGCTCCCTGAGACGCGAGACCTGGCGCTGGGAGATCCCGAGGCTTCTCCCGACCTCGTCTTGACTCCTCCCCTCGTAGAAGAGGCCCGCGACGATCTCCCGCTCGATTCTCTCCAGGCGCTCGATCGTGATCAGGATCCGAATTCGAAGGTCGAACGGGAGGCCGCCGTCTTCCGGCGTCGCCAGGTGGAGGATCTCCGGGGGAGAGGGGTTGGGATCCTGCGCCCGGCGCTCCTCGTCGATCGACACGTACGTCATCGCCTCGCGCCCGCGGAGGAGCTCTGCCAGGGCTCCCTCGGTCAGCGCGACGCGGTCGGCGAGCTCGCGCAGGGTCGGCGGACGCCCTTCGGCCTGGAAGAACGCCTCCTCTTCGCTCGTCACCCGACGGTTCATTGCCTGGACCCACTGGGGAATGCGCACCATGGTGTGGCGGTCGCGTATGTAGTGGCGGATCTCCCCCTTGATCAGGTAGGTGGCGTAGGTGGAGAAACGCGTGCCGCGCGCGAGGTCGAAGTTGGCGACCGCGTTCAGGAGACCGATGTACCCGGCCTGGACGAGGTCATCGAGGGGCTCGCCGGCGTTGCGGAACTCCCGGGCGATCGATCTCACCAGGCCGACGTTCCGCCGGACGATCTCGTCGCGCACCTGCGTGGCGGGCTCGGCGTGCATCGGATCGGCCCGGAGACGACTGAGGAGGGCAAGGAGCCCCTCGTTGTCCCGTTCCACGAGTTGACGTTCCAGGTGTCCGTCCATCCCGTCCCTCCGGCAGTATAGGGAGTAGCGCGGGTCCCCCGCAACCGAAGCCGGCGAGGGACCACTACAGAGTCTGAAGGAGGAGGAAGAACCCAGCCAGGGCAAGGATCGCGGCGAGGGTGAGGAGGTCGAGCCAGGGGAAGGGGGGCGAGACCCGGTCGAGCGGGGAGGGGCAGCCGACCGAGGCGCAGTGCTGGATCTCCGCGCGGAGCTGCAGCTCCTCGGGCACCCCGGCCCCGACGATCGCCTTGTCGCCTACGAAGAAGAGAGGGACGTTGGGAGAGGTGATCTCGAAGGCAGAGGAGAGGCGGGCGAGGAGGTCCTGGGCCCCGGGCGCGGAGAGCTCATAGCGGGCCACCTCCGGCCCTGGGGTCTCGTTGAGGGCGAGCGTCAGAGCCTCCTCCATCCGCACGCAGTCCGGGCACCCCTCCTGATAGAAGAAGAGGACCTGCGGGCGACCTGACGCCGCGAGGACTCCCCCCGCAGCAAGGATGAGGAGGGCGAGAGCAAGCACTGCCTTGATCGTGCGCATCACGCGCTCACCCCCTGCCGTTCGGCGCTAGGTCCGGATGCGGCTAAATATACCCGAGCTGGAGCCCGACGATCATCCCCACCCCGAGGACGAACATCACGACCCCGCTCACGAAGTGGAGCTTCCCCGTTTTTGCCGTGCGCCAACGCTCCGCGCGGGCCGTGGTCGTGAGCCCAAGGTGAACCGTGACCGCGATCGCGACGAGCGGGAGGACGAAGATCAGGTTGTACAGGAGGAGAAGGAGAACTCCCTGGAGGCGGCTCGTCGTTTGGGAGAGGAGGGAGAGGATGGCGATGTACGGGCCTGAGGTGCATGGGGCGAGGAACATCGCGTCAATGAGCCCGGCGACGAACACCCCAGGGACCGAGAAGACCGAGTCTGTCACGCGCTTCACCTTCGGCTTCCATCGCTCTGGGACCTCGATCGAGAACCACTTCCCGTACCACATGAGGTCCTTCATCTGCCACAGCCCCATCAGGATGGCGACGCACGAGATGGCGAGGATGTATCCGCTCCGCAGGCCGCGGGTGCCGAGCGACGCGCCGAGGATCGTGTACACGACGAACCCCATCAGGAAGTACATGAGGTAGATGGCGGCGGCGAAGGCGAGCCCGGCCCACAGGACCTTCCTTCGCCGGCCGATGACGAGGAGCCTCCCGAGAAGGAGGATCATGACGGCGAAGTCGCACGGGTTGATCGAGTCCAGGGCCGCCGCCCCAATCACTGCCCACAGGGTCGCCTTCTCGCGCACTCGCAGTTTGTCGAGGGGGGATCCCGCCTTCGCCGCGATGGCCTTGTCGACGACTGCCTCGAGGGCGGTGACGTCCTCCCCGCTGTAGGTGAAGGCGGCGCCGGCCTGACGCTTGGTGTAGACCCTCCCCTCGACGATCGCCATGTCCCCCACGAAGAGGGCGGGTGCCTTGCCCCTGGCGTCGAACAAGCGCAGGAGCTTGCCGAAGAGCGCGTCCGAGTCCGCGACCCCAAGGACGTGCCTCGTCACGCCGAGCTCCGGATACCGCGCGACGAGGTTGGCGACAAGTTCCTCCAAGCGGAAGCAGTCTGGGCAATCAGGCGCCGTGAACAGGACGAGCTCGGCCTTCGTGCTGGGGAGTCTCGAGAGGGGAGACGGAGCACCACTCTGAACGGCCTTCGCGACCGCGTCTCGCAGCGCGAGTTCCTCGGACCTTCCGGAGAGGGCGACCGGCGGCTGCCCGGGTGCGTAGAGGGTGCCCCCGACGATCGCCACATCGCCGACGAAGATGAGCGGGACTGGCCCCACCTCCGCCCCGTACGCGGTCAGGAGGCGCGGAAGGAGGTCGCGTGCCTCGAACGAACCGATCTCGAGGCGCTCCACAGAGAACCCGGACGTGGTTGTGGCGAGCTCGTCCAGGACCTCGGTCATCCGGGCGCAGTGGGGGCACCCCTCCTCGTAGAAGAAGAGGACCTCCGTCGCCGCGGCCCACACGGCGGTAGGAACGAGCGCCGAGAACAGCACGACGAGGACGACGAACCGTCTCAAGAGGCCTCCTTCTCTTTGCGCGGGCAATTGGAACGGCCGCGCCGGGCGGCGATTCTATCCGAAAGCGCGGCCTTGTCCTCCGCTACGGCGTCGCGTCGAGGAGGTACTTGCTCTCGTACGCCTTCGTCCACTCGTCGAGCCCGCCGAAGAGGCTCTTCGCCTCCACGTAGCCCAGGTTCTGCCACGCCTGAGCGGCCTGGTCGGAGAGCGAGCCGTCCTGGTCGTAGAAGATGACGAGGACGCCCTCCTTGGGGAGGCGGTCCACCCACTGGCCGAGCTGGGCGAAGGGGACGTTCAGCGCACCGAACAGGTGCGAGGCGGCGTAGGCCTCCGGCGTGCGCAGGTCGATCAAGAGGTAGTACAGGTAGTCCAGTTCGTCGACCGGAATGTGGTAGGGCTGAAGCAGGCTCTGGACGATCCCCACCAAGTGGAGGAGGAACGTCGGTGTGATGGGGTCGTTCGAGTAAACGTAGATCGGCTTGTCCACCGCACTCTTGAAGCCGGTCGAGTTGAACTGGGCGGTGAGCGTCACGGACTCGCCGGGTTCGAGGCTCATCTTGTCCAGGGTCGTCGTCGTGCAGCCGCACGCCGCTTGGACCCGGCTGATCTCGAGCGTCGCGTCCCCGGCGTTCGTGAGGATGTAGTCGTGCGTGATCACGGTCGCCGCTGGGATCGTCCCGAAGTCGTAGCTCGGGCCGTCCACGACGCCGATCTGTGGAGCGGCGAGGGCCCCTACTGCCAGGGCGGCGAGACCGAAGAGCGCAAGGGCAAAGGATCTGTTCATTGTCTTCCTCCTTCTCCGCGCCGGGCGCGGTCGACCGACTGTACTGCCGTTCCCCTGAGACGGCAAGGCCATCCCAGCTCGCGCGCGGGGCGGCTTACTGAACCAGGGTCGCCAGGAGCTTCTCCCCGAACGCCGCTCGCCACTCCACGAGCCCACCGAACAGGGCCTGGGCGTTCCTGTAGTTCGACTCGACCAGGGCCGTCGCGAGCGGTCGCGCGGTCAAGCCGTCGTCATCGTAGAGGACGATATGCGCACTGGCCGGCAGGCGGGCGACCCAGGCGCTGAGTTCCGCTGGTTGGACGTTCAGCGCTCCGGCGAAGTGCGCGGCGGCGTAGGCCTCTGCGGAGCGCAGGTCGATGAGGACGAGGAACTCGCTCTGAAGGTAGCGCACGTCGATCGGTGCTTGGATCGCAATGGCGCCTGTCGCCGGCGGCAGGGCAGGAAGCAGGAAGCGTTCAGCGGCGGTCGCTCCCGCGGCGGCGAACTTGCTCCCGTACTCCTTCGTCCAGGCGTCCAGCCCGCCTCGGAGGGTCTGGGCGTCCGGATAGCCCGCCGCCCTGAGGGCCTGCGCCGTGGAGAGGACGAGGCTCCCGTCCTGGTCGTAGAGCACCGTGAAGACGCCCCGCGGGAGGACCCCGATCCAGTTGGCGAGTTCCTCGTAGGGAATGCTGAGGGCGCCCGTGAGGTGGCGCGAGGCGTAGGCCTCAGGGCTCCGCAGATCGACAAGCAAGTAGAAGACCCCATCCAGGTCACCGGTCATGAGGTCATAGGCCTGCGGGCGCAGGACCGTGGCGGCAAGGGTCAGGTCGAGGCGGCGTTTGGACGGGTCGGTGTAGCTCGTGTAGTCGATGCGGACCACCTTTGTGACTGTCTGGCCGCCGAAGCCCCCACTGTTGAACCTCGCGTCGAGGGGCACGGACTCCCCCGGCGCGAGGACGTTCTTCGCCAGGCTCGCGGTCGTGCAGCCGCAGCTTGTGGAGACGTTGGTGATCGTCAGCGGCGCGTCTCCTGAGTTGGAGAGCATGTAGGCGTGGAGGACGATCTGCCCCTCGAGCACCTGCCCCGCATTGAAGGCCAGGGTGTCGGCGGTCAGGATGCCACCCGCGACCGCGTTCGCGGAGAGCGCGCCAAGGACGACGAACACCATGCCCAGGATTCTTCTCACTTCCCACTCCTTTCGCGCGCCTGCGCGGCGGGCCCGATTCTCCTCCCCGTGCTCCCATCGGGCGACCTCTCGCTGCAGCGTACACCCTGCCTTGGACAAGGTTTCGCTGAGTCTGTCGGTTCTAGGGAGCACAGGCGGCCGCCGCGCTCCGGACCGTGTGGCTCCCGCGGGCGTCAAGCCAGGTGATATCGACCCAGAACGTCTTGGTGATGGGGTACCCGCCGGACTCCGAGTAGGTCGTGGTGAAGGTCGCGTCGCCTCCCTTGAACTGGAAGACCTCCGACTTGTGGGTCCCGCAGGACGCGGCCCATCTGGCGCTGACGGAGACGGGGCCGCTCCCCTCTCCCACGAGCTCGCTCACCTGGAACGTGCAGGAGAGGGTGGCGACGTCCGACCCGCCCACCGGGTCCGCGACGATGGTGACCTCAGCTGCCAAGAGACCCTGAGGCGGGGCGTCCGTTCCAGGAAGGGCACATCCCGCCGCGCCGCCAAGGAGACCCGCAGCCGCTGCCAACAAGAGGAGCCCGCGCAAGATCCGCAACGAATGACCTGTCATGCTTGACCTCCGCTCTTCTGCCCGGCGCCTGGCGCCGTCTCGGGCAGAACAGGAGTCGTTCCCCCTGCCCCGCCGACCATTGTGCTGTATGCCCCCTACTGGAAGCGCCAACCGCCCGTCTTCTCGAGGATGATCTGCGGCCGGGGGTCGCGAACGAAGACGCCCGTCACGACCACCTTCTTCCCGACGCTTCCCTTCGCGATCAGCTGATCGAGGGCGTCTCCCTCGAGTTTCACGTTGAGCGTGCCGGTCCCATCGTCCACGTTGAACTCGCACCCGGCCATGCACTGGGTCAGGACCTGTCCCTTGACGGTCACGACCTTCCCTGTGAACTGGTCCTGTCTCTTGATCAGGTCAATGATCGAGACCTCGACCGTCGCCGCGGTCACGGCGGAGACGAGGGGGCTCTCGCCGGTGCTCACCGTGGGGGCGGTCGACGTCTCCGCGGCCGGCGGCGTGGGGCCCACGACCGCCACGGGGGTCGATGCCACGGGAAGCGTCCGCGCAGCGGGCGTGCTCGTAGCCTCGCTCAATGACGTAGAGGACGCCGCAGCGCTCCCGCCGCCTCGCGAGAGGAGGAGCCCTCCCGCGACCGCGACTCCGATCACCGCGACCGCTAGGCCGATCCACAACATGCCGTTCTTCATGAGATCCTCCCATCACGCACTTCGATCTGTGTCTTCGCCTTGGACGCGACGTCGCCGTCGTGGGTCACAACCACGACGCCGATCCCGCGTTCCTCGTTCAAGTTCGAGAGCATCGCCAGGATCTTCTCCCCGTTCTCTGCGTCGAGGCTCCCTGTGGGCTCGTCGGAAAGGAGGAGGTCCGGGGAGTTCGCGAGCGCTCTCGCGATCGCGACCCGCTGTTGTTCCCCCCCCGAAAGCTCCGAGGGATAGGAGCCCAACTTCGCTCCCAGGCCGACCGCATGAAGGGCCTGGGTCGCCTTCGCCCGTCGATCCTTCACCTTTCCGATCTCCATCGGAAGGAGGACGTTCTGCCACGCGGTCATCGCGCCGTTGAGGAAGAACTGCTGGAAGACGAACCCGATGCGATCCCGCCGGACGAGGGACAGCTCGCGGTCGCTCTTCTTCGCCGTCGATTCCCCATCGACGAGGACAGCGCCCTCCGTCGGCGTGTCCAGGCAGCCGACCAGATGCAGGAGGGTGGACTTCCCCGACCCGGACGGACCGACGATCGAGACGAAGTCCCCCGTCGAGAGGGAGAACTGGACGTCCTGGACTGCCCAGAACTTCCCCGGCCCTTCTCCGTAAGCCTTCCACACGTGGTCGAGCGTGATGTTCATAGCTCCCTCAGAGTTCGGATCGGCTGCGTGCGCGCCGCCATCATGGCCGGGTAGATCGCGGACAGGGTCCCGACCGCGGCCGCGACGACGAGGCAGATCCCGGCGTAGGCGAGCGTGAAGTGCGGGCTCGCGTCGATCCCAAACCCGCTCGTCCGCGGGAGGAGGTACGCCGCGGCGTAGCCCGCGGCGAGGCCGGCGATCCCCCCGGCGAGCGAGACGAGCAGCGATTCCCAGACGAAGAGCGTAAAGACGTTCCGCCGCGTCGCTCCGAGGGCGCGGAGGAGGCCGATGTCCCGCCGCCGTTCGTAGACGGCCATCGTCATCGTGTTCATGGTGGTGAGGACCCCGACGACGATCGCGATCCCGGTGATCAGGATCAGGGTCTGCTTCACGGAACTGAACAGGCCGATCAACGCGTCGAAGACCTCCGAGGGCGGAACCGCCTGAACCTCGGCCAGCTTACCGAGCGCAGTCCGCGTCTGGTTCACGCGGCCCAGGTTCGTCGTCTGGACGAGGATCGCGCTCAGGCTCCCTTGGAGACCGAGGAGTCGCTGCGCCGTGGCGAGCGGCAGGAAGATGAACGTGTCGTCTCGCCCTCCGGTCGTGGACAGGACGCTCGCGACCTCCACCTCCGCCTGTTCATAGAGGTCCAGGTGAAGGCTGTCCCCGACCTTCAGCTTGAGGTCCGTGGCGACCTTGCCGCCGACGAGCGCTCCGCTGAGAGATGCTTCCCCCTCCCCCCAGGACTTGATCTGGAAGATGTCCTCGGTCGTCCCGTAGATCGGAACGAGCGTCCCGTTGGCCTTCACCTTGCCCACCAGGACGGGGACGGTCGCGCGGACGTTCTCCGTCTCCCGGACGCGGGGCACGACGCTGTCGGGCACGTGCTCCACCGTCTCGGCCCCCTGCATCAGGGCGAGCGTCTGCGTGTACGGGCATCCCTCCGGTAGAAGGATGATGTGCGCGCCCAACCCACCGATCTCGCGCTCGAGTGCGCCCTCGATCCCCGAGCTCAAGGCCAGGAGCGCGAAGAGCGTCGCGACACCGATCGCGATCCCCCCGACCGTCATCAGGAGCCTCGACTTCCTCTTCTTCGCGTTCGCGTAGACGATCCAGAACATGATCTCCTCTTGGTTCCCTCTTGGTGTGCCCTCAGGGACGCCGCGTCGCGGGGGCCTGGTGCCGCCCGGGGAAGGTCTCGTCCTCCCCGCGCGGCGTCGGTGTGTCCCGTCCTAGAGGCAGGTCCACAGGAACTCCACGTACTCCGGCGACGTGAGGACCTTCAGGTCGGAGGTCAGGTGGACGTGGGACGTCTTGTGGCCGTGAGGCGGGAGGTAGTTCATGAGCCCCTCGCTCCCCACCTCGTGGGCGTAGGTGCAGTCGCCCGTGGACAGGATCAAGAAGCCTGCCGCATCGATTCGGTCGACGAAGTAGCCGTCGACGGGGTCCGCTCCGTCCATTTCGGCTCGCCAGGTAAGCCCGACAGCCGCGAGCTTCCCCTGCTCTCCCAGACTCAGAAGGACGTCGAGCACCGTGACAACTCCGGACTGGAGAACATCGAGACGGCTGTTGTGGGCCGTGACGAGGACATCCTCGAAGACAAGCTCGCCCTGGGGCGCGGTCACCTTGACCCGAGGCAGGACGAGACGTCCGGCGTTGGCCTGCAGGCGGGCCGTCTCCTCGCGGAAGCTCGTGAGAATTGCGGCGAGGCGCTCAGGGTCCTCGAGGTAGAGCTGGATGGTCATCCCGTCCTTCACGGGGTACTCATCCATCCGCACGACGGGCCGCTCGAACGTCCCGCCCGCGTAGTGCGCGTCGTACCACCATCCGCTCTTCCCGTTCAACGACTGGACGAGATATGTCCCCGCTGCGTCGTCCCAGGCGTACTGCATCTGGATTTGTCCTTGCCTGGCGAGGTGTGCGAGGGCGTCGAACACCGAGAAGTAGCCCGTCTGGAAGACGTCCTTCCTCAGGGTTTGGACTTGGGTGGGGTCAAACGCGAACGAACCCAGACCCCTGATCTCGATCGTCCCCTCCCGAGACGCGGGCCGGCCCACGTGGGTCTTCGCAGGCAGCGTCCACCCGGCGCAACACGACGGAAAGAGGGCGCCATTTGTGTCGCCCGTGCCCGCGCCTGACTGTGCCGCTGCGGCCATTCCCACGACAAGGATCACTACCAGGCTCATCGCCTCTCTTGCACGGTGTTTGCTCATCCGTCTACCTCCGAAAGACTCTCTGTTGGGCGCCTCAAGCGACAGGGTCACGGCCTTCGTTCTCGTCTTGGGGGGCGCCATCCTACGAGCCGCTCGTGTTCTCTCGGTGAAGGTTCGGTGCCGTTCCTCTGTGTGGACCCGGCCCGCTCCGGCCGCTGGCTTCCCCCTGCTTGGAGCGCGCTTCCATCGCGAGCTCCTCTAGCGTCAGGCTCGAAAGGACCCCGTCCACTGCGGACTTGACGCCGCGCCACAGATCGTGGGCCGCGCAGCGCGGTGCGCGCGGGCAGACAGAGGAGTCCGCGACGCACTCCACGGGGGCGAGTTGCCCCTCGAGCGCCGACACCGCCTCGAGAGCCGTGATGGTGGAAGGGTCGCGCGCCAACTCGTACCCACCGCTCGGGCCCCGCACGGCCCGCACGAGCCCGGCCGACTTGAGGCCGAGCGCCAGGGTGTGGATGTACTTCCCGGAGATCTCCTGGTTCCGGGCGATCGTCTCCACAGAGACCGGACCGCGGCCGTAGTGGGCCGCAAGCTCCATCATGACGCGAAGACCGTAACGCCCTCGGGTGGACATCCTCATTGGAACCTCCTGGCGAGCGTCGGCATGGTACAGGCAGGTAGTACAGTATGTCAAGCGCAATAGTCAACAATAGCGTGTGACGTTGTCCGACACGTAGATCCCGGTAGTCCGAGAGACGGATCGAGCCCTGCATGCGGCAAGGCTCTCTTCTCAACGTGGGCAATGCCGTTCGGGCCGGTGGTCAGCCCAACGCGAGTCAGCGGGGTGCCGCCGAGGTTAGGCTGCGCTCTCGTCGCGTCGATGCGCTGCGGCGAGGCCAGCGCGAAGGATCAGCGCCGTGGGACCACCTCGTACGTCCGGCCCGCGACCTCCACGGTTCGGCAGTCCGCGCCCCCGCTGTTCTTCACGCTGACGTACTCCAGGTTCAGGTTGCCGAGCGCTTCATCAGGGCGGAAGGGAGACGAAAACTCGACGGCGGGCAGGGCGCTTTCCTTGTTGGTCTGCCAGGCAGCGACGCCGCCGACGAGGAAGCCAAGGGCGAGGACCGCGACGACTACGTAGAGGAGCGTCGTGTTCATCGTGAGACCTCCTTCGGCAGGTGCCATTCTACCGCGTACGTGCCGACCCGCCCCCGGTTGGCGGTCCACTCTTCAAGCTGCTCTAGCCCACCTCCGGCTGACGCAGCCCGCGGTCGAGGTGGCCGATCACGAGGCGGATTCCGACCTCGGGAGCAAGCCGGCCCAAGACCTCAAGCAGTACGACCGAATCGACTCCGCCCGAGACTGCGACGAGGAGCGTCTCCCCGGCGTTGACCATCCCGTGGCGCGCGATCATGCAGCGGACCTTCTCCTCAAGCACGAGGTGATTGTGAGGGAAGGGCCTTTCCGCGCAACGCTTGCTTGCAGGACGGGCGAGGGGTAACCTGAGGCATGCGCTCGACCTTCTTCGTTGTGCTTCTCGCGTTGCTCGTCGTGCTCTCCCTCCCCGTGTTCTCGCACTACCCGCGACACGAGTTCCTCGACCTGCCGGTGGGGACCACGCTGGGGAAGGTCGGTTCATCTTCTTTGGCGGCGTTCTGGGACGGGGAGAAGGGTTCGTTCCGCATCTCTCGCTCACTCGACGCGCGCTTGGACATCACCGTGCTCGTCACCGAAGAGGACCTCTTTTCCCTCGGCGCGCGGTTCAACGTGCTGCAGGAGACGGGTCTCCTCTACGTGACCTGCGATGTCGAGGCGGGAACCCTCCGCATGATCGCCGGCCTTCCGCTCGGTCCCGTCCGCCTCGACTGGGCAAGGACCTTCGGGGGCGACGGGGAGCGCTGGATCCTGACAACGGCTTCCTTTGCCGAGGATTGGGCCCTTGTCCTGGGCCTCGAGTACGGGGGGGAGGCCGGGACGAGGCCAATCCTTGGGGTGCGTCTCCTTCCGGGGTTCGGCCTCTCTGCGTTCATCGGCATGAGCGGTTCGGAACTCCTTCTCTCCCTGGGAGGAGAGCGATGAGGCGCCTTTGGGGAGTGTGCCTCCTCGTCCTTCTCTCCGTGGTCCTCGCCCGCGGGGCCACGACGACCCTCACGCTCCTCTACACGAACGATCTCCACGTCCACCTGGAGCGCTTGGGAAGCCTGGCAGAGCTCATCGCGACCGAACGGGCGACCGAGTCGCCGACCCTCCTCGTCGACGCTGGGGACGCGTGGCACGACTTCCGACGCCCCATCTTTGCCGTTTGGGGAGCCGAGGAGATGGTCGCGTGGATGAACGAGGTCGGATACGACGCCATGACGATCGGGAACCACGACCTGTACCTTGGCGCGGACCGCCTGGATGCCCTTGCATTCGCGGCGCGCTTCCCCCTCCTCGCCGCGAACCTACGATCCGTCCTAGAGTTCCCCCCCTTCCTCCCGCATCAGACGGTCACGAGAGGCGGGTTGAAGGTCCTTCTTGTCGGGCTGGTGACCGAGGAGCACTTCCCGGCTCTCGAGTACCCCTGGCTTGACCTCGAGGACCCGGAGGCGACCTTGGCGAAGGTCCTCTCCGAGGAGGAAGCGCAGGAGGCGGATCTGGTCGTTGTGCTGGGCCACCTGCCGCTCGAGGAGGCCGTGCGGATCGCCTCCCGGGCCCCGGGGATCGATGTCTTCGTGACCGGCCACTCCCATCAGCGGACACCCGACCCCGTTCAGGCTGGGGGTGCGCTCGTCGTTCAGAGCGGGGAGTTCGGGGAGGCGCTCGGAAGGCTCCGCCTCGAGATTGACTTCGACACGGGGGCCATCGTCCGGGCCGAGAACAGCCTCCTCCCGACAGAAGAAGCCCCGGTCGCGCTTGACCGGGGCTACCTCAAGCTGTTCGAGATCCTACTTGGCGTTGCCGCCTTCGCCTTCTTCCTCCTCTTCTAGAACGTCAGGTTCTGGGACAGGGTCAGGCCATCTCCCGCGAACCCGACGGAGACTGCCTTCTCTTGGCGACGGTCCAGGCTTCGTACCCGGTGTGGATTGCCCAACCAACGTGGGCGAGCCCGATCGGCAAGTGCCCGTAGTACCAGCACCCAGGGATGAGGAGCGAGCTCACCGTTTCTCCCCCCGCCGCCGACCACGACGTCTACCGCGAAGTGGACCATCGCCTCGTCCACTTGGTCGTTCAGGAGCTGGCCGAGGTCGGCAATCAGAAGCGAGGCAAGACCAGGACTCACGTCCGATTCCTTGCTGCACTCATCGGGGCGGCGAACCTGTTCGAGCCGATTTCAGTCGTTTGCCTCGCTCCGCGCAAGGCACGGGGCCGGATTCGGCAAAACGCCCCGCGCACGATGGCGAAAGCGGCGACACCCAAGCCGTTCTTGGCTGCCTTGCCATAGGGCGTGCGTACGACGCTCGAATCGGCGCAGTCTGCGGACCGCGGCGTCCAGACCTGCGCCGGCGTCGGGAGACTCGATGACCGGACCGTCGCCAAGACATCCGATACCCTCGAGCTCGTGCTCTCAGGAAGCCGTCACGCGCGCGAGATCCGGTCGCGGCGGCTGGGGTATGTCCAGCGGTGCTTCGTGCGAGTGTTGCATCGGGCTCGCCTGCTTCCCGCGTCGAGGCTTGCTGGAGGTCAGACCAACGACGGCCAAGGCCAGATGCGGACGCGGGGTTGGTGGAGCGGGAAGGAGCGAGGCCCAGAAGCCTGACGGTTCGAACTTCAGATTTGCCGGAGCTGCCGGCGCGGATGCTGTAATGCCGAATGAAAGCTGCTGTCCCCTGCCGGCCGGGAGTGGCCGGCAGCTCTGGAACTCCGCCGAGTCGTCCGGCGAGGGGGACGCCCTGGAGACCGAGTAGACTCGTGCTTCGGTTCGGGCCGCTCACGTTGGAGGAAGCTAGGGTGCTCATGGAGGACTGACGACGGGAGTGCAGTAAGATCCGTCCACACGGCGCTTCGGGCTACCCGCCGCCCGCATCGGAGGGGTTGGCCTGCATCGCCGGAGGTGTGCTAGATTGGCCTAGGAAGCGGACAGGCAGCCGGGGAGCCGGAGTCTACGTCTCGGCCGATTCGTGCAGAGCGCGCCAAGGAATAGTCAGCACCGGACACGAGGAAAGGTGTATGACCCGCTCCGCCACGGACCCGAGGAGGAGGTGCCGGAGGCCCGTTCTCCCGTGGGTCGCAATGACGATGAGGTCTACGTGTTCCCGCGCAGCCACGTCGATGATCCTCTGGGCGGGCGTGCCGTGGTCCACTTCCTCTGTGACGTGCAGCGCCTTCGGCAGCCTTTGAGTAACGTGCTGGTGGAGCGTCTCCTTGGCCACCCTGCTTAGCATCTCCATGTAGGTTCCAGTCTCAAACCCGGCCGGTCCGATCCACTTGGTGGGCACGTCCGGGACGGGCAAGGGGTCGACGACGTGGAGGACGATGAGTTCTGCCGTGAGGGTCTTCGCGAGCGCGCCTGCCACCGAGAGAGCCTCCCAGGAAGGCTCGCTGAAGTCAGTCGGGCATAGAATCTTCTTGAACTGCAGCCTGCACGCTCCTTCCCGAGGCCCGCAGCAAACGACAACCTCGCTGGTGCGTCCATTCTACAGCAGCGTCCCTGGACCGGCCATTCTTGGCCGAGAGGGTCTGTAGGTCGAAGCGCAACCGTCCGCGGCGCTCAAACGGGGCGGTGGCAGATTCAGCACGCTGATCGTCTACGCGGGGCTAGCAGAGCGAACCTGTGAGGCACATACCAGCCCCGGCACCGGACGACAGCTCGTTGAGCCAGCGTACGCGGGCAAGTAGACTCGACCGGCCATGCAGGAGCTCCGGGTTGGGCCAGCTGTAGCTGCCGCCATCGTCTTCGCGCTCTCCTACACGCTGATCCTTGCCGGGTGGGGACGGCGATCCGTCGTTGCGCTCTCAGGAGCCGTGGCGATGATTGCGGTAGGGCGCTGGCTGTCTTTCTATCCAGTTGAGGAAGCCGTCAGCTGGATCGACTTCAACACGATCTCCCTCCTGCTCGGGATGATGATCGTGGTCGCCATCTTCGCCACTACGGGGTTCTTCGAGTACGTCGCCATCAAGGCCGCCAGGCTAGCGCGAGGGAAGCCGTGGCTCCTCCTTATCTATCTGGGCCTCGTCACTGCCGTGCTCTCCGCCTTACTGGACAATGTGACCACCGTCCTCATCCTGATCCCCGTCACTCTCTCCGTCACCCAGGTCCTTGGACTGCCTCCGGTTCCCTTCCTGCTTGGGGAGGTTCTTTCGTCGGACATCGGAGGAACGGTGACCCTGGTGGGGGATCCTCCCAGCATCTTGATCGCATCGGCCGCCAGGTTCAGCTTCGCGGATTTCCTCACCCACATCTCTCCCATTGTGGTGGTCGCCTGGAGAGCTGCGCAGGGCGTGCTCCTCCTTGTCTTCCGGGCCTCACTCCGCGCGGTGCCACGAGAGACTGAGGAGCTGGTCTCGCTGGATGCAGGGAGTGCCATCGTCGACCGGCGCACGATGCAGCGAATGCTTGTCGTCTTGCTGGGAGCCATCCTCCTTTTCCTCTTCCACGGTTCGATTGGCCTCGACCCGGGGTGGGCGGCGATGTTCGCGGCCTGCGCCGGCTTGCTCTGGGTGCGACCAGACTTCGACTACGTGCTCAAGGCCATCGAATGGGATGTCCTTCTCTTCTTCGCCGCCCTGTTCGTTGTGGTCGGCGGCCTGGAGGCTGCGGGCCTCCTTCGCGTGGTCGGGCAAGCCGTCCTGGGCCTGACGGACCTCGGGATGCTGCCCGTCTCGCTCATGGTCCTGTGGGGCAGTGCGCTCCTATCGGGGATTGTCAGCAACGTCCCGCTGACGATTGCCGTTTGTCCGGTGATCGCCTCCCTACGGGCGTCCGGCGTGGACGCGGACCCCCTGTTCTGGGCGTTGGCCCTTGGCGTCGGCTTGGGAGCGAACCTGACGCCGGTGGCTGCCGCATCCAATGTGGTGGTCGTGCGCATGTCGGAGAAGCTGCACGGGCCGCTTGGCCTGCGGCAGTGGCTCCGGAGCGGAACTGCCGCCAACTATCACGACTCTCGGCGTTGCGAGTGCCGGTCTCGCCCTGGCGATGGCCTGGGGCGGCATCTGATCGCGGAACCGGGCCGAGGTCTCGCTGCCCAGTGGCTCCCCGGGCTCGAGAGTGGAGAGGCACGATGCCATCAGGCGAAGGTCATGAGCGCCACGTCCGGGCGGGTCCGCCTGCTACCTCAGGGCTTGGGCCAGTTCCTGGAAGCGATCCCGCGGGCTACTTGAAACCTGCGCCTGGGGGAAGGACTGGTTCTGAAGATGGGGGGGGGACCGGAGCGGGTGTTGATGGCACATTCACCGTGACCGTACCGACTACCGGAGAACGGAGCGGCGTGCCGTCGGAGTTCACGAGCTGGACTGACAGGGTATGCCTTCCGCTGCCAGAGAGCTTCCACACGTTAGATGTGGACGTGCTCTTCACGCACGAGCCCGCGGTGGTGACCGCTGGCTTCCCCGCGGCGGTCGGGGGGACCACGTCCCGGTAGTAGATCAAGTCGTAGCTCCGGTCGCTGCGCGGGGTGCCCGCGCTGCCCAGGGGCGCTTTCTTCACCTGGACCACGACGAGGACCTCTCCGCCTGAGACCGTCGCGCCGTCAGACGGGGTCAGGATCTGCAGGGTTGGTTTGGGGGCACTGCTTCCTGTGAGGAGGACGAAACCAGCCAAGGCGCCGATGAGGAGGAGTGCAACTCCGATTGCAGACCAGGTAAGCGTCCCAAACCGCGGCTCGGAGCCAATGACGATCTCCCCGGAAGGCGTGTAGAAGCGTCGCACGCGCGGCTGTAGCCACGACCGGCCACGACCCCTGCCTGCGGACCCGAGTCCAACCCCTGTCCTGTCACTCATCAATGTCACCTCCCCGGCCAGCCGGCGCCAAGGCACACCAGTTACGCCAAACGCCCGCGATTCGCCCCGCTCTTGAGGAAGCCACTGTGGGGGACGGTGTGTTGCCCCTTCCATGGGCGAACCCAAGAGCTCGCCCCCCACAGGCTCTCGTACTTGCCCTCTGGTTGTAGCCGCTACGAGGAAGGCAGCCGTGGCAAACGTCCTCTTGCACCCGGGAAGTTGGTGCGTGCGCTGCGGGGCGGACGTCCTCGGAGTTGCCAAGCTTCCTCCGTCCGGGTGTGGGGTGGCCTTGCCCGGCACAAGAGAGCGCAGTGCCTTGGCGAGGTGGTGTCCACGATGAAGAAGCCAGCCCTCAGCCTTCTCGGCCTCGCCCTTCTTCTCTCCGGATGCACGCTTCTAAGCATTGATGAGATCCGCCCTGCGGTGGGCGTGGTCGTGTACTCCGAGGGCTTCTCCCCCGAGGCGGCGGAGCAGCCCAGTGGATTGAGGAAGAGGAGTACCACGTCCAAGTCAAGCTGCCCGAGTTCCTCGTCATCGCGCGTGACGACCGCTGCCCGGAGTTCGATGACTTCCGCCTCGACGTGGATCTCGCCCACCCCCAAGGGTCGCCCCGTGACGAGTCCGGCGTCGCTTTCCGCTACACGGGACCCGACAACTTCTATCTGGCCACGATCACGGACGGGGGGCGCTCACCCTTCGCAGGAGGTTCAACGGCGTTTGGCAGAAGCTGGCCACAGACGTGCGCTGGGTGGAAGTGGACCCAGGCACCGAGAGGGTTCACCTCCGCAGCACAACCCGGCCGACGGAGCCGTTTGGCCGACTGAACCACGGGAGGAGGCGAGTCTGAGGCATCCGAAGACCGGACGCGCGGCTGCAGCCTGGAAGAGCGGCGCGCGTCTTCAAGATCAAGCATGGCACCAAGCTGGCGAAGCCGATCTACCGGAGTCGCGTACGGTTGCCAAGGGGAAGGGAGGCGCTCGGCTACTCCCTCCCGTAGGTTGCACAGAGCTCCTCGTGGGTGTGGGTATCGACTGCGGGCGTGTCCAGTATCGCAGGATGGCCTTGTCGGCCGTGCTGCCGCAGATCGGTCTCTGCGCGCACCGCTAGAGGGCACCCTCCGTTGGAGTCGGTTCGGCCAGCAGAACCTCCAAGAAGCCAGCTTCCAGTTCCATGGGATGCCCGTTGTAGCGGACGGTACCCCCTCGGTCCACGACCACCGAGCGGGGAATCCAGTCCACTTCGTACATGACCTTGATTCGGGTGGACTTGCCCCCTGGCTCCCAGATGCAGGTCAGGCCGGTGAAGCCATTTGCCGCTAGATAGGCGACGGCCTCCTCCGCTCTGGTATCCGTGCTGATCGCGAGAACGACCAGTCCTTGGTCGTGGTACGCTTCCCAGAGGGCGTTGATGTGAGGCATACTCCCCTTGCACGGCTTGCACCACGAGCCCCAGAACTCGATGAGAACGACCTGACCGCGGAGTTCGCTCAAGGTGATCTCACCGCCATCCGTCGTCGGTGCCGTGAAATCGTAGGCTCTGTTGCCCACGGCCGAGCCTTCCTCAGGCAAGCCTTCGTTGAAGACGACAATGGCCGCGGCGACCTCGTCGGTCCGTCCGTCTTCAGCCATCAGCGTTAGACGCGCCTGATACGTTCCGGTGCGGTCATACACGTGGGGCATGAGCAAGCGGAGATCGTCACTCTGGACGGCACTTGTTCCATCGCCGAAGTCGAGGTTGAACGTCCCCGCTTCGCCACGCCCGTAGGTCGATCGGTGGATACGGAACTCCACGCGAAGAGGAACGGCACCCTGTTGGGGGGACGCTTCCAACACCGCCTCGATGCCACGGAGGTAGCTGCAACCCGTGAGCAGAAACGATCCGACTATGACGCAACTCATGCCCAGTGAGACAAGATCGCGTTTCACGTCTTTCCCCCTCGATGAGTCCGCTTCGATTTGCCCTTCCGGCTTCCCGACATTCCTCACCGTGCCGGCTTTCGCCTTCCTGATCCACCCCCGGTGAAGGGTCCACTTCTTGAGTGGCCTAGCTGGCGGCAAGGAGCCGGTCGCCGAACGCTGCTCGCCACTCGGCGAGCCCGCCGAAGAGGGCCTGGGCCTTCTTGTAGCTCGCCTCGACCAGGGCCGTCGCGAGCGGTCGCGCGACCGAGCCGTCGTCATCGTAGAGGATGATGCGCGCGCTGGCAGGCAGGCGGGCGACCCAGGCTGAGAGGTCGGCGGGCTGGACGTTCACCGCCCCGGCGAAGTGCGCGGCGGCGTAGGCTTCTGGCAAGCGCAGGTCAATGAGGACGAGGAACTCTCTGCGGAGGTAGCTCGCGTCGATCGGGGCTTGGACTCCGACGGAGCCCGCGAGCGGTGGCGCAGCAGGAAGCAGGAACCGTTCAGCAGCGGCTCCGACCGCGGCGAACTCGCTCCCATAGGCCCTCGTCCAGGCGTCGAGCCCGCCCTGGAGGGGCTGGGCGTCCGGGTAGCCCGCCGCCCTCAGGGTCTGCGCCGCGGAGAGGACGAGGCTCCCGTCCTGGTCGTAGAGCACCGTGAAGACACCCCGCGGGAGGACCCCGACCCAGTCGCCTAGTTCTTCGTACGGGATGTTGACGGCCCCGGTGAGGTGGCGCGAGACGTACGCGTCAGGGCTCCGCAGATCGACAAGTAGGTAGAAGATGCCATCAAGGTCACCGGTCATGAGGTCGTACGACTGCGGACGCAGGACTGTGGAGGCAAGGGTCAGGTCGAGGCGGCGCTTCGCGGGGTCAGTGTAGCTCGTGTAGTCGATGTGGATGACCTTCCTCGCCGTCTGCCCGCCGAAGCCACGGCTGTTGAACCTTGCCTCGAGGGGCACGGACTCCCCCGACGCAAGGACGTTCTTCGCCAGGATGGTCGTAGTGCAGCCGCAGCTTGTGGAGACGTTGGTGATCGTCAACGGCGCGTCTCCTGAGTTGGAGAGCGTGAAGGTGTGGGTGACGATCTGCCCCTCGAGCACCTGCCCCGCATCAAAGGCCAGCGTGTCCGCTGCCAGGACGCCGCCCGCGGCAACGCCCGCGGAGAGCCCCACCAGGAGGCCGAACAGGACAACAGGAATTCGTTTCACTTCTCGCTCCTTCCAGATGGGGACAGCACGCCGGTCCCCGATCTTCCTCTCTCTCCCTCGGCGCAGCAGCCCTCCCTGCGGAGCCGGGCCGATCGAACCTTGCAGACTCGAACCTGCAGCCGCGTCCACTCCGGGTTCACCCGCCCCTCTTGCCCATGCGGGGCGCCGCGGCGAGGCCTGCGCGGACGATCAGTCTCGCGGGGATCACCTCGTAGGTCGTGCCCGCAACGGGGCATGGACTGCCAAGCGGACCCAGCGCCCTGTCCCGCGACAGCGCGCGCAGGTTTCGCCCTTCTCATCGACGAGCCTCTGCCAAGCGATCTCGAGGTCGCGCATCCTGGTCTTCCTTCTTCTTCTATCCCCACACCCGGACGAGGTGCAGAAGGGTGAGATAGATCCCAACGCCAATGAACACTGCCCCGGTCGCTCGCCGCAGCCAGGGCTCGATCTGCGTCAGCTTCCCGAAGGCCTTTCCGAGAGACCGGGCTCCCAGAGCGATCACGATCGCGAAGCCGAGGACCGGGAGACCCGTCCCAACCCCGTAGAGGGCAGGGAAGAGGACGCGCGACTGGTGCTCGATCGCGAGGGGTAGGAGGCTCCCGAAGAAGAGCGCCGCCGAGACCGGGCAGAAGGCGAGGGCGAACAGGATCCCCAGGAGAAAGGCTCCGAGAGGACCCCACTTCGCGATCCGCTCCGCGGCCGTCTGGCCGAGCCCGGCCGTGGGGAGGCGCAGGGGGATGACGTCGAGGAGCAAGATCCCGACCAAGATGAGGATCGGGCCGAGGGCCTTGTTCATCGTCCGCTGCAGGACGAGTGAGACACGCGGGGCGGACAGGAGGCTCCCTACAAGGAGGGCGCCGAGCGCGAGGTAGGTGAGCGAGCGGCCGAGGGTGTACAGGACTCCGGCGAGGAGCACCTTCTTTGGGCTCCCCACGCGTCGGCTGACGAAGGAGATCGCCGTGATGTTCGTGGCGAGAGGACAGGGGCTGATCGAGGTCAGGATCCCGAACCAGAGGGATGACGCCGCGGCGAGGAGCCACTCGGACACTAGAGAGCCCCCAGGAAGGCGCGCGTCTCTCCCTCGACGTACAGGACGAATCGATCCCTCTTGTGAACAAGGTTCCAAGTCTCGCTCAGAACCTTGAACCGCACCTCGCGCTCCCCCTCC
>Ga0315291_10001230_pt1 | contig 34231 bp, 23 predicted proteins | sample YL17G12_20_MG_FD_203070 | JGI IMG/M metagenome (GOLD analysis project Ga0315291, IMG submission 203070) | Sediment microbial communities from Yellowstone Lake, YNP, Wyoming, USA - YL17G12_20 | ecosystem: Environmental > Aquatic > Freshwater > Lake > Sediment | place: USA: Wyoming | collected...
GTTCCGCCCGCCACAGACTCCTCCATCCCCAACATCCTTGCTTTCTCCATCTTCCTTCTACCTCCTTGCCCTCTACTGTAATAAACCAGGAGGCAGTTGTCTCACCCATTATTGGCACAGAGGGGAGATCGAGTGCCTGATGAATTTCTGCGAGACCTTTTTCTTCGGCCGATTCCATCGGGCACAAGCTCTGGCATCGGCGTTTTGCTTGCTGCAGGTCTGCTCCACGCAAACGATGGCGAAATCGAGCATTATTATGACAGTGCGCAGCAGCTCACGAGCTTTGTGACGAGTTTTCCGATCCTTACTGAAGATGGGCGGTCACCCAGGTGACGTGAGGACAAAGCATGGACATTGACTTGGCGTTTTTCGTTGCCCTAGTTGACGCAGACGTACAGTTCGTCAACTACGTGGCAATAGAGCTCAGGCCGCGTCTACGGGAGCGGCATCCGACGTATGAAGTCCGAGGATATGGGCACGCAGAAGAGCTCTTTCACGACATCGACGTCGTGAACAGCCTAAGTGTCCCAAAGGTAGTTGTTGCGGATTCTGCGGCCCGTACCCCAAGTGTGAAGGATGGCGTTTTCTCCCGTCTCAAGCAGCCCGTACCGCGGTGTTGGCCCATCTTTTACAGCTCGACCATGGAGGGGCGAGACGAACTTGATCGATTGAGTATTCGACACTCAGCCGTGCGAAGAGAATGGGGCGATGGGATCCAAACCCTAGCGGAAGCTGTGTTCGATGATATCCGTCTCTTTGAGGAGTCGGCGGAACGTGAGGTCATCTCCGAGTTTCTCGAAGCGGCGGCGAAGAGTACCCATCCCTACGAGTCATCAGTGGACGCGGATGACGGTGGTTTGTCGCCCGTGCGAATGTTGATTGACGTGTGCAGGGGGAACGAAAATGGGAAAGCGTTAATCAAAGACATGTTTCAGTGGCGAAGGAACAGACCTGGCGAATGAATCCCAGCGTGATGGCCTATTGATGCGAGGCAAGTCTGCCAGAGGGGGGATATGCCAACAGTATTGCTGGCCTACGGGATGGTTATTGATTCCGATCGAGCCGGGCCAGTGACTGGCGCGAACAGGCCTGATCATGCGCTGGTCTTTTGGAACGAGCATTGTGCCAGACAACTTGTCGACGCGCTGGAGCGCGCGGCAGCCCAAGTGGTGCAAGTTGCGTCTCAAGACGCATCATCGCAGGAAGTTGAGGATGCCATAACTGCAAGTGGGTCTGTGGACATACTGGTCGTCTTTGGCCATTGTTCTCCACCTCCACCGACGCCGTTAATCTGGAATAGAAGGAAGAATCCACGAGGTGAGCTATTCGACAAAGAAACAATGAGAGCGGCGTCGATGGCGATTCAGGTATTGCTGGGATGCCACTCCCTTATTCACTTTCAGACAGCCGCCGGTGAGTCAGGCGTGCTGGCAGTTGTGGGATTCTGGGACAGGGCGTATACTCCGGCGGTTCTGAGCAATCCATTTCTTGCGGAATTCGATGGCGACCAACAGAAACAGGTCATAGGGCTTTATCGTACACTATTTGTAGATCTTGCAGTCTTCCTGGTAGGAAGTCTCTTTGCGTCCCCTGGCAGTTCCCGAGGTACGACTGGGCAATGCAGCCAACTGATCAAGGTAATGAAGCAGCAGGTTCGTCAGGCAGCCGGACAGTGTGGACGATTATACAGGCAGACAGGAAACCTGAGGTTCTTCGAGCACCGACAGTACCTCCTACGCAACGCGGATAGCCTCGGCTGTTTGCCGTCGTAACGTGCATGTGTAAGAGCTAGGCACGATCATTCTTGGCGTTCGACCGAGATTGTGACGGATTCTGGACTCTCTGAGTCGCGGGGGCTAAAGGTCTAGGTTACCTTAGATCGAAATCGATCTTGAGGTTACGGAGCTTCTCCTCATCCAATCTCAAACCGAAACCGGGGGAATCGGGGACGTTGCACGTGCCGTCGGCGATCTTGTAGCCATCGGCGATCAGCAAGTCGGTGGACAGCGGATCGCGCTCGGCCCGGTAGAAGTTGCTGATCGCCCGACCGACGTGCAACTGCATGTAGAAGCCGACCAGCGACCCCCAGTTGTGCGGCGCCACCAGGATCCCCTGCGGCCGTGCCCAGGCGGCCTCGGTCATGATGCCGCCGATGCCGAAGTGGTTCATGTCGCCCTGCAGGACGTCGATGGCCTTGGCCTCGATGAAGGGTTTCAACGCGCTCAGCTCGCTCTTGGTCTCGCCGTCGGCCAGCAGCGTCTTCCAGCCACGCTCGGCGATGAACCGCTTCAGCTCCAGGCACTCGTCGAGCTTCTCGGGAAACAGCTCTTCGACGAACGCCAGGTTCAGACTGCCCGCCCGGTCGAGGAACCGCTTGGCGCCGGCCAGGTCGTAGCCGTTGTTGGCGTCCACCCCGATCAGCAGGTCGTCGCCGGCGTGCTGGCGGATCACCTGGACGACCTCCACGTCGCGGCGGTCGCCCTCGTCGCGCTTCATCCACCTGGCCCCCCGGCCGATCTTGACCTTCACCGCGCGGTGGCCCTGCTGCCGCGACATGTCGATTTCTTCCTTGAAGCGATCCTGCCAATGGTCGGCGTACTGCGGCAGGAGGTCGGCGAAGTAGATCGAGCCGTCGTAGACGGGCACCCGCTGGGGGCCGTGGCCGCCCAACAGCTCGTAGACCGGCTTCTGCAAGACCTTGCCCAGCAGGTCCCAAAGCGGCATGTCACGGCTTCCCAGCGGCCCGCCCATCGCGCGTTTGGAGGAGTCGAACCATTCCAGCGGGTTCTTGCCCAGCAGTCCGGCCAGCTCGTCGCGGCCCGACCATCCTGCGGACGGTGCCCGGCAGTTGCCCAGGCCCTCGATCCCCGCGTTGGTGAAGATGCGGACCATGCGGTCGGCAGACCGATCGCCGTGCACGTCCAGACGCGAGTTCTTGCCCACCAGCTTGGGGCGGCGGCTGGACAGGTCGAAGCCGACGATTCGGGTGATCTTGATGTCCCGCGGCGGCTGGGCCGCCTGCAGCAGCCGGGGCAACAGGGTGATCCCCGCCGCGCCTGTCAGAAAATCGCGCCGTCGCATGGTTCTCTCCCGGAAGACTTCGGTGGAATCGACCCCCACCATCATAACAGCGCCGCCCGCAGGCACAAGTTGTCAACACCGAGGGGATCTGGTAGATTCTGGGCTGCCGCGCTGGCTGCGTGGGAGGGGAATGGCGGTGGGGCTCGCTTCGCTCGACCCACCCTACCGCTCGACCCACCCTACGTTTTGCCCGCGCGGGCATTATCCGCCAGATGCCAACGAAAAGGAGACCAGTGGATGAGGCGCCTTGCACTGATGAGCGTGATGGGGCTGCTGGCAACTGGGTGCGCGAGGACTGCTGGGCCGCCCGCCGACGAACCGGCCCCTCCCCCGGCGCCTGTTCTCGGCGAGGGCTGGGTCAGCCTGTTCGACGGCAAGGACCTCGACGGCTGGAAGGCCGCGGAGAATCCCGACTCCTTCAGCGTCCGCCAGGGCATGATCGTCGTTAGCGGCCCCCGGGCACACCTGTACTACGTGGGCGACGTGCAGAACCACGACTTCAAGAACTTCGAGTTTCGGGCCGACGTGATGACGACGCCCGGCTCGAACTCGGGGATCTACATCCACACCCGGTACCAGGAGACCGATTGGCCCCGGCAGGGCTACGAGGTCCAGGTCAATCACAGCCACACCGACCCCAAGAAGACCGGCAGCCTCTACGATGTCCAGAACGTGATGGAGTTGCCGGCCGAAGACAAAGTCTGGTTCACCGAAGAGATCATCGTCCGCGGCAAGCAGATCATCACGAAGGTCAACGACAAGACGTTGGTGGACTACACTGAGCCGGACAATCCCGAGCGGCCGGAAGGATGGGAAGGCCGGCGGCTCTCCGGCGGCACGTTCGCCCTCCAGGCCCACGACCCGAAGAGCAAGGTCTACTTCGCCAAAATCATGGTCAAACCGCTGCCGGATTGAGGCCGGCCTTGTCTGAGAAGGAGCTAAACCTGGTGGGCGTGCTTAGGAGTTGTCAGTTCTCAGTTATCAGTTCTCAGTGGTCAGTTCTCAGTTGTCAGTTCTCAGTTGTCAACCATGCGTGGACTGAGAACTGACAACTGACAACCTGCCACGGTCTTCTCAGACGAAACCTACAAAGGGAGGTACTACTGATGTCGCTGCGAGCAAGCTGCGTCTTGACGGCCGGACTGGTGTTGGCGGCGCTGCCAGCGGTCGCAGCCGCCCCGCCCCGCCCGATTGCACTGCACCCGGACAACCCACACTATTTCCTCTTCCGGGGGAAACCGACCGTGCTGATCACCTCCGGTGAGCACTACGGCGCGGTGCTGAATCTGGACTTCGATTACGAGCGCTACCTGGCCGTGCTGGCGGCCGACGGGCTGAATCTCACGCGGACCTTCTCCGGCACCTACCGCGAGATTCCCAGCTCGTTCGGCATCACCGACAACCCGCTGGCCCCGAAACCCAACCGCTACATCTGCCCCTGGGCCCGCAGCGATACGCCCGGCTACTACGACGGCGGCAACAAGTTCGACCTCAGCCGCTGGGACCCGGCCTACTTCGAGCGGTTGCGGGGCTTTATGGCCGCGGCCCAAAAGCACGGCGTGGTCGTGGAGATTAACCTCTTCTGCCCGCTCTACGAGGACGTACTCTGGGCGGCCTCGCCGATGAACACCAAGAACAACGTCAACGGCATCGGCGATTGCCCGCGGGACGAGGTGCTCACACTGAAGCACTCCGGGCTCTTGGAAGTCCAGGTCGCCTTCACCCGCAAGATCGTCGGCGAGCTGAACCAGTTCGACAACCTCTACTACGAGGTGTGCAACGAGCCCTACGCCCGCAACGTCCCGGAGGACTGGCAGCGACGGATCGTGGACGTGATCCTGGAGACCGAAAAGGGCCTGCCGCAGAAGCACCTGATCTCGCTGAACGTCTCTAACGGGCGGAAGAAGGTTGAAGACCCGCATCCCGGCGTGTCGATCTTCAACTTCCACTACTGCGTCCCCCCGGACGCGGTGGCCATGAACTACGGCCTCGGCAAGGTGATCGGCGAGAACGAGACGGGCTTCCGCGGCAGGCACGATTTTCTCTACCGCAGCGAAGGCTGGGACTTCCTGCTGGCCGGCGGCGGGCTGTACAACAACCTGGATTACTCGTTCACCCCGAAACATCCCGATGGCACGTTTCTCGCCTACCGGTCGCCCGGCGGCGGCAGCCCGGAGCTGCGAAAACAGTTGGGCATCCTCAAACGGTTCCTGGAGGGCTTCGACTTCGTGCGGATGAAGCCGGACCAATCGGTGATCAAGAGCGTCTCCGGGGGACTGTCGGCCCGTGCGCTGGCTGAGCCCGGGGTGGCCTACGCGATCTATCTGCACGTGCCGATCCCCGAGCGGGCGAAAAAGATCGAGGAGCACCTCCGCGATCGCGTCGAAGCGACACTCGTGCTCGACCTGCCGCCCGGGCAGTACCAGGCCCAGTGGGTCGACACGAAGAACGGTGCGGTGACCAAGACCGAGTCGTTCAAGCACTCCGGCGGCGAAAAATCGCTCCAGTCGCCGGTGTTCGCCGACGACATCGCGCTGCGAATCGTGGCGGCGGCCAAGAGTGGCATGCCTTGACTGTCCGAGGGTGGCATGCCTTCACCGGCGCAGCCGGGGTAGGCATGTTTAGGCCAACTGCAGCATGCTCACCCAACGCTGCGCGTCGTGAGAGCATGCCACCCTGCCAAGCTTCTTCGCGCCATCTGCGGAGGTTGCCCCTTCTTGCGGGGGGGGGCGACTACTAGAGCAATTCCCCCTTTTGACCGGAAGTGACCTCTTGCAATGTGAAACGCTGATGGTCAAAATGGCGGATGTTCTCGCCCTCCCGTCAAGCCGGTCAGTCCCACGTATTAGCGGAAGAGCGCAAACCTCTTTGGCACCGCTTCTGGAAAGGAGGGTTGTCACATGGTCACACGCATGGGTGTATCGATGGCGACGGTCGTGCTGCTTGCTCCTATTACGACTGCGCATGCCGCGCAAGTCAGTTTCAAGAACTGGGAGTCCTATTTAGGGGCAGGTGTTAGCGCTGGGTATGGTGATGATACTGTGTACCTTCAGTATGAATGGTGGCACCCCCCGCAGCCGCCGCATATCCTCGAACGGGGCGAGTATCACGCCGTGCTAAAAAATCCTCCCTATTCGGAGGCGAGAGCGGCCTTCGAAATTACAGCCAATTACCTGCCGCAGGACATTGATGCGCACATGTCCGCGCAGTATTCATCCAATCCGAAGGGAGGCTGGACAACGGCCGGCGTAGGCGGTCTTGGGGTCTATCGCTTCAGAGTGGACGAGGATTCCGTATGGTGGTTTTCAGGGTTTGCGAGCAGCTCGTACCGAGGTGAGCTATATAACCCCGTGTTTCCCGACTACAACTTGTTTTTGGAGGATGGTCCTCCGTTACCGGGTTGCAACGGCCAGGGAAACAACAGCACTGAGGCTTCTGCCAGATACGTTTTTCTTTCTGCAACGTCCTCGTATGGATTGTCTCTACATGCCGGCCTTGAGTCGAGGTCGAGCGAATACAGTTTTGAGACTGCCAGCGGCGAATACGAGATGGGTGCGCAGCTAAGGCTAGCAGGAATCCACCGAGACGTGCGAAACGGAGGTTTTTCTGAGGGCCTTGACCATTGGACTAAACTGGGAGATGGTCAGGCTGAGATTGGAGGCGAGGCCCACAACCCTTACGTCGTTTTGGTCAGCGGATCGCCCATTTCGATTTCCCAACACACGAAGACGCCCGACATCCCTTTCGCTCTATACTTTGAGTATATGTTTCAGCAACCTTCAGGGACTATTACGGTCCTCTTGGGCGATAACGTCATTAAGAGTATTGATGCAACAAGTGGAATTGGGACCTTCAACACAGAATTGCTGACAATTGACGAGCCCGCGTTGTTTGGTCTTTCAGATGCGGAACTTAAATTCCTGTTCGAGGCTCCACAGCCTGGCCTGGCTGCCGCTTTGGACAACATTGCCTTCTACGTCGTGCCTGAGCCCAATTCCTTGAGCTTGGCTGTAGGCGCGTTGGTTGGAGTTCTGGGGGTTATCTGTTTTAGGAAAAGAACAAAACACCAGAAGAGAAGCGCGTAGGGATCACGGTCGAGTCGTACCCGGGTGCCATGGTCCGACTGTCTTCGGCCGTCCCCGATTCTCATGGCATTCCCGCGCATGCGCACGCGAGCGCGGGCATGGCACCCCCGGGTGGTCTCGACGCGACGCGCTTCGGCGACCTCCGAGAATGGATCGCCTCGGGGAGGCCCTTGGCCCACCCCAGCCACCCGGGTGGTTTTCTGCTGCCGTTGCCGGAACCGCTCAAGGCCAAGGTCACCATCGGCGGCAGCGAGGTCTTTCGTTCCCAGGACGGCGACTGGCTGATCCCCGCCGGGACGAAACAGGTGCAGATCGAGTTGGCAGACTGAGCAAGCCAGTTGTCGACAGGCAATTCCCAAGGAGAAGGAAAAATGCTCATCAAGAGAATGGGATTAGCGGGCCTGCTATGGTGTGTCCTGCAATCACAGGGGACCCAGGCAGCAGAGCCGACCGTCACCGTCCGGCCGCAAGACACGGGCGCGGCACTGGTGAATCCCGCCATGGGCTGGACGTTACATTTCTACTCCAACATGATCACCAACTACGGATCGCGGCTGGAGCCCTCGGACACGCTGGAGGATTTCCCCGGGCTGTCGGTGGTCTATCTCCGCGTGCCTTGGGCCTTCCTGGAGCCCGAGGAGGGCAGGTTCGACTGGTCGCTGTTGGACACCCCGGCGCAGCGGTGGATCGCCAAGGGCAAGCAGATCGCGCTGCGGATAAGCTGTTGCGAGAGTTGGATGCGATACGCTACCCCGCAGTGGGTTCAGAAGGCCGGCGCAAAGGGATACGACTTCACGCCCGGCAAAGGCGCCCACGAAGGCGGCGTCTATTGGGAGCCGGACTACGGCGATCCCGTGTTTCTCGACAAGCTCGCGGCATTCCTCAAGGTCCTGGCCGACCGCTACGACGGCAGCCGGCAGGTGGCCTTCATCGACGTCGGCTCCTACGGCGTCTGGGGTGAAGGGCACACCTTCCACTCCAGCGGCAAGACGTACGACGACGCCACGAAACAGAAACACGTCGATCTGCACCTGAAGTACTTCAAGAAGACGCTCCTGGCGCTGAACGACGATTACGTGGGCAACCAACTCCGCGCCGAGCATGCCCCGTTGACCGACTACGCACTCAGCAAAGGGGTTACGCTCCGCGACGACAGCATCCTGGTCGAGCCGCCCCCGCGAAGCTGGTACCACGCCGAGCTGGCCCAGCCGTTCTGGCCGAAGCTGCCGGTCATTCTGGAGCACGAGCATTTCGGCCCGTCGAAACAGAAGGGGGCCTGGGACGGCGCCCTGCTGCTGAAGGCCGTCGAGGAACATCACGCCAGCTACATGTCGATCCACTGGTGGCCGCGGGAGTTTCTTACGGAGAACCGCCAGACGATCGAGCGGATCAACCGGCGGCTGGGCTACCGCATCCAGTTGAGAGAGGCTGCCTGGCCGGAGAGCGCCCGCCTGGGTGAGCCGTGGGTGGTCACCACCAAATGGGCCAACGCCGGCGTCGCACCCTGCTATCCCAGCGGCTGCGTGGCGGTCACGCTCAAGGACGAAAAGGGCGGCATCGCGGCGGTTCACGTCGACGAGTCGTTCGACGTCCGCCGGCTGAAAGTGGGTCCGCCGGGGCGGGCCGATGAAGAGACGCGGCGCTGCGAGTTCGTCGTGGCCCGCCGCTACGTCGACGGCCCCCGCGTGTTTGCCCGCGGAGTGAAGCCGGGCACGTACGACCTGCTGATCTCCGTCGGCAGCCGCGACGGGACACCCCAGATCGCGCTGCCGCTAGAGCACGACGACGGTGGGCGGCGCTATCGACTCGGCCGGATTCGGCTCCTGGAGCACGACGACGGTCGCTGACGCCCCGGGGCTCAGCGCGTGAGCACCTTGAGCCTCGCGTAAACGATCGGATCGTCGGCGGCGCCGCGGAAGGCGAAGGGCTGGTACTGGTTGACGTCCTTGAGCATCAGGCCCCAGGAGGCACCATTGGCCACCGAGAGTTCGGCCGCCCGGGCAGCCTCCTGGCCCGTCTTGTCGTCCTCGTTGCAGACGATCGGCTTGCCGAACTTCTTCAGGGCCCTGATCTGCCCCGGGATGTCGTCTAAGGAAACGCTGTTGAAGTGGATCAGTAGGAAGTCGCTCGCCCGGGAGACGTTCTCCGCATTGCGGCCGTCGCCGATGCCGCTGGTCGAGACCAGCAGCCCCGGGGCGGTCTTCTTGGCGAGTTGGATCAACTCGACCTCTCCTTCAGGGCTCCTGAGGATCTTGTGGTCGAAGCCGCCGTGCGGAAACTCGTTGGCGATCTCCAGCACGACGTTGGTCAGTCCCCGGGCTTGAATCCACTGCACCACTTGGACCACGCCGGCGCGAACGGCCGCCTCGTCGCGGAGGATCTGGTCCTGCCGCTGGTAGAAGCAGCCCAGGATGACCACGACGCCCAGCCGGTCACAGGCCCCGATCACCCGCTCCGCCCGCGCAAGATACGATGGACGCAGCGAGCCGTCGGGCTCAAACGCCGAGTTGACGGCGCCTTCATAGCCGGGCATGCCACCTTGGAGGTTGAGCGTAAACGCCCGCACACCGTGGGCCACGTAGTCGGGCAACTTCTCCAGGAATGCGGCGGTGTTGGCGTCTGGGTCGAACTCCGGCCGTTTGCGATCCTCGAAGATGGCGTTGACCATCCGCACGTTCATCAGCAGGCCCTCGGCCCGGGCGCCCGGGTAGGTGATCTGGCCGTTGATCCGCCACTTCTCACCGTCGATCGAAACCCGCGTCTTTCGTGTAGCGGGGACAAGGAGGGCGCTGGAGGCCGGTTTGGTCTGCGGCTGGACCAATTCGCGCACGGACAGCAGAACCTTGCGATCCTCATCATCGAGCTGGTCAAACAGCCGCCGCTCGCGGAGGTCGAACGAGCGGCGGGGTTTACCCTCGGGCCGGCCTTTCTGGTCGCCGTTGTGGAAGCACCAGCCGGCGGCCCCGCCGGCCACAGCCCCTCGCAGATCGGTCAAGAAGTCCTCGGCGACCGGCTCGAACTGTCCCGATTGGTAGCCCCGCCGAAAGGGTTCCTGGTAATGTTGGGGCACCACGCGGCCGATCTGCTTCATCCACGCCCGGCACTCCCGCGACTTCTGGGCGGTCTCCCGCGGCGATCCGCGATGGCGGGGGCGGTGGACGCTCAAGAAGTCCACCTTCACCGTCTCCAAGTAGCGGCCGACCTCCTCACGACTGGGATCACCGGCGTGCGAGGCCGTCAGCAGCCGTTTTGGGTCGAGGCGCTTGACCTCGTCGCGTAACTGCTGAAGCTCCTCGAAGCTGACGTGCCGCTGATCGCCAACGTTGCGCTCGTTACCCAGGTCGAGATACCAGTTCCGGTACGGCTTCAGGGCCGCCAGCAGCGTTTGGACGGCGCGGCGGTGGGCATCGAGCGTTTGCAGGCGTGCCGGTCCGGTCACGCCGTTGCCGCGCGAGAGGGTCACGTCGACGACCATGCCGCGGCGGTCGCACTCGGCGACCAGCTTCACGAGCTTTTCAAGCTGCGGCTGCCTTGGCCCGCCCTCGGGCTCCACGGCGGAGACGTCGTTGTCGAAGGCGCCCCAGGTTGCCCAGACGCGAATCCAGTTCAATCCGCAACGCTGCATGTCGTCGAGGTCCTTTTCGACAAAGGCGTCCGGGGCCCCCAGCGCACCGTAGTAGCTGATCCCGAGCAGGAACGTCGGCCTGCCGCCCAGCGTGAATCGCTCCCCCTCGATGCCCAGCTCGGTAGCCGCAGCCGCAATCGCGCTGAGCCAGAGCGCCGACACTACTGCCAAGAGGTTCCTGATGCACCACATCTTGTCGTGCTCCGCAAAAGGATTTCGGTTGTCGTCTGCGATGTTGATAACACGGGGCGAACGTCCGGTCAAGTGCTGGCGACTGAGAAACCTCGGCCCTCAGAACTCCTCAGGAAGGGCCCAAAAATGGTGACTCCCCTCTCCCGCTGGCGGGCAAATCGTGGCAGCGCGACGGCGGCGGCCACTACGACCTCTTGAGGCCCCTTCTCGCGCGGATCGCCGCCTCGGTGAACGATGCCGCAGCGACGTCCGGCGCACCGTATCCGCCCCGTCGGGCGACGACAGCTTCTCGGTTCGCAAGCTGGACGTGACTGCCGCCACAGGGCGACCGCGTCCCCGCCGGCTTGATTCACGGGCGCTTCCAGTCAAAGCAGCCTGAAATCCGTTGATTCCGACGGCTCGGCCACCGCTTGCGACTGGCGTTTCAATCGGGCGGCGGCCGTTCGGCGCGTGAGCGCCTCGCCCCGCCGCAAACCGAGGACCTCCTCGTACACGTCCAAGATCTCCTCGACGTTGCGCTTCAGCGTATGCCCGAGTGCCGTTTGCCGGGCGGCGGCGCCCATGCTTTGGCGCACGGATTCGTCGAGCAGGACCCGCATCTGCTCGGCCAGCTCGTCGGCGTCGGCCGGGTCGGAGAGCAGTAGTGAATCGGTTCCATGGCTGAGCAGTTCCGAGACGCCGTTGATCCGTGTGGTGATGACCGGCAGCCCACTGGCGGCGGCCTCCAGCACCACCAGGCTACAGGTGTCGTAGAACGTCGGGTGGACGTAGAGGTCGGCCGCCGCGTAGTAAGGGGCCGTCTGGTCCTGCGGACCGACGAAGCTGACCGCCCCGCCAATCCCCAGCCGGGCGGCCATCCGCCGCCACGCGCGGAGGTGCCTGCCGCCCACCACGACCAGGTGCACGGGCAGGCGCCGGCGACCACTCCTACGGAGCGGTGCCCGCAGCCGGCTCGTGGCCCGAAGCAGGGTGGGAACGCCCTTGAGCCGGAAGTTGTGCGCCACGATCAGGGCCACGACCTTCTCCTCGGCGATGCCCAACCGGCGGCGGACCGCCGCGCGGTAGCGGAGGCGGCGCTGCGGCGAGAAGTGGTCGGTGTCCACGCCGTTGTAAACCACCCGAATCGGCTCGGCCGGAACGCCGTGGAACTGCCGGAAGTCGTCGGCCACGGTCTGCGAGAGGGCCACCAGCAACTGGCCGCTGTCGGCATACTGCCGCAGCAGCAGGCCGCGGAACTCGCGCTGGCGGGGCAGCAGCCGATCGACCATGCGTTTCAGTGGCCGTTTCCAGGCCGGCAGCATGAGCAACTTTCGTTCAGTCAACGCGGCCCAAGAACCACCGTGCGGATGGAACACGTCGCAGTACCAGCCGCAGCCCATGTCGTGGATCACGTCGGGGGCCAGCGTAATCAGCTTGGCCTGGGCCGCCTCGGCGAAGCCCAGCCGCGAGCGGACCCCATCCAGCCGGTGGGCGACAATCGGCATGGCCTGGGTGGCCTCGGAGAAGTGCTTGGCCACCACGTGGACCTCGTGGCCCCGCTGGAGCAACTCCGCGGCGAACCGCCACGTCCAGCGCTCCAGCCCGCCACGAGGCGGATCGAACTGTTCCAGCACCAGGGCAACTCTCAACTCTCAACCCTCAACTCTCAACTCTCAACCCTCAACTCTCAACCCTCAACCCTCAACTCTCAACCCTCAACTCTCAACCCTCAACTCTCAACTCTCAACCCTCAACTCTCAACCCTCAACGCTCAACCCTCAACTCTCAACCCTCAACCCTCACGACTGGACCCCCAATCTCCGCTCCATGACCTGCTGCTTGGCCAACACCTCGCGGATCAGCCGTTTGTCGGCCGGGCGGAGTTTCCTGACGCCGAGGTACTGCCGGATGAACGCCATCTTGTGCGTACACTTGATCTGGTCGCGCGGGGCGGACCAGGCCAGTTGGGCCAGGTCCTTGACCAGCCACCGGCGGCGGAAACGGCGGCGATGCTGCACCCGCTGGAGGTCGATCAGCCGGACCTCGAACTCGCCCCGCACCGGCTCCTTGACGAAGAAGTGGCAGCAGTACAGGTCGCGGTGGTTGTAGCCGGCGGCATGGAACCGGCGGACGGTATCGGCTAACCGGCAAATCAGCCGGTGAAGGTCGTGGTTGCGGCGTGGTGTGGAGGGATTTAGGCGTTTGGGGATTTGGGGATTTGGGATTTGGGATTTGGGATTTGGGATTTGGGGATTTGAGGCGAGTCTATCGTCGGCTGCCCTACTGAGGGTTGAGGGTTGAGAGTTGAGAGTTGAGGGTTGAGGGTTGAGAGTTGAGAGTTGAGGGTTGAGAGTTGAGAGTTGAGAGTTGAGAGTTGAGGGTTCAGAGTTGAGGGTTGATGATTGAACCTCCCCAAGTCCTAAATCCCAAATCCCAAATCCCAAATCGCAAATCCCCGCGGGGAACCGGTGGCGGAGGAACTGCGGAAGCTCGGTGTAGCCTTCGAGCTCCTCGGTCAAGACGAAAGACTCGACCAGCCCGTTGCTGTGGAGCTTTTCGCCGTAGGCGACCAGGTTCATCACGCCGATGCCGTGGGCCGTGAGTGACCCGACGTTCTGCGCTTCGATTCGCCCGGCGGTCTCTCCCGGCCCCACGCCCAGCTTCGCCCGCAGCCGGCTGCGCCACGTGCGGACGTGGTGCTTCTTGAGGTATACGCCGTAGGATTGCTCGTCGGGGCCGCCCAGTCCCAGGTGCCAGTTTTCCCGGTCCTCCAGGGCCCGCAGACACTCGCCGGCCAGGCTGGCCATCACGGCCGCGAAGCTACTTAGCCCCGCCCGGCACAACGGCGACCGGAGGCGATGGTCCCACCACATCTGGCCGTCGCCGGCCGACTCCAGGCCGGTCCCGGCCGGATCGGCCGTCTTGGATGGATCAGGAGTGCGTATCACTTGCCGGCCTCAACTCTCAACTCTCAACCCTCAACTTTCACGCGGCTCTCACTTGCTCGTCCCCCTCCAGCAGTCCTGCAACCTCCGCGTACACCGTCTCAGCCGACAGGTCGCGCATGCAGCGGTGATGGCCCAACGGGCAGACCCGCTTCCCACACCCCAGACAATCCAGGTCGACGCTGACAAAGACCTCGCGGACGGTGGGGTTTTCGATCCAGGTCCGCAGCGTCGGTCCCAGCAGCGTGATCACCGGCTTGCCGAAGGCGGCGGCAATATGCCGCGGGCCACTGTCGGTGGAGACCATCAGCCGGCTTCGCCGGATACACGACTTGCTGGTTCCCAGCCCCAAAGGCTGCTCGGCCAAGGAGAACACCCGCGGCCTGGCGGCGCGGCGGATGATCTCAGTGGCGATCTGACGCTCGGCAGGGCCGCAGATGACCAACACGTCGTGGTCCAGCTCGTCGACGACGCGCCGGGCAAGCTCGGCAAACCGTTCGGCCGGCCAGAGTTTGGCTGCTCCGTAGGCACCGCTCGAGTTAATCGCGATCACCCGCCCGTCGCCCCGCAGTCCCAGCCGGCGCCAGATCTGCCCGGCCAATTGCTCCTCCGCCTCGGTGGTGGCCAGCTCCAATCGGGGCGACTCGGGCGGGCAGCCCACGGCCTCGGCCAGGCGGAGGTAGCTTTCGACCATCGGCGTGGGGATTACGCGGCGGCCGGCGCGCGGGGGGTAGAGCCTGTCGGTCAACAGCGGCCCGCGGCCGCAGCGGACATAGCCTACCCGCCGCTGGGCTCCGCCCAGCCAGGCCAACACCGCCGTATCCAGTGAATTGGTCAGCAGCACGACCAGGTCGAACCGCTCGCACCGCATCCGCCCCACCAGCGCCCGCCGGCGCAATTTGGGGTCCTGCGCCCGGGGATCGAAGGGCCATTGCTCGTCGAGCCAGTCGGTGCCGGCCAGCAGCTCGGTCAGGTGCGGCCGCACGATTCCCACCAGCCGCGACTGCCGTACTGAGGGTTGAGGGTTGAGAGTTGAGGGTTGAGGGTTGAGGGTTGAGAGTTGAGAGTTGAGGGTTGATGATTGATGATTGATGATTGATGATTGATGATTGATGATTGATGATTGAGTCTCCACAAGTCCCAAAATCCCGAAATCCCCAAATCCCGAGATCCCCGTGGGGAAGTGGCGGCGGATCGCCCGCAGCGCCGGCGTGGCCATCACCAGGTCGCCCAGCCAGTTCGGCAGGAAGATGGCGATCGACGCGGAGCGGCTCATGCGGCACTCCGTTTACCGTCGGGGAGGTTCCGGATCTTGTCGATCAGTTCGGTCGTCGAATAGGCCGGCTTCATGGGCACCGCCACCACCTGGCCGCCTTGGGCCAGCACGATCTCGTGGCCCACGACCTGCCGTACCGAGTACTGGGCCGCCTTGACCAGTACGTCGGGCAGCAGCCGCCCAACCAGTCCGGCCACGCTGGTCTCGTCGAAAACCACCACGTAATCGACGCAGGCCAGCGCAGCGATCATCTCCGCCCGGCCCTGTTGGTCGATAATCGGGCGTCCCTCTCCCTTGATCGCCCGCACGCTCCGGTCGCTGTTCAGCCCCACCACCAGCAGGTCGCCCTGCTTGCGGGCCTCCTGCAACGAGGCGACGTGGCCGGGGTGCAGCAGGTCGAAACAGCCGTTGGTCATCACGATCCGCTCTCCGGCCTGGCGCCGACGGCCGAGCAAGGCCCGAAGCTCGTCGAGCGGAAGGATTTTCTCGGCCGCGGGGGTGACCGGGCACCGACGCGACGCGCCCTGCGGCGAGATCTCTTCCAGCAGTTCGCGGCGGGAGATCGGCACTACGCCCAGCCGCTCCACCTCCAGGCCGCCGGCCAGGTTGGCCAGCTCGATGGCCGCGGGATAATCCGCGCCGGCAGAGAGGGCGTAGGCCAGCGTACTTAAGACCATGTCGCCGGCGCCGGTGATGTCGGCCACCTGGCGGGGGCGGCCGGGGAAGAGTTGGGCGTTGCCCCGCCGGTCGGCCCAGGCAATCCCGTCGCGATCCAGCGTCACCACGGCCGAGGCGACGCCAAAGCGGAGCAACCGCCGGGCGGCCTCCAGCCCGTCTTGCGGCGTGGCAATCTTCATCCCCGCCGCCAGGCCGGCCTCCACGCGATTCGGCGTGATGCACGCACACCCGTCGTAGCGACTGTAATCGGCCCCACGCACGGGATCGGCCAGCACCCGCACGCCCGCCGATCGGGCCAGCGCGACCACCCGCGGAATCAGATCGCCCGCACAAACACCCTTGTTGTAGTCACTGATGACCACCAGATCGACGTGGTCCAGGTGCTCCCCGACAAACGCCGTCAACTCCTCGGCCAGATCCGCGGAGATCGCCTCGTCGTCTTCGCGGTCGACCCGCATCATGTGCTGCGGAAACCGCTGCTGGGAGCGTCCCAACAACCGCTCCTTCAGGGTCGTGGCGCGGTCGGGATCGGTCAGGACACCGCGGCGATCTACCCCGATCTCGCCGAGCAGCTCTCGCGCGGTGCGGCCTTCCGGGTCGTCGCCGGTCACCGCCGCCAGGATCGGCTCACACCCCAGCGCGGCCAGCATCGAGGCCACGCTGCCCGCCCCGCCCAGCCGGTGCTCCTGCTTGCCGACCCGCAACACAGGGATCGGCGCCTCCGGGCTGATCCTTTCGACGTCGCCCCACAAGTAACGGTCCAGCATCAGGTCGCCCAGCAGGAGAATCCGCGGGCATATCGGCTGTTCGACGAGCGAGATCAACTGGCCCGACATGCTACCCTCCATGGCGGCCGGCCCGGTTTACGCGGGCAAACAGATCATCCACCACCCAATGCACGAGGCACCCGTGGATGGCCTCCACCATGCCCATGTCGTCCAGCGGCACGTGGATGCCGTCCTGCTGCATCTGCTTGAGCTTGCCGCCGTCGTAGCCGGTCATGCCGAAAGTGACCAGCCCGCTGCGGTTGGCCCAATCGACGGCCGCCAGGACGTTGGGGCTGTTGCCCGACCCGCTGATGGCGATGGCCAGGTCGCCGGGCTGGCCGTAGCTTGCCAGTTGCTGGACGAAGACCTGCTCGTAGCCGAGGTCGTTTCCCAGGGCCGTGAGATAGCCGACGTTGTCGGTCAGGCTGAGGGCCTTCAGCCGCCGCACGCCGTGTCGCAGCAGGTCCTTTTCCCGAAAGGTCCCTTTGCCGAGATCTTCGGCCAGGTGCGAGGCGAGACAAGCGGAGCCGCCGTTGCCGAAGACGAAGACAAAATTGCCGGTCTCCCAGGCCCGATAGATCAGTTCCGCCAACCGGCTGACCTCCGCCCCCTCCACCCGAGCCAGCTCGACCCTCAGGCGTTTCAGATAGCCGTCGACGTCCAGATCCACGCCCAACATCAAAGTGACCCTCCCTGGTTGAGGGTTGAGGGTTGAGGGTTGAGAGTTGAGAGTTGAGCGTCCCTAAATCCCAAATGCCGAAATCCCCCAATCCCCGCATCCTCAAGCCAGCAGTGGTACTCGGCTCCCAAACCGCAGGAGGATACCCCAGCCTGGGACGCCCGCCAATAGCACTTCACGCTGGCAGCCGCCTAGCCAGCCTGGCCTCCAGTGCCTCCTGGCCGGCGAGGAACTCCAGGCCGATGCGGACTGCCCAGAGTGGGCGACGACCGAGTTGGTCAATGGCCAATTTGACCAGGTCCTTGTGGGTAGAAAGCACGGCTGCCACGTCGAGACCGTCGGCCCAGCGAGCAAGCGACTCGATGTCGGCCCGGTTGTAGGGATGATGATCGGGAAACTCGCGGAAATCGACGACCTGGTAGCCGCACGTCTGGAGCGTGTGGCGGAATCCGGCCGGGTTGCCGATCCCGCAGAAGGCGGCCACCCGACATGCCACTGGCCAGCCACCAGTGCCACCCCCTGGCCAGCCGCCAGTGCCACCCGCCAGCGACCCCAACGGTTGTTCACGCCCGCCGGAAGAGATCAACGCCTGGGCGGCATGGGCGACTTCCAGATGGGCGGCGTGTGGGGCGTGGCGGCGGACCGTCCGCCAGATCTCCTCCCGCTGCGGCGGCTCGAGCATGTCGGCCCGGGAGAGGGCCACCACGTCGGCCCGCCGCAGCCCGGCCAGCGGCTCGCGGAGCGTGCCCCGGGGAAAGACGTGGCCGAAGCCGAACGGCTCCAGGGCGTCCAGCAGGACGATGTCCAGGTCGCGGGCGATCCGCCGGTGCTGGAAGGCGTCGTCCAGCAGGATCAGTTGGCTATCGAACTCTTCGATGGCGGTCCGGGCGGCGGCCACGCGGTCGGGGTCTTGCACGTGCGGCACGTCGGGCAGCCGCTGCTGAAGCTCCAGGGCCTCGTCGTTTCGCGCCCCAGCCTCTGCACCGTAGCCCCGGCTGATGATCGCCACCCGCACGCCGCGCTGGCGAAACCAGCGGGCGAGCCACTCGACCATGGGTGTCTTGCCGGTCCCGCCCAGGGTCAGGTTGCCGACGCTGACCACCGGCACCTCGACCCGGCAAATCTCGGCCCTGCCGATGTCGTAGCGGCGATTCCGCCAGCGGACTACCCACGTATAGGGCACTTCCGCCAGCCGCAACCCGAAGCGTTGCATCGCCGCCCCGACTCCTCGACGGCGACCGCTTACCAGGTCTCGAAACTGCGCGGGGTTGAGCAAGGAGCTACCCTAACTTCTTCGCTTGCACCGCCTGAAGGGCTCCCCCGGCGATGGAGGTCTTCCTGACGTCTTCGAAGCCGGCCTGCTCGACCTCCTTGGTCAATACCTGGCGAAACATGTCGCGGCGTGTCGGCGTCTCAAAGTTCAGCGGGAGCCAATAGAACCACCAGAATCCTACAAACAGCCGCAGCCAAGGACTCGGCGGATCGTCCAATTCGAGCACCACGAGCGTGCCGTCGGGCTTGAGCACACGGCGAGCTTCCTTGAGAACCGCCAGGCGGTCGTGGCGAGGCAGCTCGTGGATCATGTGGGTGACGAACACCTTGTCGAAGTGCGCGTCGGCGAAGCAGGTCGCCCTGGCGTCGGCCGCCACAAAGGCGACGCTGGCCAGCCGATTCTTGGCCGCTGCCCGGCGCAACTGCCCGAGGGAGAGATCCAACCCGAGGATGCGGACTCGCTGCGGCGCTTTTGCGGCGATGGCCAGGGTCGCGTTGCCTGTTCCGCAGCCCACATCCAGAATGTGCTCTCCCGGATGCAGCGCAATCGACTCCAGGAGCCGTGTTCTGACCTTTGTCTCACCACCGAACGGCAGGAAGCACCACTTCATCAAGAGATCGTAATAGCGGCTCTGGACGTGGTCGTAGAACCACCGGTAGCCCCTGCCGGACGAGATCATCGTTGTTCATCCCGTCTGGGCCGTCAACCGCTCCCGGACGTTGGCCAAGAATTCGTCGATCTGCTCGGGCTTCTCGAAACCCACGGTCAGGCAGTCGACGCAGCCCAGTTCCATCACGAACTTCAGCGTATTCTTACGCTGTTGCGGGTCGAAGCTTCCTTCGCCGATCAGCTTCATGCCGATGATGCCCTTGCCGGCGGCGTGCATCTTCTTCAACAGCGGAATGACCTTCTCCATCGGCCCGGCGGTCCGGTGTCCGTACGGGTTGATCCCCACGTGGACCACCTCGACCCAAGGCTCCTCGGCGGCGGCCTCCAGGGCCGGAAAGGTGTGGACCGAAACGCCGTGCGCCCGGATCAGTCCCTTCTCCTTCAGCTTTTCCATCGCATCCATCTGGCGGCGTTCGCGCTTGGGCCAGCCCGCGTCCATCATGCAATGGATCTGCAGCACGTCGATATAGTCGGTCTGCAGTTCCTGGAGAAACCGCTTGACGAGCACGTCGGCCGGCGGGCGTTCTTCTTCCGGAAGGCCGCCGGGATGCGTCCAGATCTTGGAAACCAGTTGCACGCCGTCCCGCGGCTTGCCTTTCAATACTCGGCCTACGTAGGGATGCGTCCCGTACATGTCGGCCATGTCGAACTGCCGGATGCCCTGGTCGTAGGCGTATCGCAGCAGGGCCTCGAACTTCTCCTTGCCCAGCCGGGTCTGGTTGGTCTGCCTGCCCCCGCCGCCCATGCCGGTGCCGGAGGAAATGCGGCAGGCCTTGAGCTGCTTGCCCAGGGGCACGAGTCCCGTCGGGTCGCGGTCTGCCGGCGCGGACTGCGGAGGCGCGGCCACCGCCAGCTCACCTGCCATCAGGACCCCGGCCGTCCCGGCCACCGCCGTTGCGAGGAATTCACGACGCCTGATTCTCATGGACCACTCTCCTTCCACCCGCTGCATCATACAAGATGCCGTCGGCTCAGACAACCATCGGCCCGTACCGACGCCGGCTCGCCGTCTGCCGGCAGGTTGCCAAGGGAGCCAGTGTGAAATAGAATCGTGAGGAGCGTGTCCCCTGGGGGACCGGCGGCCGGAGTGGCGGAATGGCAGACGCGCTGGACTCAAAATCCAGTGACCTTAGGGTCATGAGGGTTCAAGTCCCTCCTCCGGTACTTCTTGCGGCACAAGGGTTTACGCGGAGCAACTGCCGTTCGCACTTCGGCATTCCTTGTTCCGCAATCGAGATTCCGTGGCGCCTTACCGGCTCCGCGGCGTGGGGCGGTCTTTCAGCCTTCCGGACCACTCGAGCATCTGGGTTTCGAGGTCCTTGGGATAGGAAATCTCGACGTCTTTGATGTTCCCCTCCTCGCCCCGCACAGGCGTTAGTTTCGGCATTACGAACCCGGTGTATGAGGGGCGATCCAGCTTCTCGTAACGGGCGACGATCTCGTCGCGGAGCTTGGGATCAAACCTGATCCCGTACTTCTCGAACAGCTCGGTGGCGGCCTTGAGGTCTCCCTCCGATTTGATCCTCTGCACCTCCGCCAGCAGCCGGCCGACGCCGCTGTGCCATGCGGCCACGTCCGCGACCACGTAGTAGGTCTTGTCTTGCTGATGCTTGACCGCGATCGCGTCGGTGTGGTCCATCAACCAGAGCACGACCATCTGGCGGTTGCGCATGTGGTCCTCCTCGAGCCTGTCGCCGGTCTTGACGCGGCGAAGCTGGACCAGCCCGCCCTGCGCGTAGGCCTCGTACGCCGCGCGCTGCATGTCGGCGAGGCCTTCCTTGTCCACCAGCCCCAGCTCCACCAGCTTCGGGTTGCCGATGAACCAGAGGGCCACCAGATCGGCGCGGGCCTCCTCCAAGGCCGAGTAATACTCCTTGATCGCCACGGCCGGATCGACCTTCAACTGCTCCGACGCGCGGCCCGAGCCGTGCCCGATCACCTCGTGCATGTTCACTTCCAGGTCCAAGGCCAGGTCCTTCCACTTGGTGGCTCGCTGGAATGCGGCGTCGTCGAAGCAGAACTCGCGGCGGGCCGCCGGCGAGCTCGACTTGTCCATGGCCTCGATCACGTTGCTCAACGAGACCGATTTGCTGCCGTACTCCTCGCGGATGTCGCCCGGATTGGGCAGGTTGATGCCGATGGGGGTCACCGGGCCGGAGTCGCCCGTCTCCATCACCACCTGGATGGCCTTGGCAGAGACGCCCTTCACCTTGGGCTTGCGATACTTGGGGTCGAACGGCATCTGGTCTTCGAACCACTGGGCGTGCTCGGCGATCTTGCGGATCATCTCCATCTTCTTCGGGTCGTTGAAGTAGACGATTCCCTCCCAGGCGCCCTTCTGGCCGCGGGCATCCAGATAGACCTCGATGAAACCGTTGATCGTGTCCACCGGCGAATCGTGGTCGGCCACCCAGGCCACGTTGTACGCGCGGAAATCGACGGAGCTGCCAGTGCGATAGTACTCGATCAGGGCTCCCAGGGCGCGAGCCATCTGGGGAGTGGCATAGGGGACGGCCGCTTCCAGATGGCCGATGATCGCCTTGATCTGCCGCGCGTACATCCCCGGGGGAACCACGTCGTCGAAGCCGGCACGCCAGACGATCTCTTGCAGCCTTCCGTCGGGCCGCTTGACCAGCTTGGAGTTCAGCGGGAACCGCTCGCGGAACCCTTGGAGGTCGCCGAGTGTGACTCCCTCGTAGAGGTTGTTCGCGCTGGCCTGGAGGATGTCTCGACCCGGTCCCGGCGATTTGTTCGTCACGTGCGAATCGACCTTAGGATCGAACAGAATAGGCGTCATGCGGCGGAGCAACTCCGCCGTGGTTTCTGTCGGCCGCTTGGGCAGCTTGGCGCCGTTTGCCTCCGCCTGGGCCACCGCCCGCGCGAAATTTTCGGGCGAGCATTTCAGGACGTTTTTCTGACTGGTGATCGGGTTGTGAGGGCCGTTGTTGATCCAAAACAGCTTGGCGTAGCGGCGGACCTCGGCCAGGGTCTTGGCATCGACCCCCGCGCTGTGCGTCAATACCTCCTCGATCAGATCGCGAATCGCCAGCGAGTGCTTGTACTTCTGATCGATGAAGATGTCGCGTCCCGCGACGGCGGCCTGGGACAGATGATAGATCAGCGTTTTCTCCTGCAACGGCAACTGCTCGAAACCGTCCACGTAGAGCTGTACTACGTCGACGTCATCCACCCTCTCGAGCAGGTACTGCCGTTGTTCGTCCGAGGTGGCCGCGGCCGGTGGCTGCCCGTGGGAATCGGCACACGTCTCCCACGACCAACCGGCGGCCAGAAAAAGGACAAGACACACAAGCAGCGAAGCGGGCGTTTTCCGGCGGGCGGTCATCAGCAAAACTCCTCTGGACAATAGGGTGCGGGCGTTCCTCCCGGCCGTTTGCCGGTCGACCACGGCACGGGCGATCTTGTTATACCTTTGGCCACCGCTACGCACAACCTGCACAGATGCGGCCGAGATCGCTGGGAGGGCCACAGCCTGAACGGACACGGCACACTACCCCCGCACGCACGGTGCTTGCCAGACAGTGCGGCTTAACATACATTGTCGCAAGGACTTGCGGCAACTTGGCATGCCGTTGACATGCGGTAGCCGGCTGTTATGATGCGCAGCGAGGCTGGTTCGGCAGGTACCCGGAGAGAAAAGCGAATGCGACTTGCCCGTGGACGGATCGTGGCACCGCTGGCCGACATCGGCCCGAGTCGGCAGTTCGCAGTCGGCAGTGGGCAGTCGGCGTCCACTCTCCACTCTCCACTCTCCACTCTGCACTTTTTGCCCTCGTGGGACCGCGTGCTGACGGGCCTTTTTGTCTGCGGCGTATTGCTGGGGGGATGCGCAGAGAGGGTGCCGCCCCAGCCCGAGCCCGACGCCTCCGGCAAGACGGAGGCCATCAGCGAAAGTCCTCCGGCTGCTGCTGCCGCCGTTCCTTTCAAGACGGTGGCGGAGTTCAACCGTGGTGCGGCCCTGATGGAGCAGTACAGGTACACCGAGGCGGCCAAGGCGTTTGAGAGCGTGCTCGATGTCGCGCCGGATTGGCTTGCCGCCCGCTTCAACCTGGGGCTGGCGTATTTCAACATGCACGGGATGCAGGAGTCGGACAAGCCCGACGCCGTCAGGCCCGAGTATCTAAAGCAGGCCAAGGCGGCCTTCGAGACGGTGCTGCAGTCCGATCCGGATCACTTACATGCCCTGTTTTGCCTGGGGCTATACCACGAGTACGCCGGCGACAACGCCAAGGCGCTGGAGTGCTTTGCGAAGGTGTACCAAGGGGACCCCCAAGATCCCTACGCCGGGTACAAGTACGGGGCGACGCTGCTGAGCCTCGGCCGCACCGAGGAAGGAACCAAGGCGCTGGAAGAAGTCGTTGCCCTCGATCCTGGTTTCATCTCGGGAGTCTACCGGTTGGCGCTGCAATACATGCGGAACAAACAGCCCGAGAAGGCAACCCCGCTGTTTGAACGTTTCCGGCAATTGAAGAGCACCGAGGTGACCGGCGGGAGCTTCACGGTGGACAAGGCCTACGGGGCGGCCGGCAAGTACATGCTGGCGTTGGGCGCCGACAGCCTGCCGCTGCCCCGGCCCGAGGGTACCCAGGTCCGGCGGGTGGTGTTTTCCCCGCGGACCAGGCCCCTGGCTGCCCGGGCGCGCCCCTGGAAGTGGTCGGCGGGGGCGGTGAATCTGCCCGGCGTCGCGGTCGGCGACGTCGACGGCGACGGTGACCTAGACCTTTGTCTGACCGGGCTGGGCCCCGCGGGAGACACCGCGTTGTGGCTGAACGACGGCTCGGGCGGGTTTTCGGCGGGCCCCGCGCTCGCTACGCAAGGCGTTTCGCCCTGCTTCGGTGACGTGGACAACGACGGCGACCTCGACCTCTGGCTGGGCCGCGCCGGTCCCGACCTTCTCCTGGAAAACGACGGGAAGGGCAACTTCAGCAAGCAGGATTCCTCCGCACTGGCCGGTCCCGACCTGCTGACCAACTCTGCCCGCCTGCTGGACATCGACAGCGACGGCGATCTGGATTTGCTCGCGCTGCGGCTGGCCGCCGGCGACGTCCCGGCGGCCGGCACGTGCAAGCCGGCTGCCTGTAGCCTCTACAACAACAACCGGGACGGAACCTTCAGTGACCTTGCGCCGCAACTGGGGCTGGCGCCGGCCGACGTGCCCGTGGCCGCGGCCGTCTACGACGATTTCGACAACGACCGGGACTTGGACCTGGTGATCTTCCCCGCCGACTACCCGGCGGCGGGGGGTATGGGCGACAGCCATACCCCTCCACCGCGCGGTACCCGGCCGCCGATCGCCCTGGTCAACGACCGCCTGGGCAAGTTCAGGACGCTGGATGCGGCAGCGACCGGCCTTGATGTGCGCGGCGCCGTCAGTGCCACTTCCGGCGACCCCGACAAGGACGGGGATCGGGATCTGCTCGTGTTCACGGGTAAGGGCGTTCACTTGTACTTGAACCGCGGCGGTTTTCGCTTCCAGGAGGACCAGGGCTTTCGAGACCGCTACGGCCATTTGGGCGGCACCGGAGGCCAGTTCGCCGACATGGACAACGACGGCGACCTGGATATTGTGATCGCCGACTCGCATCGGCCTGACGGCAGCCGCGGGCCCGAGCTGTTGATCAACGACTTTGCCGGCAGCCGTTTCCTGGATGCCGCGCAACTCGATCCCGGAAACCTTCTGGCCGCGATCCGCACCAAAGGGCACGCCAGTTGCGTCGTGGCCGACTTCACCGGCAACGGGCGATGCGACGTCCTGCTGCTGCCCACGGATGAGCCGCCGCTGTTGATCGAGAACGTCACCCCGGGCGGCCACTGGATTGAGTTGGATCTCCGCGGCACCCGCCCGCAGGACAAGAAGTCTCGCTCGAACAACTCGGCCATCGGCGCCCGGGTCGAGGTCAAGGCCGGAACGGTCTTCCAGCAGTACGTGGTGGGCGTGCCTTCCGGGCCGGTGGCCATGCCGCCGCTGCGGATCCACGCCGGCCTGGGAGACCGGCCCGCGGTCGAATGGTTGCGGATCATCTGGCCCGACGCCGTGCTGCAGGCGGAGCTGGAGATCGCCGCCGACCAGCGGATGACGATCAGCGAATTGCAGCGCAAGACTTCGTCATGCCCGTACCTGTTTGCCTGGGACGGCTCGCGTTTCCGGTTCGTGGCGGATTTCGGCGGCGTGGGCGGCCTGGGGTACCTGGTCGCGCCGGGGAGCTACGCGCGGCCGGACCCCACGGAGTATATCCGCATCCCGCAATTGGAGCCGCGCGGTGGCCAATACGTCCTCCAGGCGCTGACGCCCCTGGAGGAAGTGACCTACTTCGACGAGGCCAAGCTGATCGCCGTGGATCATCCCCAGGGGACTGAGGTCTATCCGCACGAGATGATGGCCGTGGGCGTGCCGCCGCCCCCCTTCGAGGTCTTCTGCTTCAGGCAGCCGATCGACCCGGTCCGTGCGGTCGACCACCGCGGCGTGGTCGTCACCGAGCAGGTGCTGCAAATCGACCGGCGCTACGCGGGCGCCACGCGGCCGGACGAGCGTTTCACGGGGCTTGCCGAAGAACATTTCGTCGAGCTTGATTTCGGCGATCGGTTGAAGACCGTCGGCCGCGACCGTCGGCTGATCCTCTTCCTCTACGGCTGGGTGGAGTATCCCTACTCGTCCACGAGTTTCGCGGCCAGCCAGGCGGGAATGCGGGCCCGGGCCCCCAGCATCCACGTGCTCCGCGACGGCCGGTGGATCGAGCTGTTTCGAGAAGTCGGCTATCCGGCGGGGCTGGAGCACATGATGACGCTGGACGTGACCGGGAAGATCCTGCCCGGCGACCGGTGCATCCGCATCTCGAGCAATATGGAACTCTACTGGGACCGGATCTTCATCGCCGAACCTCTCGCCGCGGAAACACTCTCGCTGAAGGAAGTCGAGGCCGCCGGCGCCGACCTCCACTATCTGGGCTACCCCCGCGAATACTCTCCCGACGGCCGGCGCCCCAACCTGTACGATTACGACAACATCGACACGGCCGCGGCATGGAAGCTGATGGCCGGAGATTACACCCGCTTCGGAGAGGTGGCCCCGCTGCTGGAAGAGGCCGATGACTGCTACGTCATCATGGGCCGTGGCGAGGAGGTCACGCTGCGGTTCCCCGCCGATGCGTTCGGCCCAGTGCCCAAGGGCCGATGCCGCACGTTCATCCTCAAGACCGACAGCTTCTGCAAAGACATGGACCTCTACACGGCCCATCCCGACAGCGTGGAACCGCTGCCGTTCCACGCCATGAGCGGGTATCCCTACGGCCCCGACGAGCACTACCCGGAGAGCACGAAGACCAGACAGTACCGCCGACAGTACAACACGCGGCAGGTTCGGGTCGGTGCGGGGCAGCCCGTCCCGCTGCCGCATGAGGGCTCCCCGTAGGAGGCGACTCCTGTCGCCGATCTTCCTCGTTCCCCCGGTCCTCCGTGGGAACTCACCGTCCGTGACGCTCCGCGGTCGCCGCCCCCGATGCAGGGCGTCGGGAGAAGTGGATTCCCATTCGGCGCGTGGGAACCGGGTGCCCAATGTCGATGCTTAAGTCTGCTTTTTTTCTGCCAGTTGACTTTCCGGGTGACATCCGCTACACTACCTTTGGAGTGTGCCCTGCCGGAACGGAGGGGAGGAAACTGGTTAGGAAGCTCGCAACTCTGGAAACGAACCATGGTTGGGCGCGGAAAGCTCGGGAGGTACGGTCGCCAGACCTTGTCTCCTTGGCGAGGGTTCTTCCAGTTCGTGCGGCGGCCGGCCGCGTGGCTTCCGGGGCTGATTGTCTTTGCGGTGATCACCGCAGTGTGCGTATGGGCAGTGTCCTGGTGGGCGGGTTGGAGAGCGAAAGAGGGAGCGAACGCGGACCCGGCCTCAGAACAGCCGACTTCTCCGGCAGGCACCGCCGCCGACCCCACGGCGATGCCCTCGCCGCCTGAGTCAGCACTTGCCGAGCCGGTGGCGGTGCCTCCCGAGTCGTCGGCCTTGTCGCCTAAACCGCCGGTCTTGCCGCCTGACCCGTCGACCTTGCCGGCCGAACCATCGGCCTCGTCGCCCGAGCCAAAGCCCCTAGGCAGCGGACCCTCGTCACCGCCGCGCGAACCCATACCTTTGCCGCCGGGGACCACGGCGCCGCCGGAGGAGCCAATCGGGCAGCACCCGGAGCCGGGGCATTCGCAGTCCGTGCCCGAGCATCCGCGGTCCGAGCCGGAATCCCTATCCTCCGGGCCCCCGACGGCGGCGAGCGAGGTGGCCGGCTCGACGGCCGAAAGGGAGACCGCGGCGCGGGAGCAGATCAAGGGCCTGAGAGAGGAGGCGGCCGAGGTTGCCGCGGGCCTGTTGCACGATTTCCCAGACAATGCCGAGGCCCTGATTATCGTGGGGAACATGCACGTGGCGCTGGGCAACTCGGCCGCGGCGTTGCAGTCCTGGAAGAAGAGCCTGGAGCTCGACCCTAAGCGGGCTGACGTTTACCAGGGGATGGGTGAGGTCGCCCTGAAAAAGGGGGAGTTCGACGAGGCCCTTGCGCTCTGGCGCAAGGCGGAACAGATCGACCCCAAGATGGCCGGCATTCATTGCTCCTTGGCAAGAGCCCTGATGAACCTAAGAAGGCCGCAAGAGGCCATTGCCGAACTGGAGAACGAGACGGAGATTTCGCCGGGGTCGGGCCTCTCCTATTACCTGCTCGGCCAGGCCTATCTGCAGGTGGAAGAGTACGAGAAGGCAAGGCGGAACTACGAGCAGGCGGTCGCAGTCCAACCGGACCTGTGGAATGCATATTACGGACTGGCCACCGCCTATGCCCGCCTGGGGCAAGCAGACAAGTCGCAAGAGTGCCGGGAGAAGTTCAAGAAGCTGAAGGCCGAGGAGTTGAAGGTAACGCTCGATCGCTCGGTGGCCTACGACGACCTGCAGGTAGTGCGCCGGGACGTAGTGCTGTTCTACCTGGAGGTTGGCCGGCTCTATCAGCAGGGGAAGAATCCTACCGCGGCCGAGCGGCATTGGCTGAGGGCGGCCGCGCTGGATGCGAAGAATGCCCGCTGCCGGGAGTACCTGGCGGAGTTGTACCAGTCGAGCGGCCGGGAGGCAGAGGCGTTGGAGATGTACCGGCTGCTCAGGGAGATCGATCCCAAGAATCCCCTCTACTGCGCGAGCCTGGGAGTCGTTCATACCCGCTTGAAGCGATTCGAGGAGGCCGAACAGGCGTTCGTCGAAGCCCAGCAGCTTGCCCCGCAGCAGTCTTTGGGCTACCGCGCGCTGGCGCAGTTGTACTTGCACACGAACCAGAAGCTGGCCGAGGCCAGGGCCCTTGCCCGGAAAGCAGTCGAACTGGAGCCGCTGGCGCTGAACTACTCGGTGCTCAGCGAAGCGTACGACAAGAGCGGCGACCGCCCCGGCGCCCTTGACGCGCTGCGACAGGCGATGCAACTGGACCCCGACAACCAGAGATACCGGCGGATCTATGAGCAGCTTCAAAGAGAGTGACAGTAGTTTCAAGTTTGGGGAGCGGGTGGCTGGGGTTGACGGGCACCGACGCGAAGCGTTGGTCGGTGAGCCCCCAGACCCCCGGCTTTCCGGGGGCTCGCTGGCGCTCGACCCCGGCCACCCGAAGTCGGAGCAGCCGAACTTGGAACTTCCGAGTGACATGTTGCAGGCAGCGATTCGCCGGGCAGCCCGGTCGATCTTCGCAAGAAGTGCTGCCGTGGGCCTGGCTTGGATATGCTTGTGCTCCGCGGTGTTCGCCGCCACGCCCTTTCAATTGCGGGAAGTGACTCGGCAGACGGGGATCACCTTCCGGCACACGGACGGTAGCTGCGGCAACCGCTACATCATGGAGACGGTAAGCGCCGGATTGGCGCTGTTTGACTACGACGGGGACGGTGACATCGACATCTTCTTTCTCAACGGCGCCCCGCTGAAAGGAGCCAAGGCCGACGTGCCGCCAACCCCCGCCCTGTACCGCAACGACGGGGGCTGGAAGTTCACCGACGTCACGCGCCAGGCCGGCCTGGCGGACACCAGCTACGGGCTGGGCGTGGCCGTCGGCGATTACGACAACGACGGCGACCCGGATCTGTACCTGAACAACTACGGTCCCAACCTCATGTACCGTAACAACGGCGACGGGACGTTCACCAACGTGACCAAGGAGACGGGAACGGGCAACGGCGACAGGGTCGGGGCGGGGGCGAACTTCCTCGACGCGGATGGGGACGGCGATCTCGACCTGTACGTGGCCAACTACGTGCAGTTCTCCTACGACAAGCACGTCTGCGGAACCTGCAAAGGGTTCCCGGTCTATCTAGGGCCCACCCATTACCCGCGCGACCCCGGCACCTTCTATCGAAACAACGGCGACGGCACGTTTACGGACGTCAGCCTGGAATCGGGCATCGGCCGCTACCCGGGATATGGAATGGGAACGGTCTGCGCCGACTACGACGGCGACGGCGACACCGACATCTTCGTGGCCAACGATTTCTGCGAGAACTTCCTCTTCCAAAACGACGGTGCCGGGAAGTTCGAGGAGGTGGGACTGATTGCCGGCGTCGCCTACGACGCCCACGGCGACGAGCAGGGAAGCATGGGCGTGGATTGCGGCGACTACAACAACGACGGCCTGCTGGATTTCTACCAGACCTCCTACCAGGGCCAGTTGGCCCTGCTCTACAAGAACCTGGGGGACGGCAGTTTTGAAGATGTAACGTTGGCCACCGGCGCCGGCGAAGGCACCATCCCCCACGTGACCTGGGGATGCGGCTTCGTGGATTTCGACAACGACGGCGACCGTGACATCTTCGTCGCCTGCGGCCATTTGCAGGACAACGTCGAACTGTTCGACGACACCACCTCGTACCACGCTCGAAACATCGTGCTGATGAACACCGGCGATGGGAAATTCGTCAACGTCTCCGACCAGTGCGGCGACGGGCTGGCGGTGAAGCTCAGCAGCCGCGGGGCGGCCTTCGACGACCTCGACAACGACGGCGACGTCGACGTGGTGATCCTCAACTCGCGCCGCGAACCGACCATCCTCCGCAACGACTCACCCCGGGGAAATCACTGGCTCCAGGTCCAGTTGCGGGGGATCAAGACCAACCGCGACGGCGTCGGCGCCCGGGTGAAGGTGATTGCCGGCGACTTGACCCAGATCGACGAGGTGCACAGTGGCCGCGGCTATCAGAGCCACTACGGCACGCGGCTGTATTTCGGCCTCGGCAAGCGCGACCGGGTGGACCGCGTCGAGGTCCGCTGGATCGGCGGCGGAGTGGACGTCCTGGAGAACGTCGGCGTGGACCGGCTCGTGACCGTCACGGAGGGCAGAGCCAGAGCCGGCAAGCCAGGTCAAGGCGGGACGCGATGAGCAGGCGCAGGAAGCCCGGGCAGCAAGAGCAAAACGCCGGTCCTTCCCGGAACATTTGGCGCTTTGCTCGGGCGCGAAAACTCTGGCTGCTGCTAATGGCCATAGCCCTGGGCACGGGGATCGGAGGATTCTGCCTGGCCAAGCGGTTTTGGCCGGCAGATTCGCAGCCGCCCCTTGCCGCGCCGGCCTCCTCGCTACAGCCGGAGATCCGTGCGCTGCGGGAAGAGGCGGTCCAGGTAGTCGACAGCCTCCGCGCAGACTTTCCCGACAGTTCAGACCCGCTGGCGCTGATGGGGAATCTGCACGATAGTCTGGGCAATTCAGTCGAGGCGATGGACTGCTGGCAGAAATGTCTGGAGATGGATCCCCAGCGGGCTGATGCCTACCGTGGCCTGGGATCGCTTGCCATGCGGAAGGGACAGTACCAGCAGGCCCTGGAATTGTGGCACAAGGCGCTGGAGATACAACCGCAGATGAGCGACGTGCGCACCCTGTCCGCACGGGTGCTGATGGCGCTGGCCAGGCCGGCAGAGGCCGTCGCGGCTTTGCAGGCCGATATCCAGATCTCACCTCGCGCCGGCACGAGCTACTTCGAGCTGGGCCAGGCTTACCTCCAGTTGAAGGAGTATCAAAGGGCGAAGGAAAGCTACCAGGCAGCCGTCCAGATCCAACCCGGTTACACCAACGCCTACTACGGCCTGGCCCGGGCCTGCGAGAGGCTGGGGCAGAAAGACCAGTCCGCGACGTACATGGAGAAGTTCACCAAGCTCAAGGCCGAGAACCGGCGGGTCGAGAGGGATCGACGAAGCGCGTACGACGATCTGAGCTTGGTGCGTCAGAGCGCGGCACAAACACATACCGAAGCCGGCCAGGTCTACTACGGCCACGGCGACGTGCAGAAGGCCCAGCAGCTCTGGCAGAGGGCCGCCCGGCTGGATCCGAAAAACACCGCTTGCCGAATGCAACTGGTAAAGGTGTATACGCAAGCAGGCAGAGACCAGGAGGCGCTGCGGATCTGCGAAGAACTCCGGCAGATCGAGCCGGAAAACGCGACCACCTATCTGAATATCGGCGTGCTCAGCGCCCGGCTGAATCGCCTCGACGCCGCGCTCTCCGCCATAGGCCGGGCCATCGAGCTGGACCCCGACAATCCCGAGTTCCAGCAGGCGCGACAACTGATTCAGGAGCGAAAACGACGTGGCGGCTTCGGTAATTGATCGCGGCAATCGGGCAGGTGCGCGGTGGCGCGCCGCCACGGCTGTAGCCTGCGTCTGCGCTCTCTGCGCAGCATGCTCAAGGCAGCCGGGGAAGTCGCCGGCGGCACCCTCACGCGGGCCGATCGAGCTGCGGGACGTGACCGAGCAAACGGGCATCACCTTCCGGCACACCGACGGCGGCTGCGGCAGGTACTACATCGTGGAGTACGTCAGCGCGGGTCTGGCCCTGTTCGACTACGACGGCGACGGCGACATCGATATCTACTTCCTCAATGGGGCGCCGCTGAAGGGCACCAAGGTGGACGTGCCGCCCAGAAACGCGCTGTATCGCAACGACGGCGGACTGAAGTTCACCGACGTCACCCGGCAGGCCGGCGTGGGCGATACCGGCCACGGCCTGGGGGTGACGGTGGGCGACTACGACAACGACGGCGACCTGGATCTGTTCCTGAACAACTTCGGCCCGAACGTCCTCTACCGCAACAACGGCGACGGCACCTTCAGCGACGTGACCAAGCAGGCCGGGTTGGGTAACGGCCAGCGGGTAGGGGCGGGGGCGAATTTCCTCGACATCGACGGCGACGGCGATCTGGATCTCTTCGTCTCCCACTACGTCAAGTTCTCCTACGACCTTCACGTCCCTCATACCAGAAACGGCTTCCCCATCTATCCCAGCCCCAGGGAATATGAGCCCGATCCCGATTCCCTCTATCGCAACAACGGCGACGGAACCTTTACCGACATCAGCACCGAGTCGGGAATCGCGGCCCATGCGGGACCGGGAATGGGCACCGTCTGCGCCGACTATGACCAGGACGGCGACACCGATATCTTCGTCGCCAACGACGTCGCCGCGAACTTCTTGTACCGTAATGACGGGACCGGGAAGTTCGAAGAAGTGGGCCTTACGGCCGGAATTGCCTATGACATCCGCGGCAGCGAGCAGGGGAGCATGGGCATGGAGATCGGCGACTACGACAACGACGGCCGGCTCGACCTGCACCAAACCTCCTATCAGGACGAGCTGGCCCTGCTCTACAAGAACCTGGGCGACGGCACCTTTGAAGACGTGACCTTGCTGACCGGTGCAGGGGCCGGCACGTTCGCCCAGGTCACCTGGGGCAACGGCCTGGTCGATTTCGACAACGACGGGGATCGCGACCTGTTCATCGCCTGCGGGCATCTGTACGACAACGTGGAGCAATTCGACGACGCCACCTCGTACCGGGCCCAGAACATCCTCCTGATGAACACCGGCGACGGGAAGTTCGTCGACGTCTCAAACCAATCCGGCGACGGGCTGTTGGTGAAGCAGAGCAGCCGCGGGGCGGGGTTCGACGACCTGGACAACGACGGCGACGTCGACGTGGTGATCCTCAACTCGCGCAGCGAACCGACGATCCTCAGGAACGATTCACCGCGGGGAAATCACTGGCTCCAGATCCGGCTGCAAGGCGCCAAGACCAACCGCGACGGGATCGGAGCCCAAGTCAAGGTCGTCGCCGGCGACCTGACGCAGGTCGATGAAGTGCACAGCGGCCGCGGATACCAGAGCCACTACGGTATGCGGCTGCACTTCGGCCTGGGCAAGCACGACCGCGTCGACCGCGTCGAGGTCCGCTGGATCGGCGGCGGTGCGGAGGTCTTCGAGGACGTGGGCGTGGATCAGCTCCTGACAATCCAGGAGGGTACCGGCAAGCCCATCCCGCGAGATTCGTCCGCGAAACGGCAGAACCGGCCGACGAACAACTTCCCGAGTTCCGCTAGTTGTAGGCATCACGCTCCGCGTGATGCGGCGCGCAACGCGGAGGGAATTGCTCTCTTTGGCCTCATCACGCGGAGCGTGATGAATACCTTCCGGAAGCTATTCTTCGGTCGGTGCTAAGGCGTCCCGCGCTGAGCGAGCTTTCAGCGTGCCCTGGTGGCAATCGCCGCGTGCTGGACCTCTGCCGCCGACGTCACACGGCCCTCGTGGATCGTGCCCAGAACGACGGCTCGCGTATTGGCCCCCAGGCGGTCCCAGTGGACGGTCCCAGTGGCGCCTTCCCAGGGCGAGAGCTGCTCGAGGGCGTCGCGGATCCGGGCGCGGTTCAGCCCGGACTGGCCGATCGCGCCCAGCAGAAGTCGGACTGCGTCGTAAGTATGGGCGGCCGCGTAGTCGGGGAGCCAACCGGACTGGCGCTTGAACGTGTGGGCGAATTCTCGCGATTGCTCCCCGGGCTGGTAGAGGAGCGGAAAGAGGACTCCCTCGGCCGCGGCGCCGGCTTCCTGGAGGAACGCTCGTCGCCCCATGGCCGGACCGCCGAACACGAGGCCTCTGAATCCTCCGCTGCGCAGCGGCCTCAGCAGCCGTGCACTGTCGTGGGCCGCCG
>Ga0315291_10001231_pt1 | contig 34228 bp, 23 predicted proteins | sample YL17G12_20_MG_FD_203070 | JGI IMG/M metagenome (GOLD analysis project Ga0315291, IMG submission 203070) | Sediment microbial communities from Yellowstone Lake, YNP, Wyoming, USA - YL17G12_20 | ecosystem: Environmental > Aquatic > Freshwater > Lake > Sediment | place: USA: Wyoming | collected...
ACATGAACACCACCCGCTTTCGGAGCCTGCTGATCCTTGTGGCGCTGTTGCCGCTGGTAGCAGCGTGCGCCCAGAAACCAACTTCCACGCCCGCACCGGCGCCTACCAACACCGTCGCCGTGCCGACGGTGTTCCCGACACCTGCGCCAGGGCAGACACCGCCAGCCACCCAGGTGGCACCCACACAGCCCCCCGCGCCGCCCGCCACTCTGCCAACTGCGCCCGCCACGCCGGTCCCGCCGGCTGGTGCGGTGGCCGTCGTCAACGGCCAGGCCATCATGCAACAGGACTATCAAGCACAGGTCGACCAGGCCATGGGCTACCTCAAGCAGCAACAGGGCTTTGACCCGAACAGTCAGGAGGGGCAGGCCGCCGTGGCGCAACTCCGCCGTCAGGTCATGAGCTGGATGGTCGACCAGGCTCTGATCGAACAGGCCGCCGCCAAGGAAGGGGTCTCGGTCCCAGACGACCAGGTTGAGGCCGAGATCTTAAGTCTGGTCGGGAACGACCCAGCCAAGTTCGAGGATTGGCTCAACACCAACGGGCTGACGCGCGACAGCTTCAAGGCCCAATTGCGGCGCGAGCTGCTTGGCGCCGCTTTGCAGGAACGCATTATCGGTTCCCTATCGACCACCGTCGAGCAGGCGCACGCGCGCCACATCCTGCTGCCGACCGAGTCAGAAGCCATGAACGTCCTGCTCAAACTGCGCAACGGTGAGAACTTTGGAGAGTTGGCCAAGCAATACTCACAGGACAAGGGCAGCAAGGACATAGGCGGCGACCTAGGCTGGTTCCCACGCGGCATCATGCCGGTCGAAATCGAAGCCGTCGCCTTTGCGCTGGCCCCGGGCCAGATCAGCGGCATCGTCAAGACCGACTTTGGCTACCACCTCATCGAGGTCGTGGAGCGCGATCCTGCGCGTCAAGTGCCGGAGGATATGCTCGCCTCCTGGCGACAAAAGACCTTCCAGCGTTGGCTCGAAGCGCAAAAGAACGCAGCCAAGATCTTGTATCTTGTATCCCTGGAATAGCCGGAGAGGATTGCACGCATGCCCAAGCTTGCGATCACCGGCAAAGGAGGCGTGGGCAAGACCACGCTGGCAGCGCTGCTGGCCTACCTCTACGCCAGCGAGGGCAGCAAGGTGTTGGTCATCGACGCCGACCCTGATGCCAACCTGGCTGCCGCGCTGGGCATGCCGCCCGATGTGACCCAACGCATCACGCCCATTGCTGAGATGGGCGACTTGATCGAAGAACGCACCGGAGCGCGCCCGGGTCAAAGCGGCGGGTTCTTCTCCCTGAACCCCAGGGTGGATGACATCCCGGACCGCTTCTCGGCCACGCACCGCGGCATCAAGCTGTTGGTGCTGGGCACCGTGCAACGCGGCGGTGGCGGCTGCATCTGCCCCGAGAGCGCCCTGCTGAAGAACCTGGTGCTGCACCTGTTCGTGGGCCGCTTAGAAGCCGTGATCTTGGACATGGAGGCCGGCCTGGAGCACCTCGGTCGCGGCACCGCCAGCGCGGTGGACGCCTTCATCGTCGTGGTGGAACCCGGCCAGCGCAGCCTGCAGACCGCGCAAGCCATCAGGCATCTAGCGGCTGACCTGGGCATCCACAAGGTGTACGTTGTGGGCAACAAAGTGCGCTCCGAAACCGACCGCCAGTTCATCCTGCAGTCCCTGCCCGGCGACGAAGTGCTGGGCTTTTTGCCCTTCAGCGAAAAGGCGATCGAGGCCGACATGAGCGGACAAGCCGTCTTTGACACCGACGAGAGGCTGGTTGCCGCAGCGCGCGAAATCAAAAACAAGCTACCCATCCGGTAGACGACACAGAGGATAGACGCATGGAGATTGTTTGGTACGGTCATTCTTGTTTCAGGCTCAAGACGCGAGGCGCTGCCGTGGTCACCGACCCCTGCGGGAAGCAGGTCGGCTACAACACCCCGCGCTTGCGCGCGGACATCGTCACCGTAAGCCACGCCGACCCCGATTATAACAACTGCTCCCTCGTGCAGGGTGACCCCAAGGTCATCGATGGGCCTGGCGAATACGAAGTGAAGGGCGTGTTCATCACCGGCATTGCCACGCCGCTCAAGAAAATCAGAGGGCCGGAGCGCCCCAAGAACACGATCTACCTGTTCGACTTTGATGGGCTCAACGTGTGCCATCTGGGCAACCTGGACCACGTGCCCACTCAGGCGCAGGTGGAGCCACTCAGCGACATCGACGTGCTGCTCATCCCGGTGGGGGCTTTTACCACCATCAATGCCAACCAGGCCGCCGAGACGATCGGGCTGCTCGAACCCAAAATCGTCGTACCCATGCACTACAAAACCAAAGCGACCAAGCTCAAGCTGGACCCAGTGAGCAAGTTCATCCAGGAAATGGGATTGCCCGAAACCAGTCCCCGGGACAGCCTGAAAGTGGACAAAAGCAGCCTCCCAGCGGACACGCAGATCGTTGTGCTCAACTACAAGGAATGATCGCGCCCACGTGCAGTCGCCTGGAGCCCCAAGCGGCGCAACGAGCGGATGGAGGGGAAACAGATGAAGAAATCGACCAATCAACGGCTCCTGTGGTGTGCAGTTGCCTTCGTGCTCGTCTCTCTCCTCGCTGGCTGTGGCGGCAGCACGCCGCCGCCGAGGGTGGAAGGAGACGCAGCGACACACCTGGCGCAGGCCCGCGAGTACCTCAAAGCAACCCAGATTCCGGAAGCGATCGGCGAGTTCCAGGCGGTTCTGCGCCTCGATCCGAAATCCGTGGAGGGGCATTTTGGCCTGGGCAATGCCTACTTCCAGCAGGGCAGTCTGGACGAAGCCGCGGCCGAGTTCCTGAAGGCCCTGGAACTGGACCCCAACAACGTTGACGCGGCCTCCAACCTGGGCGCGGTATACTACCAACAGGGGCTATTCGACAAGGCCGAGACTGAGTTCGGGCGCGCTCTGCGTCTGCGCCCCAACGACGCCGACATTCACTACAACCTTGGCGCGACCTACGTGCAGCAGTCCAAGCTCGACGCCGGCATCGCCGAATTCATGGAGACACTGCGGCTCGACCCCAACCTGGCGCGTGCCCATTTTGGTCTGGGCAATGCCTACAAGCTGCAGGGAAAGAAACAGCAAGCCATCGAGTCACTGGAAAAGTTCCTGACCATGAACGACGACGCGCAACTGAAGCAGGTCACCGAGTCCCTGCTCACAGAACTAAGATCCCGCTAGCCCACGGCCAGCATAACACAAGGAGAACAGTGCATCAGAAGATCACTCTAGAGAATGGCCTGCGCATCCTGACCACCTGCATGCCCCAGACGCGCTCGGTGGGCATGGGCATTTTCACCGGCATAGGCTCGCGTTACGAAGCCAAGGCACAGAGTGGCATCTCGCACTTTATCGAGCACATGCTGTTCAAGGGCACCGAGCGCCGCCCGACGGCACAGCAGATTTCCGAGGAGATCGAGGGCCTGGGAGGCGTGCTCAACGCCGAGACGGACACCGAGGCCACCACATTCTGGGCCAAAGTGGGAGACAAGCATCTGCCCATCGCCCTGGACGTGCTGCTGGACATGTTCCAGCACTCACGCTTCGACCCCCAGGAGGTGGTAAAAGAGCGGCAGGTCATCATCCAGGAGATCGGGCGCATGATGGACATGCCCGAATCCTGGGTGCATTCCTTGATTGCGCAACTCATCTGGCCCGACCATCCAGTCGGTTGGGACATCGCGGGTAGCACCGAGTCCGTCTCCGCCATAACCCGCCAGGACATGCTGGACTATGTCGCCTGCAACTACACGCCAGCCACCACCGTCGTCAGTCTGGCCGGCAACCTCGACCAAGCTCGCGCTGTCGACCAGATCTCGCACAGCCTGGGAGCGTGGAAGCCGCAGCCGAAGCCCGCCTTCCTGCCGGCGGATGACTCCCCGGGCGGCCCGCGTTTTCGCATCGAGTTCAAACAGACCGAGCAGGCACATCTCTGTGTTGGCATGCGTGGCCTTTCACTGCATGACCCTGACCGCTACAGGTTGCGCATCCTTAACGTTGTTCTGGGCGAAGGCATGAGCAGCAGACTCTTCCTCGAGATCCGCGAGAAACGCGGCCTGGCCTACAGCGTCGGCTCCTACACCACCCACCTGCGCGACTCGGGCAGCGTGGTGCTCTATGCCGGCGTCCCCCCCAAGAAGGCCCCGGACGTCGTCAGCGCCATGATGGAACAGCTCCGCCTACTGTGCGAAAACCCGGTCCCGGCCGCCGAGCTGACCAAGGCCAAGGAATTCATCAAGGGTCGCACCCTGCTGCGCATGGAGGACACTTTTGCCAACGCAGACTGGGTGGGAGGGCAGGAGGTGTCGGATCGTGAGGTGCTCTCTGTGGATCAGGTCATCGAGCGCATCGACGCAGTGACAACGGAGGACGTGCAGCGCATAGCGCGCCAGTTGTTCACCACCAACAGGTTGAGTCTGGCAGTCGTGGGCCCCTTCAAGACCCGGCGTGCATTCATGTCCCGATTGGCTCTCTAACGCGAATTTGCCAAAACGTCGTTTTCGGGTATAATCCGCCCTGTTAGGGCAAGTAGCTCAGTTGGTTAGAGCGCCACGTTGACATCGTGGAGGTCGGAGGTTCGAGTCCTCTCTTGCCCACCAGCGAGCGCACACGGACCGGTCTTGAGGCCGGCCTTTTGTTTCACTTCTCTCCCATATGGTCTTTGCCAAAGCGCGTCGCATCGTGGTAGAATAGGGCAAGCTAGACAAAGGGATGAGCCCTATGGAAACGCTCGCGCGACTGAAAACCATGCGTCTGTTCGCCTCCCTGAGCCCTGCGTCACTCGAGCGCGTAGCTCAGGTGACGACCAGGCACTCGTATCCCAAGGGTAGCATCCTCTGCCGTGAAGATGAGTTCGGAGAGACCCTCTACATCATCGATTCGGGTGAGGTCCTCCTGCGTCAGATCGATCTTCGCGGTGTCGAGAAGCCGGTCGGTTATCTGCGCGAGGGGGCCTCCATTGGCGAGGACGCGCTTCTGCTGGGCAATGCCTTTGGACGTTGCATGCAGGCCACCACCGACGTCGAGGCGCTGAGAATCCGCAAGCAAGATTTCGACCGTCTTTTGCAGCAGTTCCCGCAAATGCGCACGCGGCTGAGGGCCAGCCGCGTGACCCAGGAGCGACTCAACGTCCCGACAGTTACCTGGCTGGCAGAAGACGAAAAACCGGTATTGCTGCGCAAGAGGCACTGGATCGTCTTCGTGCGCAATCTGCCCCTTCCGGTTCTCATGTTGCTGGGCCTGGCCCTTGTGGTTCGGCTCGTGCGTCCATCGCACGTCGGGCTCGGGCTACTGCTCGCGCTCCTGTTCGCTGGCTTGGTTCCGCTGCTCCTGTTCGTCTGGTACTATGTAGACTGGCAGAACGACTATTACCTGGTCACAACGGACCGCGTCATCCGCCGCGAGAAGATCGTTCTGATCACCGAGAGCTCCGATGAAGCGCCACTGAGCAAGATCCAGGATACCCGCATTGTCTACAACCTGATCGGCAACATGCTGGGGTATGGCAGCTTGCGCATCGATACGGCTAGTGCCCGCGGCACCATTGATCTGGATCACCTGCCAGACCCCAGGGGTATGGAGGGGGTCATTTCCGAGCAAGTCAGATACCTGAAGTGGCAGCAGCGGCAGGAGGAGCGCGAGTCCATCCGTGGTGAGCTCCTGCGGCAGACGGGTCAGGCGCCAGCGGAGGAACCCCCACTCATTCCCGAGCATCCCACACAGCAGAAGGTGGGCATTCTGGCACGCCTACAGCCTTCCCGCCCCTTGCTCGCAGCACGTTACCAGCAGGCAGACAAGATCGTCTGGCGCAAGCACTGGCTTTTCCTCTTCAAAAGGGTCTGGTTGGCCTTTCCCATTGCGCTGGCCAGCCTGCTACTCATCGGCATTAGCCTCTACACGTGGCCCACGCAGTACAGTTTTCCTTTGCTCCTGATCTCGCTGGTCGCCTGGATTCCATCCTTTCTCTGGCTACTCTGGGAGTGGGAAGACTGGAGAAACGACGAGTACATCCTGACGGACCGAGCCGTGACCGATGTGGAAAAGAAGCCGCTGTTCTTTGCTGAAGAACGCAAGCAGGCCACCCTCGACATGATCCAGAACGTATCGCTCAACATTCCAGGCCCCTTGGCCGCCATCTTCAACTTTGGCGACGTGCTCATCCAGACCGCCGGCCCAGGCGGCACGATCTCATTCCTGGCAGTGCCCCACCCGGCCGAAGTGCAGCGCGAGGTCTTCCGCCGCATTGAAGCCTTCATCGAGAGACAGAGACGTCGTGAACGAGACCAAAGAAAGGCCGAGTTCGCCACCTGGTTCCAGGTCTACGACGAAATCAACCGTCCGCAAACCCCTCCTTCATCTACATAACGCTGCGACTCCAGTTGACGATTTCGCGTGATTGCAGTACAATCTCGTGTCAAAGACGACAGCGGTCCACTTGACCAGAGGTCAGCGCAAGGGCGTGTGGCCATCGCAACTCTCCCCCCAGGGGGCGAACCATACAGGCGACCTGACAACGGCGTAGACCTTGGGCACATGATCACGTCTGCGGTCATCTCGGACAACGTCCAGATCGTCACGAGCGAGTCGCAAGGCCGGCCCCCCGAGGTATGGAGGACACTTTGCGATTCTTTGTTGTGAGACCAACGGACACATACTTCGTCCAGGACATGCTCCTCCCTGAACCGCAGCGTCCATGTAGCAGGCAACACCCGTAGATCAGGGGGAAAGGCGGTGATCGCTCCAATATCTACTTGGGCTTGAACAGGATTATCTGCAGCGCAGTTCATTTGGCAACTCTAAGGAGGAGGAGAATGTTGACGAGCAAGAGATTGTGGACCATAGTTAGCCTTGTCTTGGCCGCAGCGTTGGTCTTGACCGCCTGCGCCCCCAAGCCCACGCCCCCCCCGGTGTCCAAACCCACCGAGGTCAAGCCCACCCCCGTACCACCCACCCCCAAGCCAGCAGAGAAGTTCAAGGTCGCTTTCGTCTACGTCGCGCCCATCGGCGACATGGGTTGGACCTATGCCCACAATGAAGGGCGTCTTGTGGTAGAGAAGGAACTCGGCAACAAGGTCGAGACGGCCTATATCGAGAACGTGCCTGAAGGGCCAGACGCCGAGCGGGTCATCCGCGATTTCGCCCAAAAGGGCTACAACCTGATCATCACCACCAGCTTTGGCTTTATGGACCCCACCGCAGCCGTGGCCAAGGAGTTCCCCAAGACCTGGTTTGTGCACGTCTCTGGCTACAAGACTGCCGACAACTTTTGCACCATCTTTGGCCGCATCGAGGAGCCACGCTACGTATCGGGCCTTATCGCGGGCAAGATGACCAAGAGCAACAAACTGGGCTACGTGGCCGCCTTCCCCATCCCTGAGGTGATGCGCGGCATCAATGCCTTTACGCTGGGCGTGCGCAAGGTCAACCCCAAGGCCACCGTCACGGTTGTCTGGACCAACACCTGGTTCGACCCGGCCAAGGAGAAAGAAGCTGCCGAAGCGCTCTTGGACCAGGGCTGTGACGTCATCGCCCAACACCAGGACACGCCCGAGCCGCAAAAGGCCGCTGAAGAGCGCGGCAAGTACGGCGTGGGCTACGACTCGGACATGAGCAAGCAGGCCCCCAACGCCGTCCTCACCAGTCCGGTCTGGAACTGGGGACCCAAGTACGTGGACATCATCAAGCAAATCATCGCAGGCACGTACAAAACCGAGTCCTACTGGGGTGGTTGGAAGGACGGCCTCGTGGACCTGGCACCCATCGGCCCCATGGTGCCCGACGATGTCAAGAAGATGGCCGCAGACGAGATCGCCAAGTTCAAGAGCGGCGAGAAGGACATCTTCACCATCTTCAGCGGCCCTATCAACGACCAGAACGGCAAGCTGGCCGTGGCGGCTGGCCAGAAGCTGAGCGCTGATGATCTGCTGGGCAAGATGACCTGGTTCGTCGAAGGGGTCGTGGGCACCGCGCCCGGCCCCGTTCCGACGCCGGCAGCGGCTGCGGCGGAAAAGAAGATCAAGGCCGCCTTTGTCTACGTCGGTCCCGTGGGTGACATGGGCTGGAGCTTCTCCCACGACCTGGGCCGCAAGGCCCTGGAGAAGAACCTGCCCTACGTCGAGACGACCTACGTCGAAGCCGTACCAGAGGGAGCCGACTCTGAGCGCGTCCTTCGCGACCTGGCCACCAAGGGCAACAACATCATCTTTGCCACCAGCTTTGGCTACATGGACTCGGTCATCGCTGTGGCCAAGGATTTTCCCAACGTCATCTTTGAGCACTGCACCGGCTACAAGACGGCCACCAACGCCGGCATCTACGACGGACGTGGCTACCAGGGCTGGTACCTGGCAGGCATGGTGGCGGGCAAGATGACCAAGAAGAACGTGCTCGGCTACGTCGCGCCCTACCCCATCCCCGAAGTCGTGCGCAACATGAACGCCTTTGCTCTGGGTGCGCGTTCGGTCAACCCCAACGTCAAACTGCACATGGTCTGGATCAACGCCTGGTTCAACCCTACCGCAGAGCGTGAGGCAGCGCAGGCCCTGATCGATCAGGGCGCCGACGTGGTGGCGCGCGAAAGCGACTCGGCTGAGCCCGACAAGCTGTGTGAGCAGGCGGGCGTGTACGCCATCGGCTACAACGCCGACGCCACGCAACTGGCGCCCAAGGCCGCGCTCACGGCGCCCATCTGGGACTGGGGCGTCTACTACACTCAAGTCGTGCAGGCCGTGCACGACGGCACCTGGAAGAACGAGCCCTACTGGGGCAGCATGGCCGACGGCATCGTCCAGCTCGGCCCGTACGGCTCAATGGTCCCGGACGAGGTGAAGAAGCTGGTCGAGGCCAAGCAGAAGGAAATCGTAGCCGGCACCTTTGACGTCTTTGTCGGCCCGATCAACGACAACACCGGCAAGGAACGCGTAGCCAAGGGAGTGACTATGCCCGACGCTGACAAGCTTAGCCTAAACTGGCTGGTCGAAGGGGTCGTGGGTACGATCCCACAGTAGACCCACCCTGCGAGGGTCCTGGCCTTGGCGACTAGACAAGGCCAGGACCTTCGCTTCCCTAGTCTTCGCGACTAGACAGGGCGCAAAAACAATCCTCGTGAGGTCCGATGACAGCGAACACTCCAGCCGTGCGCATGACGGGCATCATCAAGCGCTTTCCCGGCGTGCTGGCCAACGATCAGGTTGACCTGACCGTCTACCCGGGCGAAATCCACGCCCTCCTGGGCGAGAACGGCGCTGGCAAGAGCACGCTGATGAGCATCCTCTTTGGCATCTACCGCCCGGATGAGGGCGAGATCGAGGTGCATGGTCGCCGGGTGCGCCTGAACTCTCCACGCGATGCCATTCAGCACGGTATCGGCATGGTACACCAGCATTTCATGCTGATCGACGTGCAGACCGTCGCTGAGAATGTCACGCTGGGGCTCAACGAGTCGCGCTTCCTCCTCAACCTCGCCCAGACCAAGCGCCGGATCGTTGAGCTGGCGCAACGCTACGGAATGCAAGTGGACCCCGACGCGCGCATCTGGCAGCTCTCGGTAGGCGAGCAGCAGCGTGTGGAGATCCTCAAGATGCTCTATCGTGGGGCGGACGTCCTGATCCTCGACGAACCCACCGCAGTGCTCACGCCCCAGGAAAGCCGCGACCTGTTCATCACCCTGCGACGCATGGCGGCAGAGGGCCACGCCGTCATTTTTATCACTCATAAGCTCGACGAGGTGATGGCCATCTCGGACCGCATCACCGTCCTGCGCAGCGGGCGCGTGGTTTCCACCGTGCGCACCTGCGATACCAACAAGGAAGAACTGGCTCGCATGATGGTCGGCCGGCCCATCCTGTTTCATGTGGACAAGCCCCCAGTACAACAAGGCGAGGTGGTCCTGACGGTCCAGGGCCTGCAGGCTGCCAACGACAAGCGGCTTCCAGCGCTCCAAGGTGTATCATTTGCCATTCGCCAGGGAGAGATCCTGGGCATCGCGGGAGTAGCCGGCAACGGTCAGCGCGAGCTGGCGGAGGTGATCACTGGCCTGCGACACGCCAGCAGGGGCTGTGTTCGCATCCGCGGCAGGGAGGTGACCAACGCCACTCCCTGGCGCATCATCAAACAAAGAGTGAGCCACATCCCAGAGGACCGCCTCGGCGTGGGTCTGGTGCCCAACCTGCCCGTCAGCGACAATATCATCTTGAAAGACTACCACGAGCCCAAGTTCAGCCGTGGGCCGTTCCTGGATCGTCCGTCCATTCGCCGCTTTGTGGACCAGCTCATCCGGCTGTTCGAAATCGCCACGCCCAATCCCGAGACGCCTGTGAAGCTGCTTTCCGGCGGAAATCTCCAGCGCACCATCCTGGCGCGCGAGACCGCGTCCGTGCCGGATCTGCTCGTCGCCGTCCACCCGACGCGCGGTCTGGACGTCGGCGCAACCGAGTCAGTGCACAAGCTGCTACTGGAGCAGCGCAGCAAGCGGGCAGCGATCCTGCTCATCTCCGAGGACTTGCACGAACTACTGGCCCTCAGCGACCGCATTGCTGTCCTCTACGAGGGCGAGATCATGGGCGTTCTGCCAGCGCAGAACGCCGACGTGGAAAAGTTGGGGCTGATGATGGCCGGCGCACTGCGCGAGGCCGTGCCCTCAGGATGCCAGGAAGGAATCGCTCGCGATGCGCATCCGAATTGAAAAGCGCCTTTCGCCTTCACGGCTGGTCTCCTGGCTCATGCCGCTGGTGTCCTTGCTGCTGGCCCTGGCGCTGGGTGCGGTGCTGCTGCAGGCCGTTCACGTCGACCCGCTGCGCACGTACCGTGCGATGTTCATGGGGGCCTTCGGGAGCAGGTATAACCTCTCAGAAACCCTGGTGAAGGCCATCCCGTTGATGCTGTGCGCGCTCGGCGTCTCGGTGGCCTTTCGTATGCGCTTCTGGAACATCGGCGCAGAGGGGCAACTGGCCATGGGCGGGATCGCTGCGGCCGGGGTGGCGCTCTTCCTGCCCCGACAGGCCCCTGCCATGTCGGGCTGGATGCTGCTCTCGCTGTCCGCGCTGGCTGGTTTTGCGGCGGGAGCGGCGTGGGGCCTCATCCCCGCCGTGCTCAAGGCCTACCTGCGCGTCAACGAGATAATCACCACCCTGATGCTCAACTACATCGCTATCTTGCTGGTCGAGTACCTCTTCTACGGCCCTTGGAAGGATCCCAAGGGCTATGGCTTCCCTGGAACGGCCGAATTCACGCCAGCCGCCTGGCTGCCGCGTCTTCCAGGCACGCGCGTCCATTTGGGGCTGCTGTTCTCCGTGTTGGCCGCTCTGTTCATCTGGACCGTCCTCACCCACACGAAATGGGGCTACGAGATCCGCGTGATTGGCGAGAATCCCCGCGCTGCCGCCTATGCGGGCATGAACCTGGCGCGCAACATGATCCTGATCATGCTCCTGAGCGGAGGACTGGCCGGGCTGGCTGGCATGGCCGAAGTGACGGGCATCGCTCACCGCCTCACCAAAGGCCTGACCGTCGGCTACGGGTTCACGGCCATCATCGTGGCTTGGCTGGCCCTACTCGACCCATGGATCATACTGCTCGTCGCATTTCTGCTCGCCGGGCTGCTCGTGGGAGGCGATCAGATTCAGATCACGATGGGGCTGCCTGCTTCCGTAGCGCTCATCTTGCAGGGCGCGGTTCTCTTCTTCATGCTGGGAGGGCAAGTGTTCAAGCAGTACCACATTGCCTCGTCTTGGCGACGAGACAAGGTCGTGGAACGCCACGAGGCGCACTCCAATCAGGAGGCGGGCAGATGAATCCAGAACTCATCGTCTCCCTGCTCGCAGTCACCATACGCGCTGGTACCTCGCTCTTGTACACTACCATCGGCGAGATCTATACGGAGAGGTCCGGGGTGATCAACCTGGGTCTAGAGGGCATGCTGCTGATGGGCGCGGTGACCGCATTTGCAGCCGCATTTCACAGCAAGAGCGTCTGGATCGGGGTGGCCGTCGCCATCGCCGTGGGTGGGCTGCTAGGTCTGCTGCACGCCTTCCTGACCGTCACGCTGCGCTCCAACCAGACGGTGACCGGGTTGGCGCTCACGATCTTTGCCAGCGGCCTGGCCAGTTTTCTGGGTCAGCGGCTGGGCCCGCAGGGGCAGCCGCTGGTGGGGCAAATCGGGCCCCGCTTCGAGCGGCTGGCTCTACCCGTGCTTTCCGGGCTGCCCCTTATGGGGCGCGCCCTGTTTCAGCAGGACGTGCTGGTCTACGCCAGCTACCTGCTCGTGCCCGCCGCGTGGTTCTTCCTCTACAAGACACGCCCGGGACTGTACCTGCGTGCCGTCGGTGAGAATCCGCGCACCGCGGACGCGATGGGACTCCCCGTGACTCGCACCCGCTACCTTTACACCATCCTGGGCGGCATGCTGGTGGGGCTGGGAGGCGCGCACCTCTCGCTAGCCTACACGCCTGGCTGGACCGAGAACCTCAGCGGCGGGCGCGGCTGGATCGCGGTGGCGATGGTAATCTTTGCCACCTGGGACCCCGTGCGCGCCTGGCTGGGCGCCATTCTCTTCGGCGGCATCAACGCCGTCCAATTGCGCATGCAGGCGGCTGGCACCAACATACCCTCAGCGTTTCTGCACATGCTGCCCTTTGTCTTCACCATCGTGATCCTGGTCGTGATCACGTGGTGGGAAGCGTTCAGCAAGCGCGTGGGGTCGCCCGCCGCACTGGGCACCGCCTACAGTCGCGAGGAAAAGGACTAGCGCACCGCCCGCTGCTTTGCCTTATCTAGTCGCCAAGACTAGGCGCTCAGGCAAAAAGGGAGAGCGCCTCGTGAAGTCTCCCCCCCTTTCCGTCTACGCCTTGGGCGCCGCCTTGCCCTTGCGACGACGCCAAATGAACCAGATCAGGCCAAACGGGATTAGCAGGACGATCAGCACCGGCAGTACAAAGATCCCGATCCAGATCACCGCCTGTGCCAGGAACTGCAGAGCGGAAAGCAAGGCGCGCAGTGCGCCCGTGAGCGTCTCGGCCGGTCGCCAGCCACCCCCGGACACCGGCCTGGCCAGCACGTCCGGGATCAGTTCGATGGTCACGGCGGCCATGGCCGACGTGCGCTCCAGATACTGCATGCGGCCCTTGATCTGCTCAATCTGGCCGCGAATGCTGGTCAGCTCACGGTGCACGGCCAGGATATCCTCCGCCTTGCCGGTCTTTTCGCGCACGGTCTTGAGCAGCTCGAGCAGCTCCGTTTCCGTCGCCTCCAGGTTACGTAGTTGAGAGCCGAGATCCGAGTACTGCTCTGTCACGTCCTGCGCGCCGCCGCTCTCGCTCTCCACCTTGACCGCCAGGGCCTTGAACTTGACCAGAGCCTCGTCGAGGGCTTCCGAGGGCACGCGCACCGTGACGGTGCCCCGCATTTGCTCCTCCTGACGCCACATGCGCGTATCGACCACGTAGCCGTTGAGCGTCTTGACGATGCCCTTGACCTGCTCCAGGCTCACCTCTGCGTCCTTGACCACCAGCGACAACTGGGCGCTGCGCACGATCATGCGCTCATCGCCCTCTTTGGAGGACGCGGTGTTGCCGGCGTAGGCGCCAGGGGCCTGTGGCGGTTGCGCAGGCGCGAGCCCTCGGTCCGCTTCCTTCGTCAGCACCTGGGCCGACTTGGGTGCGCAAGCCGCGACCAGCAGCGACACGCACACAAAGGCCGTCAGAACCAGACTCTTCTTGTTCAGCACGCGGAAACCTCCTCGCTCACACATTGGATGACACTACCCAAAAGACGCCCTCTGGTCGCGCCAAGTTCCCGCGCAGCCAAACCTTGCGCAGCATCTGCTCACCAGCCATACTCCAGGCGTTCCACGAGACGCGGCGGCAGGCCTGCGGCTCGCATTAGCCTCTGCGTTTCCTCAACGGGGTACTCTACGCGCCGGTACTCCAGGGTCCTTGCCTGCGGGTCCAGAAGCATGTAGCTGGCACGGGGATCCCTATCCCGCGGCTGCCCAACCCCGCCGGGATTGATCAGCCAGCGGTGGCGATCCAGGTGTATTGTCGTACGCTGCACAAGCTCAGGGAGCTCTTCTCTCTCCGAGTCCTGCTCGTTCAGCGAGAGGTACACGGCTGGTTCGTGCGTGTGCCCGAAAAAGCAGTAGGCAGTATCGAAACAGGAAAAGTTCTGCGCCGCCACACCCGGATGCGTGATGTACTCCCAGATCGGATGGCGAGGGCTGCCGTGCACGAGGGTAAAGTCACCCTCCACTAGCTTCTCGGGCAGTTCCTGGATGAACTTCCAGTTGTCGCGCGTAAGCTGGTCTCGAGTCCACAGCGCTGCCTGCACGGCGTCCGGGTTAAAGTCCGATGTGTCCAGCTTGCTGATAGAGGCCCAGTCGTGGTTGCCCGCCACGCACTGGAACGGCAGGGCCCTCAGACGCTCGATGCACTCGTTGGGCTGCGGCCCATATCCCACGACGTCCCCCAGGCACCACACCGCTTCAAACGGACTGGCGTCGTTCAGCACCGCCTCAAAAGCCACCAGATTGCTGTGAATGTCCGACACAACCAGATAGCGCACTCGCATCCCTCTCCCCACAAGGTAGCGTAATGTTACCACAGAATCGCATGCCCACACAATCGAGACGGGACGGGGACGGCCAAGAGGACCTCCTTTCATCCACCGACCAGGACACGCACCGCGCTCCAGCGGAGACACGGTTCGACCGACTGGCGAGTTTTGACAAAAGCACAACGAACGTATAATTGACGTGTGTGGACCATCGGGATCGCACTATTGGTCGCCTTGGCTGCTGCTGCGCTGGGCGCGGGGTGGATCGTCAACGTCGCAGTGAATCGCCTCACCCGGCCGGCGCGCAACCTGGCCGGCGGCACGCCTGCTGATTATGGCTTGCCCTACGACCGGGTCTCGTTCGCCAGTCGCGACGGGATCGTGCTACGCGGCTGGTTTGTAGCCGCCCCAGCGCCGCGCGCCACAATCGTGTTTTGCCACGGCCACGCTGGCAGCAAGGCTCCAGACCTCCAGTACGTGCCCCGGCTGCGCGAGCGCGGGTACAACGTCTTGCTGTTCGACTTCCACGCCCACGGCGAGAGCGATGGGAAGGCGACTTCGTTGGTCTATCAGGAGCGCGAGGACCTCCTGGCTGCCATCGCCTACCTGCGCGGGCGCGGCATCCACCAGGTGGGGCTGATGGGCTTCTCCATGGGCGCGGCAGTGGCCCTGTCCACGGCACCGCTCAGCGACGCCATACGTGCCGTGATCGCCGACAGTGCGTTCGCGCAGCTGCGTACCATCGTGCGCAACGGACTCGAGAACGCAGACATGCCGCGGTTCCTGGCCGGGCCGCTGTCTTCCCTGATCGTGTGGGCTGCGGGTCATCGATTGGGTTGCCCACTCCCGGAAAGCGATCCGCTGCGCTGGGTCATGCGCATCGCTCCCCGGCCGCTGCTGATCATTCACGGCGGACAGGACCGCGACGTGCCTGTCAGCGAGGCATATCGTCTGTACCAGGCCGCCGCGGAACCCAAGGAACTCTGGGTGGTTGAGATAGCCACTCATCGTAACGCCGATCAGGTCTGCCCGCAAGAGTACGTGAACCGAGTCCTGGCCTTCTTTGACCGATGGCTGGTCACGGCGCACGACATTCCGTGACCGGCGTCGAATGCAGAGCCAAGGAGAATGCCCGATGAAGAAACTGCGTCTTCTGGACCACTTGAACCTCAACGTCTACTGGTTCGCACTCTCCTACCTGTGGAACAGCATGGGGCCCATCATTCTGCCCAATTTGATCTCGCCACCCTTGGTAGCCGAGTCCATCAAGGGGTCTGCGCTGGGACTGCTCAGCTCCGTCGGCCTGGTCCTGGCCATCATCGTACAACCCGTGGCGGGTTTCGTGAGCGACCGCAGCACCTCACGCTTTGGCCGGCGACGCCCCTACCTTGTGTTCGGGACCTTGTTTGACCTCGTCTTCCTGCTCGGCATTGCCCTGGCGCGCAGCTACTGGCTCCTGTTCCTGGCCTATTTCCTGCTGCAATTCACGTCCAACGTCGCGCACGGTCCCTACCAGGGTCTGATTCCCGATCTCGTCCCCGAAAGATCGCGCGGTACGGCCTCGGGCATCAAGCAGTTCGCCGAGATCGTGGGCATCATTGTCACCTCGCTGGTCACGGCCCAACTGATGAAGAATGGCCAGACCCTGACGGCCATCCTGCTAATCATGGGCGTACTGACGGTGACCATGCTCATCACCGTCTTCGGGGTACACGAGGAGCCGCTGCGAGAAGCGCCGCACGAGTCCCTATGGCAGACCGTGCTGAACACATTCAACGTGGACTTGCGCCAATACCCTGACTACTTCTGGCTGCTCGTGTCGCGCCTACTGATCGTGACCGGCATGAACCTGGTGCGCAACTATGCCCTGTACTTTATCGCCGACGTGGTGATTGGCCCCGGTGTGCCGCAGGTGGAGCGCATGGCCCGCGCCAACGATTTGACAGGCAGTCTGCTGGCCATCCTGGCAGTGACCATCGCCATCACGGCGCTGCCCACCGGCATCCTCTCTGACCGCATCAGCAAAAAGCTGCTGGTGGCCATCTCGGGCGTGCTGGGGGCTATCGGGGCCTTCCTGATGATCTTTGCACACGGCCGAACGCTGCTCATGCTGGGCGGATTCGCCATCACAGACTTGCTTGTCTTTGGCAGCATCGTTGGGCTCTCGGCAGGCATCTTCCTGAGCGCCAACTGGGCCCTGGCCACGGACCTGATCCCCGTGGAGGAAAGCGGGCGCTATCTGGGCATTTCCAACCTCGCGACGGCCGGCGCGGGAGTCATCGCAGGGATCGGCGGCCCCATCCGCGACGTGATGGGCTACACGGCCCTGTTCCTGAGCGCCTGCGTCTGCTACGTGGTGGGCACACTATTGCTGGCCAAGGTACGCGAGCGCCCGCGTCTGCTGAACACCTAGCGCCAGGCACGCAGGCGACGACAGGCTTTCGCCTGGAGCGTCCAGAACGACACCAGAAGAAACTGGAGGCGCTGCTGCCGGCTGGACGTCACGGCCTTCTGAACCGGGCGCTTCCGCCATTCGGATACCAAATGTGTGCGTTAGTCCACGTAGCGGTAGATAACCCTCTATTCTCTGGATAAAGTATATATCTCTTTAGTAGTAGTAGGGTATGTGGAGAACGTGGAGAGAAGGCGCTGCAAATCGTGTGTGCCTCCACCCTACAATTTCTAGAGACAGATGCCGGAGGTTTACCTAGAATTGGAAAGCGGCCCAGCGTAGTCCTGTTTCCGCTATGCCCAGCCGTTGTGGAAAAGGATGGGAGAAAAGTCCGTGTGTCATTGGCGACGCCCCGGACCCAAGTTCTTGGTGAGTGGGTGATCGAGGCGCCTAGAGCTGGAAGAAGGGCGTCCTTTCGGGGCCATGTGTAGCGTGAGAAACAGGAGTGCAAGGCTAGAGTTGTCCCCAGGAGAGGCTGAGTTATCCACAGTTACGAGGCACTTATCCACAGACGCGTGGTGTGCACTCGCACAGAACCCTGGGTCTGCGCATTCACGGTGTGCCTCGGGACAAGCCTAGCGCGCGGGCCGCACACGCTCTCGGTAGAGCTGCTCTTTGATGGCAAGCACGTCGCGGCGCAGTTGATCATTCTCTTCGATCCCTGCCGCGATCTTGTCGCAGCCGTATAGCACAGTGGTGTGATCCCGGCCACCCAGGACCTCGCCAATCTGCGACAACGAATAGTGGAGTTCTTCCTTGAGGAGGTACATCGCCACCTGGCGCGCCAAGGCGACTGCCTGTGTGCGTTGGCGACTCTTGAGGATGGGAGTCTCCAGATCATAGTACTGGCACACCCCATCGAGAATCTGTTCCACGGTCAGCGAGTCCGAATGCGCCAGCAGGTCTTCCAGAGCCGAAGCCGCCATTTCAATCGTGAGCTCGGCACTGAACAGGCGCGCCAGAGCCAGCACGCGATTGAGGCCGCCCTCCAATTCCCGGATGTTGCTCTGGATCTTGCCGGCGATGAACTCGATCACCTCTTCCGGAACTTCCAGTGGCTGCAACTCGGCTTTGCAGCGTAGGATGGCGATGCGTGTTTCCAGTTCTGGCGGCTGGACGTCGGCAATCAGACCACACTCAAAGCGAGAGCGCAGGCGCTCCTCCAGCGTCATGATGGCGCGCGGCGGGCGGTCGCTGGACATCACGATCTGCTTGGCGGCATCGTAGAGCGTGTTAAAGGTGTGGAACAGCTCTTCCTGTGTGCTTTCTTTGCCGCCGATGAACTGAATGTCGTCGATCAGCAAGACGTCGATGTTGTTGCGGTACTTGGCCCGAAACTCTTCCGTGCTCTGGCGACGGATCGAGTTGATCAGCTCGTTGGTGAACGTTTCCGATGAGACGTATAGAACGTTGTGTGTGTGTGCCAGGGCGGCGTTGCCAATGGCTTGCAGCAGGTGGGTCTTGCCCAGGCCCACCCCGCCGTAGATGAAGAAAGGATTGTACGCCTTGCCTGGATTGTCGGCCACCGCCAGCGCAGCCGCATGGGCCAGTCGGTTCGAGTTGCCGACGACGAACGTCTCGAAGGTGTACTTGGGGTTCAGCCCAGTGTTCGGGGTGGGGGGCGCAGGATGCCTGACCTGTGAGTGAGTAGATGGCGCTTCGTCCGTGGTCAACAGGGCGGGTTCTCGTATGGCCCGTTGATTGGACCTGGGGCGAACCACGAATTTGACGTCTACGCTGTGGCCGACAATGCCGACCAGGGTGCGATTGATGATCGTGAGCAGGCGGTTCTCCAACCAGTCCTTGGCGTAGCCGGTATGGACACCGATCAGAAAAGTGCCGTCTTCGCAACTGATCACGTATGTGCTTTTCACCCAAGTATCAAAGGTGGCCTTGCTCAGTTGCAGTTGCAGCTCTCCGAGCGCCGTCTGCCACGCCTGCTCTGCATTCATGTGACATTCTCCCATCAACGATGGACAGCAACAACCTGAAGAAGTGCGCGAGGGTGTGTCTTGAGTCTCGGTGCCGAATATGCGCCCGAATCAAGTGTGGCACAGTCCTCGATGTTGCGTGAGTAGCGTGCCTCGCGGATTGAGACGGCGATGAGCACACCAGGATATGCACAGGTTCGCTTGTCGCCGGCGACAGTCGTGCCCTTTGGTGCAAAGGGGAACACCCTGGTCGGGTCAGAACGTCCATGCTGCAGACAGCGCTGACGTGATTGCAGTGCCGCCTAGCCTCATCCCTGCCCCTATTCTATCCAGGAGGGTCTTTTTTGCCAACAGAGAGCAGATGACCAACTGCGCTGCGGTGCCTGTGGTAGGCGAGCTGCCACCACAACAGGTAGTGCCTGCACAACGAGCGTACCCTACAAGACTGGTTCGGAGCCCTACTTGTGGCAGCCCAATTTGATACCTCACTTTTAAGGATTCTTATCGTCAATGCTGGGGGCCCACCGGGGCCAGAAAAGTCTTCCTGACAGATCCCTCGGCAAGCTCCAGCAGGCATCGCGGTGCCGCCTTTCGAGAAGGCTCTCTGACACCCTCTGGCAACGCAGTTTGCTTGCGTCGCCAGACCTGCCTACAATCGTGGCGCTCCAAGGCCACAATCGAAGCCTCAAGCCAATTCACTGAGAGTGGGAAAAACACAGAACACATGCGTCGTCTATCGCTCTTCCTCTTGATCATCCTCGTGCTCGGCGGGGCACTGCTTCTTATTTCGTGCCCGCGCCAGGTTCTGGGCAGCGTCCGCGACGAGCTCAGTGGAGAGTCCATCGCCGACGCCGTCATCTTGACTGGGCATCAGTTGGCCCACTGCGACCCGCAGGGGCGCTTTTGCCTGGGCTGGGTGAACGGCAGTGTAACCCTGGTCGTGCAGGCCGACGGCTATCTCCCCGTCCAGGCCTCGGTACCCAGGACACGCTTCCCGAGAGTGACCGTTTCGCTTGCGGTGACGCTGACTCCCAACAGTGTGCTCATTTCTGTGCGCGATGCCGAGACCGGCCGCCCGCTGGCAGGCAGCATGATCGTTGCCGGCGAGGTAAGCGCGATGGCAGACGGGCAGGGGCAATGCACCCTGCGCCGCGTCAAGACCGGCACGCCACTGACTACTTCCGCGCCGGCCTACCAAACGGGCCGCGCCATCTTCAACGGCCAGGAGGCTCTGGACTTGTCTCTGCAGCCGGCTGTGGTTGAGGTGCTGGTCACGGACCTCTACTCCGGGCAGCCCCTATCTGGAGCCCAGGTGACTTGGGGCACTGAGCAACTGAGCACGGACGCGGGCGGTGTGGTGATCCTGAAGCGCCTGATCAAGGGCGCCCGACTGTCGGTGCAGGCCACCGCTCACGCGGCGGCCGAGTATGTGCACGACGGAGGGGACAAGGCATCCATCGCCCTTCGACCGAACACACTGCGCGGAGTGATCAGTGACCATGGCACGGGCAAGCGAGTGCCGGGCGCCACCGTCGCTGCGATCTCATCCGGACGTGTGATCACCGCTGCGGTGACGGACGCAGAGGGACGCTATGCCCTGCTCGATCTGCCCCACCCCATCACGCTGGTGGTGGCTGCCGCAGGCTACGACCGGCCCGAGCTGGAGGTGGCTCCTGTGACAGAGCTGGACGTGCGCCTGGAGCCGCTGCAGGTCAAGGGCATCTACATGCCATTAGGCATCCTCACCAACGAAGCCCGTGTGCGCGAGCTGATTGACCTGGTGCAGCGCACGGAACTCAATGCCATCATCGTTGACATCAAGAACGATCGCGGCTGGTTGGCCTTTCCCAGCCAGGCGGCAGAGGCGCAGCGCAGCGGGGCCTATTCGCCCATGGTGATGGACGTGCGCAAGTTTATAGCGTGGTGCCGGGAGGCAGGCGTCTACACCGTCGCCCGGCTGGTGCTGTTCAAGGATGAGACTCTGATCGCCGCCTACCCTGATTGGGGCGTTCAGACTGACGAGCAACTCCCGTGGAAGGACTCGTCGGGGGCCGCGTGGGCGGATCCATTTCGCCCAGAGGTACAAGCCTACAACGTCGCCATCGCCAAAGAAGTGGCCGCGCTGGGCTTTGACGAGTTGCAGTTCGACTACCTGCGGTTCCCCTCCGACGGCTCGATCAGCAAGACTAGATACCTGCACGAGAGCACAGGCGAATCGCGCTGCGCGGCCATCCGCGATTTCTGCGCGCAGTTGCGGCACGAATTGCAGCCCTATGGGGTGCTCCTGTCGGCAGACCTGTTTGGCATGACAGCCTGGGTCACTGACGATGACATGGGCATTGGGCAGCGCGTGATGGACATTGCACCCTACATGGATTACATTTCGCCCATGCTCTACCCGGCCACCTTCACGGACGCCATCATCGACTATGCCGAGCCGGTCAAGCATCCCTACGAAATCGTCTATCGCAGTTGCGTCGCGGTACAGAAGAACACCAAGACCCGGGTGCGCCCGTGGCTGCAGCACTACTCGTGGGGCGGCGTGACCTACGGCGAGCAGGAGCTGCGTCTGCAGAAAAAAGCGGCCAGCGACACAGCCACCAGCGGCTGGATATTCTGGAATTCGAGCGGGGTCTACAACGAAAAGGCATTCGACCTCGTCAAGAAGACCGAATGAGGGAGTCAGAGAGCCTTCCCGCGTGGGCAGCAGCATTTGCCAAAAGGCCCTTCCTGTGATAAGATTCTCGCACTCTCACTACCGGAGGGCCACAGTGCCGATTGTGGATGTAGAACGGTCGGGAGTGATCTCTATCGTCCTTATGTCCATGGCGACGCCCAATACACGCATTCTCGCGACGGGTCACAGTCGCACTCACGGATTCACAAACTAGTACGGGGGCTGGATGCTGTTTGGCGTGCATCACAGCCCATGTGTTATGTAGGGCACTGGCGCGCAACACACCATTACAGAGAAAGGACCTCTATGAATCAGACCCCTCGTTCCCAGTGGTTGAGGCGCGCTGCGCACGACCCATATGTGGAGAAGGGGACCAATCTCATTGTGGTGCTATGCCTGGTGCTCAGTCTCTGGCTGCCACCGGCTTCCCTGGGCACGCGGATCCTGCACCTGGACTACCCTGCGATCGCCAAGACCGGCGGCATGGTCAGCACGCCCGATGGCGCTCAGCTTCTGGTCCCGGAGGGTGCCCTGAGCGGGCAGCTTCGGGTCAAGATGACCTCCACAGCCCGGCTCGATTTCCTCTCGGGAGCCGGCGACAAGGCAGAGGACGCGGCTGCGGAAGCCATGGAAGCTCAGCCCGTGACGCTGCAAGGCGACGTCTATCGCTTTCGCACCTATGGGGCAGCGCCCAAAGAGGCGATTCTGACTGTGCCCATGCCAGCCGGCCTGGCTGCGCGGGCCGCAGACCTGTATGCCTGGAACGGACAGCAGTGGGCTTGGGTGCCTTCGCACGTGATCCCCGAGGAAAACGCGGTTGAGGCTACTCTGCCTTCGATCCCGACATTGGTGGCTGTCGTGCAGGCCAAGCGCCAGAATCCATCCATTACGACGGTGCTGGCTTCGGCCGGCGGTGTGCCGGAGCGTGCCAAGGCTACTCTGACCGAGGTCGACGTGGATAGCTATGCGCTGAGTGCAGATGGCACGCTGCGCGATACGGGGGCCACGGGCAGCGCCAATGCTCCCCAGGGTTACCTCATCATCCCGGTCGTCGGCAACCGCCAGGACAGCACGCCACAGGCCGAGCTGTTGAGCAGCGTCCTGCTCACTCCGGAGGCGCGCAGCAAGAACGTGGCAGCGCTGGCCAACCTGGCCGTTGAAAAGATGTACGCCGGCGTGCAACTGGACTATGCCGGCCTCGATAGCAAGCTGCGTGACGAGTTTGTTGCGTTTGTCCAGGAAGCGGCCGATGCGCTGCACAAGCAGGGCAAGCTACTCTCCGTGCGCGTGTCCGAACCGCGCCAGATCGCAGAGGACCGTTGGGATACGGGCGCCTATGACTGGCGGGCGCTGGGCGCTGCGGCAGATGCCCTCGTCATCCCGGCGCTCGCATCGCCGGCGTCCTACGCTCCCGGCGGCTCGATGGAAGCTTTGCTGCGCTGGGCCACGGGTGAGGTCAATCGCAGCAAGCTGCTGCTCGTGTTCTCAGCCTACAGCCTCAAGATCGTGGACAAGGTCAGCACTCGCATCCCCTACCTGCAGGCCCTGACCGAGGTCTGCCAGGTGGCCGTCGAGGGCCAGAAGCAGATGGTCTCGCCCGGTGAGGACGTCACCCTGCTACTGCCCAAGCTGACCGAGTCTGGTGGGTTGCAGTACGACAAGGAATCCGCCACATATTGGATGGCCTACAAGGACGAGCAGGGCCAGGACTGCCAGATCTGGCTGGAGAACGCTAGCAGCATCGCGCACAAGCTGCAGCTGGTCACCGACTATAACCTGCGCGGCATGACGCTCGAAGGCTGGAGCGATGGCCAGAGTGATGCGCGCGTCTGGGACGTGCTGAAGCGCTTCAAGGAACTACTTACCCCGGCGGTCGACAGCAACTTTACCGTGGTCTGGACAGTGCAAGGGCCTGGAGACCAGGAATCCAATGCGGCCACCTCGCCGCTGACCTCTCCGCGCTACGTCTGGCACGCACCCAACAACCCGGGTGACTATCAGATCGCAGCCGCGATCTCGGACGACGGCGGCCAGACCACCAGCGTGCGCAGCAACAGCATCAGCGTGCAGATCCCTACCCCTACGCCGACGCCGACCCCTGCGCCCACGCCGACTCCCAAGCCAACCCCGAAGCCAGCAGCGCCCGTTGCGCCCTCGGCGAGTCGCGGACCGGGCTTTGGCTATGGCATCCAGGGCGATGCCATCACCGACGGGGACCATGGCCGCCTGTTCGGCGCCGTCCAGCAACTGGGCTTCAAATGGTACAAGCAGCAGGTGGAGTGGTTCCGCTACAACCCGGCTCCGGGCGTATACGATTTTGGAGCGCTCGACCGCATCGCGGATAGCGCGCGCGCCGCAGGCGTCAATGTCCTCTTCAGCGTGGTCAAAGCTCCGCAATGGGCACGCCCACCCGGAGACACCGACCAGGGTCCGCCGGCCGACCCTGCCACCTACGCCGAATTCATGCGCGCCCTGGCCACTCACTTCAAGGGGCGTGTACAGGGCTACGAGATCTGGAACGAACAAAACCTGTACTATGAGTGGGGTGGACTGGGCGGCAAGCTCAATGCGGGCAAGTACGTGCAGCTCCTCAAGGCTGCTTACCAGGCGGTCAAAGCTGCGGATCCCAGCGCCACCGTCATCTCTGGCGGACTGACCCCCACGGGCTACAACGACGGCAACATCGCCATCGACGACCGCCTCTACCTGGAGCAGATGTACCAGGCCGGAGTGAAGAGCTACTGCGATGCCATTGGAGCACACCCCAGTGGCTACAACAACCCGCCCGACGCGACCTGGCAGACCTACGCGGACCCCAGCGCCAGCTTCAACGCCAGGGGGCACCCGAGTTGGTTCTTCCGTGGCACCCTGGAGGGTTACCGCAACATCATGGTCAAGTACGGCGACTCGTCCAAACGCATCTGGGTCACCGAGTTCGGCTGGGCTTCTGTCGATGGCCTGGGCGTGGCCCCCGCGCGCGGCTACGAATACGCTGCGGACAACACCGAGGCGGAGCAGGCGCAGTTCATCGTGCGCGCCTACGAGATCGCCAAGGGTTGGGGTTGGGTCGGACCCATGTTCCTGTGGAACCTGAACTTTGCGCCCTTGTGTGGCGCTGCAGATGAGAAGGCCGCCTTTGGCATCGTGCGCTGCGACTGGGGCGCGCGCCAAGCCTTTGCGGCCCTGGCGAAGATGCCCAAGTAGGCGACCGCTTTCGACCATCGCACGCAGAGCACGGGACTCGCACAGCCCGTGCTCTGTTTGTGCACGACCTGTGGAAGGAGTACCCTGATGATGGACACGGACTCTGGCCCGCGCGGCAACCGCGCTGTGGTGTGGATCGCCTTGACCCTGGTCTTGTTGGGTGGGGCAGGCTTGGTCTGGCTCCTCTTCTTCAATCAAGCTGAACCTCCGGCACCCATGGCGTCCACACGCACGCCACTGCCAACCTTCACGGCCGTTGGTCCGGCGAACCAACCCAGTGCGACGCCATTGGCGGTCACCAGCACGCCCGTCGCGCCTACGCAGGCGCCAACTGCCTCGCCCGTTCCTCTTACGGTTACGCCCGTTCTGCCTACAGCCACGCCCGTTCCACCCACGGCCACGCCTGTGCCCACACTGGTGCCGACGCTCCTGCCGCCCAAACCCCTGCATATGAACTCGCCCGAGTATGGCATGCAGGCTTTCCTGTGGTGGCGTCCGGAAGTGGCCAGCCGCGACATGGGCATGGTCAAAGAGGCCGGTTTTGGCTGGATCAAGCAGAACATCGGGTGGCGCGACGTCGAGGGCGCCGGCAAAGGCCAGTTTGATTGGAGCAAGGTGGACTGGATCGTCTCCGAGTGCAACAAACTCGGTCTCGACTTGCTCGTGCGCGTCGACCACCAGCCGGAATGGTCCGGCGGCGGATACCCGACCAACGGACCGCCCAACAACTACGCCGACTATGGCGATTTCCTGTTTGCCATGGCCATCCGCTACAAGGGCCGCATTCGCGCCTACGAGGTCTGGAACGAACCCAATCTGGCACGCGAGTGGGGCAATCGTCCGCCCGACGCGGGGCAATACGTGGCCCTGCTGCGTGTCGCATACCAGCGCATCAAGCAGGCGGATGCCAACGCCATGGTCGTCAGCGCCGGACTTTCGCCGACCACGGCTTCGGGCGCGATTGCTAGCCCCGACATGACGTTCCTGCGCCAGATGTACGCGCTGGGAGGCAAGCGCTACTTTGACGCTCTGGGCGCGCACGGAGCGGGCTTCAAGGCGCCCCCGGAGATGAGCCCGGACGACGTCGCAAACAACGCCGCCTACAACCACGCTGAGCCAGTCGCCGGTCGCGTCTACTGCTTCCGCCACGTCGAAGACCTGCGCCGCATCATGGTTGAGAATGGCGATTCCGAGAAGCAGGTCATGGTACTCGAGTTCGGATGGACCATCGACCCGCGGCAGGACTCGCCCTACTACTGGCATTCGGTCCTGGATGAACAGGTGCAGGCTGACTATTTCGTGCGCGCCTACCAGTGGGCCAAGGCCAACTGGTCACCCTGGATTGGCCTGATGAGCCTGATCTACATCGCCGATCCGGACTGGAAGGAGACCGACGAGCAGTACTGGTGGGCCATCTCTGTGCCGGGTTACCCGGACTTTCGGCCACGCGCCGCCTACACTCAGCTCAAAGCGATGCAGAAGTAGGCCAGCGCCTCTGCGCGCGGCGCGATCGATCCTGTGCAGGCTGGTTCGGGCAGCAGTTGAACTGCTGCCCGAACTTGTGATAGACTGCTGTCCGAATCTGTGACAGAACTGCCGGTCGAACTCGTGTTCATGCGGCTCAAGCCGTTTTTCTTTGACAATCGCTGTTATTTGAGATATACTCCCACCTGGACGCGCAAAGGTGAGTGCATGCCGATTGTAGTAGAAGGTGACCACAAGCTAGAAGGGGAAGCATCCATTGCGGGTGCCAAGAACGCTGCCCTGCCCATTTTGGCGGCAACCTTGCTCACCTCGGATGAGTGCTTTCTGGAGAACCTACCCGATATCGAGGATATCCGCAACATGCTGCAGTTGCTGCGCAGCCTGGGTGCCAGGGTCGAGCTCGAGGGCCCGCATAGCGTGATGATCCATGCCGGAGACCTGGCCAGCTACTCTATTCCCGTGGATCTGGCCACCCGTATGCGCGGCAGTTTTCTGGTGGTTGGCTCACTGCTCGGACGTCTGGGGCGAGTGGATGCCCCGCACCCCGGAGGCTGCTCCATCGGCAACCGCCCGGTCAGCGTCGATCTCAAGGGCTTCCAGACCATGGGGACCGAGCTGGACAACATCAACGGCAACTATGCGCTGCGGGCGCGCAAGCTCACGGGCGAGCGCATCTCCCTGGACTACCCCAGCCACACGGGCACCGAGAACCTCTTGCTGGCTGCGTCCCTGGCGGAAGGCATGACCACCATCGAAAACGCCTCGGTGGAACCCGAGGTTGCCGACCTGGCGAGTTTTCTCAATTCGATGGGCGCGCGCATCTACGGCGCAGGCACGGGCATCATCCGCATCGAGGGCGTGCGCAGGTTGCACGGCGCGGTCTACCATGTGATGCCCGATCGACTGGAAGCCGGCACGTTTGCCATCGCAGCAGCCATCACGGGTGGGCGCGTCACCCTACGTTCGCGGGCCGCGCGCTACCTGGGTGCCCTGACCAGCAAACTGCTCGAGGCGGGCGTGTCGGTCAGCGCCGAAAAGGAAGCCTACTTGGTCGAAGCGCGCGAACACCTGGTGGGCATAGACATCCAGACCTTCCCCTATCCTGGTTTCCCCACCGATCTACAGGCTCCCTTTGGGGCCTTGATGACGCAGGCCCAGGGCGAAAGCTCGATCCACGAAACCATGTACGACGGTCGTCTGCTCTACGTCGGTGAGCTACAAAAGATGGGCGCCAACATCCAGGTGCAGGGGCAGACGGCTTTGATCAAGGGGCCTAGCCATTTGAAGGGCAGCGCGGTGAGGGCGCTCGACATCCGCTCTGGTGCTGCCGTGATCCTGGCGGCACTGGCTGCCGAGGGCAAGTCGGTGATTTCTGGGATCGACTTTGTGGACCGAGGCTACGAGGGCATCGACCAGAAGCTGACCCAACTGGGCGCCAGAATTGAGAGAACCGTCTGAACGATTCAGTCTCCGGCGGAGGTTTCATGTTCGTTACACGAATTGGTATCGATCTTGGGACGGTCAACGTACTGGTGTTTGTGCGTGGCAAGGGCATCGTCTTGCGTGAGCCCTCTGTGGTTGCTGTCTCCATCAATGATAACCGCATTGTGGCCGTGGGTGAAGAGGCCCGCCAGATGCTCGGGCGCACGCCAGAAACGATTGAAGTGACCCGTCCCCTGCGCGGGGGCGTTATCGCAGACTATGTTGTCACGGAGGCCATGCTGCGCTACTTTATCTCCAAAGTGTGCGGTCGCGTCCGGCTGTTTCGCCCCGACGTCATGATCAGTGTGCCCGTGGGCGTCACCAGCGTGGAAAGCCGTGCCGTGCGCGACGCGGCCATCCAGGCAGGTAGCCGGACCGCGTACCTCGTTCCCGAACCGCTGGCTGCGGCGTTGGGCGCCGACATGCCCATTCACACCCCGACAGGCAACATGCTCGTCAACATCGGCGGCGGAGTCAGTGAGGCGGCCGTGATTGCCGTGAACGGGATCGTGGTCTCCAGTTCGGTGCGGATGGGAGGCATCAAGACCGACGAGGCCATCGCGGCCTACATCCGCCGCAAGTACAACCTCCTGGTGGGAGACCAGACCGCCGAGGACATCAAGATTCAGATCGGCAGCGCGTTGCCGCTCGAAGAGAAACTGAGCATGGATGTGCGCGGCCGGGACCAGGTGACGGGCCTGCCCAAGACCATTACCATCACCTCGGACGAGGTTACGGAGGCCCTGGTAGGGCCCCTGGCGACGATTGCCGGCACGGTCAAAGCTGTCCTGGAAAAGACCCCGCCTGAGTTGTCCTCGGATATCATTGACCGCGGCATCGTCATGACGGGAGGCGGATCGCTGCTGCGCAACATCGACCGCTTCCTGACCACGCAAACCGGTGTGCCGTGCCATGTGGCCGAAGACCCGTTGGCCTGCGTCGCGATTGGGGCTGGCAAAGCGTTGGAGCAGTACAACACCTTGAAGCGCAGCCTGCCCAACCTGTAAGCCCGGTGGGGTCATGCACCGGCAGGACACAATCAGCGGCGTATGCTCATCTGCATACGCCGCTGCTCTGCCCGTTTCGGCTAGACAGGCTCTGGGCTCAGGTAGTAGGTCATGCTCTGCAGCCCAATCAGCGGGTCGAGGTGGTGGATGCGCACATCCGCGGGCAGATGGAGGGTCATCGAGGCGTAGTTCAGAATGGCCTTGACGCCAGCGGCAGCCAGGGCATCTGCAACCTGCTGGGCTTCATTGGCCGGCACTGCAATGATGGCGATCTGAATGCCGAGCTGGCGGATCACCTGGTGCAGTGTGACCACGTCCAGAACGCAGAGCCCCTTGATCCGTTGGCCGATCTTCCGCTTGTCCTTGTCAAAGACGGCGACAATCGAGAAGCCACGCTCCTCAAAGCTGCTATAGTGCAAAATGGCGTGTCCCAGATTGCCAGCGCCAATCAGCGCCACCTGCCAGAGGCGGTTGACGTGCAGGATCTGACGCAATTGGTCCCGAAGGTAGCGCACATCGTAGCCGGTGCCCTGCTTGCCAAACTCGCCAAAGTAGGACAGGTCCTTGCGAATCTGGGTAGAGCCGATGCCCAACCTCTCCCCCAGTTCCTGCGACGACGTCACTCCCTGACCTTGCTCAGCCAGGAGGTCGAGCGTGCGCAAATACAGGGGCAGCCGCTTGATTACAATCTCCGGAATCTCCAAGGGATTCATGGGTACCTCCGTGGGGCGTGGCAGCGATCACAGTCAACTTGTGCCTCACTACTTGTTCATTTTATCACAAATAGCGCCATGTGGCAATGCGAGGGTTGGTACTTGACAAACTTCTGGAACCAGGGTAATATTTAGCATTGCTGAATAATCACAGTTCAAGAAACTGAGTACACTCGAGAGGTAAGCGAAAATGAGCAAAAAGATGGCTATGATCGTAGGGCTGGTGGCGGTGATCGTTATCGCCCTGCTTGTAGTGCGACGCATCCAGACCTCCCAGGCGGATCCGACTGCAGGGTTCGAGACTATAGCGGCCCGCAAGGATACCCTGCTGGCCACTGTGAATGCCTCCGGAAGCGTGGTTCCGAAGCAACAGGTGACTCTGAGTTTCTCGTCCAGCGGCATCGTGGCGGAGGTGAACGTGAGCGCGGGTCAACACGTCAATGCTGGGAAGCCCATGGCGCGCCTGGATTCTCGCCAACTGCAGTGGAGCGTGGACCAGGCAGAGGCGACTCTGAGGATCAACCAAGCCCGCCTTGCGCAGACCAGGGCCGGCTCATCCACCGCGGACATCGTGGCCGCTGAGGCGTCTGTAGCCAGCGCAGAGGCAGTCTACAACTCAGCCAAGAACAAACTGGGTCTGCGAGACGACCAGCTTTCCATCGCCGAGTCAGACCTGAAGAGAGCCGAGCTCGCGCTAAAGGATGCGCAGGGCGCGTACGATCGTGTGGCAACCCGCCCAGACATCGGCATGTTGCCCCAATCTGGCGCACTGGAGCGAGCCACGCTGGACTACCAACGTGCCCTGTCCAACTACAAACTGCAGGTGGCCGCGGTGGACGACACGGCCTTCAAGAGTGCAGCGGCACAATTGGCCCAGGCCAAAGCCCAACTGGAAAAGCTGAGCCGCGCTCCTGCGCCCGAGGATCTGGCCGTCGCCGAGGCGCAGGTGCAGCAGGCCAAAGCCTCTCTGGAGCAGACCAGGTTGCGTCTCAATGATGCCACGCTCACAGCGCCCTTTTCGGGGACGGTCCTTTCCTGTAGCCTGCAGGCCAGCGAACTCGTCGCAGCGGGCTCACCAGCCATCGTGTTTGCGGACCTGAGCAGCTATCACGTGGACACCACCATCGATGAGACGGACGTCGCTCGTGTGAAGGAAGGTCAGGATGCGACCGTCAGCCTGGATGCCTTCGCGGATCTAAGGTTGCCCGGCAGGGTGACCAGCGTCGCCCCGCTCGGCAAGTCCGTGCAGGGCGTGGTCAGCTATGCGATCGAGATCGAAATCCTTCCAACAGACGTGCCGATTCGGCCCGGCCTGACTGCCATCGCGGACATCGTGGTGGAGAGGAAAGAAGGCGTTCTGGTGGTGCCCAATGGCTCGATCAAGCGTGACACTCGCGGCCGGTACTATGTGGAATTGCTGTCCGGTGGCCAGGTGGAGCAGCGCGTGATCACACCTGGCCTGAGCAACGAAAGCGTGACGGAGGTCGTGGATGGATTGCGCGAGGGGGAAGCAGTAGTTGTCTCGTCCCCGCGCCGCAATTCCCTGACCAGCGTGGCGACAGGAGACCACTCACCGTTCGGCTTCGGTATGGGGAGCAGTGGTAGATGATCAAGCTGGATGCTGTGACCAAAGTCTACAAGATGGGCACAGTGGAAGTACAGGCCCTGCGTGGCGTCAACCTGCATGTGCAGAACGGGGAGTTCATCGCCATCATGGGGCCGTCTGGATCGGGCAAAAGCACGCTCATGAACATCCTGGGTTGTCTTGACCAGCCCACGAGCGGTCAGTACTACCTGGACGAAATCCCTGTGATGACAGCCAACGACAACCAGCTCGCCGAGATCCGCAACCGGGGAATCGGGTTCGTCTTCCAGAACTACAACCTCCTGCCACGCACGACTGCGATTGACAACGTCCAGATGCCCTTGATCTACGCTGGGGTCTCGGTCAGCGAGCGCCACAAACGTGCCAACGCGGCTCTGGAGAGCGTGGGCCTGGGCGACCGCTTGCGCCACAAGCCGAACGAGCTTTCCGGAGGCGAGCAGCAGCGCGTGGCTATTGCACGTGCACTGATCAACGAGCCATCGATCATCTTGGCAGACGAACCCACCGGCAATCTGGACACCAGGACTGGCCGGGAGATTATCACTCTCTTTCAGCGCCTGAACACCGAGCGTGGCATCACCGTGGTCTTTGTTACTCACGATTCGGAGGTGGCCGCCTGCACGCGGCGCATCGTGCGCCTGAGGGATGGCTTGATTGTGGGGGAGGAGATCGTCAAGGAACCGTGCGGCTACCTGACGGGGCTTCCGGATTCGGCAGGCGCAAAGGCAGGTGACAGAGCATGAACATCCTGGAGAGCATTCGCCTGGCCATGCGCGGACTGTTGGCCAACAAGATGCGGTCCATCCTCACCATGTTGGGCATCATCATTGGCGTGGGTGCGGTGATTGCCCTGTTGTCCATCGGACAGGGCGCGCAGGCAGCCATCACAGAACAGGTGCAGGGCATCGGCTCCAACCTGCTCTTTGTCATACCGGGGACTTTTCGTCAGGGTGGGGTCGCCTTTAGCATGGGCAGCCTGGCAAGCCTGACCCTGGACGATGCCAAGGCCATGGCCGACCCCAACAACTGCCCGGATGTTGCTGCCGTGTCCCCTGAAATGACGCGCAACGCGCAGGTGGTCTACCGCAACCGGAATGCCAACGCCAACGTGATTGGCGCGGCTCCGGAATATGTCTTTGTGCGCAAGGCTGAGGTGGATCAGGGCACCTTTTTCAGCGCGCAGGACCTCTCTTCGTCGGGCCGGGTGGCCGTCCTGGGCGGCAGCCTGGCCACGGATCTTTTTGACGCAGAGAGCCCGGTCGGACAGACGATCCGCATCAATCGTGTCCCTTTCCACGTGATTGGCGTTCTCGCAGAGCGTGGGGGTGGGGGTAGCAGCGTCGACAACGCGGTCGTGGTGCCCATCTCGACTGCTCAGACGCGCCTCTTCGGCATCGCTCCAGGCCGCTTTGGGGGCCGCGCTGTGTCGGTGATCACGGCTTCGGCGGTCGACGAGGCGCACATGGATTCGGCCATGACTCAGATCACCGACTTGCTGCGCGTGAGGCACAGGATTCAGTACCAGGAAGACGATTTTACCGTCACCAGTCAAAAGGACATTTTGGGCGTCTTGAACCAGATCACGAGCATTCTGACCGTTTTCCTGGCTTCCATCGCAGCCATCTCGCTGCTGGTGGGTGGCATTGGAATCATGAACATCATGCTGGTCTCCGTCACCGAGCGCACGCGTGAGATCGGCATCCGCAAGGCGGTGGGGGCCAAGCGTAGCGACATTATGCTGCAGTTCCTGATCGAAGCCATGGTGCTGAGCATCCTGGGTGGCTTGATCGGCATCGCCTTTGGCGGGTCGGCTGCGCTTATCGTCACCGTGACCGGCGTGCTCGTCACAAAAGTCTCGCTGCAATCGGTGGCATTAGCCGTGGGTTTTTCGTTGGCGGTCGGGTTATTCTTTGGCCTCTATCCCGCGACCCGCGCCGCCAGCCTCCATCCCATCGATGCGTTGCGCTACGAGTAGTCTTGGTTCCGTCTCGAAAAGAGCGAGGGCAGCTGCCCTCGCTCTTTTTTGGAACTCAGCCATCATTTATTGACAAATGGTCGGAAGTATGCTATACCAGAGTGCAGAGAGACCCACATGGGCCTGGCGGTTCAAACCGCCAGGCAGTGCGCTTGCCGAGGAGGTAGGCTCAATGGCTGTACGGAACGCCACCAGAGCACTTCTGGTATTCACACTCCTGCTATTCCTGGCAGCGTTGATTGTTCTGACTGCCCCACCACCCGCACTGCAGGCGGACACGCCCCCTCCTTCCTCCGCTCAAGCGGCGAAGGAGGCCCAGCCGCCACACGTCGAGATCCCCCTTGAGCTGAGGCTCAAGATCGAGCCTTCCGTCCTCAAAGAGCTGAGCGTGCCCAGCGAGACTTCGGTCTCCGCCAAGGCGAGTCCGCAGGGCCGCTACATCGTTCACCTCAAGCCCAAGGCGGACCTGACTCGAGCGCAGACGATGGCCGACGCCAAGCAGGCGCGACAGGCTGTCGTATCCGCTCTACGCGAAACTGCTCAACGCAGCCAGGCCGCGCTGCTCTCGTACCTGACGACACAGAAGGACGCGGGGCACGTCACGGCTTTCCTGCCCTACTGGATCTTCAATGGCGTTGCGGTCACCAGCGACCTGGAGACGCTCCTGGCAGTGGCCGCCAGGCCAGAGGTGGAGAGCGTCAGGGCCGACCGCGTGCACTACCTGCCCCCAACCGTCCCTGGCAAGGACACCGCCGTGCAGTCATCCTCGGTCGGGTGGAACATCTCGCTCATCGGCGCGGACCGAGTGTGGAATGCGTATGGCGTGCGTGGCCAAGGCATTGTGGTCGCCAACATGGATAGCGGTGTCGACTGGACGCACCCCGCTCTGCAGGCCAAGTATCGTGGCTACGATGCGGCCAACCCGGCTGCGGTACGCCACGATCACAACTGGTTTGACGCCACCAACACTTATCCGGCCAGCCCCCATGACGACGACGGACACGGTACCCATACCATGGGCACTATCGTGGGTTCGCTGGCCGATGGGCGCAACCAGGTCGGCGTCGCTCCTGAAGCCAAGTGGATTGCCGTTAAGATCTTCGACCATGAAGGAA